>Ga0114962_10001196_pt1 | contig 22613 bp, 24 predicted proteins | sample C_130820_MF_Meta_FD_87017 | JGI IMG/M metagenome (GOLD analysis project Ga0114962, IMG submission 87017) | Freshwater microbial communities from Lake Croche, Canada to study carbon cycling - C_130820_MF_MetaG | ecosystem: Environmental > Aquatic > Freshwater > Lake | place: Lake Croche, Canada... | reverse complement strand
GGCGCCCGGTTATCCGGCCTGCCCGGAGCACAGCATCAAGCGCGAGATGTTCGAGGTGCTCAAGGCCGACGAGATCGGCATGGCTCTCACCGAGTCGATGTCGATGAAGCCTGCGGCCAGCGTCTCGGGTTTTTATTTTTCGCATCCGCAATCGCAGTATTTCAACGTCGGTCGTATCGGCGAAGACCAGTTGCGCGACATCGCCCGGCGCTCCGGGCGCAATGAAGGCGAACTGCGTCGCGCGCTTTCCGGGAGCCTGTCGTGAGTGTTGCTGGCCGCATTCCCGAGGGCTTCGTGAAGCTCACGCTTGGCACCAATCCCTTCGTCGATTCGGTGGGGCCGCTCTATGGGCATCGCGAAGAGGGGCTTGCCGGTCGGCTGGTTATGGGCATTCGCATCGAGCCGCGTCATTGCAGCCCTTCGGGCTTTGCGCATGGCGGGATGCTGATGACGATGGCCGACATGCTGATCGTGCTGGGCGCCAATGTGCAGACCGGTTTGAACCGGTTCATGACCACCGTCAGTCTGTCGGCTGACTTCATGGCGGCGGTGGGCCAGGATGCCTGGCTTGAAGGTCGGCTCGACATCCTGCGCACCACGCGCACGCTGGTGTTTTGTCAGGGCATCTATCGCGTCGATGGCGATCCGGTGCTGCGGGTCGATGGCATCGTCAAACCGATCGGCGAGGAAAAACCCGGCGGATCGTCGCGTCGCTATTTCGAATAGTGTGCAAAGGCCGGTCGGCCCCTTTGCCTGCCAGGCTGTCAAGAGCGATCTGTCGTCTGAAGACGACGCCGCTCAATGGCATTGACGTCCTGATCGGCTAGTCTCCCTCTTCCGGCGCAAGTGTCGCGGCGGCGTCGATGACCGGCCTCAGGTCATGGCGCATCGACCGCAACAAGCGCTTCAATTCAAAGGAATCAAAATGAAAAAAACCATTTTTTCTCTGACCGCTTCGGTTGTGCTCGCAGCCGCCATCGCCGGCTGCTCGACCGTCGACTCGGCCAACAAGTGGGGCAGCGACGCCTGGATCACCACCAAGCTCAAGACCCAGGAAATGGGCGCGGCCCCGGCAATCTGGAGCGACATCAATGTCGAGACCAATAACGGCGTGGTGCAACTGTCGGGCTTCGCCAAGACCCAGGCCGACATCAACAAGGCCGTCGAGATCGCTCGCAAGACCGATGGCGTGAAGTCGGTCGTCAACAACGTCATCCTGAAGCCCTGATCGACGATCAGGCTGAGTCGATGAGAGCGCCGGCGCTGCGATCTTGCCGATCTGCAGCGCTGGTCTGATGACAAAAGGGCGCTATGGCGCCCTTTTCGTTGACCCTGGCGCCAGCGCGAGGCTCGATCTGGTGAGCTCAGACCCCCCAGGTGACCGGCTTGTCGGCTGCCCGCGCGGCCGTGAACAATTCGATTAACGGTAATGCCCGCTGGGCGAGCGAGATCGACTTGCCCGCCTTGTCCGAGTTCTCGTGCGTGTCTGTCTCGTCCGTCGATTGGGGCGGCGCCATTTTTTCGGCCGCGATGGCGGCCTGCAATGCCTCGATCGCCGCACCGAGCTGCTCCGGGGTGAAGATACCCTGTGGACTGGGTGCCCTGCCGATGATGGCCAGCATGCGATCACCCACGGCGCCGGTCATCACGACCGTGCCCGCGGCTTTCGATTTGAATTCATAGAGCATGGTCTTGTCCCGGTTGTGCAGGTAGGGCGAGGGGTTCAAAGCGCTTACATTACGCGATTCGACCGAGCTTTGAATATCGGATGACCATGACGAGTAATTGCCGATGATTGCAATGCTGAGTGCGCTATCCCGTGCACTGACCCGTGCACTGCCAGGCGTGGCGTTGGCAACTTCGCTGCTGCTGAGCGGATGCACCCCTGAGCACGACTGGCGCGAGATCCGCGCCAGCGACGACGGCTTCGTGGCGATGATGCCGTCGCGGCCGGCTCGGATGACGCAGCCGGTCGACCTCGACGGTTTGCGTCTGCCGATGAGCATGCAGGGCTCGCTGGTGCGCGACGTCGCCTACACCGTGGGGACGGCGAGCTTGCCAACCGACGCGGGCAAAGCCGCGACCGAACAGGCGCTCGCTGTCATGCGCCGGGCGATGGTGCGCAATATCGACGGCCAGGAGCGCAAGACGCGCCCGGTCCGGTTCTCGCTCATCGACGGATCGGGTGCGGTGCTTGGCAGCGTCGACGGCATCGAGGTTGAAGCCGTCGGTCGCATGCGGGGGCAGGAGGCCACCCTGATCGCGCGCTTTGCAAGCGTCGATACCCGAGTCTGGCAGGTGGTGGTGCTTGGACCCGTGCCCGATCGGGAGCAGGCGGACATGTTCCTCGACTCGGTGAGGCTGATCCGTCGCTGAATGACAGCCTGGGTGGTTCCTGGGTGGTTGTGCGACCGGCAGCGCGTCGCGTCACCGGTTCGGCGGGTTGCAGGCCGGCCGCACGCGTCTCACACTGCCCAGCCGAATCGCCGAATCGCCGAATCGCCGAATCGCCGAATCGCCGAATCGCCGAATCGCCGAATCGCCGAATCGCCAAATCGCCGAATCGCCGAATCGCCAAATCGCCAAATCGCCAAATCGCCAAATCGCCAAATCGCCGAATCGCCAAATCGCAGCATCAGCGCGGCCGAAACGCGTTGGCACCGATCGCGACACCCACGATCAGCAGGCCGATGCCCAATGCTGCGGTCGGGGCCGGCAGCTCGCCCCGCCAGGCATAGCCGAAGGCCAGGGCGGCCAGGGTTTCGAAGACGATCAGTTGGCCGGTCAATGAGGTTGGCAGCAGGCGCGAGGCCTGGTTCCACAGGCGGGTGCCGAGCCAGGACGAGACCAGTCCGAGCACCGTCATCAGCAGCACGAAGCGCACCGCCTGCGGACCCAGCGGAAAGTCAAAGCGTGTTTGCGACGCGCCGGCTGCCGAGGATGGTGCAACCGTCTCTACGGCCAGGGCCAGGGCCAGACCCCAGGCGACGAGCGCGAGCGGCAGCGTGGTCAGACCCTGCGCGGTCGCCCAGGTCGATGGGCTCACGTCCGGATTGCGCTGCATCCAGCGGGCATTGCTGATCGGATACCAGGTCCAGCACACGACGGCTCCCAGTGCCAGCATCGCCCCGAGCGCCTGTTGCGACAGAGCCGACTCGTGGCCGAGGCCGGTCGATTCGCCGGTGCCTGTCAGCGCTGCGATTTCGGCTCGATTGACCAGCAGGATGCCCGCCAGAATGATGGCGAGCGAGGGAGCCAGGCGTCGCCAGGGCAGGGCACGGTCAGACAGGTTCGACACCACCGCGATGACCACCGGCAGCGTGCCGATCAGCATGGTCGGCATCGGCACGCCCGCAGTCTGGATGGCAGCAGACAGAAAGACGTAATAGACGAGATTGCCGATCAGCGAGAGCCAGCCGGCCTTGATCCAGTCGGCGCTCGACAGTTGTTGCAGCGACTGCCGGCTATGCCAGGCCATGGCGAGCGCGACCAGCCCGAAGGCGAGATAGCGCCCGGCCGACAGCACCAGCGGCGGATAGCCGGGCAGCATGACCGGCGCCACGAAGACCAGGCCCCATGCCAGTCCTGCGCCGATCGCGCAGGCCAGCCCGAGCCAGAGGTCGTGCCGGGCGCCTGTGTCGGTCAACGCGTGAAGTTCAGCACCTGATCGGGCTGCGGGAAAGGCTCGTGGGTATAGAGGCCATTGGCCTGATTGTGCGGATGCTTTGCGGCTTCGAGGAAATCGAGGACCGGTGACAGACAGGCATCGACCTTCTCGGCGTCCTTTTCCCACTCATCGCGGGTGCGCTTGGCAAATTGCTGCGCAAAGAGCGCAATGGTGGCCGGCCAGGTCGAGCGGTCATTCTGGCGGGCGGGGTCGATCTGCCCTTCGAGACCGGTGACCTTCAGCAATTCGCGGTAGAACTTCGGTTCGATCGCGCCCACCGCCACAAAGCGGCCGTCGGACGTGGGGTAGACGCGGTAATAGGGAGTTGCACCGTCGAGCATGTTGTCGGCGCGATTGACGCTCCAGCGACCGGCGGCGATCAGGCCGAAAAAGAGTGGCGACAGGCCGACCGATCCGGCCAGGATGCTCGAGACCACCGCACCGCCGCGACCGTCGATCGAGCGGCGCACGAGCTGGGCCAGCACACCGACGGCCAGATGCATGGCGCCACCGCCGTAGTCGCCGACGACGTTGAGCGGTGCAACCGGAGTCTCCTTGGTGCCGATGGCATTGAGCAAGCCGGCCATGGCGAGGTAATTGATGTCGTGGCCGGCCCGCTCGGTCAGTGCACCCGCATTTCCCCACCCTGACAGCCGGCCAATCACCAGACGCGGGTTACGTGCCAGCAGGTCGGCCGGGGCCATGCCCAGACGCTCGAGCACGCCCGGGCGAAAGCCTTCGAGCAGCACATCGGCCTTGTCGATGAGTGCCAGTGCTTCGGCCAGCCCTTCTGGGCGCTTGAGGTCGATTGAAATCGGCGTCTTGCCATAGTTGCTGAGGTCGAACCGAGGATCGGTCGCCACGCCCAGGCCGGGGTCGGAGGGTGGCGAGATGCGCGAGACGTTCGCACCCAGACTGCGCAACAACTGGCCGGCGAAAGGCACCGGACCGATGGCATGAAGTTCGATGATCCGGATGCCTTCGAGGGGACCTGCGTCGGCTTGCTGGGAGTGTGTTGGGGACATGTCTCGGGGACGGCCTTGCGCCTGTCTCGTTGTGTGGGGGAAACCGATTCTAGCCCGCGCCGGATGGTCGGCCGGCGCAAGCTCAGTTCGAAGGGCGCGATTGCGCCAGGGCGTCGAGCAGCACCGGAGCACCTTGTGCACCCGATACCGCGATTTTCTCGTTGAAAATAAAAAAGGGCACACCGCCAATACCCGATTGGCGCGTGCGCAGATCCATCTCGACGATTTCGGCCGTGGCGGTCTGACCCTCGAGCATTTCGAGCGAGGCTTCGGCATCGAAGCCGGCCTCGCCCGCCACATCGGCCAGTACCTTGCGATCGCCGATGTATCGGCCTTCGATGAAATAGGCTTTGAAGAGTGCCTCGACCAGCGGCTCGACATCGCGCCCGCTGGCCTGTGCCCAGGCGATCAGGCGATGGGCGTCGAGGGTGTTGGGCTGACGCTCGATGCGATCGAAGTCGAGGGCCAGACCCGCTTCGCGTCCGGCCGCCCGTACGCGATCGTAGATCGTGGCGGCGCGTTCGGCACCGCCGAACTTTTCTTCGAGATAGCTGCGGCGATCGACTCCGGCGGCAGGCAGATCAGGATTGAGCTGAAACGGGTGCCATCTGACCAGCGGGCGTTCATCGACTGGCAGTTTCTCCAGAGCGGCTTCGAGGTGGCGCTTGCCGATATAGCACCGGGGGCAAACGACGTCGGAGATGACATCGATGGTTTCGGGTTCGGACATAAGGGCCTCCATGGGTTCATTTTACGCCGGCAAGTCGGCGATAGCCGATGGCCTCGGCCACATGCCCTGCGGCGATCGCTTCGGATTGCCCCAGATCGGCGATGGTTCGGGCCAGTTTGAGCAGTCGCGGCAGTGCTCGGGCGCTGAGCCCCAGCCGCTCGACGGCCGCTGCCAGCAGAGCGCTGCCGGCGTCGTCGACTCTGCAGTGGTGGTCGGTGTCGGCGGCACTCAGGCCGGCATTGGGAACACTCTGGCGTGCCAGGGCGCGACCGCGGGCGTCAGCCACCCGCTCGCGCACTGGCGCGCTTGCCTCGCCAGCGGCACTGGCCAGCAGCTCCTTTTGCGACACGGGGGGTACGTCGACATGCATGTCGATGCGGTCAAGCAGCGGCCCTGACAGGCGATGACGATAGCGAGAGATGTCGTCGGGTTGGCACCGGCAGCGCCCACTCGGATCGCCTGAATAGCCGCAGGGGCAGGGGTTCATTGCGGCAATCAGTTGGAAGGCGGCTGGAAACTCGGCCTGCCTGGCTGCCCGTGAAATCGAGACCCGACCGCTTTCGAGGGGCTCGCGCAGGGTCTCGAGCACCTCGCGTCGGAATTCGCCGAGCTCGTCGAGAAACAGCACACCGCAATGGGCAAGCGAGGCTTCGCCTGGTCGCGGCACGGACCCGCCGCCCACCAGCGCTGCACCCGACACCGTGTGATGAGGCGATCGAAAGGGTCGTACGCCCCAGTCTACCGCCCGAAAGCCCGAGCCCGACAAGGACAAAATCGCTGCCGACTCAAGTGCCTCCAGGTCGGTCATGGGTGGCAGCAGACCCGGCAAACGCTGCGCCAGCATGGTCTTGCCGGTGCCGGGCGGCCCGATAAACAGCAGACTGTGGCCGCCTGCGGCAGCGATTTCGAGCGCCCGTCGGGCGCCAGCCTGTCCCCTGACTTGAGCGAGGTCTGGCCCAGCGTTCAGGCGAAGCGGGGACTGCTCAGGCGCAGGTGCTGCGGGGGATGCGAGCGGCATGCCTTCGGCCAGGGATTGCCAGACTTCACGCAGCGAACTGGCCGCGCGAGTGCCGGGGTAGCCCGCCACCGCAGCCTCGTTTGCGCTGGCTGCCGGCAGAACCAGCAGGCGTGTTGCAGGGTCGCGGCGGACTGCCAGGGCCAGCACGAGGGCCCCTCGGATCGGACGCAGCTCGCCGGTCAGCGAGAGTTCGCCCATCAGTTCGACCCGCTCAAGTACCGCAGGCGAGAGGCCTGCGCTTGCACTCAGGATGCCGATTGCGATCGGCAGGTCGAAGCGGCCCGAGCCCTTTGGCAAGTCAGCCGGTGCGAGATTGACCGTGATTCGCCGGTTGGGAAACTCGAAACCCTCCTGCAGCAATGCTGCGCGCACCCGTTCGCGGCTCTCACGAACCTCGGCGTCGGGCAGGCCGACGATGTGAAAGGCAGGCAGGCCGTTGGCGAGGTGCACCTCAACCGAGACCGGCGGTGCCTCGACACCGACCAGACCGCGGCTGCGAACGACCGCCAACGACATGATTGCCCGGGGCGCGGCGCAGTCAACTGACGCAGCGGCGGCTTTTCGGGTGTCTGCTCAGCGACTCGATGTCGACGAATCGGTTGGCGGCGCGTCGAGGCGAGCCTCGAGCAGGTCAAGGCGATGGCGAAGACGCTCGACCAGTGCGACCTGAATGTCGAACTCCTCACGGGTGACCAGGTCCATCTTCTGGAAGCCCTGGGCGAGCATGGCCTTGAGGTTGCGTTCGATATCGGCGGCCGGACTCGATTTGAGCAGCTCGGCGATGCGTTGTTGAAAGTCTTGAAGAAAGGCCTGTTTGTCCATGTGTCGCCCCGTGAAGTGAAACGACTCTAGCACGCACGAATCGGGTGACAACGCTTGGAAGCTAGGCCTGAAGACCTAAGCGCATCGTCGGATGAAGCGCCCGAACGCGGTCGGCATGCTCTCGATGCGGCCGGCTTGAGACAGGATCGACGCTCAATGGCGGTGCAAAAACCAAATAACAGGGCAAAAACGACCGATATTGGTGCACAAACAAGGTGGCACGCCGCTTGCAATACCCATCCCACTCGCTCTCATCAAGCCGATTGCGATGTGAATTTTCGGAGGCGTCTGCTAGCCCTTCTTGCTTGCCCGCCGATTCGCATTTTGAAAGTCCCGCTCATTTTTTTCGGAGATACCATGAAGAAATCGCTGCTCGCCCTGGCCATGCTGGCCGCCCTCACCCCCCTGCATTCGAATGCCCAAACCAAGGACAGCGAGGCGGCCTCCACGACCGCAAGCCCGCTGGCCGGCAATCTTGCGATCGTCTCCGATTACCGGTTCCGTGGCATTTCGCAAAGCTACCGGCTGCCGGCGGTTCAGGGTGGTCTCGACTATGCGCACGACAGCGGTTTTTATCTTGGCAACTGGAACTCGAGCGTCTCGGGCAATCAGTTCCCCAACGGCGCCAGCCTCGAGATGGACTTCTACGGTGGCTTCAAGATTCCCCTGTCGGACGCCGTCACGCTCGACCTCGGCGGTCTTTACTACTACTACCCGGGTTCGTACTACAACGTCGCCAATAACAGCAAGCCGACCTTCAACAACTTCGAACTCTATGTCGGCAGCACCTTCGGTCCCCTGACCGCAAAGGCTTCGTTCACGGTCACCGACTACTTCGGCGTCAACAGCACCACCGGCTATGCGCCGAACGGCGGCTCGAAGGGCTCCTACTACCTCGACCTCGGCTACTCCACCGAAATCGCGGCCAAGACCAGCCTGGTGGCCCATGTGGGTTATCAGAACGTCAAGAGCTACTCCAACTACAACTACGTCGACTACAAGCTTGGCGTCACCTATGACTACACCGGCTGGATTCTCGGTGCGGCATGGGTCGGCACCAACGCCAAGAAAGACTACTGGACCTATTACGAAGGTTCGGGCGCGACCAAATTCGTCGGCAACAACACGGTCGTTCTCTCCGTCAGCAAGGCCTTCTGATCCGGCCGCGGGGCGTAATGCCCCGCTTCTCACAGTAAGCAGGGAGCATTCATGAAACTGATCACCGCCATCATCAAGCCGTTCAAGCTCGACGAGGTCCGCGAGGCACTGTCGGCAATCGGCGTGCAGGGCATCACCGTGACCGAGGTCAAAGGCTTCGGTCGTCAGAAAGGGCACACCGAACTCTATCGGGGTGCCGAGTATGTCGTCGACTTTCTGCCGAAGGTCAAGATCGAGGCGGCCGTTGCGGCCGATCTGGTCGAGCGAGCCATCGAGTCGATCGAGGCCGCTGCCCGCACCGGAAAGATCGGCGACGGCAAGATCTTCGTGTACGACCTGGAGCAGGTCGTCAGGATCCGGACCGGCGAGACCGGCGCGGATGCGCTCTGAACCCTGATTACGAAAACTGAGGACTTCAACATGAACCGCTTTGCACGATCGCTCGCGCTGATTGCAGCGCTGGGCCTCGCGCCATGGACCGGCGCTTTCGCCGGCACCGGCGCTCCCGCGACCGAGGTCGCTCCCATGACCAAGGTCGCTCCTGTGCTGCTTGCCCAGGCAGCCACGACCGAAACCAAGAAAGACGAGGCGCCAGTCGAGGTCAAGAAAGAAGAGGCGGCGCCTGCTGCCGCTGCGGCCACCGAGGTCAAGAAGGAAGAGGCCGCACCGGCCGCCGCTGCGACTCCCCCCGTGCCCAACAAGGGCGACACCGCCTGGATGATCATGGCCACCGTACTGGTGATCCTGATGACTATTCCGGGTCTGGCGCTCTTCTACGGCGGTTTGGTCCGGTCGAAGAACCTCCTGTCGATCCTGATGCAGGTGACCATGGTGTTTTCGGTCATCTCCGTGCTCTGGGTCATCTATGGCTATGCGTTGACCTTCGGTGGCGCGGGCACCTTCTTCGGCAGCTTCGACAAGCTGTTCCTGAAGGGTGTCACGCCTGACTCGGTGGCGGCCACCTTCAGCAAGGGCGTCTACATCCCGGAGTACATCTTCATCGCTTTCCAGTGCACCTTCGCGGCCATCACGCCGGCGCTGATCATCGGTGCCTTCGCCGAGCGCATCAAGTTCTCGGCTGTGCTGCTGTTCTGCGTGCTGTGGTTCACCTTCTCGTACATCCCGATCGCCCACATGGTCTGGTACTGGGATGGCCCGGATGCGATCACCGACGCCAAGACGCTTGAAGCGGTGACGGCTGGCGCAGGCTTCCTGTGGGCCAAGGGTGCGCTCGACTTCGCTGGCGGCACGGTGGTGCATATCAACGCCGGTATCGCTGGTCTGGTGGGTGCCTACATGCTTGGCAAACGCGTCGGCCTGGGTCGCGAAAGCATGGCGCCTCATTCGCTCGCCTTCACGATGGTTGGTGCAGCCTTGCTGTGGGTGGGCTGGTTCGGCTTTAACGTCGGCTCCAACCTCGAAGCCAATGGTGTGGCCGCCCTGGCCTTCGTCAACACCCTCGTGGCAACGGCCGCAGCCACAGTGGCCTGGTCGTTTGCAGAATGGATGAGCAAGGGCAAGCCTTCGGGTCTTGGCGCTGCCTCGGGTGCGGTGGCCGGTCTGGTGGCCATCACTCCGGCCTGCGGCTATGTCGGCCCGATGGGTGCGATCGTCATCGGCCTGTGCGCTGGCTTCATCTGCCTGTGGGGTGTCAATGGTCTGAAGCGCCTGCTGGGTGCCGATGACTCCCTCGACGTCTTCGGCGTGCATGGCGTCGGCGGCATTCTGGGTGCGCTGCTCACCGGTGTTTTCGCGGCACCGTCGCTCGGCGGCACTGGCATCTTTGACTATGTTGCCAACGCAGCAGGCGCCGATTATTCGATCGGCAACCAGGTCTGGGTCCAGTTGCAGGCTGTGATGACCACGCTGGTGTGGTCGGGTGTCGTCTCCTTCATCGCCTACAAGATCGTCGACATGGTTGTCGGTCTGCGTGTGGCTGAAGATGAAGAGCGCGAAGGCCTCGACATCAGCTCGCACGGCGAGACTGCGTACCACTCCTGAGCTGCTTCTCCTCCTCCATCTCCTGGCAGCTCAGGACTCATGCCGCGTCAGGTTCGCCTGGCGCGGCTTTTTTCATCAAGCGACCTCGCAGGCTCTGCGATAATTCGGAATGATTTCCGAACGCCACTACACCCTGACCATCGATTGCCCCGACCGCGTGGGTATCGTTGCCGACGTCTCCCGCTTCATCGCCGAGCGTGGGGGCTGGATCCTCGAAGCCAACCATCACGCCGATCGGGACACGCAGCGCTTTTTCATGCGCAACACGATCCTGGCCGATTCTTTGCCCGAGGGCATTGACGCTTTTTCAGCCGGCTTCGGACCGCTCGCGCAGCGCCTCGACATGCGCTGGCATCTGTCCGATTCGGCCAAGCCGCGCCGGGTCGCGCTGCTGGCCAGTCGTCTCGATCATTGCCTGGTCGACCTGCTTTATCGGTGGCGTGCCGGCGAGTTGCCCTGCGAAATCTCGTGCGTGATTTCAAATCACGAAGATCTGCGCGGTGATGTCGAAGTCCATCGCGTGCCCTTTCACTGTGTGCCGGTCTCGCCTGACGACAAGGCTGTGGCATTTAATCGCATGGTCCGGTTGCTCGAGGACAATCGGATCGACACGATCGTGCTCGCCCGCTACATGCAGATCCTGCCGCCTGACTTGTGTGCCCGATATCCTGGGCGAATCATCAACATCCACCACAGTTTTCTGCCGTCATTCATCGGTGCCAAGCCCTATCACCGAGCATTCGAGCGCGGTGTCAAGCTGATCGGCGCGACCAGCCACTATGTCACCGAGGATCTCGATGAAGGGCCGATCATCGAACAGGACGTAGTCAGGGTTGAGCATAACGATACGGTTGACGATCTCATCCGCTACGGTCGCGACGTCGAAAGAGCCGTGCTGGCCAGAGCGTTGCGCTATCACCTGGAGGACCGCGTGATGCTCAATGGCAGCCGTACAGTGGTGTTTCGCTGACCGGCAACCGGTCGAAGCCAGTCAGCCGATCGGGCGCCCCGGCGCTACAATGGCCGTCCGCAAGAAGGCGTCCTCCCGATGGTTCCTCATTTCATCACCTCCCTGACCGGCCCGCTGCTCGAGCTCGAACGCAAATTCCTCGACGCATCGCCCAGCATCGAGCGGTGGTTCCGTCTGCAGTGGCAGGAGCACACGCCGCCCTTCTATGGCTCGGTTGATTTGCGCAATGCCGGCTTCAAGCTGGCGCCGGTCGACACCAATCTCTATCCGGGCGGCTTTAACAACCTGTCTGCTGAAGCGCTGCCGCTGGCGGTGCAGGCGGCGATGTCGGCGATCGAAAAATATTGCCCTGACGCCAGCAATCTGCTGCTGATCCCCGAGAACCACACCCGCAACACGTTCTACCTGCAGAATGTGCTTCGCATTCAGACGCTGCTGCGTCAGACCGGGCTGACGGTGCGGCTGGGGTCGCTCAATCCGGAGGTGCTCGAGCCGATGCGCCTGGAGCTGCCCGATGGACAGTCACTCACGGTCGAGCCGCTGGTGCGTCGTGATGGCCGGGTCGGCCTGAAAGATTTTGACCCCTGCGCCATCCTGCTCAACAACGATCTGTCGGCGGGCATTCCGGATGTTCTCGGCGGGCTGCAAAGCCAGATCCTGTTGCCCCCGCTGCATGCCGGCTGGGCGGTGCGGCGCAAGACCAAGCATTTTGCGGCCTACGATGACGTCGCCCGCGACTTCGGCGCGTTGCTCGGTGTCGATCCCTGGCTGGTGAATCCTTATTTTTCGGGCAGCTCGGGTCTCGATTTCCATGCCCGCGAAGGCGAGGCGCAACTGGCCGAGCAGGTCGATATCACGCTGCAGCGCATCCGGGCGAAGTACAAGGAATATCAGATCGACGCCACGCCCTTCGTGATCGTCAAGGCCGATGCCGGTACGTATGGAATGGGCGTCATGACGGTCAAGGATGCCTCCGAAGTCCAGAACCTCAACCGTCGCCAGCGCAACAAGATGGCGGTGGTCAAGGAGGGCCTTGAAGTGAGTGAGGTCATCATTCAGGAAGGCGTGCCCACGATCGAGACCGTCGAAAATGGCGTTGCCGAGCCGGTGGTCTATATGGTCGACAGGTTTGTCGTGGGTGGCTTCTATCGGGTCAATGCCGAGCGCGGCCGAGATGAAAACCTGAATGCACCCGGTGCCCACTTCGTGCCGCTGCCCTTTGCCGCGCCCTGCAACCAGCCCGATGCCGCTGCGACCGTCGATTGCCCGCCCAACCGTTTCTATGCCTATGGCGTGGTCGCCCGACTGGCGTTGCTTGCGGCCTCGCTCGAACTTGAACAGACCGATCCGAATCAAGACCGCACCGGCTGAACGGCCGCGCGGTGTCACTCCCAGACGGCAGCCTATCCCATGCGTATTCTCATCGTCCTCGACCCGCTCGAGTCGATCAAGACCTACAAGGACTCGACCTACGCCATCATGATGGCGGCCGTGGCGCGAGGTCATTCGATCTCGGTCTGCGAGCTGCCCCAGCTGTGGCTGGCCGATGGCCATGTCTGGGCCGATGCGGCTGCCCTGACGCTGACCGGACCGCAGCTCGGCGACCCAGGCCATGATCCTCACGACTGGTATCGCTGCGCCGACTCGGTCACTTCGCGTCTGAGCGATTTCGATGCGGTCCTGATGCGCAAGGATCCGCCCTTCGACCAGGAATATGTCTACGCCACCTGGCTGCTCGAGCATGGCAAGCGCGAAGGCGCCAAGGTCTTCAACGACCCCAAGGCGATTCGCGACCATGGCGAGAAATATTCGATTGCCGAGTTCGCGCAGTTCACCGCCCCCACCATCGTGACCCGTGATCCGCTGCGTCTGCGTGCCTTTGCCGAGCATCATGGCGAGGCGGTCTTCAAGCTGCTTGACGGCATGGGTGGGGCGTCGATTTTTCGGGCTCGCAGCGATGATCCCAATCTGTCGGTGATCATCGAGACGCTCAACCAGTTCGGTGCCCGCAGCGTGATGGCTCAGCGCTATTTACCGGCCATTGCCGAGGGCGACAAGCGGGTGCTGCTGATTGGCGGCCAGGTCGTGCCTTATGCACTGGCGCGAGTGCCCAAGGCCGGCGAGGCGCGCGGCAATCTTGCCGCAGGCGGCACCGGTCGGGCGCAGCCGCTGTCGGTGCGCGACCGCGAGATCGCCGAGTTCTTCGCACCGCGCCTGTATGAACGCGGCCTGTTTCTGGTCGGACTCGATGTCATCGGCGACTGCCTGACCGAGATCAACGTCACCAGTCCGACCTGCTTTCGCGAGATTGCCACCCAGACCGGTTTCGATGTCGCCGCACTCTTTGTCGAGTCCCTCGAGCGCGAGGCGGTGCGCGCTGCATGATCGGCATCCTGCTCATCTCGCATGAGCCGCTGGGCACGGCGCTGCTGCATTGCACGCGTCATATCTTCGGGCGCATGCCGCCGCAGTTGGCCGCACTCGACGTCATTCCCGATGAAGACCCCGAGGTGGCGCTCGGCTCCGCCCGCGAACTGCTCAAGCGCATCAACGATGGCACCGGCGCGATTGTGCTGACCGATCTTTATGGCGCGACACCCGCCCGCATCGCGGCGCGTCTGGCCGAACCCCAGCGCATCACCGTGATTGCCGGCGTGAACCTGCCGCTGCTCGTGAAGGCCCTCACCTATCGACGCGGGCCGCTCGAAGAAGTCACCGACAAGTTGCTCGACGGCGTTCGCGAATCGATCCGCACCATCGACTCCCCCGACCTTGACGAGGATCCCACATGAAGCAGGCCACGGTGGTGGTGGTCAACAAACTCGGTCTGCATGCCCGACCGTCGGCGGCGCTCAGCCAGACGGCGAGCCGCTTCAAGTCCGAGGTCTGGATGAGCAAGGGCAGCCGGCGCATCAATGCCAAAAGCATCATGGGCGTGATGATGCTGGCGGCAGCGCGCGGGGCGAACCTTGTCATCGATGTTGACGGCCCCGATGAGGATGCGGCGCTGGCGGCTCTGGTTGAACTGGTCGGCTCGGGTTTCGGCGAAGGCGTGAGCCCGGCCGATTCGCCCGAGCACTGAGCCCGACGGCGCTCTGCCCATGTTCAGCCTTCACGGTACCGGCATCGGCGGCGGCATCGTCGTCGGTCGTGCCGTGGTGCTCGAGTCGAGGCTGATTGATGTGCCGCGTTATCGCATCCTGCCCGAGCAGCGCGCCGCCGAACTCGGCCGGCTCGACCGCGCGATCGATGCCGTGCGTCAGGAGCTTGCCAATCTCGGCGAGCAGTTGCCTGCCGACGCGCCGCCCGAGGCCCAGGCCCTGCTCCAGATCCACGCGATGATGCTCGACGACCCATCACTGGTCGAGCAGACGCGCCTGGCTGTCGAGTCCCACGGCCAGAATGCCGAATGGGCGTTTTTCGCGCAGGTCGAACATCTGGCCGCGCAATTCGAGCAGTTTGAAGATGCCTATCTGCGCGAGCGCGGCCGCGACCTGACGCAGGTCGCCGATCGGGTGCTGAAGGCGCTCGCCGGATCGGGCCGGCGCCTGCCCGAGCGGCCTAAGCCGGGTGATGTGCCGCTGGTCTTCATCGCCCATGATGTCGCGCCGGCCGACATGCTGCATCTGAAGCAGGCTGGCGGTTTTGCCCTCGACCTCGGCGGCACGGCCTCGCATACCGCGATTCTGGCGCGCAGCATGAACGTGCCGGCGGTGGTGGGTCTGAACACCGGCAGTCTGCTGGTGCGTGACGATGACTGGGTGGTGCTCGACGGTGATGCCGGCGTGCTCATGGTTGCGCCGGACGAGATCGTGCTCGAGGAGTATCGGCATCGCATGCTGATGGGGCTGCTCGAGCGCAAGCAGCTCGAACGGCTTGTCCATGTGCCCACGGCGACTGTCGACCAGGTGGCGATCGAGCTGCATGCCAACATCGAACTGCCGGCCGAGGCCGAGCAGGCCTTGGAGGCGGGTGCCGACGGCGTCGGTCTGTTTCGCACCGAATTCATGTTCATGAATCGGGACGAGCGGCCGGGAGAAGACGAGCAATACGAGGCTTATGCCGCGGCGGTGATCGCGATGCGGGGCCGTCCGGTCACGATCCGGACCATCGACATCGGTGCCGACAAGCCCCTGCGCATCGATGACGAGACTTACGATCCGGCGGCTGCGGCCGCCAACCCGGCGCTCGGCCAGCGCGCGATTCGTTACAGCCTTGCCGAGCCCGACATGTTCCTGGAGCAGCTGCGCGCCATTCTTCGCGCGGCCGAGCACGGCCCGGTGCGCCTGCTGATCCCGATGCTGGTTCATGGCCATGAGGTCGAGCAGTCCTTGCGGCTGATCGCCCAGGCGCGCGAGCAGGTCTTCGACCGCACCCGGCGTGCAGCGCCGGAGGTGCCGGTGGGTGGCATGATCGAGGTGCCGGCTGCCGCGCTGACGGCCGGGCTGTTCGCCCGACGGCTCGACTTTCTGTCGATCGGCACCAACGACCTCATCCAGTACACCCTGGCCATCGACCGCACCGACCATGCGGTCGCGTCGCTCTATGACCCCTTTCATCCGGCGGTGCTGCAACTGGTGTCGCAGACCATTCGTGCGGCCGAGCGAGCCGGCAAGCCGGTCTCGGTCTGCGGCGAGATGGCAGGCGATCTCGAGGCCACCCGTTTGCTGATCGGCATGGGATTGCGGTCGTTCTCGATGCATCCGGCCAGTCTGCTGCGGGTCAAGCGCGAGATTCTGCGCAGTGACGCGTCCCGCCTGCGTACGCGGGTCTCGCGCTTGCTGGGGTCGGATGATCCGGTCAAGGTCCAGGCCGGTCTCAAGCGCCTGCGTGAAAATTGAGCCCGCCTGCGGCGGCAGCCGCCTGTCGTGACGCCGCACACAGGCGGCTGCCATGAGGCGGCGTGCCAGGGCGGCCTGCGTTGACACCCTGCGGCCTGCCCGTTAAGGTGAGCCCCGCGCCGATTTGTGACCAGCTTGCGGGCGCTTTAAAAATGCGGCTAAAGCGGTGTACAGGAAAATCTTCCTGTGCCCGGGCGCCGCAGCAAGCCGGTCGCTTCAGTACCCGACGACAGTCGGGACGCTTCATCTCCACGGACTGACCTGATGACCGATTCGGTCGGGGTGACCTCCCCGCAACGTCTGCGTTTCGATGCGCCGCTCGCGCTGTCCAGCGGCGCGTCGATCGATCAGTACGAGCTGGTCTACGAGACCTATGGTCGCCTGAACGCGGCCAGCTCCAACGCGGTGCTGGTCTGCCATGCGCTCAATGCCTCGCATCATGTGGCCGGCGTCAGTGCAGCTGACGACAAGGACATCGGCTGGTGGGACAACATGGTCGGCCCGGGCAAGGCGATCGATACCGAACGCTTTTTCGTGATCGGTGTGAACAACCTCGGCTCCTGCTTCGGTTCGACCGGGCCGATGTCGCCGAACCCGGCCACCGGCAAGCCCTATGGACCGGATTTTCCGGTGGTGACCGTCGAGGATTGGGTTCATGCGCAGGCGCGGCTCGCCGATGCGCTCGGCATTGCTCGCTTTGCGGCGGTGGTTGGCGGATCGCTGGGCGGCATGCAGGCGCTCGCCTGGAGCACGCTCTATCCGGATCGCCTGTCGCATTGCGTGGCGATTGCCACCGCGCCCCGCTTGTCAGCGCAAAACATCGCCTTCAACGAAGTGGCGCGGCGAGCCATCGTGACCGACCCCGACTTTCACGGCGGACGCTTCTACGACTTCGATACCGTGCCGGCGCGTGGCCTGCAGGTGGCGCGCATGATCGGTCACATCACCTATCTGTCGGACGACACCATGGCCGAGCGCTTCGGGCGCACGCTCAGGCGCCCGGCGCAGGACGTCTCGGCTGGCAACGATTATCAGTTCACCTTCGATGTCGAGTTCGAGATCGAGTCCTACCTGCGCTATCAGGGCGAAAAGTTTTCGCGCTATTTCGACGCCAATACCTATCTGCTGATTACCCGCGCGCTCGACTATTTCGATCCGGCGCGCGAGTACGGCGGTGACCTTGCCGCCGCGCTCGCACCGGCACGCTGCGATTTTCTGCTGGCCTCATTCAGCACCGACTGGCGATTCGCGCCCGAGCGCAGCCGTGAGATCGTGGCCGCGCTGCTGGCCAACCGCCGTCGGGTCACCTATGCCGAGATCGATGCACCGCATGGACACGACGCCTTTTTGCTCGACGATTCACGCTATCACGCCCTGATGAAGGCCTATTTCGATCGGATCGCTGCGGGGCTTGCGACATGAATCTGACCAGCGGTGCCCTCGATCGTCACGGCCTGAGGCCCGATCTCGCCGCGATTGCCGACTGGATTGCGCCCGGCTCGCGGGTGCTTGACCTGGGTTGCGGTGATGGCGCCCTGCTCGATCATCTGCAGCATGCCAAGGGCTGCAGCGGCTACGGTGTCGAAATCGACGACGCCCAGGTGCTGGCCTGCGCGCATCGGGGTGTGGATGTGATCCAGCAGAACATCGAGGCCGGGCTCGACATGTTTGCAGGCAGCCGTTTCGACGTGGTGGTGCTGTCGATGGCGATTCAGGCGACCCAGCATACCGAGCGCGTGCTGCGCGAGATGAGCCAGGTCGGTCTGGAGGGCATCGTGTCGTTTCCCAACTTCGGTCACTGGACCCATGCGATGTCGATCCTGCGCGGACGCATGCCGATGTCGCGCGAGATGCCCTACCAGTGGTACGACACGCCCAACCTGCATCTGAGCACGCCGCTCGACTTCGAGGACCTGCTCGACAAGCTTGGCCTGGTCGTCACCCGCCGCGGCTATATGGCCAACGGTCAGCCGACCCGCTTTTTGCCCGGATTGCGCTGCACGCAGGCGATCTACCGATTCCGCAGCCGCTGAGGTTTTGCTTTCCCATGCCCGAATCCCGCCCCATTCCCGCCACGCAGCGCTTTGCCTGGATCCTGGGCCTGTCCGGCCTGCTTCCCTTTCTGGCGCAGGCGCTTTTTTCATGGCTGTCGCCGCCGGTCGAACTGCTCGGGGTGCTGCGCTCGCAGGTTCACTATGCCGCTGCGATCCTGACCTTTCTGGGCGCGGTGCACTGGGGGGTGACCCTCGCCGCCCCGTCGATCATCGATACGCCCGCGGCCACCCGGCTGATCTGGGGGGTGACCCCGGCGCTCTTTTGCTGGATCGTGACGCTCTATCCGGTCGACATGGCCTTGCCGCTGCTGTTCTTTGGCCTGCTGGCCGCACTGGTCATTGATCTGGTGCTGTATCGCGGCACGCCGGTGCCACGCTGGTTTTTCACACTTCGCATCGCGCTGAGCGTGGGCGCTCTCGCCAGCGTGGGGGCGAGCTGGCTCGCGATGGCGGTGCGCCTGGCGGGCGCTAAATAGGGGGCGTCAGCACCATGTATATCCCACCGCATTTTGCAATCAAGGACACAGACGCCCTGCACCGGATCATCGAAACGCATCCGCTGGGTGTGCTGGTGACCCAATCGCCCAACGGACTGGATGCCAATCACATTCCGTTTGAACTCGACCGGGCGCGAGGGCTGCTGATCGCCCATGTGGCGCGCGCCAATCCGGTCTGGCGCGAATGCGGCGATGGTGCGCAGGTGATGGTGATTTTTCGCGGCGACGAACACTACATCTCGCCCAACTGGTATCCGAGCAAACACGAGCTTCATCGGCAGGTGCCCACCTGGAATTACGAAGTGGTGCATGTCCATGGGCGATTGACGGTGCAGGACCAGGAGAAGTTCGTACGCGGCGTGGTGGGCCGTCTGACGCGGACCCATGAGGCCTCAGAGCCCAAGCCCTGGAAGATGGGCGATTCAGCGCCCGACTACATCGATGGCATGCTCAAGGCCATCGTCGGGATTGAAATTTCAATTTCCCGGCTCGAAGGCAAGGCGAAACTGAGTCAGAACCGCGAGCCCCGCGATCGACTCAACGCGGCCGACATGCTGGCGAACCAGGGCGCCACCGCGCTGGCCGAGGCGATGCGCACTGCAAAGTGAGCCAGGCGCAGGATGTCGGAACCGCCGCCGTCTATTTTGGTTCCCGGCGCGAATTGAAGGACGCACTCAGGCGGTCACGCAGCGCCGGCGATGCCAGCGAATCGAGATAGCGCGCCTCGATCGGGGCCACCGCCGCGCGTGATGCGCCAAGCTCGGCCAGACTGCGTTTCATTGCCGCCAAGGCCAGGGGCTCGGTGGCGACCAGGTCGGCCACCGTCCGGTCGACGGCTGCAGTGAGCGCATCCGGCTCAACGCGTTCGGTGAGAAAACCGATGCGCAGCATTTCATCCGAATCAATCGTGCTGGCCGTCAGAAAGAGCCGGTTCGCGGCGGTCAGGCCGAGCCGTTCGACATAGCGGCGCATACCGCCCGGGTAGTAGTGCAGACCGAACTTGGCCGCCGGCATGAACATGCGCCCGCCGGTGACGCCAATGCGCAGGTCGCAGCACAGGGCCAGGTCGGTCGCCCCGCCATACACGCCGCCATGAATCGCGGCGATCGTGGGCAACGGCAGGGTCTCGAGCCGATCGAGAAAGGCCTCGAAGCCGCGCTCCTGCAGCCGCTCGAGAATCGCCTGCAGGGTGTAGCCCGAGCTGAAGCTCTTCGAACCGTTGGAGGCGATGACCAGTACGCGGATCTCGGGTCGGGCCAGAATCTGGTCGAGATAGCCCTGCATCACCGGCACATCATCGGGATCGATGCGGTGGTGCTGCGAGGGGCGATTCAGCCGAAGGGTGGCCCGCGGGCCATCGATGTCGAGGAGGGGAGGCGAGTCGGTGGCGTTCATCGGCAGATGATGCCGCAAAGTCGCGCCGAGCTCATCGATCCGCTGCCAGCCAGGCTGGCGCGCCGGCCGGATGCCGAACAGGCCACTTTCATGCTAAAACCGCAGGATTCATTCTGGAGGAGACAGGACCATGGCTGAAGCATTCATCGTTGCCGCTGCGCGTACTGCCGGCGGTCGTAAAGGCGGTCGCATGTCGGGCTGGCACCCGGCCGACCTCGCCGGACAGGTTCTCGATGCACTGATTGCCCGCACCGGCATCGATCCGGCGCTGGTCGAAGACGTCATCATGGGTTGCGTCGGTCAGGCCGGCGAACAATCGGCCAATGTGGCTCGCAATGCGGTGCTCGCGTCCAAACTGCCCGAGAGCGTGCCGGGCACCTCGGTCGACCGTCAGTGCGGCTCGTCGCAGCAGGCCCTGCAATTTGCGGCTCAGGCAGTCATGTCGGGCACGATGGATATCGTGATTGCTGCCGGTGTCGAGAGCATGAGCCGCGTGCCGATGGGTATGCCGAGTTCGCTCCCCGCCAAGAACGGCATGGGCAGCTATATGAGCCAGGCGATTCACGATCGTTATCCCGGCCCCGATTTCAGCCAGTTCCTGGGCGCCGAGATGATGGTCAAGAAATACGGCCTGACCAAGGACCAGCTCGACGAATACGCGTTCTCGAGCCATCAGCGCGCGATTGCCGCGACCAAGTCGGGTGCGTTTGCCGACGAGATCATTCCGCTGCCGGTGCGCATGGCCGACGGTACGGTCACGACCGAGATGCACACCATCGACGAAGGCATCCGCTTCGACGCCAGCCTGGCCGGTATCTCGGCGGTCAAGATCCTGCAGGAAGGCGGCGCGATCACCGCGGCCAACGCCAGCCAGATCTGCGACGGCTCGGCCGGCCTGCTGGTGGTCAACGAGCGTGGCCTCAAAACGCTGGGTCTCACGCCGCTGGCGCGAGTGCATCACATGACCCTGATCGGCCACGATCCGGTGATCATGCTCGAGGCACCGCTGCCTGCCACCGAGCGTGCGCTCAAGAAGGCCGGCATGAAGATCGACGACATCGATCTCTTCGAGGTCAACGAGGCGTTTGCCTCGGTGCCGCTTGCCTGGCTCAAGGCCACCGGTGCCGACCGCGAGCGTCTGAATGTGAATGGCGGCGCGATCGCGCTGGGCCATCCGCTGGGCGGCTCGGGCGCCAAGCTGATGACCACCCTGATCCACGCCCTGCACAAGCGCGGCAAGCGCTATGGTTTGCAGACGATGTGCGAAGGCGGTGGACTGGCCAACGTCACCATTGTCGAGCGCCTGTAAATCCCAGCCTGACCCGAACCCGACCTGAAGCACGGAAGACCCCGATGACCGACCTGTCCGACGCCAAGAAACTCGCCGAATACCGCATGACGAACAAGGTCCGGTTCGTCACCGCGGCCTCGCTCTTCGACGGCCACGATGCGTCGATCAACATCATGCGGCGCATTCTGCAGAGCATGGGCTGCGAGGTCATTCATCTGGGTCACAACCGCTCGGTGAGCGAGGTGGTCGACTGCGCGCTGCAGGAAGATGTGCAGGGCATTGCGGTGTCGTCCTACCAGGGCGGTCATGTCGAGTACTTCAAGTACATGATCGACCTGCTGCGCGCCAATGGTGCGGGTCATGTGAAGGTCTTCGGCGGCGGCGGCGGTGTGATCGTGCCGGCTGAAATCCGCGAGCTGCACGACTATGGCGTGACCCGCATCTACTCTCCGGAAGACGGCCAGAAGCTCGGGCTGGCCGGCATGATCGGCGACATGATCGCGCGCTGCGATCTCGACCTCTCCTCGTTCGCGCCGGTCTCGCTCGATGCGATCGTGGTGCCGCCGGGCGCCCGCGCACTTGATGCGTCGGGGCGTGCCGACATCGCCCGCTCGCGCCGCTCGCTGGCCCAACTGATCACCGCGCTCGAAAACGACACGCCGCCCGGCGGGCTTGATGCCGCCGCGTTTGCCGCGATGCGCGCCGATCTGCGAAAGCGCGCCGATCTGGTGGCCACGCCTGCGCTGGGCATCACCGGCACCGGCGGTGCCGGCAAGTCGAGCCTGACCGACGAGCTGGTGCGTCGCCTGCGTCTCGATCAGGACGATGCGCTTCGCATCGCGATCATTTCGGTCGACCCCACGCGACGCAAGTCGGGCGGGGCCCTGCTTGGCGATCGCATTCGCATGAATGCCATCGACCATCCCAATGTCTTCATGCGCTCGCTCGCCACCCGCGATGCCGGCAGCGAGATCAGCCAGGCGCTGCCCGATGTGATCGCCGCCTGCAAGGTGTCGGGCTTTGATCTGATCGTGGTCGAGACCTCGGGCATCGGTCAGGGCGATGCCGCGATCGTGCCGCTGGTCGATGCCACGCTCTATGTCATGACCCCCGAGTTTGGTGCGGCCAGCCAGCTCGAAAAAAT
>Ga0114962_10001195_pt1 | contig 22625 bp, 47 predicted proteins | sample C_130820_MF_Meta_FD_87017 | JGI IMG/M metagenome (GOLD analysis project Ga0114962, IMG submission 87017) | Freshwater microbial communities from Lake Croche, Canada to study carbon cycling - C_130820_MF_MetaG | ecosystem: Environmental > Aquatic > Freshwater > Lake | place: Lake Croche, Canada... | reverse complement strand
GTTAGTCTAACTGTTGTAACTTCTGTTTTTAACGGCCTGTATTGTCCATGCGGCGGGGGCGGTGGCGGCGCTGGACTGACAACAAATGGCGGAACTGGAGGTGCTGGCGGCGCGTATGGCGCAGGTGGCGGTGGCGGCGGAGCAGGCAACTCAACGGGCGGCTTTGTCGGCGGCGCAGGCGGCGCTGGCGGCGCAGGTGTAGTCATAGTTTTGGAGTGGTAGCATGGCTGTAATCGTAGACGGCACGACTGGTGTCACCCTCCCCGGCACGGGATCCGTTGTCCTGAGTGGCAGCGCGTCTGGAGCAGTGACGATGGTGGCGCCTGCCGTGGCGGGTAGCACGACGCTGACGCTGCCTTCGTCTGTTGGCACGGGCGCGCAACTGCTGACCACAGACGGCACTGGTGTGATGTCGTGGGGTTCCAACGTCGCGCTGTTCGGAACAGGTGCTGACGGCGCTGTCACGATCAGCAGCGGCACGACGACGCTGGTGCGGGATATGCACTACACGTCTCTGACGATTAGCGGGACGGGGGCATTGCAAGTTTCTGGTTCCCGCGTGTTTGTTTCTAACACACTAGATATAAGCAATGCTCCTGCTGGGGCAATAAGCGGGAATGGCGCTGTCGGATTAAACGCATCTGGCGCTATTGGGGGAGCCGGTGGGATACCTCAAGCAAGCTTTTCAACGCCAGCCTCACTTCCTTCTATTGGAGGTTTTGGTTATTCTGGTGGAACCGGAAATACAACTACAGGGACAAACCCGCCAAACGTATTGACGTCAAATATTGGTGCTGGTGGGACGTCTTATAACGGCGGCGCTGGCGGTGCTGGCGTATCAGCAGGCGCAGCAGGAGGAACGTCCACTCAATCTTGGCTATGGGGAAGTCCCAAATGGTCTACACCAACTCAAAATTTTGTTGTTTCTGTTGGCGGAAACAATAATAATACGACCGCTTTTAACGCTGTCCCTGGATTGCCGGGCGGCGGTGGGGGGCAAGGCGGTGGAGACGGCACTAACGCAGGTGGCGGCGGCGGCGGCAGTGGTGGGGGCGGGAGCGCTGTTGCGATATATGCCGCTGTCATAGCCCGGGGGAGCAACACAAACGCGGGTGTGATACAGGCAAAAGGATTCTCTGGCGGAAATGGTGCCAATGGTGTCGGCGGCACCGCTGGCGGTGGCGGTGGCGGCTCTGGCGGCGGGGGAGGGTGGGTTTACGTTCTAGCTGGTTCTGTAACTGGCTCAACAATCACAAATGGAATTGATTTTTCAGGTGGCGCGGGAGGCACAGGTGGGAATGGGGCTTCAACGGGAAAAGGCGGAAATGGGGGCGGCGGTGGTTTTGGTGGTAGCATCAGCTATATTGTTTTGAGCCCTGCATCTTATGTTTATGCAGGTGTAAACGCGGCAGGAACGGCAGGTTCTACTACAGTCACTGCAACCGGGGCAGCAGGTGGCGCTGGTGCTACCGTTCGCGCCAACCTGTGAGGACAGCAATATGACCCAGGACACCTACGGCAGGACGTTGACGGCCACCGACAACGGGGATGGCACTGTGACATACACATGCATCAACCCGGACGGATCGGACGGCGGCATCTCCAACACAGTCCCCGCCGACAAGGCTATTGAGGCTGTGCTAACGACGTTCAGCGCACTTGCACCCCAGTGGTGGATTAACCAACAGACGAGAGGTGATTTGTGATGAACCGATACAACGTAATCACGACAATCGACATTGATCAGATGCAGATGGCCGAGGACGGCACGGTAACGACCGTCACCATCCCTGCTGGATCGGTGGTCAACACCGTCCTGTGGGACGGCGTTGCCGAGTGGGCGCCTCCTGAGAACACGAGGGTAGAGCCCGCATGACCAGCACCATCAACGCAACGACGACGGGCGGTGGTGGCGTAGTCACGACCGCTGATGCGTCGGGCAACCTAGCGCTTCAGGGCGCGGGCGTGACGCAACTTACCGTCACGTCCACGGGCGTGACGTTGGCGAGCGCGCTGCCCGTGGCGCAGGGCGGCACTGGTGCCACGACGAGCACAGGAAGCGGTGCTAATGTCCTGGGGACCAGTCCGACGCTCACCAGCCCCATCATCGGCACCATCGTCAACACCGGCACGCTGACATTGCCCACGGTGTCGGGAAGCATTCCGATTGCGCCTACGATCACGACCTTCACCGGGTCCGGCACGTTCACGAAGAAGACTACGTCAACCGTTGTCCAAGTGCTCGTTGTCGGCGGTGGCGGTGGTGGTGGGTTTGGCGGAACTTACGCCGCCATTGGTGGCGGCTCCGGTGGTGGCGGTGGGGGTGGTGGGGCGTGGGATCAAGCCACTTACCCGGCAAGCACGCTGGCTGCTTCGGTTGTGGTTACGGTTGGCTCTAGCGGCGCAGGAGGCACAACTGGCGCCGGTGCGGCCGGCGGGATTTCCAGTTTTGGCGCGCAGTTGTTCGGCGGCGGTGGCGGCGGCGGTGGTGGCGGTTCCTCGGCAGCCACTAGCGGAGGGGGCGGATCACCACCAGGAGGGCGTAATCTTCAGGGCGGCACGGGCAGCACCACTGGCGGAAATGGATTTGCGTTTGGAAGCAATGGCGGCACTGGCGCAGCAGGAATCGGTTCTTTTTATGGCGGCGGGACTAGCGGAGGAGGCACAAGCGCATTGGGCGTCTCTACTAATTCGGGCAATCTACCCTATGGTGCTACTGGAGGCGGATCAGGTGGTGGCTTTAACGCTGGATCGGCATCTGCCGGTGGCGGCAACGGTTTTAATATTATTTTGGGAATTAACACTATTGTAAACGGCGGCGCGATTGCCACTGCTGGGGGGGCGGGCTTCTCTGGATCAACCGTTTCGCAAATTGGCTCCAGCGCAGGCATCCTTGGCAGTGGCGGCAGTGGTGGCGGTTCTGGCGCGGCGGCCAACGGCGGCGCGGGCGGTGCTGGCGGTGCGTATGGCGCAGGTGGCGGTGGCGGTGGCGCTGGCAACAGCACTAACTCGCTCGTCGGCGGCAATGGCGGCGCTGGCGGCGCAGGTGTGGTCATAGTGGTGGAGTGGTAGTCATGAACCGATACAATAAATTTCAGTTTTGGAGATGACCATGGACGTGCAGACTTTAATCAACATTTCTGCCGGTGCGGTGCTTGCCGCAATTGGATGGTTTGCACGTCAGATTTACTACGCTGTCGAAAACCTCAGAAAGAGCGTTCACGACATTGAGATTGATTTGCCCACAAGCTACATCCAGAAAAAAGAATTCACAGAAGAAATGCGAGACATCAAGCAAATGTTAAGCAAAATATTCGACAAAATAGACGGAAAGGCTGACAAATGAAAATTCTGACCCTGTTGATTGTTCTGCTGCCCACGGCGGCTTTTTCTTCGTCTTTTCAAATTTGTGAAGGCGAATTTGCGCTTTGCGCTGCCAGCGGCGGCACTTTGACTGGCAAAACCATTAATGTAAACGGAAAAGAGTTTCCGGAAATCATGGCCGTTTGCCCGATTCTTCATGGCCCTGCCATTGCAGATGTGACTGGCGGAAACATGAAAGGAAGTTGCGCCCCTCCCAGCAAAGGGCAAGTTTGGTCAATGTATCAAATTCGCAAAAACATCCCTCAGGCACCAGATTACAGCCACAACACCGTTGCACCTTACCGGATGTTTGAGACCAGCCAAAAGTCTCACATGTCAAACATGTTCAGTTTTTCTTGCACCAAAACCAAAACTGTGGTGAACGGGATTACCCTGGCCAATTGCTATGGTCCTCTAGACGAAAACCTGTCCGGTGCGTCGGTTCCTATTGGAACAAAAATTATCACGCAAGCGCCCGTTGGCGCTTCAAATCCAGTCGGTGGTCCGCTTCCGTGAAGGGCATTTTGACCAATCTTTTCACCGGATCGGACAACGAAACGTGGGATCTTGGTCGCGTTCTGTGGGCAAAGCTAAGCGTCACTTACATCGGCCTGTCATTGTGGTATTACGGATCTGGGCATGCGTTTGATCCTGTTGCCTGGTCCGCTGGTGGCGCTTGCCTGCTTGCTGGTGGCGCCGCAAACCTAAAAATTAAACAAACAACGGAGCCGTCAAATGCTGGCGCTTTTGATAAGCCCGCTGGGTAAATGGGCAACGGCTGGAATTGTAGCGGTCGCAATATTTGCAGGAATTGGCCTTTATCTTCACGACGTCAAGCTTGAAGGTGCTAGGCAGCAAGCGGCGCAAGATGCCATTGCTGCGCTAAAAGCTGAAGAGACTGTGGCAAAACATGGGGCTGAGGTTGACGCCAAGGTTGCCAAGGATCCAAACCCGCAAGATACTCTCAAAAGAGAATGGGAGCGCAAAAGTGATTAGATTGACGTTTCTGTTTCTGGTTTTGGTTTTAACGGGTTGCGCGCAGACCGTTCCCATTTCTGTCGTTAATTCTGGGTGCTTGTGGGCGTTGCCAATCTACGTCAGCGAAAAAGACATTTTCACCAATGGCACCGCAACTCAGATCTTGAGTCACAATGAGAAGTGGAAGGCAAACTGCAAATGAGCTGGGTTTACTTTCAATCCAATGGCCACCTTATGTATAAAGGTGCGCTTATTGGAACAGGTTATGCCGGGTTTGGCGAAGGCGTAAATAACCCGGACGACGAAGCCATTCCGAATGTTGGGCCAATTCCCGCAGGCTTGTATACGATCGGACCTGCATTTGCACATCCTGTTGCTGGGCCGATTACGATGCGGTTGACGCCGCAAAACGGCACGAACACGTTTGGCCGTGATGGGTTCCTGATGCATGGCGACACAGCCAGCATGGATCACACCGCTAGCCACGGTTGCATTGTTATGCCGCGGACTGTGCGTGCGGCTGTTGCGGTTTCCAATGACCGCACCCTTAACGTCATTCCCAAGTAGGAGAACGTCATGGCTGAATATCTGATTGCGGTTTTTATAATCACCGTCGCTTGCGGCCTGGCGGCGCTGGTGTATGAAATTCGGTTGCACCGCAAAGCCATTGAAAGTGTTTTGATTGATGATGCCAATGCTGCAAAAACGGCTGTGACGGATAAAATCAAACAAGTGTTGTAACCCATTCCGACTGCCACTTCCGCAGTTCGAGACCTGAAAGGCCTCGAATCGTCGTCTGCCGATGTGGCGGGAATAGACGAGGGGCGCATCCTGGGGATGGCCCCTCGTTTTATTTTATACGACCCTCCAAACGCGGATGCCTTTGACGTTGCCGGCCTCGTTGCGGTATGCGCGCACCGTGAACAGAATGCCGTGGTTCTTTTTCATCGTGTAGAGCAGCTTCTTGGGGTGCCCCCGGACCCCGTCCATATAGACGCTTTCCCCGATCTTCAGGCGTTCCAAGCCCCATCGAGCAAAAGCGGGGCGGGCACGCGAGGGCGTGACAATTTCGGGGATTGGGATGCCGGTTTCGACCGGCAGAAAGGGCAGCAGCTTGTTCGATATGCGGTGGGGTTTCAGGGGTTTCATGCTCACGTCGCAATCCCCCGGTTCAGCAGGGCGAGGATGGCGTCGGCGGCCGCAAAAACGTTCACATCCGACGCTTTAAGCAAGCCAACACGACAAGCGTTTCCATATCGTTGTGCTGCGCATCCACTCGGACAGCACATTGCCCGCGCCACCTCCTCCCGCGTCACCGGAGCCGTGGCCGGAGCGCGGCGGTTCCAGGCGGCGATGGCGCTCAACGGTTCGACACCATCTTCCCAAAATCCGCTGTGGAAATAACCGTTAAACAGCGTGCACCCACACGTTTTGCAGGCCGGAAATTGCTCAATCTTCTGTCCATACCAACTATCGCCTTGCGGCTCGACATCGCGCTTTACGATCTCAGCCTCCCCGCCACAAAACGGGCACGGCAACAACCCGTTCATGGCGCATCCCGCACCACGGCGAGGTCATCAATTAAACGGCTCATGTCGTCTCTCCTTCGATGGAGATGGCGCGGATTTGTGCGGCTTCGATGGCGCCGCAAATGTTGGATGACGAACAACATGCAGACGCAGCCCTGTTGCTTGCCGTCAAAGCCATGAGCACCATTGGTCGGCATTCGCACCCACAATCGACGTTCTGCGCCGCCATCTCACGCATCGCCTCAGCCGCGTAACGGGCGGCGGTTTCGACTTGCTTGGCCAGCGGGGCACACTCGCATTCGGGATAGTGGCATGCGGCGTTGGTCAAACTCTCGCACCCTGCCCGCACAGCGTCTTGGATGATGTCGGTCATGATATCTTTTTCTAAATCGCGCTAACGAATGCGAGACAGAGGGCGAGAATCATGGAGGTGTGCAGGCTTCTCCAGGGTGCCCCTGCCGGTGGATCACCAATCCGTTGCAACCCGACGTAATAGTTTCCGCTCGCGTCCTGCCGCTCGATCAACGCGACGTAGAGCCCTCGCGCCTCGATCAGCGATACGATGGCGTCGAGGGATTGCGTTGGTTCCGGCTCGCCTATGACTTCGATGTTGTTGTGATCGAACCACGTCTCGTAACTTATGAGGCTCAATTCGACCATGCGACGACGACACCCTGCCACCCGCAACACCGCGTCATCCAGTTCGCGGCTCCCGACCGTGGCGGATTGGATGATGTCGGTCATGATTTCTCCTTCCAAGCTTTTTCTGCGGCATCAAGCGCATCCTGGACCTCCTCGGCCCACATCAACCCACGCGGGGCTTCCCAAGCGTTCCGTAAGGCCTCCATCGGGTTAACAGGCTTGGGCGGCGTGAGGGCAGCGCGGAGGGCATCAATTGCGTAATTTAATTTATGAAACGAATTTAGATCGTACGGCATCATTGCCGCCTCCACAACCGCATCCCGCAACTCTTGATGCGGGTTTGCGTCGGGGGCGGGGAGGGGGTAAAGGGCTTCGATACCAACTCCGGCTGAAGTTCCATTTTTGGTTTTGAGAGCAAGCATTTGGTTAGGAATGCTCCGCTTTATAATCACCATCGCCCGATCACCGGCTTTCCATTTATGCGTCATTGCTTTATTTCCAACCAATTGCTTTGAGGTTTTGTTGCGCGATTTACAATTGAACAAAAATCGTCTTTGTTCCACTTTGTTGGTTTGTGCGTCGTCACGGCATTTCCTTCATTAACCGCTTAAGGTAACAGGCAAAATCCAACGCTTCTTCGTAAGCATGTTGCGCCCATTGTTTGGGTGACAAATCCGTACGATCCAATGTAACGCCATACTTTTTCAACCCAAACTGCGATCTGCGCAAAAGATCGGTGCGGACTTCATACACAATTTGATCTATGCCCAGTTCATCGCTCACGCTGTTTTGATCCTTTTGAACGCTTTCACTTTTACGTATCCCAAAACGGAAGCCACATTGTCAGGTATCGACCGTTTGCTGGCCAACACCTGATAGACATTTTTGGGTTGAATGTGGTGCGCAATAGCCCAGGTTTTGACTGACGGATAAGATCCGACAGCATGCTTCAATACGTCCAAAACCTGCCGTTCAGTCTCCATTTCCACGATTGATCCTTCCAATCGTGATGTTCTTCTGAACGCGAATGTCCCGGTTTGAATACGTCCAGCATTCGCTGTTGTCGTCTTGGAAGCACACCCAATAAAGGTCATGCTCAATGCCGTAATCAATCAGCACATGCGCCAAGGCAGGCCCATGCGGCGTCACCACAGGCAACGGCGGATTGAGCTGTAATATCATTGCATTTCCTCCAAAATTGACATGTTGTCGAGGTGCGACAACGCCGCCGCAGCATCAATGGTCAGACCATCAGAGCCATGATGAACGCAATCGGCCAACGCCTGGCGCAACGCGGCATGGCTCTGCGCCACGGCAGCAATCAACTCATCATCCGACGTGTCGATTAAAACCCGATCATCCCATTGGACCGTGCTGATTTTCTGCACAAACCCGGTCAGTTTCAAAACCATCTCAGTGCTCCACTTTGCTCAAAAGCAACAGCAAATCGCTCAACAACCCTTTGGGGATGACAAGCGACTGAAGCGCGTTGCCTTCATCTTCATCCGTGTCCAAAACGTAGGACACAATGACCTCGTCGCCAAAAGCCTCAACTGCCATCACATGCGTGATAGCACCATCAGGCACGGCAACCTTTGACAAAACCTGCATCTGTATCTCCATCCAATTGCCGAAAACCGGCTATAAAAACCAATATTGACGTCATCTCGGCGTCAACGGGTTGGATCATGCCTGCCATTTAAAGAAGTTGCAATATGCAATTGCCGATCTTTTGCAAAAACATTATCTTCGTCGGCGTTGTCGAGCCACTGCGCCACTTTGCCAACGTGTACGGTGTTGAGCACAAGATCGCCTCGGTCAATCCATTTGGTCTTTATCCTGTAGAGCTGCTTAACGACGATGAAATCGCGCTCCGACAAAATCTTGGCAATCTCATCAAGGGATTTGACCGAATAATCGGCAATCACTTGATGTACAAGATTGTTGGAACCGGACGGCATATTCAATGTAAACAAAAGGCGCAATTTCATATCCTAAAAAAGGAGGAAGGCTTTCGCCCTCCTCCATGTTGTTATCAGCCGAAATCGTCTTCGCTGGCTGCGACGGGCGCAGACACACGATTAGACCCAGTCGAAGCAGGCGAAGCCACGGAACGAGGCGCCTCGGCGGCGAGTGCGGCAGCGGGAGCCGTCACGCCACGCAAAGACGCAACCAAGTCTTTGGGGCGCTCCGTCCAACCGACAATCTCAAAGACAGGAGCGTAATTGGTGCTCTTCTTTGCGCCTTCGCCGGTCGTCACCGCCACCGTGTCTTTAAGCACAACGACGGGCAGTTTCCCGGCGTTGTCCCGCAGACCAGCAAGGTAGGAGTTGTGCAGATCGTCAACGCCACGACCGAAAGCGCGAGCGTTCGACGAGAGTTCCCGGATGTCGCCACCGCACTCCTTCGACAGCTTCACAACCATCCGAACGCCAACCTTGGCCGTCTCAGTGGGCTTCGGCGGGCGCGGCATGCCGATCAAGACCACGGCGTAGACCGGAGCCGAGCCGGTCATGAAATCAATCCAACCGGTCTCGATGTTCTCGAAATCAATCACCGCCTTGAACGTGCGGCTAATGTCGATGTCGACGGCCTCGCCGCCCTGCGGCTTGTCGCGGCGAAACAGGCGCCCCGACCGGCTGTCGAACTTCACAAACGGCAGAAACGAACCAGCGCCGTCTTCACCGTCAAACCCAAGATTAAGAGCCATTTGTCTTCTCCATCGTGGGGCGATCTAGCCCGCCCCTTGCTCTTGCCCACATTTGGGCGAAGCTCAGTAACCCCAGATCTCAAAAGCCTTTTGGCGAGCAATGGGGTCGTTGAAATAGAAACTGTCAGTATCAACCGCAATCTTCGATGCCAGGACGTGCGGGTCGGGACTGTCGGCCAGAAAATTCTGAATGCTCATCGCAATCCGAACCAGCGCCTGGAGGTGCTGATCGGCGTTCTCCAGTTCATACGTGGCCGACTTCTTTGGCGTGATATACGTCACCCGCGCACTCATGTTGTGACCGCGGGCGGCACGATACAAAGCCACTTGGCGCGCATGAGCTGTCTTGATCTTCGACGGCAAGGCGTGGCTTGTCTTAATGTCAGTCAGCACACCGTGCTGTTCCCATTCGGCATCGTAGAAACCAATCAACGGCACAGCCAAACCCTCAACGCGGTATTCCACCCGGCCCTGCACAGACGACGGTTTGCCGTAATCCTTCAACTCGGCCAAACCCATCCGAACCATGTCGTGCAGCGAGCCTTCTTCCTTGTCCTTTTTCGGATCCAAAGTCAGCGCCGACAACCGGTTGAACGTGTTGGTTGTCACTTGCAAGCACTCTTCAACGGTCGCTTCGTTCAGCAAACCATGAATGATGCCGTCCTCGACGGCAGTGCCACGAAATGCGGCGGCGCCAACCGGAACGTGAATCTTGAAACATTTCTGCATCACAAACGCCGCCGCGCTGGCCGAGAACGTGTTGCAGCTGCTTGGCGAAAGATGCTCAATGCCATACGCGGCAAACGGATTATTCACTTCCAATCTCCATACTATCTGTATCGACGGTTATATGCCGCAAACCGCGTCGGTGCAAGGTATCGCGTCTTCGAAATCAAACGGCATAACGCCTTGATTTTGCGTCACGCTCATCATTTGCGCGTAGCTTTCCCGGTCTTTTACAAAACCAAATTTTGTCCCTTTGCGGGCCATTGCCTGGTCTTCAACTTTGACCCACCATCCCATCCGATCTGGATGATCTTTCATCATGCGCGAAATCGCGCCTCTGTTTTTCAAAAAGCACCCGTCGCAATTTCCTTCCCATCTCCCTTTCAAATTCAAATTAAAAGGTTGATTTTTCCAAAAATGCAAAACGTGATGCTCTTCAATTTTGGCGTCAAACAACGGAGCGACATTGTCCCAACATGCGTCGGTGAATTTTTTGGCGGGATCCGTTGCCCGTTCAACACGCCCCGGTTCGTCAAACCTAAGACCGACTACATTGGTCCAATTTTTCCATCCCATGTTTTTCATAAACCTTTTAGCGGTCAAAACTTTTAATTCCATTGTGCAAAACCTGCGTTGCGGCGTAGGCAGCACATTCCTGGCTTTCAAAAGCTGTTCAAATGGCTCTCCCATTCTGCTGGCGCTGTTGTGGGAAACTTCGACGACAGAAGGTCCGCCGGGTTTCCACCTGTATTCAAGCCATTTAATTTGAACATTCCAGTTTACTCCGCAATCGCGCACAAAATTTAATGTGGCAGGCATTTCCCTGCCTGTGTTTTGGAATAAAACAATTACATCTTGAGGAAGAACGCCATTGTGAGCCTGCAATATGCAATGCAGCATATAAGCACTGGTTCGCCCTCCACTAAAACTAATAACGGCAGGGCCTGAAATGAAAAACGGATTTTTCATGAATCAATGTTGTTCCTAAAATGCCACCGCATGCTGCAAGGACCGGTATGCGTCTTGTCCCAGATAAACCAGGCGTGATGAATGCTAGGCCGACCTTTGGTGCCTTCGATCCACCGTATCCGCTGCGTCATCACCAGCTTAAGCGCAAAGTAAGGATTGTTGGCAAACAAATCGGCGCGCGATGACGCTGCGTCGAATTCACACCGCAGAAGCATGGCAACAAAACCACCCGGTTTCACAACATTTAAAGCGTGCCGGATGAACGAACCTGCAATGTTGTAAGGCGGGTTTGTGATAATTGCGTCGGCGTGCTCGCTGGGCGCTTGCTGCATGAAATCGTTGCCCGTCGTGATGTCCGTCGCCCGAACGAGGTATCCGTTTTTGCGAAACACTTCAACCATTCGACCGGGCCCACACGCCGGTTCCCAAATCGTTTGCACGCGGCTGGGAATAAACGGAAGAATCACTTCCGACGCCCATTCCGGCGTTTCATACAGGTCGTTGTCAAAGCGCTCATAGCCTTTGTTTTTAGACAGCATCACATCGTCGCCTTTATGAACTCTGCCGCGAGCGGCGGGACGATCGCGTTACCAAAACCCCGCAAAAGACCCATTCTGTTGGGAACCCCTGAAGCCAGCACGAATGTGTCGGGTTCAACTGGCCTCCACTTTCCATCCCGGCAGAAAAGCCAGTCAGGGTCAGCCCAGAAGCCGTTCGTCGGGCTGGGCCGTCTTCCGTCTTCCACCCGTCCAACAGATTCGCCGCTTGCTCGTTCAACGGACGACCCGCCCTGTCCGCATACATCGACTCGCCTGTCCTGCTGCCCTTGTGGTCCCTGCTCTGCGGGGTGGCCCAACCGGCTAAATCCACTGTCTTGCGGCTGCTGTCGTTGTTGCCCGCTTCGTTGTATCCTTTCTGAGACGGTGTTCCCGCCATTGGCGACGGCCAACGCGCCAACGGCACAGCTGCTGTCAATTCCGAATGCGCTTTGGTTCCAGGCGATCCCCGTTCGTCGCATTTCATTGGCGTCGGCCAACCCGCCAACGGCGCCAAAGAGTTCAAATTGTCCGGTGTCTTGCCTTCCGCCAATCGTTTGGCTGAGAACCCCGTGCTCTCCGCGTCCTCCGCTTTCGGCGTCGGCCAACCAGTCAAAACCGCTTGCTGACTCAACGGTATTCCCGTGTCGTGTGCTCTCGGCGGCAAACTCCCGCGGCTGCCATCCATCGCTGTCGGAGATACCCACCCAGTAAAGCCGTTGACGGATGTGCGGAGCACCGACGCTCGCCGCGCAGATATCAAGTGCTGCTGCGGCGTAACCCGATCCTTCCAAATCAGTTTGTACAAGGTCGAACCAAGCGAGTCCGTCTGGGCTTGAAACCTGCTCACCATAGACGCGGCCAGGGCGGCACTCGTTGATGAGGTGGTGGAAATGCGGCCAAAGGTGCCGCTCGTCAGCAACCCCGCCGCCTCGGCCTGCCTGGGAGAAAGGTTGGCACGGGCAGGATCCTGTCCAGACGGGGCGGTCGTCGCCCCAATCTGCAAGGCGCAAGGCTCTCGACCAACCGCCGATGCCAGCGAACATGTGAACCTGGGCAAAACCCCGGAGGTCGGCAGGGTGGACGTCTCGGATATCTCGCTCATCAACTTCTCCATCAGCCACATGTCCGGCTTCAATCAGCTTGCGCAGCCACGCGGCGGCAAACGGGTCAATCTCGTTGTAATAGGCCCACTTGTTCATCACCATTCCATCCCAGGCCCATCGGCCTCCGTCACAGGGCAATGGATCAAGTGCGCGGTCAAACCGCATTCATATTCCCGCCACTGCTGAAGATACAACGCGCTCGTCGCGCAAAACTCAGGATGAACCATTTCCAATTGACGTATGCGAAAAACGCTACCGTCAGCTTCGCCGAGCACAAAAATCCACGGGGACAACTTTTTGATCGTTTGCATATCAACGGCCATCCCGCGCACAATCTGCAGCCCAGTCGGCAAGCTCACGGCGGCGCTCATCGGAAAACACAGGCGTCAAATCGGCCAGCATGTCGTCGATGTGCTTCAAATCATAGCCATACGCCATCGACGGCACCGTCAAGTCAAGCTGACGCAACCCGGCACGAGCCGTCTCCAAAATGGCAGCAACCTGACGATTGATCTGCTCAACCTCATACACAAGCACATCGGCGCGCTTTTCAACGCGAAAATCAACCGACGACGGATAAGCGGGATGATCAACGGGCATATTCAATCTCCATACAATGTCAGGCTCGCTGCCTGTGACCAAACATCTATCGCGTTATGCGACGCGATGCAATCCCCTTTTATGAACAAAACGCAAAAAAACGTGTTCTCCTTCCGTTGACACCGACCGGCACCCGCCTCTAGGTTCACCACTCGGAAATCTAAGGAGGTGTTTATGACCGAGCAGCTGTATCGAGAGGTAGACCCTCTTGTCCCTCTCAACAAAGCTATCGAAGCCGCAGGCGGGCGTGAAGCGTTTTTCAAAGCCGTTGGGGTCAAAAAGGGATTTTTGTCGATGGTGTTGGCCGGAATCAAGCGCCCTGGCCCTCGCATCATGAATGCGATCGGCGTAAAGCGCCTTTACGTCATGCCCGTCACCGATCAGGACACCAGCGTATGAGCACCATTTGGATTGGCTTGGATCCCGGCCTGTCAGGCGCTATCGCTTTTTTTGACATGACAGAAGGCACGCTCGTCGTCTCCGACATGCCGGTGATGGAGCTTATCCGCGGCGGCAGGAAGAAAAACGAACTGTCAGCTTCTGGCGTTGCCCAAATCCTCAAACCCAAAGACGGCGAAACCCGTCGCGTCCTGCTGGAGCGCGTCGGCGCCATGCCAGGCCAAGGCGTGTCGTCCATGTTCGCTTTCGGGCGTTCTGTTGGCATCCTCGAAGGCGTGCTGGCGGCTTACAGCATGGAAGTTACCATCGTCACCCCGCAGGCGTGGCAGAAGGCTACAGGCGTCCGTGGCGGCAAGGATGGTGCTCGTCTCCGTGCTACTCAACTTTTTCCAGCTTACGCTCACCTCTTCGCTCGCAAAAAAGATGACGGTCGAGCCGACGCCGCGCTAATGGCGTGGTATGGGGCAACTGCCCTTTCCTAATACCCAGCGCGAGGGCTGAAACGCGCAATTTATTGAATTTTCCACGCAAGGCGAACATGACATTCGATCCCGACTTTGCTGGCCCATCCGATTGGGCTGAAATGTATCGTGAGCACGGTTTGCAGGTCGTCCCAGCGATGGCGCCCGACGAGGACAAACACGGATCGTGGAAACGGCCCGCCATTGCTTGGCGCCAACATCAGAACGCCATCGTGGACGACACTACCTTCGCCACATGGTATGGCCCCGCCGGTCTGCACACACGTCGTCCCAATATGGGATTGCTTACCGGCAAAGCCTCCAGCAACGTCTTCGTGCTCGACATTGATCTGCACAAGACGCCCCAGGCGGCGGCGTGGTGGTCTGACATCCTCGACACCTACAATCATTCGATAGAGCCCAAAACGGTCGCGCAGACCACGGGCGGCGGCGGCAGGCAGCTCTTCTTCCGCGCCCCGGACGATTGGTTGTCGCCGACAAACAAAACATCGATGGGTATCGACATTCGCGGCCAGGGCGGGTTTGCCATGATGCCGCCATCCTTGCACGAGTCGGGTCGGGAATACGTCTGGGAAGCAGGCAAGGCGCCCTGGCAGGCGCAGATCGCTGACGCCCCGCCCTGGCTCTGTGACGCCATCGACAGCCTTGTCGAGCAACACGGCGGCACAGCTCACAAAACAGCCACAGAACGCACTGGAACGCCTGACGACGCCATGACGCCATTTGGCTCATACGTTGATCGCCGCGAAGACGTGATGACCCGTCACGTCTGGGGTTGGCTCGTCAACCTTTTCCGAGAGTGCCCGATCAAGCCGGTCGGCACCACCAATTTGCAGCAAGCCTATCAAGCTTACGTCATGAAGGTTCAACCCCGCCTCTACGAGCCTAGCGCGTCAAAAGACGACCTTCTTGAAAGAGAAAATCGCGGCATCACCCTGTTTCGGCAGAAGTGGGCAATAGCCCTCGACATGTGGGAGACAAAGATCAGAGAGCACGCTGCCGTTCCCTCACCCACAAAGCGAGAGGAGCCAAAGCCGGATAATGTCGTCCCTTTCGCCGGTAAGGCGACCACAGAACAACAAAACGAACCTGAAAAAGGCTTGATCACTCTCACGCCTTTCAAATGGATTCCGCCGCACCTTATCCCGCCGCGGGATTGGCTTTATGGCACCGAATACATCCGGAAGTTCCTGACCCTAGACATTTCGCCAGGCGGCGTTGGCAAATCGTCTTTGGTCATTGCTGAAGCCCTGGCGATGGTTACCGGCAAGCCCCTCCTCGGCATTACGCCCAAGGGCCTGTTTCGCGTCTCATACTTTAACGGCGAAGATCCGATGGAGGAATTGTCGCGGCGCGTTATGGCGGCAATTCAGTATTTCGGATTGCAGGAAACAGACATCGGCAACCGACTCTTCCTTGACACCGGACGTGAACAGCCGATTGTGCTGGGCGAGCAAACCCGAGATGGCGCGATGATCTTCAAGCCCGTTGTCGATGCCTACATCGACACGATGAAACAAAACGCGATTGATGTTGCCATCATCGACCCGTTCGTCTCGTCGCACCGCGTCACCGAAAACGACAACAACGCCATCGACCGGATATCAAAGCAGTGGTCAGCCATCGCCGACGAATGCAGGGCGTCGATTAAGCAGGTGCATCATTCCCGAAAGACGGGCGGCGCTGAAGTTACCGTCGAGGATGCCCGTGGTGCTGGTGCTCTTATTGCTGCAGCCCGGTCAGCCCGTTCCCTTAATCAAATGTCAGAGGAAGAAGCAACCCAGATCGGGATCGACAACCGCCGCTTTTATTTTCGCACCGACAATGGAAAAGCCAACCTGGCGCCACCGGCTGAGAGCGCCCACTGGTATAAGCTGGAATCAGTCGATCTCCAGAACGGCAACGGCATATCGGACTCGGACAAGGTTGGCGTTGTCGTGCCGTGGAAGTGGCCGAGCCCGCTCGACGACATCACGTCCGATGACGTGGCTCGTATCCTCAGAATGATCGCCAGTAAGCCCGAGCACTACAGGGACAGTGACAAATCCGACGCCTGGATCGGACATTTGGTTGCAGACGTGCTTAGGCTCGACCTTGAAGGCAAGCATGGCAAAGCAAACCGGTCAAAGATTGTGGGATGCATCAAGGTCTGGAAGCAGACCGGCGCCATCAAAGTCATTGACGGCAAAGACGAAGCACGAAAGACGACGATGTTTATTGCTGTCGGAGAAAAAGCCGCTGGCCTTTATTAGGCCAGTGGCCGCTGGTCACGCCAAATTCCAGAAGCCGTCTTGACATTATGACATATCCTCAAAAAAGGCATATGTAGCCAGGTCCAAAGCCACGATATCAAAAGCACAAACGCCGTCAATTCCGATCAAACACCCGAGCCCAAAACCCACGTTTCTTAACATTCTTCCGATGATATTCGTGATCATCTAATTCGCTCCAGACATCGTCAAGAACCTCTTCAATCTCACGAAGCCGCACAACAACATTCTGTCGGCACCGCAAAAAGCAGCCATCCTTGATCATGCCATGCAAATCATCACCAGCTTTCTGCACAGCTTCGGACAACTCATTAACCGGGCGGGGTTTTGCCGTCATCGTCATCTCCTTGATCTAATTCAACAATTTCTAAAACCCGACCATCGGGCTTAGTAACCAAGCAAGGCGGTTTCAATCCAGCATTAATAAGAGGCTGTCGAGGAACCTGTATCCATTGATTGTTTATCCAGTAACCCCATTCACCCACAATAACCTCCAAAAATAAACCAGCCTCGCAAGAGACTGGTTTATTAAATACGCTTCAAACCGTTTTTTCGTCTTCAATGTATTGAAATGGATTTGGAGAAAAAAGCATCAATTCCAACATCCTAATAACGGACGCCGGAACACGAGCCGAACCATTCAACCATCGAAACACAGTTGCAGTATGAACACCGGAACACTCGGACAAGTCCTTGTGCGAAATAGGCACCATTTCCATTAACGCCGTTAAATGAACCGGAGAACAATCCACAGGCTTGACGCGGTTTAAATCAACCCGCTGCGCTGAACGCTTGGGAATCTCTATGCCGGTCTCAATCTTGATCACTGAACCCTCCAGACCCGAACGCCCTGGACGCCATCAATCACCAAAGACCGAACCAGCCACTTGGCGTGCGGCATGTGCGTCCGAGCCCACGATGTCGAAAACCCTTTCAAACCGCTATCAACCGGGATTCGATTAATTGTGCGATTAGGCACAAAAAACGAATCACCAACCGCCATGTCGATAAACGGAAATTCGGAACCCTTTTTCCGCCCAGCGCCATAAGACACAGGGAGAGGCACGTCTTTATCAATCGCAAGCATTTTAAAAACTCCTATGAACGCCAGTCACCAATACCGTCCCAAGCCATATTGATCTCAGCCGGGTGGGGACGATTAGCACCCATCTGAAACCCGCAAGCACGCCATTCGTCGCACACCGCCCGATACGCTGCTTGCATGCCAAGCAACCCATCGGTGTAAAAAAGATCCCATCCAATTCGTTTCACCCGTTCACGATGCTCGTGCAAAACGTGACCGGATATCAACAAGCCAAACAGTTCTTCGACGGCGTCGGCGAACAGCAACATCAGACCCGATCCAACGCCGCCTTGCCGAGCGGCAAATCAGACAGCATGCCCAAAGCACGAGCATACGTTGCCACCAACATCTCACGCTCCTCACGTTTCGATGCATCTTCCTTCCGCATGCGCAAAAGAACACGCAGAGCCGGAACGTCAAAACCAGCCGATTTGGCTTCAGAAAAAATGTCCTTGATGTCACCTTTCAACACGATGACCTCTTCATCCAAACGCTCAATACGCTCAATCAGCGAAAGCAATCGAGCAGCCGAATTGTCGCCAACAGTATCTGAACCCATGAAATCCTCCTTCAGGTTGACGTGCTTTTTGCTGAAGCACGGTTAGGCGTTCGCTTTTTACGACTAGCTGCTTCAGAAATCAACCCCGCAACTACGACCGCCAAAACAGGGCGCAAACCACCTTTCGGATGCTGGCGCCACCATTTCAAAACCAAACCTTCAGGTGTTTCGGACAGAACGCGAGCCGCCAACAAAAACAACGAAGCCCCATACAGCACCACAACGCCATCACGAACCTGCTGCCAAGGCTGATCTTCCACACCCTCCTCAACAAGATCCCGTGCGATGCGCCCCACAGGATCGTCATCCTCCAGCACAACCGAACCATACCGGCAGACGGTTCGACCATCACGGCCCTCGGAAATCAAAAATTCAATCATGCGGACACTCCAAAGATCGTTGTGCGGTGGAAGCCAAAAACGTCAAAACAACCCATACCCGCTTGAACCATACCAGGGAGCATTAACACCCCGATAAAACGTATGCGCAGCACAGCTTAGAAGGGTATGTCGTCTTCTACGATGCGGCCACCCCAGCCAACGGGATCGGCGGGCAGGGAAATGCCTGTTACTCGGGCGCCAGGGAAGGAAGCTTTCACGTCGCAGACCTTGGCGTAATGGTCGAGGAGGTTTTTGATCTCGGCCAGGGTGATCACGATCATGGCGCGGCCTTCGGGACGAACGCAGCCCAGGCATTCGTCGTCGCGGACCAAAGCCACGACTTTGCCGTCGTGCTCAAACTCCCACACGACGACGGGCAGTTTGTCGTCGCCGTGTGCTGTTGCGGCTTTGTCCAATGCCCGCCAGGCGTTGATCATCCGGCGGCTCTCAACTTTCACGGTTTCCAGGCTGCCGTCGTAAATCGCCGCGTTGAACCGGATACGTTGAGCGTCGAACTTGGCCCGCAGTTCGGGCCCAATGCCTGGGAGCAGCCGCAAACGGTCAGCCCCCCAGGTTCGCTCCATCGCCAAGGCGACCATGTCGACCTCGGCGATCTCGGAAGAGCCAGCAAGATACAAATTGGGATCACGAGCCCAGGAACCCTTCACCCGCGCGCGGTCTACATCGGCCATAATCTACTCCATGAGTTATCGAATCATCGAACCGATTATCATCGGTGTATCGCGTTATGTCAACGAATGGATGAGTGGATGAGTGCATGATCGTCGTATCGTCGGTTCGATGATCATCGTCTCATTGTCTCATCGTCTCATCGTCTCATCGTTTCGATGATCATGGTTTCGATGATAAACGGTCGTCTACAGGTCTACAGGTAGGTAGTATGTAGTCTAAGTATATATATAACTTACTTAAAGGGCGCGCCCGTGCGTGCCTGCGCCCGCGTATATATATACTACCTGCGGGTATGCACGCGCTGCGCGTCCTCGGGCGCACGCGCCCTCTCTTACGAGAGAGAAAGCCACTACCGCAAACGGGTATAGCGGTTGTGAGGTAGGTCGTCGGTCGTCGGGAGGATCGTAGGCATTGGACCTTGGACCAAACCATGCGGGGTAGCGGGGGATGCCTGCGCTAAAGCGCAGCGGCTCTCGCTGGCGCTACGCCGGTCGCACCCCCGCAACCCCGCATGGCCTGCATAGTCGGTGGGTCAGGCGCCTGGGATCAAAAGACGGATACGAGAGGTAGGCGAGAGGTTTCGAGAGGTAAGCGAGAGGTTTCGAGAGGTAAGCGAGAGGTTTCGAGAGGTAAGCGAGAGGTTTCGAGAGGTAGGCGAGAGGTTTCGAGATGTGGGAGAGATGTGGGATGATTGTGGGAGAGATGTGGGTTGTCGGCATGGCTCCTGCTTGGATGGCGCAGTGGACGAATGGATGACCCGGCGCCTCGACGAGCAGGCGCCAGAACGACAAAACGCCACGGCTGAGCATGGCAGAATTGACGTCGGATTTGCGGTGGGGTATGGGCGAGGTGACGCCAGGCATGCACTCCAGGCGTTACCTCTGACCACGTCGAAAGGGACTTCGGAATGGCTGATCACGACCTACTCATGATTGCTCATGGTGGCAACAGGACCTTTCGACCCAAATGGTCGATTGAGCCCTTCGAAAACATGCCAAGCTTCACCCACAAAGTGACGTTGTTGCCCTCGGATTATCAGCGCGAGACCTACAGCAAAGCATCGGACGCCTTTAGAATGTTCCGAAACTGGACGCTCACAGCCTGGCACGTAAGGTATGCGCACTGGATCGAAGACAAGGAATCGTTCCATCCGTGTAATTATGATTTTAGGGAAGATTTAAAACAGGAGTTTGTTGAGGAGTGGGAATGGATGAAGAGAATGCCATTTAAAATGAAGCATCATGCAATATACTATGTGTGGAAACAATTCTACGATTACGCCAATGATGTTGGAGACTTTCCGTCTTTTATACCTGACGATGTAAAGGTGCCATTTCGAGTAGACAAGGGGGCGCAGGTATTTGCAAACTGCGTTAAGATTGAAAAGAAGAAGTTTATATTGGATGTGGGTGGGCGGGTGAAAATGAAAAACGCTATCCTACCGACCGGCAAAATCACATCAGTCTGGCTTAAGCCCAACGGGGACGAATGGGTGGCAACCCTGGCGATCAAGGGAATGCCCGTCATCTGACGCAGACAAGGGCGCCCTCACAAGCGCCCCCGTCATGCTGATCGTCATCGTGACAGGAAAGTCTCGGATTCAGACCATCGATGCGGAAGGTCATAAAGCTTGCGGTTAAACAACATGCGCAGCCAACCCCGAACCTCGAACGGCACCTCGATCTGACCCGAGGCCCAGTATCGGCTGAGACGCTCGCCCACACCCAGATACCGGCCCAGATATTTTTGAGACCAAGCAATCTCTCGCAGAATCACACGCAATTCGTTTGGAGTCATCGACTCATGGAGTTTGTCCCACGCCGCCTGGGTCGTCACGTCATAACCGAAATTGCTCATCATTCAATCTCCCATCCCGTATCAACCACAACATGTGATTGATCTTTGCCCGCGAACCGAATGTGAAACTTCTCACCCGACCACAGCAAAACGCGAACACTATACCCGCGGCTCCTCAGACACTCGCGGACGCCGATCTTGGTGCTCAGCACCTGACCGGCACGATACGCCAGCCAGGCCGGTGACGGGCGGCTGTAAGGCGGCTTGGCGTCAGGCGCCAAATACCCGTCAACGCACATACGTGTCATCAAAGATGTCATGGCACGCCTCCATGCGCACGCAGCCACGCCACAACACCAGCAACGCCAAGGAAAGCCAGGCTGATCACCATCAACCAAAACCGACGCCGCGCCTCCCGGTGCCGACGCAACGGGATCGTGTAAATGCCGTATTTGATGTGAGCTGCACGGCGTCTCATTTGCTCAGGCGTCATTGTTCTCCCTCCAATTTTTCAGTTGCCGCAGCCAACGCCGCCCTTTGCGACGTATAACGCCGAGACTTAAAATCCATCGTGTGCAGGAACCAACGAGCACCGGCACACGGGTGTGTCACCACGGCATGCAAGGCGTTCCCGACATAAACGCCTGTTTCAGACCAACCGCCGTCCTTGCGTGTCGTCACCATCCGAATGTCACCCACGGTCGATCTCCTGGGCGATGAAATCCAATTCCTGCAACACCAAAACCAGCCGGTGCACCCGGTCAGCGTGCTGTTTTTGCGCGACATCAATCGCCTCGGGGCCAATCACGTAATAGTCCCGCCCGTTTGGTGCGCAGGCTTTCAACGCGCCAATGGCCAGCCTGACGGCCTGCTTGGCGTCGAGATAATCCTCCAGCAACACCTCGCGGCTCGTGCCGTTCAAATGCACCCGTGGCGCCATGATCATCAGTTCAGACATGGTATTTTCTCCTATTCATATGTTGGAATAACGTAGGGATACGGGCGCGGATTGCCTTCAAACACCTCGGCATAATACTGCCCCTCGGACAGCACGCTGTTCACGTCGCGCCGTCCCTCGTTCCAAAGCGAACCATATTTATCGTTAAGCTTGCGGGCGTAGGCATACGCCGCATTCTCCCAGACAAAACCACGGGTGTGATGCGCATGCTCCTCACTCGGCACGCCGCAGGCATACCACCAGCCGCCCTCCTCGGGGCCGCCATACGCCCGATCGCACAAATAAACCGCCACGGTGTAGGCCATATCAATCTCCTCAAATCTCAATTTGAACATTAAGAACAGGCGCGACAGGCGCCTGATCCCATGCAGCGCCATGACAAGCACGGCCTGCCATCGAAACACGTTGCCGCGTTTCGCGGACGTGCTTGTCCGTCGTGATCGACGACAGTTGACGCGGAGACAACGGGCTTTTGAAACGGCGTTCCTCGACCGGCGTATCCAGCCACGCCTCGACCTGCAACCGCAGCGACCGGCGAAACTCCGAACGGAACGCCTTGACCTGAAGCAGGTCGATCAACGCAATCCGTTCGCCGCGATCCGGCATGCGCATCAACGCCCGCTGCCACGCCTCAGGCCAATCGACGTCAACGCCTCGCCCCCAGGCGTAGGACCACTCGACGTCGTGCCGCTGATACTCCTCCGCCGATAACCAGTCCGGCAGGTCGACCAGGCGGAATCCGTAACGCCAGGTCGGGACCAGGCGATCGTCGCCGCTGTTCAAGCAGCACATCACCTGCTCCGACAGGTTGACGCTGTCCTGGCCGCACCACACGTCAACAACG
>Ga0114962_10001193_pt1 | contig 22641 bp, 28 predicted proteins | sample C_130820_MF_Meta_FD_87017 | JGI IMG/M metagenome (GOLD analysis project Ga0114962, IMG submission 87017) | Freshwater microbial communities from Lake Croche, Canada to study carbon cycling - C_130820_MF_MetaG | ecosystem: Environmental > Aquatic > Freshwater > Lake | place: Lake Croche, Canada... | reverse complement strand
GCTCAATGGGTTGAAAATTTTGAAGCTTATTTACGCTCAGCTATGAGCTATACAGACTCAGCCAATTTACAAGAATTTATTGGTGAGGTTGAAACAATACGAATAACAAACAACGCATATAACAGATTTAAAAAGTAATGATATCAGTAGTATATTGTACCAGACAAACAAATCCAGAACACATAGAACATCTTGTTAAGACCTCTGGATTGCATAAACACTTAGAGGTTATCGAAATCATCAATAATGGTGAATCACTAACAACAGCCTATAATCGTGGCTTAAATCAAGCCAAAAACGATATTGTGGTATTTTGCCATGATGATATAACCATAGAAACCAAACAATGGGGAAACAAACTATTAAAGATGTTTGAAAAACATCCAGAGTACGGTATTCTAGGTGTTGCTGGTACCAAGCATATGCCAGCCAGCGGAAAATGGTGGGAAAACCCTAAAAAAATGTATGGTCGTGTAGCACACACGCACGAGGGAAAAACTTGGCTATCAACATACTCTGAAGATTTGAACCAAGAAATTGAAGAAGCGGTTACAGTTGATGGTGTGTTTTTTGCAATCAATAAAACCAAAATCAAAAAATCATTCAACGAAGAAGTTGTTGGTTTCCATTTCTATGACGTAACTTTCTGTTTTGAAAATTACTTGGAAGGTGTTAAAATTGGTGTAACTACAATTGTAAGAATCAACCACAAATCTATCGGTATGACCAATGATGAATGGGAAAACAACAGACAACAATTTGCTGACCGTTTCAAAGATAATTTGCCAGTATCAATCAAAAAGGTTTTGAGAAAAGGTGAAAGGTTAAAAATCATGATGACTTCGTTGGCATTTGATGATAATTCACCTAAGAGCAAAATTATTTTGGAGTTGGCTAGCAAATTAAAAAAAGACAACCACGATGTTACAATTTGTTCAAACGTAAGTGGTCGATTACCAATGTCAGCAAAACAAAAAGGTATTAACCTAGCACCAATTCAACAACCACCAGGTTTTGCATTGGGTGATGGTAAATGGTCTATGAATACCCCGAACGGCCAAGTTGTTTCACAGCCAAATACTTTATACAAAGTTAAAGAATATAATTACGACATCATACATACGTTTGATGATGAAGTAATTGACCATATGAATAAACTTTACAATGGTTCTAATTTGGTAAATACAAAGGTTTCTAATAGTTTATTTGTAAATACTGATATTAATCCTTTGGTTAAATCAACAATCAACATTTCAAATGATATCAATGAAGTTCAAAAGATAGATATCAATAACATAATAAATGCTTATATTGACGTAATCTAATGGTTAAAATAGTTTCTGGTTATTCAGAGAAAGGTGGGTCAACCTCAGCTTTTATTGACTTAACAAATGAATTCAATAATAGAGGGATTTATACAACTTTTTACGGACCGCACCAATGGCATCTGGATAAATGCAAATCTGGATTGTTAAACGATGGATTTATTGTTAACCCAGATGATATACTTATTTGTCACTTTTTACAATTACCTAGCAGACCAGCGGCCAAAAAAGTAATACTACACTGCCATGAAAAATGGTGGTTTAAAGTTGGTGAGGTAAAACAGTATTGGGATTCTGTTGTTTTTTTGCATGACGCTCACAGGGAATATCACAACGCATATAAAGGTCCCTTCACTATCATACCAAATCTAAAACCAGATTTAAAAGCTATAAAAAAACCAGAATTGGATTTGGTAGCTGGTATTATAGGTTCGATTGAAGATAGAAAACAAACGCATTTATCAATACAAAGAGCTTTGGCTGATGGTTGTGAAAAGATAAAAATATTCGGTCACATCAACGACCAATCGTACTATGAAAAATTTGTTCAACCTTTATTGAATGAGAATATTGAAATAGTTGGGTTCTCTACCAATAAACAAGAAATGTACAACTCGATAGGTAGAGTCTATCACTCTTCCAAAGGTGAAGTGGCTTGTTTGGTTAAAGATGAATGTTGGCTGACCAACACACAGTTCTTTGGTAACGAAGAAACTAATAACATTGTCTCACCACTATCAAATGATGATATATTTGAATTATGGTGTAAACTTTTATTTGAAAAATGAAATATGATTATTTAATAGTTGGTAGTGGATTTTTTGGTTCTATATGTGCTAGAGAATTAACTGATGCTGGGTTTAAGTGTTTGGTTTTAGAAAAAAGAAACCATATAGGTGGTAATTGTTATACAGAAAATAAAGATGGTATAAATTTACATTTATATGGCCCACACATATTTCATACTTCAAATGAAGAAGTGTGGTCTTGGATTAACAGATATGTAAATTTTAATAACTTTACTTTAAGAAGTGTAGCCAACTATAATGGTGAAATTTATCCATTACCTTTCAACATGCTTACCTTCAGTAAAATGTGGTCTATATCTTTACCAGAAGAGGCGAAAAAAATAATTCTGCAACAATCATCAATAATAAATTCAGAACCAAAAAATTTAGAAGAACAAGCTATAAAATTAGTTGGTGTTGATGTTTATGAAAAGTTAATAAAAGGGTATACTGAAAAACAATGGAAAAAACCTTGTAATGAATTGCCTGTAAGTATAATAAAAAGAATTCCTGTAAGATACACTTACGATAATAATTATTTCAACGACAAATATCAAGGAATACCTATTGGTGGTTATACACAAATTTTTGAAAAATTATTAAATGGTATTGAAGTCAAATTAAATGTTGACTACTTGGCTAATAAAGAATACTGGAATGGGTTAGCTGATAAAATTGTATATACTGGGCCTATTGATGCTTATTATGATTATAAGTTTGGTAAATTAGAATATAAAACTACAAAGTTTGAACACAAAAAATTAGATATTGAGAATTACCAAGGAATACCAATCATGAACTTCACATCCAAGGAAATTCCATATACAAGAATAATGGAACATAAACATTTTGAAAGTGTTGAAACACCGTGCACATGGATTACACATGAATACCCAATTGATTACGTTGCTGGTAAAAACGAACCTTATTATCCTGTAAATGATGATATAAACAATGGGATATATAGTAACTATAAAAACTTTACAAAGTTAGAAGGAAAAGTTATATTTGGTGGTAGACTTGGTGAGTATAAATACTATGATATGGATAAGATTATAGAATCCGCACTAAGGCTAACAAAAAAAGAAATAGGATGAGAAAAAATTTAGTTATTGTTCCATGTGGTGACAATTCTTTACACAGTAATTGGTTGAACGAAAACCAAGATTTTGATTTAGGTTTAATCTATTATGGTGATTCAGATGAAATGTTTCAAAAATACCAAGAAAACGCTAAATTTTCAATACGTCAAAAAGGTCAAAAATGGCATTTAATCCATTTTCTAATCACCAAATATGAAAAAGAATTAAAAGATTACGAATATTTTTGGTTTCCAGATGATGATTTAGATGCTGACTATAAAAAAATAAATGTCTTGTTTGCTCTCAATAATGATTTTAAACTATCATTATCACAACCAAGTTTAGAAGGTTATGTTTCTTTTGATATCGAAAGAAAAGTAGAAAATTCTATTTTAAGGTTTACCAATTTTGTTGAAATCATTTGCCCTGTTATGGACAACAATACTTTATTTAAACTATTAGAAACATTCATCCTAAATCAATCTGGATGGGGTTTGGATTTTTTATGGCCTAAATTATTAAATTACCCAACAAATAAAATAGCTATAATTGACGAAGTAACAGTCACACACACTAAACCTATCGCTGGTGATTATAGTAGATTTACAGTAAAACCTATAGATGAATTAAATCACTTGTTTAAAAGATACAACCTAACATGGTCCCAACAAATTTTATCAACAATACAAAAATGGTAATACACGCACATATACTAGCTTTTAATGAAGAAAAAATACTTCCATTTACATTAGATTATTACTCACAATTTTGTGAAAACATATTCATATACGACAACAATTCAACAGATGGTTCTGATGAAATCTACAAAAAATATCCTAAAGTAACTGTTATTAAATGGGCTAGCGATGAAATAAACGAATTAAACTACATCAACATAAAATCAAATGGGTATAAACAATATAGCAGAAATGCTGATTGGGTAATTGTTTGTGATTGTGATGAAATACTTTATCATCCTAGACTTTTGGATAAACTTCAGTATTATAAAGATAATGGAATCACAGTACCAAAGGTTAATGGTCACGATATGGTTAGTGAAACATTTCCAGTATATGATGGGAAATTGATTACAGAAAAGATTAAAACTGGTTCTGAAGTATATCCACCATTCTGTAAAAATCTTGTGTTTAACCCTAAATTAGATGTTCAATATGGTATTGGAGGGCATTCTTTTCAAGCAAACAACCCTGTATATTCAAATAGTCCAGAATTTAAGTTATTACATTATAAATTATTGGGTGTTGAATACGTTGAAAACATATACAAGGCTAGAGCTGAAAGATTAAGTGAATTTAATAAACAAAATAAATTTGGTGAACATTATTTTAATGTTCCGTATGAATACATGACCAAATTATTAAAAGAAAACATACAAGTGATATGAGAAAAATATTGATTTCAGATTTTACAATAAAAGAAGTTTCACATGGGGGTTCTGAATGGGTCAATCAAGTATTAATTGAGAAATTTGGTTTTGAATTTGAATATTCGCAAAATATTACTTTTTTGGACCCAAACAACTTTTATATAATTTCAAACATATCATTGATGCGACCAAATTTGGTTAGAGAAATACCTAAACTAAATTACATTATTATCGAGAATGATTATAAAATATGTCATTCAAGACATCCATGGAGATATCCAGATTCAATCATACCAAAAAACGAAAGAATAAACTATGATTTGTATGAAAATGCAAAAGCTGTGTTTATTCAAACCAATGACCATCTTAGAGTTTATAAGACAAACGAAGTGAAAGCAAATTTTGTAAACCTACACTCATCTATTTGGGCTGAAAGTGATTTGCAACTTTTAGAAAGCATGTTAAAACAATACCCAATTAAAAATGGTAAATATGGTATTTACGCAACAGATAATTGGATTAAAAATACACAAGGTGCTGTAAAATATTGTGAAGATAACAAATTAGATTTTGAACTTATTACAAATCAAGAAAAAAGAGAAGATTTTTTGGATAAGCTGGCACAGTGTTCACATTTGGTGTTCTATCCTATTGCAAGAGAAACGTTTTGTAGATTGGTTGTAGAAGCCAAGTGTATGGGTGTTGACGTAATAACAACTAGAAATTATGGTGCTTCATCAGAAGGTTATTTTGAAATGATTGGTCAAGAATTGATTGATTTATTAAGAATGCAAACAGAAGATAATATAAAAAAAATTAATGAATATATAAATTTTTAAAATGAAAAATATAATAACAGTTACAGGTATAAGACCAGATTTTGTTAGAATGTCTGAAATTTTTAAAAAATTAGACGAAAATTTTAATCATGTGTTGGTACATAGTGGACAACACTATAACAAACTATTATCGGATGTTTTTTTTGATGAATTAAACATAAGAAAGCCAGATTATAATCTAAATATAGGTGGTGATGGTAAAGAACATTTTCATCAAACATCTGATTTGTCAATAAAGCTAATAGAATTAATCAGAAAAAACGATTTAAAACCAGATTTGATTATATTTTTGGGTGATTCTAATTCAGTCGTTTCTTCCGTTTCATTAAAAAAAGAAGGTTACAAAATAGGACACATTGAAGCTGGAATGCGTTCGGGTGACAAAAGAATGTTAGAAGAAATAAATAGAATGGTGTGTGATATATGTAGCGACTATCTTTTTGTCTATCATGAAAACTATAAGGTTAAACTAGCAAAAGAAAACATTAAAGAAAATGTTTACGTTGTTGGTAATACAATTGTTGAAGTCGTTGAAAAATTTAAACCATCAGAACCAAAATTAAATGATAAAATTTTGTTAGATATCCACAGACCAGAAAATTTTATGTATAAAAATAGGTTAAACAATATCATAAAATATGCTAATTTTGTTTCTGAAAAATATAATTTACCAGTATACATGTTGAACTTTAATAGAACATTGAAAAAAATTGATGAGTTTAATATTGATTTGGGGTTAATAAATGTTATTGATTTATTACCATTTAAAAGCTATCTAACCCATGTCCACCACTCAAACTTTATCATATCTGATTCTGGCACGGCTCAAGAAGAACCAGCAATACTAAACACACCAGTAATAGTGCCTAGAGATTTTACCGAAAGACCAGAATCAATTGAAAACTATTGTTCTTTTATGTTAGATGTTAATACAAATTTAAACAATACGTGGCTTGAAAGTTTAGACTTTATCAATAAAAAATTTCTAAACAAAAGTATTGAATGGTTGGGTGATGGTAAAACTTCTGAAAATATAATATCAATTTTAAAAAATAACTTATGAAAATATCAATAGTAACTTCTTATTATAATAGAAAAGAACAATTTTTAACTACATTAAAAACAATTAAATTATCAAAACAAATAGATAATTTAGAAATAATTGTTGTTGACGATGGCTCGTCTGATGTACAAAGATTGGATGACATAATTATTGATTATCCGTTTGTAAAGTTAATTAGAATTGAACCACAAGATAAATGGTATGCAAATCCATGCATACCGTTTAATAAAGCAATAAATTCAGCTACTGGTGATATAATTGTTTTACAAAACCCAGAATGTTTACATGTTGGTGATATTTTAACAAACATAGTTGATAACTTAACTAATGATAACTACATTACTTATTCAGTTTATTCAGCTGATTATAATGCGACTTCAGAGATTAAAGAATACTATTTTAATGAACATGATGTGTTTGGTTATATAAAAGATAGATTAACACCGTTTAACACGCAAAATTATGTTAGTGAAGGTAGGTCTTGTTGGTACAACCATTCATTACATAGGCCATGTGCTTATCATTTTATTTCAGCCATAACTAAAGAAAATATGAATAAATTAAATGGTTTTGACGAAAGATTTGCAAGTGGAATTGGTTTTGATGATGATGAATTTCTATACAGGGTTAGAAAATTAGGGTTAAATGTTGAAATAATTGATTCTCCATTTGGTGTTCATCAATGGCATTATAGTGAAAATAATTTTTTTGCTAGAGTTAAAAACCCAGTTGAGGCTTCTTACATGAATTCAAATATTTTTAATAATATAACAAAAAATTTAGAATCTTGTCGTGTTAATTAATATAAAAATAAAATGTTAAAATAATGCTTTACTTTAATTTAAAAAATAAGTAAATTTTAAAAAAAAAATAAATGAAAATTATTGGTTTCTCACAGTTAAGAAATGAACTATCAAAGGGTAATTTAGAAAATTGGTTTAAACAAATGGATGTATGTGATTACATCTATATTTTTGACCAAAATTCTGACGATGGAAGTTTAGAATATTATAAACAATTCGAAAATACTACCGTTATAGAATCACCCACAAATAGATTCAAAGAAGAGTTAATTTGTAAACAAGAATTACTTAATAAATTATTAAATGACCATCCAGATGTTGATTGGATTTTATGGTTAGATGGAGACTTATTATTAGATGGTAGGTTACTCAAAAACAATGGTGAACAATTAAAAGAATTATGTGAATTGGGTGAAAAACATAAAATTGATGGTTACTATTTTGACCATTATAATTTATGGCGAAGCGACGTTCATTATAGAGTTGATGACATGTATCATTCATTAAGTGGTGGGTGGTGTCCACTTTGGAGAAATAATGGTAACTTAAAATTTAACGCAACTCCAGGTTTACACCAAAGACAATTCCCTCATAGTCTTTTAAATATACGCCATACACCTTATGGTGTTGTTCATAGGGGATTTGCAACAGATTATCAAATTATGACAAAATACGATGTTTATAAAGCTAATGGTCAAAATGGTTGGGAGTTAGAAAGATTATTAAATGAACAGACACTTACAGTTAATAAACTAGATATAGAGTTATTACCAGATTGGTTTAAAATAACTGATGTTGAACCACCAATGAATAAGGAAAAAATAATAAACATATACTCTAGAAGTCATGAATAAAAAATTAGAAATAATAGCCTTGATATTCAAATCTTGTGATTATTTAGATTTAATACACAAAGAATTAAAAAGTGATAACTGTAAAATAGAAGGTTGGGATGTATCGTTAAGAATTGTTGCTAATGATGCAACACCAAAAGTTATTGAAAAATTAAAAACTATGGATATTGATTATTCAATTTACAACGACCCAAATCCCAACGATTATTATCTTAATCGTGTTTATCGTTGTTGGAACTTTGCTGGTGAAACTTCAGAAGCAGATAATATTTGTTTTGTCAACTCAGACATGGTATTTAGTAAAGATTGGTTATCAAACTTATTGAAACACCATGATGGTATCAATATACCTTGCTCAAGACTTGTTGAAAGTGGAAAGATGTTAAGTGGTACACATGGTGTTAGCTATAACTGTGGTAGAGGTCCTAAAGATATCGATTATAAACTATGGGAAGATGTTGTTGCTGAGACTAAGCGAGATGAGTTAAGAGATGGTGGTTTATACATGCCATGCGTATTAAACAAACAACGTTTCATTGAAAGCGGAATGTACCCAGAAGGTAACATTTATCAAGATGGAATTGGAACACTTAATGGATTTGTTCAAAGCGGTGATGATTGGTACTTTAAAAAATTACAAAAGGAATACGGTATGAAACATGTAACAGTGTTTGATTCAATAGTATACCACATACAAGAAGGAGAAAAAGATGAGTAACGAAAGAGTAGAAATAAATATGCCATCATTCATGGCATTGGCTAAACAATATTTTGCCGATAAAGAAATTAAAAATATAATGGAAATTGGTTCATTAAATGGTAATGACTCATTATTATTTAAGAACCATTACCCAGAAGCCAACGTGTTCTGTATTGAAGGATTACCAGATAATTACAATCAATACCTTAAAGACTTAACCAATATCACGCCAATAAATGCTGTAATTGCTGATTATGATGGTGTAATACAATACCACCAAAAGAATATCAATGGTATTCATGGTATATTGGATAGAGGTCAAGAATATGGTTCTAATGTATTGGAATTACAATGCTATACAATAAAAACAATATGTGAAAACTATAAGATAGATTCAATTGATTTGGTTAAGATTGATGTCGAAGGTGCTACCTATGAGATTTTAAATAGTATGGGGGGTATGCTTAAGACAATAAAAATAATGCATATTGAAACAGAATCGTATCCATTTTTTAAGAATCAAAAACTACATGATGTTGTTGCTGATTATCTTATTGATAAAGGTTTTACAATGGTTGATATGTCTCGTGCTATGATTGCTGGTGAATACCAACACGATTCAGTTTGGGTTAACAATAAATACTTAAATAACAAATAACAAATACAAAAAAAATGAAAAAATTTACAAACAACTGGAGTGGTGAAAAAACAAACTCAATTGACGGAACTGGCGAATTAGCATCTGTTGGAAAAGAAGAAGCTTTAAATATCTTAGATTATATTCAAAAAGAATTTAATGATATTAAATCTATATTAGATATTGGTGCTGGTAGAGGATTATTACAAAAAAACATAGAAGAAAATAGTGACTGTTTAGTTTGGTCTATTGAAGGTTATGGAGAGATGCCTTTTGAAGCAAATAAAGATAGGCTTATTGTTTCTGATGCAACTATTCCATTTACTGAAGACTATAAAAAATCTTTTGATTTGGTTACATCATTTGAGTGTATAGAACATATTCACGCTAGTGGTCAAGAAGCGTTTTGGGATAACATATTCTACGCATCAAACCATGCATTGGTTGGTATCCATATACTAGGTGGTGAACATGACAATCACTGTTTTATTAGAGATAAAGCTTGGTGGTGTAACTATTTTGACTCCAAATCAATAAAATATGAATTATTAGGTGAACCAACAAATCTATGGAGTGTTTGGCCAAAAGCTGACTGTTCATTATTTTTCAAATTAACAAAGGTTTAATAATGAAAAAAGGTTGGTTGGTAAATGATACTCTCACATGTATCCCAAATACTAAAACATTTTGGCATGACCTATTGGAATGGTTACCTAACTTGGAAGATAAATGTAACGGTATAACACCATTCAACACACTTCCATTTATAATTGAGCAAAATTGGTTTAATGGTGAAAAACCACATTACATAATTAGGAATGCAACTTATTTCAGACCAATGAATATTCCAGTGAAAACAATTAGTTTACTACAAGATTTAGCTTTGGGTAATCAAGAACAAATAGATGTATGCAACTCTTCAGATGTAGTTGTTTTTAACTCACCTTATACTCAATCACATTACATCGATAAGATTACTAGTAAATCTGTTATGATTCCATTGGGTGTTGATTTTAATAAGTTTAAATCATTGGATGCTGATTACAGTGAAGAGTTGGGTATTCTACCTAACTCAATACTTTTTATCGGTGCTGCCACCAATACACCGAAAGGTTTCGATATAATGATGGACATCATCAACAACACCAACTATAATTTTTGTTTGGTGATGAAAGATGGTTTTCAATTGGACAACCCTAGGGTTAAGGTATTCAATAGAATTGACCATGATTTATTGGTGAAGGTAATGAATTCATGTGAACTATTGGTTTGTACTTCAAGAGTAGAAACACTTCATTTGGCTGGTGTTGAAGCAGCAGCTACTGGGCTGCCTTTGGTTACTTCCAATGTTGGTATATACTATGATTTAGAGAATGGCAGTTGGGGCAGAAACACAAAATCTTTTGATTATCATGATTTTATACGTGAGATTGAATATGTAAAAAATAACCATAGTGAGTTCAGTCCTAGAGAAAAATTCTTGGAATTAGGGTTGGATACTGAAACTTGTAAAAATAAATGGATTGAATTGATTGAATCTAATTAACATTTACTTTATGGTTCATTTTGTCTATTATTAAAATAAAAAGATATGAAAAAAAGAGTTTTATTGGTAGGTGGTGCTGGTTATATCGGTGGTCTCACATGTGACTATCTAATCAAAGATGGTTTTGACGTAACAGTCTATGATAATCTATTATACGAGAACAGATTTCTTAAAGAAATCCCATTTATATACGGTGATATCAGAGACACAGAAAAATTACACAAAGTATCTGAAGACTACGATGTTATCGTTCTTATGGCAGCTCTTGTTGGTGACCCAGCTTGTAGTGTTGACCATGCGTTAACTGAAGAGATAAACTATAAAGCAATCAAAGACTTCTGTGAAGTTGTTTGTCCAACAAAACATTTGATATTCATGTCAACATGTTCTGTTTATGGTGCTCAAGATGGATTGCTTAACGAAAGCAGCCCAACCAACCCATTATCATCATATGCATCGACAAAACTTAAAGCTGAAGAACATATTCTAGCTAAAGGTGGTACAATCTTTAGACTAGGTACTGTATTTGGATTAGGTGATACCTACTCTAGGTTAAGAATGGATTTGGTCGTTAACGTATTGACAATGAAAGCAGTTAAAGATGGTGAAATTACCATCAACGGTGGCGACCAATGGAGACCAATAATTGCTGTTAAAGATATTGCTGGTTATTTAACCGAAGCCTGTAGAGAAAAATATGTTGGTATTTATGTGTTATCATTAGAAAATGTAATTATTCGTGAATTAGGTGAAAGGGTGTCAAAATTAATTCCAAATACCAAAGTAAACTATACCGAGATTTCATTTCAAGATGCTAGAAACTATAAAGTTGACAATACAAAATCTTTAAATACTTTTAAATATAAACCAAAAGTAACTGTTGAAGATGAAGTACTAAGAATGGTTATATTATTTGAAGAAAATCGTGTTAATAATCCAGAAGATAAAATTTATCATAATGGTGCTTATTTAAAAAATAAAAAAGAAAAAAACGAATTATTATAATGGAAACAAAAATATTAAATGGTGGTATCGCAGTAGACGATAGAGGAACTGTAAGATTTGTAAATGATTTTAACTTTGGTGATGTAAAAAGATTTTACCATGTTGAAAATCATAGACAAGGATTTATTAGAGCATGGCATGGTCACCGAAAAGAAGGTAAGTATGTTTATGTTGCGACTGGAACAGCACTTGTCGGTGTGGTTCATATGGATACTGGTATTATACAAAAGTTTGTACTTAGTGCAAAGTCACCAAAAGTATTATTTATACCAGAAAACCATTACAATGGTTTCAAAAACTTAGAAGACAATACGTCAATCCTTTTCTTTTCTACTTCTACATTGGAAGAAAGTCTTGGTGACGACATAAGACTTTCACATGATGCTTATAACATTTGGGATGAAGATTTTAGATAATATTAAAAATATGAATATATATATATTAGGGGCCAGCGGAATGCTAGGCAGATACGTTTCAACTTATTTTAAAACTAATGGGTTTTATGTAGTTGATATCAATAGAGATAAATTAGATGCGTCTAACATTTCACAAGATGAATTACACGCTAAACTATTTCATTTAGGTCTTAAAAAAGATGATGTTATCATCAACTGCATGGGCACTATAAAACCAAGAATTGATGCCTTGGGTGATTTGAATGGTATTCTAGTTAACTCTGTTTTTCCTAGATTATTAGCAAATGTATCTGAAACTTTAGGTGCTCATCTTATTCACCCAACAACTGATTGTGTTTACAGCGGTTTAAAAGGTTCTTACAATGAAGATGATAAATATGATGTAAGTGATGTATACGGTATGTCTAAAGCCATGGGAGAACCATCTAATTGCACGGTAATTAGAACATCAATTATTGGTGAAGAAGTAGGTCAAGGTCGTTCTTTGGTTGAATGGATTAAATCTAGTGCAAATAAAACAGTTAATGGATTTACAAACCACCATTGGAATGGTGTTACATGTTTACAATTCGCTAAGATTTGTGAACAAATAATCACAACAAATGATTATTGGATGGGTATCAAACATTTACATTCAAATGTTTTGGATAAACAACAATTGGTTGAAACAGTAAGTGAAATCTATGGGTTGAATATCACTGTAGTACCAAAAGAAACACCATCAAAATGTGATAGAAGTATTAGTACTATATACGCTGACAACTTAGCTAAATTTAATATTCCAACATTAAAAGAACAAATAATTAAAATGAAAGAATTTAGTGTGTTATTATACTCTTAATAATGAAAAACGTAAAAAATTGGGTTAAAAAACAAGCGGCTATTCTTTCATTGGCATTGGCCAACGTTGAAAAAAATGCGTTTGGTCAAAATGGTGAAAGTTTAAGTAGTGATGTTAGCCAAGAACGAAGACACACTCAAGGCCAGTTGGCTGATGCTTTGGTCCATGGTGAAATAACACAAGAAGTAATGGATTTGCGTTGGAGAACTTATAAGGTATTAAGGCAAATAGATGGTGTTGTCGCTGAAATAGTGGGTTATGATGACGATGGTTATCCAATAGTTGAAACTAGAAAATCTGATAAAAAAAAAGGACTGAATAAGATTGAAATAGACCCTACTGATTCGTATCCATTAGAAATGATGGTTGATAATAATGAAATAACTCTAAGTGTGAGTGAATCATTAGGTAATACTTTTATCAATACAACAAACACGCCAAAAGTAGAAGCAAATACTTTTATTGAAGTTGATGATAATTCTGAAACGATAACAGGAAAAGAAGAAAATGTTGCAATACATGGTAATATTAGTGATAATGATTTTTTTGTTAGTCATAAAACACAAAAACCCATCAATGTTAATAGATTATTTGCACCAAAATTTAATATTGAAAATTACACATCAAAACTCAGCGTTAGAACTATTGATGAGAAACATAAATTATTGGAATTTTATGTTAGCATGTATCCAGATGGTTTAAACAAAAATTATAATTTGTTCATAAGAGAAATTAAAAAAGCGATGGTTAACCCATTAGCATCAAACATGTTAGAAATAAAAGAAGTTGAATTTTTAACATACAAAACCATAGGTGCTGATGATTTTTTACAATATAATTATGAAGTAACTTCTTTTGATAAAATTGTAGAATTCAATGGTCACTATCTAATCAAGTTCATAGCCAGTGTAAAAGTTGATGGTGAAGATGTTTTGGAAAAGCATAGGATGGTTAAATTGGATGAAAAATATAAAAATAAAGAAAAAAAATAGAAGTGAAAATTAGTTAATATTAAAAATCTTTGAAATTTATGACAAATAAACATATTGCAATGGCAAATTAGCAGTAAAAATTTGTGAAAGTTTAAACATCTTGACGGATTAAGATATTTATTAGAAAACACATGCATGAGTAAAAAACCGTCTACTACTACGACTAGAACTAGAAAAAACGAAGATATCTCAGATATTATTACAGGTTTTAACAATGGTCTCCTTTCGACTCTAAAATTTGACATCAAGCATAAAAACGAAACACAAAAGAAACTTACCCAATCAATCAAGAAAAACGATGTGACTATTTGTACTGGCCCAGCTGGTACTGGTAAAACTCTTTTGAGCGTATTTGAAGCCCTTTCCCTTCTTAAAACATATCCAGATAAATACAAACAAATCAAGTTGGTAAAATCAATCACCCAACTTAGAAACGAAGATATGGGTATTTTACCAGGTGATGAAAAAGAAAAGCTTAAATTCCATATGATGTCGTTTATGGACGCTTTTTATAAAATAATAGGTGAACCCAATACCAACAAACTAATCGAAGCAAATATGATAAATTTTGAGGTTTTTGGTTCCATTCGTGGTAGGTCGTTCGAGAATGTTATACTAATTGTTGACGAATTTCAAAATATCAACCACGATAACGCAAAAACTTTCCTTACAAGATTTTCAGAAAACACCAAAACAATAATCTTAGGTGATTGTGAACAAATAGATATCAAAAACAAAAAAGATAGTTCACTTGAACGTTTGGTTAACAGGGTTAAGAAATCACCAGTAGACGGTGTAGACGTTGTAGAGTTTAATGAAGGGGATATTGTAAGACACAGATTAACTAGTTACTTTATAAATATTTTTAAAGAACCAATTGAAGAATCAAAACCAAAAGAAATAAAAGCTGAAATACCTAAAAAATTAAACTGGATAGAAAAATTTTTAAAAATTTTTAAGTAATTGTTTGTTTTTGCTTTACTTATTAACATTTAACCATTAGATTGGTTATATGAAAATAGGAATTAGTCTAAACGAGGTACTACGAGACTTTATCGGCCAATTTGCTTACACTTATAACAAATATGTCGCTGAAACCGATATTACTGTTAAAGATGTTATTAGCTTTGATTTGATGGAGTTTTTTAAGTTTGAAAACATCGACAAATTAAATAGTTTCCTTTATTTGGAAGCACCTCTTGAAATCTTTGGTCATGCTGACCAATTATACGATGGTCTTATAAACCGATTCAACGAATTTTTAATGGATATTGATTATGAAGGTGAACATGAAATTGAAATTGTTAGCCGAGAAGTAAATAAAGCCATCCCATCAACACTTTTCTTTTTATCTAAAACAGGTGCAAGACCAACCAATATTAGATTCGTTAAAAAATACGAACAGAAATGGGATAATGTTGATGTTTTGATTACAGCCAATCCAAAGGCTTTAGAAGCAAAACCAGCTGGAAAAATAAGTGTAAAAGTAAAAACAGGGTACAATACAAATGTTAAAGCTGACTACGAAATAGATTCAATACTTGACTTCATGAAAGATGAAGAACTTAGAAAAAAAATATTGACACCAATAATAACAACAACTTACGAAGAAATTAAATAACATGATAGAATTCGGTGGAACTTTTTATTACATTGACTTAAATGCTTTAGATAAAGCATTAGCACCAATAGGTATAAAACCAAATGATGTAGTAAAAACAAATGAAAAAAAAATAATAAAAGATGGTGAAAATAATATCATTAGCATAGAAGAATACGAATCATCATCTTTAAGAGGCAAAGAAATTGATGCTGCAAAATTTGAAGTAGTTAGAACAATGATTGAAGTAATCTTGGATTATGAAGATGAATCAGATAGTTCTTTAGGTGCTGAAAGGGCCTTAGATAAAACACCGTTATCTTACAAATTAGCATTTAATACTCTATACAATTACGGGATTTTAAAAGAAAAAGAATAACAAAAATAAAAACAAAAACATGGCAGAAAACTTAAAACAATTCGAAGACCAAATCAACCAAGCTAAAGGAGTGATTGAAAAATTAGAAAATAAAAATTTCAATTTATACTTCTTTACGTTGGACACCAAAGGCAACCCAACAGCTGGTATTGCTAACATTTACGAACACGTAAAACTATTGAACGAACTAGGATATAAAGCAACTATTCTTCATGAAAAAAATGATTATAAATTAAAAGGAGACGCAGACGGACAAGGTATTTCCGATTGGTTAGGTGAAGAATATGCTTCATTACCTCATGCATCAATTGAAGGACAACAATTAAATATTAGCCCAGCTGATTTTATTGTTATTCCAGAAATTTTCTCAAACATTATGGACCAAGTTAAAAATTTCCCATGTAAAAAAATTGTATTCTCACAAAGTTATGATTACATGATGGAACTTTTGCCAATAGGTAAAAGATGGAATACTGATTACGGTTTTCATGATGTTATTACAACAAGCCTAAAACAAGCTCAATACGTAAACAGCATGTTCCCATCAATCAGAACATATGTTGTTCCTGTATCAATCCCTAGCTACTTCAAAAATAGCGATAAACCTAAGATTCCAGTTGTTAGCATTGTAACCAGAAATCAAGGTGACGCTGCTAAAATTGCAAAGTCTTTTTATCTACAGTTTCCAGTATACAAATGGATTACGTTTAAAGAATTAAGAGGCCTTCCTAGAAAACAATTTGCTAGTGAATTAGCAAAGTCTTGTTTGGCAGTATGGGTTGATGACCAAGCTGGATTTGGTACATTCCCATTAGAAGCTATGGAATGCGAAACACCAGTAATCGGTAAAATGCCAAATCTTATTCCAGAATGGATGGAAACAAAAGATGCTGAAGGTAATTACTCAATTAAAAATAATGGTGTTTGGACCAATACTACTATCAACATTCCAGAATTGATAGCAACTTACATCAAGGTTTGGTTAGAAGATTCAGTACCAAGCGAAATGCTTGATGGTATCAGAGAAAGCAAAGGTCAATATACAAGTGAAAAACAAAAAGAAGTTTTGTCAAATGTATATAATGGTCTATTGGTGGGTAGAATCGGAGAATTCAAAAATATGATTTCAAATTTGGAAAAACAAGCTGAAGAAGCTAAAGAATCTGAAAAAACTAACGCATAATTAAATTAAAAATAAAATGGAAAAAGAAATAAAAAAAACTGGTATCTCTGTCGTATTACCAGTTCATCAGTTAGATGAACAAACTAAAACACTATTCAATAACGCAGTTCAAAGTGTTAAAGCACAAACAATAAGACCAGATGAATTGGTTATTGTAGTACCTAAAGGTAGCGAAGTAGCTACTTATATCAAATCACTAGATTTTGGTGATTTTGCTTCAAATATAACGATTGCTGAAAACGATGGTGAAACAGATTTCGCCACTCAAATTGATTTTGGTGTTAAAGCATCAAAATCAGATTGGTTTAGTATCTTGGAATTTGATGACGAATATGCTAACATCTGGTTTAAAAATGTTGTTGAGTATAGAGCAGCTCATACTGATGTTGAAATCTTTATGCCTATCGTTGTAGATGTTGATGCGTCTGGTCAATTTATTGGTCTTACCAATGAAGCTGTTTGGGCTCAAAGCTTTTCCGATGAATTAGGTGTGTTGGATAACAATGCATTATTGACTTATCAGAACTTCAATATTGATGGAATCGTAATGAAAAAATCAGTTTATGAAAACTTTGGTGGTTTCAAATCAAGCATCAAATTGACATTCATTTATGAGTTCTTGTTGCGTATGACATTCAAAGCTGTTAAAACTATGGTAATACCTAGATTTGGTTATAAACATGTAAACCAAAGACTAGGTTCATTGTTTGCTTCTTACAAAGAAACACTCAACCCTACTGAAGCTAGATGGTGGTTGGCACAAGCTAAAAAAGAATACTACTTCGCTAAAGATAGAAAAATAACGTATACTGAACAACTAGTTTAAATGGTTAAAAGAGGACGCAAAAGAACAAATGAAATTTATTTTGGTCCAAATGAAGAAGAAGCCGTTATTAAATTTTTAGAATCAACAGACGAAACAGAAAGGAATCAAATTTTTAACGAGTGGTTAAAAGCACCACTTGATAAAATGATTGAGTCGATAATTAGAAGGTACAAATTATATAGAAAGGGTGAAACTTTTGATGAACTTCATAGTGACACAGTTTCTTTCTTAATGACAAAAGTACATAAGTTCGAGAGAGGAAGAGGTAAAAAAGCTTATTCTTATTTTGGAACGATAAGTAAAAACTATATTTTAGGATTGCTTATCAAAGATGAGAAATACATGAAGCAGACAACTTCGTATGAGGATATTTCCGAAGAATTGGAAGAAAGAATCGACATGACATATGTTATTGATAGTGAAACCTTTTCAATGGATGATTTTATCAAAAAAGTCACGGATGGTATCAAAGAAGAACTCAATGATGAGAATCAACCAACGAAAAAGAAACTCAGCGATAATGAGAAAAAAGTAGGGTATGCCCTTATAGAAATACTTGAAAACTGGGAAACCGCTTTTGAATCAATGAATGGTGGTGCCAAATATAATAAAAATTCCGTGTTGGAAACCATGAGAAATTATACCAATTTATCCACCAAGGATATTAGGTTAGCCATGAAACGATACAAAGAACTTTATGACCTATTAAAAAATCATGGTTTATAAAAAATACGATAAAACCAGTTTCCAAGGTATTTATAGTAAAACAAATAACCATGAGTAAAAAATTAACAATAGAAAAAGCAAACAGACGTTTATTAAACGAATCAATGCCACCTATGGTTTATTTCAATGAATTTGAAGTAGTTCAAATGTTATCTGAAGCAGTTGGATGTGAAGATTCAACTAAATTACCACCTAAAGTTATTGAAGTTCTTAAACAACCTTTATGGGCAACAACAAGGGAGATAAATGGTGTTTTATATGAAGGAAATATTAATAAACATAACAATTAATTAAATAATATAAAATTTTGCCAAGAAAGAAAAAACAAGACGTAAAAGTAAACGATACTGAGTCATTAGAGGGCCTTATGCAAGAAACCTATAATGACGCTTGTTTACAGATTAATGATGCTCAAAAAACCATAAATGAGCTATCCTCAAGTGCCAATCCAACTGATGTTGATGATTTGACCAAGATTGCCAAAGAAAAGGCTGGTCTTTTAAAGGTTAAGGACTCTGCTATTAGAGTAAAATTAGAGTTGGCTAAACTCCAAAGTGATATTATTAAAAATCGTGGTGATGTTGATTCAACTATTTCAGAAAGAAGTAATGGAGCTGCATCACTTAGTGATTTTAAATCAATTAGAGAAATGCTTAAAAATTCCAATTCTGATACTGATAACGAAACAGAAACAGAATAAGTATGTCAATAGTTGATAAGAAAAAACAAGTTTTTGGTAAATTTGCAGCTGCTAAAACTTTAACACAAGGATTGCCTAAGTTAAAGCTTAGTTCTTCATTCCCATCAATCAACAATGGTGGTGATTCTATTTCTTTTCTTACCGACCTTATCAAGTCTTTGGTTGGTTATGAAGCTTTGGTTAGTGCTGTAGTTGACACACTTACCCATTCTATTCCAAAAATTGAACATGAAATCAAGAAAGCTTTAAAACTGGAGCTTAAGACGATTGTTAGTTGTGGTGTTGACCCACACTTGCCCTCATGGATGCAATCAACTGGTAATGGAATAGTAATTGAAGTACATAAGATTGACTTTATGGATGTTTTAAGAACAGACCCTAACTCTGTTGCTGGAAAACTTCTTTACAACGATATTACAACACCACTAACCAATAGTTCAGATTTCAATACGTTCTTATACGGTGTTATTCAAGACGATGGTAATCCTCATACATGGCATAATATCTTTGATATCACATTTAATTCATTAGGTACAGGTGGTAACCCGAACAACACATTAACCATCAAGGCCAATCCAGCTTACAACTCCAAAACACTTACTGACCTTAATAATGACTTTGTTGACAGCTTAACTTTGCTTAATACTGAAAATATTGTCAATAAGATAATGGATGTTATTTATGGTTCAATTTCTTCTACGATTGGAAAGTCATTAAAACAATTAGAAAACGAAGCTAGGATTAATAATATTGTTGACAAGATGGTTAACAATGTTAATAAAAACCCTATAAATGACTCTGCTTTTAGTTTTTCAAAAGAAGAAACGTATGCCCATCAAGTAGAAGCAATAAATAGAAAAAAGGGTTCTATTAATATTGATACATCAAACAAGGTTAGTTCTAGTGTACCAATTAATAATTTGACCGATTTTAATACAGATATGTCAGCTGCAACAAACTTATTGCAAAAGAAAGATGCTTTGGCTAATAATTTAAACAAAATGGCTAGTATTAGTGCTTTAAACGTACCTAACAAAATTGATATACCTACTGTTAAGTTAAATTTCATACAACAAATTATTAGTAGTATGACAAAATCCATTATAAATATTTTTTTATCACCAAAGGTTATTTTTTCTTTTGTTATAAATTATAAAATAGTTTATGGCCCAACAGCTACGTTTACTGATGCAATAGATTTTATTAAAAAAAATAAAAATTTAATGAGCTCAATTATGAAAGCTATTTCTGAAGAACTGATAAAGATTTTATTGGCTATAGCATTAAAAGAAATAGCATCTTTGGTAGCATCTGCCATTATTAAAAGAGAAAAAGAAACGGCTGTAAATTACTTAGCACAATTACAAAGTCTTATAGGTGTGCCAACTGATATAATAAAAAAACTTTTAGATAATTTAAGATAATGGCAGACACGAAACCAATCCCAAATTCTGGATACAATTTATCATCAATAAGTGGTATTTTAAATGTAATATTAAGTGCTTTTTCAATACCACAAATACCAGCCCAACCTTTACCACCACCATTGATATCAATTGGTGCTAATCTACGACCTGGGCTCTCAGCACAAAGCATTGCAGCGGAAATTATTAGTAAACAATCCAATACTGGTAGAGTTGTGGGTGATGTATTTGCTGACGGTCCTAACGTTGAAGAAGCTATGGAAGTTATAAGAGTTCAAGCTGTAATTGATGCTATATTAAACGAATCAAGAGTTGATGTTGCTATACCTCCAGGAATTAGTGTACAAACTGTAGGTATTGGTAATTTGGGTGCACCTGTTATTTCGGTGGGTCAGACAAGTATTCTTGGTGTTGGTGTTGGTATAATAAGATAATAAAATAATAATTATGGACGAATTAGAAAACAAATCAAATAACGAAATTCTTTTTGAAATCAAACAAATGGAAGCTGACTATGAAGCATTAAAATTAAAAATGCTCAAAGACTATGACAAAATGGAAGAAATTGAAAAAAAATTTGAAAGGGCTAATAAAATAATTATAAAAAGATTAAAAGGGGTATAACATGGATAATTCTAGTTCAAGAATACTTAGAGACGAAGATAGTTTATACGACGACATAAACATAACACCAAAGATAAGATACGGTGTTGTTAAAGCTATTGAAAGCGATGGTGGTCCATCAATTGATAAAGGATTAGGTAGAATCAAAGTCTACATCAAAGGCCCCATATCTCAAGGTGCTGACGGTGACACGCCAGATAATGACTTGCCATGGTGTTTTCCGATGTTACCAAAACACTTATCAATAACACCTAAAATAGGGGAAGTAGTGTTAGTTTTCACTTTCAGCAAATATCAAGAACATGTTGATAGATTATATTTAGGGCCAATCATCTCTCAATTACCATTACTTGACAAAGACCCTTTTTTATTTTCTGCACTAGCTGGTTTCACATTTGGTCCAGCAGAACCTAGTATAAATCCAGGACAAATTGCTGAACTAAATGGCGTATTTCCTAAAAGCGATGAAATATCAATTCAAGGTAGATATAATACCGATATAACCCAAAAAAAGAATGAGATTGTAATTAGAGCTGGTAAATTTGAAACATCAACTTTTAATTATAATAATCCATATCAATTTAAATTTAATGCAAAAACACAAGGTTATATTCAAATTAAAAATGATGTAATTGTTGTACCTAAAACAAATAATCAAAGTGAACAAAAAGGTTCTGTTACAAATATTGTAGCTAGTAAAATTAACCTTATAACACACGCTGACGGTAGTCCAAGATTCAATGTAACCAATCAAGATAATTTGATTAGTGATGATGAATTGGCAAATATCTTGGACCAAGCCCATCAATTGCCTTTTGGCGATGTTTTATTACAATATCTTATACTAATGAAAGAAGCATTGTTTAACCACGTACATAACGGTAATGGAAATCCATCAACT
>Ga0114962_10001192_pt1 | contig 22646 bp, 36 predicted proteins | sample C_130820_MF_Meta_FD_87017 | JGI IMG/M metagenome (GOLD analysis project Ga0114962, IMG submission 87017) | Freshwater microbial communities from Lake Croche, Canada to study carbon cycling - C_130820_MF_MetaG | ecosystem: Environmental > Aquatic > Freshwater > Lake | place: Lake Croche, Canada... | reverse complement strand
GGGGAGGTGGAACTTGGGGTGTAAATAACCGCATTGGCATTAGGAATGCCGTTAGATTTTACAAAAACTGAAGAAGCGCCGCCGTAGCCAGCAGTGTTTGCCGTCGTTGTGGCAATGTTTAGCGCGGCTGACTGAACCATCGCCATAGAACCCACGTTACGAAACGGGCCAAAACGATTGTCGCCAGACAGTACTGGGCCTTCAAATGTAGAACGTCCCATGATGGAACTCCTTGTGTAGTAGCACTAACCTATACCGTCTCTACTAAGTCTGCTGGGGCAGTCTGTATAGGCAAAATCCCAGAAAGGTGAAACAGGAGGGGCGTTTAAACCCCTCCCTTGAATCATACTACATTAGTAAGAACCCGAAGCCCCGAAGATGCCGAGGGGATCAGAAAAGCCAAAGCTGTAACGCTCACGGCTCTTGTATCTTACGTTGCCCGTATCGAAGTCACCGTCCATTGAGTTCTGGAGCGGAGTGCGGACAAAATGCTTCAGACCATTCGGCACATCAGTCGTCAAGAACCACGCATTGGTGTCGGTCAGGAAGTGGTTAACAGCATACCCACCCGGAATCGAACCATTGTTCTTCAACGCATTGACATCGTTGTTGTTCGTGCCAACACGCAGTTCCGTTTCCAGAAGACGCGTACCAACAAACATCAACGCCGGGGGCAGGATCAGCTTGACCGGTTTGGCGGCGATCAGCAGACTGCGCTCATCAACCCAGCCAGCGATTTGAATGACAGCAGCCTCAAGCGAGGTTTCATTCAAGTCGGCGGCACCACCCGTATTGCTGTTCACACCACCCGAAACCAACGGGTGCGAAGCCGAACACAGAACCACGCCGTCACCACCAAGCTGAATGCTGGAAAATGCGTTGTTCAGCACTGCCGCAGCTTTGACTTGTTTGGTGTAGGCCATGGCACGAGCCAGACCTTTGGTATAACGCGCCGAGAGGCTGTCATACAGGTTATCTTCAACCGCTTCTTCAGTGATTGAGAAACCCAGAGCGATGGTTTCGTGTTGGTAACGAGCCGTCCACGCTTCCTGTGCGTTGTCATACTGGATAGCGTTACCTTCGTTTTTGACCGGAGCAGCCGAAAAGCCCGACAGCTTGGTTTCTTCTTCAAACGAACGCTCAGAGGTTTCAACATCGAAAATCTCTTTGTGTTCTTCGCCATACTTCTTGTACTCAAGACCAAACAAGGCGTTCAGGCCCGGAAGGAGTTCTTTAAGTAGCTGTGCGCGTGAGATAGCCATTGTTCATTCTCCTTAGATGCCAGCCGCGCCGCGATACATATGAACAAGACCAGTCCAAGTCACCAGAACTTCGGTGAAAGAACCAGCAGCGTTCACGGTATCAGCAACAACGTCGATGACTTTAAGCGGCAGGGTCGTAGCAGTGCCAGTGGTGGAAAGGATTGCTTGTTTGCTGTCACCGGTAGCAGTGCTACCCAGATTAGCAACCCAAGCCGCCGTTCCGCCAACCAGACCAGCGCGGTTAATACCACTCATAACCGTCGTGCCGGAAACAATCGCCACCTTCATGACCAGATCAGGATCATCCGCAACGTACGCGGTGATAGCCGAAGCCGTGTCAACGGTGCCAGCAGTCAAGGCCGGGAAATACTGACCATAAACACGTTGGCTGGACGAGTTGATGTAGCTGCAACCCATGAAAATACCCGCAACCTGAACCGCAGAATCAGTCAGAGTCGCGTTGTTGATGCATCCGTTTGACGACATGATTACGATGTCACCAAAGAAGATTGCCGTGCCATGTGCGGAAGCGATTGTCATCTGACGGGTAGAACCCGCGTAGACTTGACCGCCTAGCAAATTGACCGGCTTGAACCCGTACGGGGCGTCAATAGTCGGATATGCCATGTTTAACTCCTAAAAGGTTTATCTAAGTTATTTTTTGCCGCTACCGAACGTCACAGACGACCTGTTTTCTTTAAACAAGGGCATACGTGCGTCGTTCTGCTGCATAAAACTGTTGTCTACGGCGGTTACCTGATCAGCGGCTGCTTTTTGGTAATACGCTGCGCGTTGTTCCATAAATTCTTTAGGAATTTTGCACAGCAAAAGCCCACCAATTTCGATATTGCCTTTGAATCTACTGTTAGGGTCTGAGTAAGCGAACATTTTCGGTTGACTCTCCGATTTTACGGGTTCCCAGCCTTCACGAAATTTTGCAGACACATTCGTCGGGTCAGCTTGACCCAAGAGTGCTGTTCGTATCCACCTGAAAGAGTAGCCTTCTTCCGGTTCAGGGGTGGGCAATAGCGTCGGTGACTGCCATTGTTTGACGCGCTGCGTAGTTTCACGAGTATCTAGCTCACGAGCGAGACGATTTTCAGCCATTATGCATTCTCCAGTTTCATTAGTTCACGGGCATACGACTCATTAGTTAAGCCTAGCTTCTTCGCCAAGTTAACCTGCGTTGCCGTTAATCTCACTTGCCTAGGCGCGGTAGACCGCGTTACTGGAGCCACATTACTGGTCGGTTTGCGCGGGGACTTAGATTCTGAGTCTTTGGTCTCAGTTTCTGCTTCCCGTGTTTGAGGTTGTTCTTCCTCGTAATACTCGGGGAATCTCTTCCTCATTGTTGCATCGACACGCTGGTAATAATCCTCGCTACGAGGGTCAACACCAGACCGGACTAGCTTTTCATGCAAACCAAGGGCGGATGCGGTCATCTCCGGGTCAGCGCCAAACCAAGAGTTGTCTTTACGCCATTCTTCGGCTTTGGGATCAACGGCTTGCGGCGTTGCTTGAGTCTGTTGTTGAGTTTCTACACTACTTTCTTGAGTTTGTAAAGCGGGTTTATAGTTCTGGTAGTCACGCAGTTTCAACTTGGCGTCGGTCATCTCTTCTTGGGCGTCTGCAATCGAAGAAGAGTCCCCTGATTCGTACGCCTGTTTAAGATGTTCTTTTGCCGCTGCCAATTCAGCATTTGCAGACTTAGTAACCTCGTCCACAAACATCTTCTCGCCGTCTCCAAGCCTTTGTTTTAGCTGTTTATTTTCATTAGCATAGGCTTGGGTTATACGAAAAGCTTCTTCCCGCTCACGCGTAGCGGCTTCTTTCTCACGGCGCTCGTCGTGCCAGACCTTCTTCATCTGGGCTAGGCGGGTCTTCACCTTGTCCGAATACTCCTCAAGATCGTCCTTTTCCAACTCGTCTACGATCTTTTGGGGCATCTTTTCCCGCCCTTTGTCTTGCGGCGGGGTGTCATCAATAATTTCAACCTCCAAATCAGGTTCTGCTTCCTGAGTTACCTTGGGGTCTTCCACCTCATCGGGGAATTTATACGTTGCTTCAGCCATGAGTTTCTCCTTATGCGCGAGCTATGCCGCGTGGGTCTTCGATAACACCTTCAACCATGTCATCACAAATCATGCGGAATTCGCGGTTATGAATCTTGATCCGTGAACCCGTGTTTGGACGTACCAAAACAAAATCACCCTGCTTGCACCACGCGCCACTAGGAAACTTCTTCTCATCCTTGTAGCAATCGGGGCCAAGCGAGACAACAAACAGCACTGTCGTCAGGCGCTCTTCATACGACACGGTGACATCTGCTTTAGCAATACCGCTCTCATACGTTCCATCAATCTCAGGGATCGCACAGAGCATGTGATACCCGGATGGTTGCGGCAACTGCTTTGCTTTAAGCTCTGGCGTGTCTGGCAGAACTGTGGATTGCTCTGGTTTTTCTGCGTCTTGCCCTATAAGAATCTCACTCATCTGCGTCTGTCTCCATACGTTGTGCAAGGTCTAATAGAATTTCCTTTGCAAAGCCAAGACCCTGAATGGCTCCACAAAGTTTTTGATACTCGTCGTAGTTCTTGGCAGCACCCCTTCCAAGGTGCTGTTCTATTTCTATGCGCCGTTCATCAAGTTTTGACTTGATGTATTCCAACTCATTGGCGTAATTCATTAGACCTTAGGCTCCTTGTTGGTTGAAGTTGCGCTGCGCGTCTTGTTCTCTCAGGCGAATGTCGTCTGCTTTGCCAGCGGCGTTTACCATTTCGCTATGCTTCTTTAACTCTAGCTCTTCTTCTTTGATGCGAATCTCGTCAGCTTTACCCGCAGCGTCCATCTTGTCTTTTGCTGCTTTGCGTTGAACCTCGGACTCTTTGATCTTGAGTTCCTGTTGCTGCATCTGAACCAGCGGGTCTTGTGATTGCTGTTGCGCCTGTTGCTGTTGCGTTTCAGCGGTGTTCTTCTGAAGCAGTTTTTGTGCAGCTTGAGCTACAAGTTGTGCAAGTTGCGCTTCAATTTCTGGCGGCAACTCTTTCACATCTTCGTCGTCTACGTCCTTGTCCTTCATCGGGGGCAAAGCTGCACCAAGCATTTTCTCAATCTCTTTGCGGTATTGGAATGCAACGTGTTCCATAACGTGAGATTGTGCTGCCGCTTGTATGGCCTGTGCTTGTGGGTTCTGACCCATGACTGCTGCAATTTTAGGGTCACGCATTGCTGTCATATGCACAGCCAAGTGTGCTTCGTGGTCTTGAATCAAGAAAGCTTTGACCGGCTTACCGCGCATGATGTCCATGTTCTCAGTTACAGGGTCAACCGGCTTCATGTCCTCTATCGTCGGCACAATCTTGGTAGCGTTCTTTACACCCAATACTTCAATCATCTGCCTGTGCAGAACCGGCAAATCGTATATTTGCGGAGCATCCTTTGCCAACTGCATGACAGCCTGATACTGCACAACCCGCTGGCTCATGGTTGACGCGTTAGGGTCACTGACCGGTATGACATCAACCTGATCGTAGTCAGACTGCTTGGCGGACTTGCTGCCCATCTCAGGTTGGTAGGCGTAATCCTTTGGCGTATTGTCGCGGATGATCCCAGCCAGCAGCCGGAACTCTTGCTTCATCGTGTAGTGAATACGCGCTTGAACCGCACTCATCACTTTCAAGGCTCTTTCAAGGATTGCCAGCGTCGTGCCTACCGGCGCTTGTGCCGACATATCAGATATCTTCATATCCGCTGTAGCCGCGAAGCGTTGGGCATCGGCAACGATCTTGTCCATCAACGCCAGCAATACTTGACTTGGCTCTTTGTATGGCAGCGGGAGAATGTTGTCCCTGATCGCACCAGACGGTAGGTCTACGTCGCGGAATTCACCCGGAGCTATGGGTGTGTCGTCCCCTTTGATCCGCATCCCCCGCGCTTTGAGACCGCCCGGAAGGTTAGACAGAGTTCCTGCATCGACCAACTGCCTCATCAAGGACGTAGCGGCTTTAGCGTGACCACCGATCAAGTGAATCAATCCAAAGTAGTAGAAGCCAAAGCCCGGAATGTATCCGTAGTGGACGAAGTGCTGACGACGGAACTTCAGCTTGTCGTCTTGCAGCCAGTTGCGACGAACTGACAGAATGGTGCTAGTTCCCTTTTCAATCGTGATGACATACGGCAACGCGATACCCGTAGGTTCGTTATCCTTGTCTAAGTCTTCGTATCCCGCCAGATCAAGGTCAACGTGCATTTCCAAAAGCTGGAAGCGGTTATCGACAGTGGCGCTGAAGCCCTGCTCTCTGGCCTTCTCCTTTTCAACTTCGTCCATCACCATCACGGGGTCGCCAAGGTCTACATCACGGTAGAACCCAGCCACTTGAAGGCGGCGCAGTTCGTTATTGGTCTTCCGCATACGGTGTGTAACCCGCTCCGCGCTCTCAAGGTTCATCGCGCCATAAGGCACAATAATGTCTTCAGCCGGGATAAACGATGCGGTCTGCCTGTCTAGTGCGGGGTCAAAGTAAATCTTCTTGAAGGCATTACCGGAGAGGCAGAGGGAGAGAAGCAGACGCTCATGCTCGGGTCTGTATTCCCGCATCACATCCGTCAACTCGTAGTTCATGTCCTGCTCAACCCTGAGAGCCGCTTCCTTCTTCTCTGGAGTTTCTTTACCGATGATTTTAGTCCTGACCGGCCCAGCAGCGGGGAAGGTCTCCATGATGGTCTCGGACTGGAACTTGACTGCACTCTCCATCAACATGGGGTGAAACACACCACAAGCTCCGGGCCACGGCTCAGTCCTGTCTTCATGTTTCAAACCCAGCAGCTTCAAGCCCTTGACATAGACATCCAGCCAGTCTTTACGCGATGTGATGTCTGTGTCGTAGTCACCCAGTAGTTCTGAAGCTAGGGTCTGGAGTTCGTTCTCCCCCATCTCTTCTGCAAGGTTGGCGTCAAAGTCATCTTCCTCGCCCTTGCCAATCTCCAACTCAATCCCGCCAATCCCAACCTTCACCGATTCCGGGTCTTCAATCTCAATCTGGATATCCGGTTCATCTTGCAGGGCATCCAGACCTTGAGGGGCTTGGTATAGTGCTTTATCTATTGCCATGATTTTTCCTTGAAGCAAGGTTAGTTTTTGGATTGTATTTGAACGCTGATACAGGTGCGCCGGTCTTCTTGGAAGCCCGATCTTTTGCACGTTCTTCAGCGGTCATGGCGTTACGTTTTGCGCCTTCCGCAGTAAAGGTCTTTCCATCCGCTTTAAGCTGTCCCCGCTTTTGCAGTATAGTTATAGCGGACTCCCGTGACCCAACTTGGGCTGATAGCCGGTCGATCAACTGATTCTTGCCCATGAACTTTTGTGTAGCCATCAGTAATACCCCGCGTTGCGTTTGCTCTTAAAGAGCCTGACTGGGTCGGGTTCGTCGATGGGTAACTTTACAAAGCCCCCACTTCTAAACCGCATCAAGGCCAGCGTTGTTGCGTCCACCAAGTCATCATGATCCCCTGCGGGGAACGACGCCACTTCATCAACCACTTCTTCTGCCCAGCGTGTCTCAGGTGCCCAAACCATTCCTGACTGAAACAGATCAGAGACCGAGTTCAATCTGCTGATCTTGTCGTTACCCTTACTCGGGGTATATTCCTGAACTGGTATACCCATCGCCCGAAGCTCATATATAAGTGGTGCGCCAGACGCCTTTTTCTCCACGATAAGAGTCACGGGGGCATCCCGACTCTCCCAAGACCGGTAGTGTTCCAGCGCCACTTTCTTAAGCTCCGGGAACTCCATACGATCTTTAAAGGAGTCCAGCAATATTATATTAGCACTACCCGTCGTTGGTTCGTTTGGTTCTTTCTCAGGCCACCAGACGCCCCACGTCGTACAGGCGCTAAAGTCAGCACGGTTGTGCTTCTCAAAAGCCGTGTCCCATGACTGGATTATAAACTCGCACTGCGGAGGGCGTTCTTTAGTCCACCATTTCCACCACTCGCGTTTGACAATTGCCCCCTCCTCCGAGGTGGGGTTTTGCATATACTGCGCCGACCACTGGTAGGCTGGCATCGACGCTTTGGTTCTCAGCAGCGCCTCAAGTGACCATTGTTCAGGCCAGAGGGATTTCTGCACTATTTGAAGGTCGCCCTCCTCGTCCATCTCCTCCTTATCTAATATGGCAGGAAACTCCACGACCTCATACTGGTCGGAGTCCTCGTTCATCACCATGTCCTTGACCACCCTGCCCGTCAAGTCGTTTAGCGCCCAGCGGGTCTGCACGATGGCTACCCGTCCCCCCGGCATCAGGCGCGTCCGCGCCCCGCTAGTGAACCACTCGTACGCCTTATCGAACACGTCGAGGTTGCCGTTGATGATGTCCTGCTCGTTGTGTGGGTCGTCAATAAGTAATAGGTCTGCACCACGCCCCGCGATAGCACCGCCAACGCCAACGGCGAAGTATTCTCCCCCATGATTGGTATGCCAGCGTCCCGCGCTCTTTGAATCCTGAGACAACTCCACTCCATTTTTACCCCCAAATATCGCCTGAAATTGCTCACTTGCTATCAAATTTCGCACTTTCCGGCCAAAATCCACAGCCAAATCTGCTGTGTGGGACACCATCATGACCTTCTGGTCAGGGTGATTACCTAAAAACCATGCGGGAAAGTAGTAAGAAACTAAGTGGGATTTACCAAAACGGGGGGCAATATTGACTGCAATACGGTGTTTTACCCCATTTGCGAGGTCTTCCAGCAATGCAGCCAGCTTTTTGTGGTGTGCGCCTATCTTATAAGCGGGTTCAATAAACTTTACAAAGTCCAACAGGGTGATTTTGGCCTTCTTGATGGCCTGACGGGTCTCCCACTCCTCAATTAACCCCAAAACTTCTTCTTTTTGCCTTGGGGTTAGTCTATGCAGGTTGGCACGGAGGTATTTGAGCGTTTTTTCGTCCAAAGGCATGGGCTATGTCTTTCTCAAACTTCTAAACGACTGAGTAGCCCATCAATTTCTTCTTCATGCGCGGGTTCCAGTATCTCTTCCGCGTCCTCTGCATCCTCTTCGTCCACGACTTCCGCCATGCCCATATACTTCTCAAGCTTTTTGGTCAACTCAAGCTCCAACTCATCGTCGGTCTTGGTCTTATGCGTAATTTCAATGCGGTCTGTGAACAAACCCACATCCTTCATCTTGCCCAGAAGCTCCAGCGCACGTATGCGAATCTTGCCGTCCGGGTTTTCCGCTTCCAGCAGCAGCTTGTTCTTGGTGAACTCCCGTATACGCACGGAGCTATTGACTAACTCGTAATCATATTCCGCCAACATCTGATCCAGATGCCGTAACGACGCGTTTGGGTAGTGAGCAAGGGTAGACACCGTAGCGGAATTGGTGATTTGCGCTTTGGGCGGGGCGGTAATAGCCGTAAACATATCCCGTGCAAGCTCCTTTTCCTCTTCGGAAGCGGGGGTGTCGTCGGGGAACAAAGCCTTTACCGTATTACAAGCAAGCCTTGCCCGTTCAAGCACCGACAGGTCAGACATGCTGACGCTGCCGAAGGGTACTTCTTCTTCAGGGGTAATAAGCATTGCACGGTATATAACATATTGGTTGGAAAAAGAAAAGGAGGTATGGATGTTATAGGGGGGTGTTTCTATATAGAGGGGGGTGGGGGTGTGGGAGGTAAAACTTTTGTGACGGGGGGGTTAGTGAGGGCTAACTAGGGGGTGGGGGGGTCTGGAAAAAAGTGGGGATTATTTGTGTAAAACACAGGGAAGGGGCGAGGCTAGGAGTCCCAGATTAAAATTGGGGGGTCGGGTGGTAGTGGGTCGCGGCCTGTGGGGTGTCGGACATTGTCCGACATCACCTATTGACAAGTCAGCCAGTATATGAGACTATATGGTCACTGGGTCAAGTGACTCAGCGCAGCAAGCTCTTTAAACTCAACTGGAGAAACAACATGGCAAATGCCAAATACAGCACTGAAGAACAAGTTTGTATTGACGCAGCAAATGGCGTTATCAACGGTAGCAGCAGCTTAATGGATGCCTGCCGAGCGTTCAAAGGTGAGCCTGTCGAGTTCCTGAAGAAGGTCAGGACGTTTACGATCAAAGGCGAACTCAAAGTGGTTTCGGTGCGCGATCTGCGGAAAGGCGATGAAGCGCAGAAAAAGGCTGCTACGCTGTTCGATACACTGTCAAGCTCTTTTCGCCGTATCAAGGATGAGAAGAGAACACCGGCAGAAAAAGTTGCGGCGGAAAAGGCCGGTAAAAAGGCAAGCGCGAAGCGAAAAGCTGATGCAAAAGCAAAAGTGATTGCATCGGTCGCGGAAAGCCCCAAAGCGGTGATTAAGTTTGCTGAAGTGCAGATCGCACTTTTGCAAAAGAAAGAAAAAGCACCGTACGACCTGCTCAAAGCGGTCGCAGCATGGCAAGCGGTAGTCGAAGTCTACACCGTCAAGAAGTAGTAACCCTAGCCTCCCACCCGAAAGGGTGGGGGGTTTTTTTTGCCCCGCGAAAGGGGCGCGTCGCCAGTTCTTTCTTGGCGGGTGGGTGAGCGGGTGGGTGAGCGGGTGGGTGAGCGTGAGGGCGGGTGAGCGGGTGAGCGGGTGGGTGAGCGTGAGGGCGGGGGAGTGGCGGCGCTGTAGAAGTTGTCAGAGTGTCGGACATTGTCCGACAGGCACGAAGCACCCAGTATCCGGCTGCGCCGCAGGGAACTGGCGAGGCTAGGGTGTCGGACATTGTCCGACAGGCACCAAGCACCCCGAAATGGGGCTGAAATATGTTGGAAGTGTTAAATATGATATGTATCATAAGTTACGGTATGTTTCAGCACGTTGACTACATATCTTTGCACAAAAAAGAGGCAGTTGGTGTAGAGGCACGAGTGTAGCTAACTTACTGATCTATATAATAATAATAATAAATAATATATATATAAAAGGGGGTCTAAAAATGACTACAAATAGATATGTAGTCAATGTTACAGGTTTTTTTTCGAGATACGGCTACGGCAGATTTTCCCTTTTACATTTGACTTTATACACATCAATTGTAACAAATTGTAACAAAACACCTAAAGCTCATGATTTCCTATGATTTCTAAAAGTAAAAGGTTTCGAAAACACCGCTACGCAAAAACAGAAAACACGTAACATTGACTACATATCATCTAACCCCATGATTCCATTCCGAAACATTTGTAGCGGCTCGCAACTACCTTTAGCCACATTTGTTACACAGTTGATTTCATTACCTTTTCCCCCATTTACTATATGTAAAAAACTTGACATTTGACTTTAGACGTGATATAATGGGCGCGTAGTAAATAGGAAATGAAAAACAAGCTGAATACCGCGAACATTCAGGGCGGGTGCAAGGGGCGTCGGACAATGTCCGACAGCAACAAGAGGCACTCTGGGGCAAGACCCCAACCCAACGCTCTTTTTACAATTTGGAAGTTTTACCTGATGCCAACACATATGGTGTGGGGCGCGTGATTCATCCGGGCGTGTAGCCTACGCGTATCCAGACCCTGCCGTGGAAATAGTAGCTCGTTGTGTAAATGTCCCTGCAACCGCCAAAGAGACACCCTGCACAGTCGTGACCTATAACGAAGCGGATAAAAAGTGGTGTGTAAACCGTCATCGTATGTAATGTCATCAGGTGCAGTAGGTATCAGCTAATTTAGAGTCGTTGGTCAAGGCTCTGCGCGGTGTAGCATGACAGGCTCCCGCGTTTGATATCCCTGCATGGCTAGCTTGGGTAACCCCCACTGGTAGAAACGCCAGAGCCTAAACAAACACCGACTAAGCAACACCGACCAATTACGGGTGCAGGTCGCACCCTGCGGGGCATAAGAACTGGCGACTGTCGGACAATGTCCGACGCCTTTATTTTGTGCCTCTCAGGTTGCGACTTGGTTGCAACATCATCGCAGCATAGCTTTTATTACACTGACTTTTTTATAGGAGATTCAAATGAGCATCAAGACATTGCAGGAAGCAATCGCATACGCAGTCCTCAACAAGAACGAGCAGATGGCAGTGGCGTTGCAAGCCGCGCTTGACCGACTGACTAAATAGGAGAGACACCATGCCTAACGACAACGACGAGCCGCGCTACATACCCATGTGCAGTTGCGGGGAAGAGATACATGAGAGGCGCTACGCACTGGGCTACAAGCTGTGCCTGTGGTGTGGCGAGGAGGCAAGCAAGGTAGCACGAGCAACGTGGTGCGTCGTGCCGATGCACAAGAGCAACTACATCCTGTCAACCGACAGGAACGACTTGGTGGGTATTAATAACAAGGGAGGGCTGGTGAGATGAGCAGTGATGACTTGCAAGCAGTAGAGCTTTACTACGTGGTGGGTATCGGTGGTGTCTATTACGGCACCAAGATGCAAGCAGAAGCGGAGGCGCGTAAAGCGTTTCCGGATGAAGGTGCGGACAAGCGGTATTCCCGTGTGTATTACAAAACCTTTTATCAGGAGGTGTGAGATGGACAAGATATCGAAATCGGTAGGGAAAGAAATCGCGGGAGTCACGCTGCTCGACAGCAGGTTGCATTTTGTCTTTACGGACAAGACAGAGATTTACATAACTGATAGCGCACGGTTCTGCTGCGAGACACGTTACATGACCACGGACGACGAGTTGGATTCGTTCGTTGGGGCAAAACTCTTTGGGCTGGAGGTTAAGGACGCGCCGGGTATGGATGATGCAGATGGAGTTGAGGTGCAGTTCCTTGAAATTCAGACGAGCAAAGGTGCGCTCACGATGGTGAACCACAACGAGCATAACGGGTATTACGGTGGGTTTTGCATCACGGTAGAGGAGGTGTGAGATGAGTAGCGAGTACTTGATGTTATTTGTGTGGGCCATAGGTGTATTCACTGGATGTTTAATTACGTGGTTCTTTATGACAGGAGATTTAAAATGAGAGAGCATCTGAGATACGTAGCACCGAAACGCAGCGTCATCGGCAGTTGGAGTCACAGCGCGTGGAGTTATGAGTTGCTCCCGACGCGTCGAGCCATCTGCAAGGTGGTGGGCTTGGCAATTGCCAAGACGGGGGTGATGAAGACCAAGCCCCTGAACGCCACCGCCGTGGTGCAGACCATCATTGACGAGGAGATACTGCGGAAGAATGGGCATCCGTTTGGCATCGTTGACTTGTTGGTGTCCCTGCTTGGGGATATTGGTGTTGCCATACAACGGGACACTGACCGCTTTGGCGCACAGCATTGGCAGCAGGTGCCGTGGGCAGGTGAGGGTTGGTTCAAACGGAGTGCTGAGAATTGGTTGCACTCGCTGCACATGCCACGGGAAGCGGCTAACGCGGGGAACGTAGCCTTTGCTGAGTCACCCTCAAAGCTGGTCGCTGACAGGTTCACGGTGATGAAGCCGGGGCGCTACCTGACCAAGTTCTTCGGGGGGCGCTTGTCCGAGGGGGATATCAAGCTGTGGGCCGAGCGGTATGCGGCCTTGTTCAAACCCGCGGAACTGCACTTTGCAGCAAGTGACGACAAGCGCGACTGGCAGCGGGTGTATGCGGAGGGGCCGCAGTCCTGCATGAAAGGGAGCGAGGACGTGCATATCTATGCACACGAGAAGTCTGTCCTGCGTCTGGCGTACATGATGAGGGAGAAAGAAATCATCAGTCGTTGCATCGTGCGGGAGGACATCAAGGAATACATCAGGGTGTATCCGTCGAGTGATTGCATTGAGCATACCCAGCTACGTGTGGCACTGGAGGCGGCGGGGTATACGGCGGGTTCGTTGATGGGTGTGCTGCTGGACGCGCATAACTACGAGGGGCGTGACAACAAATACACCTGTCCTTACTTGGACGCGGGGAATGGCAACGGGCCACACTTGGAATACGTCCGCGTTGAGGGCAAGGGCTACCTTCGTGTGCAGTCACGCGGCATGGACGGGCAGACGCAGAACGGGTATGTGTCCGACGAGCCGGAGATGCGGTGTAACGACTGCGAGGATGGCATGGACGAGGATGACTCGGTCTACATCGAACGGCATGACTACCATGTGTGTTCAAGCTGCGCGGACAGCAACTACCAGCAAGCAATCGGACGGCGGGGGGATGATGTGCTGGCGCAGGAAGATGACTGCGTGGAGTGCGAGACGAATGGCACTTGGTATCTTGAGGAGTATGCCAACAGCAACGGGGTGTATCAGTGTGAGATCAACGGCAATTGGTATAAGGACGAGGACATGGTGACAACAAGCAGAGGCATGGTGTTTACGGATGAGGCTGTCGAGTTGGCAGTTGAGGACAGCGACGGTAACAACTGGGCTGCCAAACGGGACACCGTGACTACGCATGACGGACGCGTCATACACGAGGACGATGCAGTGCTGAAGACTGTTTACTTCCACAAGGATGATGACATCGAGAACGACCAGACACCCGCACTGCCCCAACAACAAGTAGCTTAAGGAGAATGAGTATGAAACGCTTGCAATCAATGCTGACTTACTGCCGTCCACACGGCGGCGAGGGTGAGAAACAATTCGTGGAACGCTTCATCCGTCCGTATGAACCCGAGGAGATCAAGGACGATCTGGGTGAGGTGATGGCATACAAGGTGCAGGTAGGTGAGGTGAAGGACGCACCTGTGTTGTGGTGTTCGCACGTAGATACGGTGCATATTCAAACGGCACCGGTCAAGCAGACCATCGTGTATGACGAAGGGTGCGGCATGATCTACAAGGATGACAAGACTATGCCGCTGGGTGCTGACGATGGCGCAGGGGTGTGGATGCTGCTGGAGATGATCGACGCTAAGGTGCCCGGCACATACTTGTTCCATCGGGGTGAGGAGCGCGGTGGCATTGGGTCAGGTGCTATCGCGGTTCTACACACGGCGTTCTTGGAATCGTTCAAGTGGGCGATAGCGTTTGATCGTCGTGGAACTGGTGACGTGATCACTGAGCAGTTTACGGGTGAGACCGCGTCTGTTATGTTTGCACAGGCGTTTGCTGATGCGTTGGCGTTGGACTACAAGCCCTGTCCTAACGGGGTGTTCACGGATACTGCCAACTACGCGCACATCATTCCCGAATGCACCAACATCAGTGTAGGGTATGACAACGAGCATACGCCCGGAGAGACGCTGGACGTGTGGCACTTGGTGCAGTTGCGTGATGCGGTGGTAGCTGCGTTCAGCAAGGGCGTTGATGATCTGCCTGTGCTGCGCGACCCCGCCGCATCATGGAACAGATGGTCACCGAAGGTGACGGACTACGAAGCGCAGCAGTTCGGTGGTGTGGACGGAGAGCCTACGTGTGCCACAGAGGTGTTGGACATGAGGTATCGGGACTTGGTGAAATACATCAAGGCCGCACATCCAGAGGACATCGCTGACTTGGTGATGGGGCTGGCAGAGGAATCCTTTTACAAGGATTATGAAGACGCAACAGTAGAAGATGCACCGTTAACCAACTGGAAGTATTACTAAGAGGAGAATTGGGTGACTGACAAAGAGAAGGAGGAACATAGGCTAAAGATGAAACGTGCAGAACGAGCGCGGTATCGTGCGAAGTATCCAGAGCGCATAGCCGTGCAAGCAAAAGAGTATAAAAAGAAAAATCCGGAGCGTATAAAGGAAAAAAAGAAGCGGTATTACTTGAAATACCCAGAGAAATTACGAGCGAAGATTGCTCGTTACCACGCACGTTACCGAGAGCGTTATCCAGAAAAAGTAAAGCTGGAGAAAACCAAAGCGCGTGTTAGGAAGCTGTTTGTAGGTGTAGTAGATGTAGAAATAAAGAAGTTGTTAGTAGAAACCAAAATGCTTCAAATTAAACTAAAACATATCACATCGGAGAAAAGCAAATGAAGAACATAGTTGAACTGAGAAACGAACTGATCACCATCTTTGATCAACTGAAGAAGAAAGAGATCAGCCACGCGGATGCCAAGGAACTTAACAACTCAGCAGGTAAGATCATCAACTCGATCAAGGTTGAGTTGGAATACGCGGGGTTGTGCAAAGTAACCCCCAGCATCGAGTTTCTTAACGTAACTGCTAAAACTAAGTAAGCGTAAGCCTGAGTCACGGCAGGTAGCCCGTGAACGGTAGCGAAACCGAGTTGATGCAGCAAGAAAGCATCTAGCGTGAATGAGCCGGTGTTTGACCAGATCGAGCCGGTAAGGAACTCGCAGCACGAAATGGCGCACCTAAAACCAATTCCCCTACGGTGCATGGGGCTTATCAAAGGAGAGGAAATGAGCGTTAAATTTGAAGTGTGTTACCCGTCCACCGCGACGGTAGTTAAATCCTTCAGGACATTGAAGGCCGCGAAGCAGTTTGCCAAGAGCATGACAGAGAAGGACTTGCCATTCCTTGTCATGCCGTGGGACGAAGGCTTCTGCCCGATAATTAAACGAACGGAGGTGAGGGTATGAGAGCACACGATTGGGAGGAAGCAATGAACGCGCTAGCAGATGAACGTGCCGATTTATGGACGGCGCTGGACAACCTGTGTAGCCTGTGGACGTTGGAAGCACCGTTGTGTTCGATAGAGGACAGCGTTTATAGAGCAAGAGAAGTGTTAACCAGAACAGCAATCCCACAGGAGGGTTAATGGAGTTACGTGAAGATGAAGTTGAAGCACTGTTGAAGTTAGAGGGTAAGACTTTGCGTGTGTTGGTGAATGAAGACCTGCTAGCACAAGCGGGGCAAAGGTATACCGCGTTAATTCGCGGACACTTTGAAGACATCAATGACCAGAGGACTATTGCACGAGCAGCAGACACAAGGTTAGAGGCGATTCACGAGGTATGGGAGGCGTATAAAAACTATTACGAAGCCCCCGTGGAAGTTAAGAACAGTGAAGGTTCTTACTTTCAAAATGCAATGGGTAACGTGTATCACACTATGATTGATTTACTTAAAGGGAAGAAACCATGAGTGATGCTAATGTAGTAGATGTATTGTCGTTGAACGAGGCAACTGATCTGGTGCAGCATACGGGTCAGGATGTTTCGTATCTGTTTTTGGGTGAGATGGGCATCGGCAAGTCGCACATGCTCTATGAGTTGGGCAAGCGGATGCCGGGGCATCAGTGCATGTATGCCGAGGTGCCGACGTTCGATACGTCCGACATAACTGGTGTGCCGTTCACTGAGGTCATCAACGGAGTCAAGGTCACGCGCTTCGCCCCCAACTACATGCTGAACATCCAATCCGATAGGCCGGTCATGTTCATGGCAGATGAGATTGGTAAAGGCACACGCCCTGTGCAGAATACGTTCTTGCGTTTGTTCCACGAGCATAAGATCGGTGAGTTCTCGTTGCCCAAGGGTAGCTGTGTGTTCGCTACGTCCAACCTTGCAGTCGAGGGGTTGGGTGATCATGTGCAGGAACACTTCCGCAATCGCGGGTCAACGATTGAAATCAGGAAGCCAACAGCAGAAGAGTGGATCATCTGGGCTATGGCTAATGGTATTCACCCAGTGATCATTGCATGGGTGAAGAAGTTCCCGCGTTGTTTCGCGTCGTATCGGGACGGGGACGGGAACCCGTATATCAACTACCCAACCAAGCCTAGCAAGGCGTTCGTATCGGGGCGCAGCTTGCACAAGGCCAGCCACATCATGTGGAAGCGGGAGAAGTTGCCCAACCATGTGACGAGGGTAGCTATTGCCGGATGTGTGGGCGCACCCGCAGCGAATGACATCATGACCTTTGCTGATACCTATGACCGCTTGCCTTCGTGGGATGCGATTGTAGCGTCACCGGATACAGCGTATGTGCCTGACAACAAGGACTTTGCGGGTAACTTCGTGTCGGTATTCAGTGCGGTGTCGTTGGTGGATAGGAAAACATTCACGCCGTGGATGTCGTATTGTCAGCGGTTACCCAAAGAATATCAGGGGGTGTTCGCATTGAATGTTCTTACGTCCCCGGCAAGAAGTGTGGCGTTGAACAATCGGGCATTCGTGACATGGGCTACGCAAAATCACTGGATGGTATAGGGAGGACGTATGAACGAGTCAAACCTGACTGAAGAAGAAAGGGTGCAGAAATGCACCCTCGCACTACTGATGCACCCCAAGTATCGAAGCCTCGCGGGGATACTGATGATGGGGGATACAACGGTGGAGGACGATGCTGCCACATGCCCCACTGCCTACACGGATGGGGTCAACACCAAGTATGGCAGGGCGTTCTGTCGGACATTGTCCGACGCGGAGTTGAAGTTCCTTATTCTCCACGAAAATCTCCACAAGGCGTTGCTGCATCTGATTACGTGGTCATGGATGTGGAAGGAAGATGCGGAACTGGCGAACAGAGCCTGTGACTACGTGATCAACTTGTTGCTGGTGCTGTCCGACGCTGGGGAGAAGTTCATCAAGATGCCAGCGAACGGCGCGTTTGACGAAGCGTATAAAGGGTTGGATGCCGGTGACGTATTCCGGTTGTTGCAGCAGAACAAGAAAGATGGCAAGGGTGGGGATTCACCGAAGGGTTTTGACCAGCATGATTGGGAGAAGGCTAAGGGCAGACCCGCGCAAGCAGTAGAAGAAGTCACCAAGCAAGTAGAGCAAGCGTTGCAGCAGGGCAGCATCTTGGCGGGTAAGTTGGCTGGGGGGCTTGATCGTGCAGTGCGTGAGGTGCTGGCTCCCAAGGTGGACTGGGTCGAGGAGATGCGGGACTTCGTGACTACCTTGTGCAGTGGCAAGGAGATATCCACATGGCGTAGACCCAACAGGCGGTTGCTCGACAGCGGTATCTACCTGCCCTCGCATATCAGCGAGACCGTTGGGCGGGTGGGTATTGGGAATGATACGTCGATGTCCATAGGCGACAAGATACTGTCACGGTTCTTGTCGGAGACCGCAGCAATGGCGCAGTTGGTCAGGCCAGAGGTGGTCGATCTGCTCTATTGGGATACGAAGGTAGCCGCGCACGAGAAGTATTCCGAGGGTCAGTATGAGATGTTGGCGCAGTCCACGAAGCCCAAGGGTGGGGGTGGCACAAAGCCGTCGTGTGTCACGGACTATCTGGCTGCAAACCGCATCAAGCCCGAGTGTTTCATCATGCTGACTGATGGTGAGGTAGGTAACGATTGGGGCGGGGTGTGGCCTTGCCCTGTGTTGTGGTGCATCACGAGCAAACGCATTACTGCTGGTAACGGCAGGACACTTTACATAGGAGATTGATATGGCTAGCAAGAACCGAGCGTTACTGAAGATCGGGTATATGACGTTTGTAATGGAGACGAAGGCAGCAGCAGCAATTTTCCCGTTGTTAGTGGATAGCGGGATTGAGTCGTATGACACGCATTGGAACCCGGAAACAAAGGAGTCCGAGCCGCGAGTCAAACCGGCTGATGTCGGTGCAATCTCGTTGCAGATAATGCCGGAAGAAACGTATGCAATGGGGAAATTACTTTACGCAGCAGAACTTGCAACCAAAGAAACCAAGGAGAAATAAAATGAGTCTTGCAAACGATAGCATGTTGGTTAATCTGACCATCTCGGTATGGTCAGGCCGTAAGTTGGATCGTCAAGTGTCCGAAGAAGTAGACGTTGCCAAGCACACCAAGACCCGAGCGGGTAACTACAACAAGAACCTCTTCGCAGGGGTTGTTGAGTTGGAGATGGTTCACTCGGTGTCGAAAGCAGTGCGTAATTGGCATCAACGTCAGACGTTGCCTTGGTCTGATGGTGGTGAGCGGTTACTTACAATGCCTAACTTCCTTGACTACAAGCGCGACCTATCTGATTGGGAACAGAAGTTTAGCGATACGGTGAAGGACTTCTGCACCAAGTATTCCACGTTGATTGCGGCACAGGCGTTTCAGATGGGGGCGTTGTTCAACCGCGATGAGTATCCGACGATAGATACGATTGCTCATAAGTTCCAGCTTGGGTATACTTTTTCCCCCGTGCCTGATGTGGGGGATTGGCGCGTCAAGGCTGATGATTCCCTGCGCCAAGAGTTAGAAGCACAATATAAGAAAGTCTACGATGACCGGTTGGGTAACGTCACTAAGGACTTGTGGGATCGGCTGCATGGGTGCCTCATACATATGAGTGAACGTCTAACGGATAAGGACGGGGACAAGCGCAAGATATTCAGGGACAGTTTGCTGGGTAACGCGGTTGACCTGTGTTCCTTGTTGTCGAAGCTTAACGTGACCAATGATCCTGCGTTAGAGACGGCGCGTAGGGAATTAGAACTGGCGATATGCAATGTCGATGTTAAGGACTTGCGTGAAAGCATTGGTGCGCGGCAGGAAATTAAGACGCAAGTGGACGATATCCTTAAGAAGTTCAACTGGTAGGGGAATGTATGGCTACGACACCGGAAGGAAAAGTGAAGGCGAAGGTAAAGAAACTACTGGATGAGATGAAGGTGTATTACTTCTGCCCTGCAACGGGGGGATACGGACGGTCAGGTATCCCTGACTTCATCTGCTGCTACAACGGGAAGTTTCTTGCCATTGAGTGCAAGGCAGGTAAAGAGATGCCCACCGCACTTCAGACGCGAGAGTTACAGCGGATAGATGCAGCAGGGGGCGAGGCGGTTGTTGTCAGAGAAACGTCGATGGATAACTTTGTTAAATTCTTAGGATTCTTCAAATGACCCAAGCTGAATTCCGCGTAGTCCTTGAGAAGTTTATGACCGCACGTAAACGCTACTTCGACACACGCACTGCTGTTGCATCCAAGGCATGGAAGGCGGCTGACTTGGAGTTGGCATTGGCATACAACGCATATATGAAGGGAAAGAAATGAACGACTACCTAAAAACACATCTGGCACTGGCAATAGCCTACCTGCGTAGCCGGAAAAAGTATTTGCTGGATAGATGCGAGTGGGTGCCGACAAATGCAGCAAGCACTAATGTCGCCGCGACAATGGCGCAGTATCGGGAGGAGATGAAATGATTGATCGTCTGACATTCCGCAGGCTTGAGAATGGTTTTACTGTGCGCTACCACATACAGGATGACACAGAGCATGGTAGGGGTGGCGAGAGATTCTTTGCTACGAAAGATGAGGTAGGGGCTTTTGTGTTTGACTTGTTGGAGGTAAATTTAGGGGAGATAAAATGAGCGATGAAACGACAGCCCGGCATTGCGAAGCGTGTGGTCAAGTCAAGGTGCCAGACGACTACTGGCAGCGCAAAATTACTTACTGGCAAGACCTCGCTGTAGCCAACAGAAAAGTTGCGGAGGACAACCAGACCAGACTCGCCGCCGTAACTAAGCGTAGGGACGAGTGCAGCAACGGATGGGACGAAGCTCTAGCGCAGCGAGACAAGGCGGTAGCGGATGCGGATCATTTCTTTGCGTGTTGGCAAGATACGCTAGAGCAGCGCGACAAGCTGGCGGTCGCGTTGAAATGGTTAGACGCAGCAGGAAATTTGGGCTTAGACAAACACGCCAGAATTCGCGAAGCACTGAAGGAGTGCGGGAAATGAGCCGCGCCGACATAATCGACAGATATTTTAAAAAGAAAGGAGTGCGGGAAATGAACCCAGAACAAAGGAAACGGGTGGCTGAGATTGCAGCTAAAGCCTGTCTGGAATTCGGTGTGAATTATGACGGCGTATCTTTTGCCGCCGAGGAAGCTATCCTCGCCGCGCTTGCTGACCCGCTACTTGATGGGCGGGAGTGGTTGCCGATTGAGAGTACGCCGAAGGGGGAATGATATGACACTATCCGCGCGAGTAATGCAAGGTGAACGCTGCCCGACTTGCGGGATGACCTCGCCGGTCTTTACCACCAATCCCACGCAGCCTCCGAAAGATTTGGGCGATGAAAAAGGATTAGAGATGAGTACTCAACTGAGCCATGCACTTGAACGCATCAAATTGCTTGAGGTAGGACATGAAAAGTTGGAGGCGCATATTAAAGAGGTGCGTCTTAGCTCGTATAACTCGGCGCTGGAACAAGCGGCGAAGGTGTGCGATTACATGATGCTCCGCAATACTCTTAAAGATTGTGCCGCAGCGATTCGGGCGATGAAAAAGCTATGAGCCGCGCCGACATAATCGACAGATATTTCAAAAAGAAAGAAGGAGTGCGGGAAATGAAAGAAGAACGCATGAAAACAAAAATGACTCTAGCAGAGTTGCAAAACATGGAGCGCATGGCTTACAACATTTCATTTGCAAAAAGTATGAAACGCGGAGATGCAAAAGACATTGAGAAAGAATTGCTTGAATGTATCAACGAATGGCTGCGCGGAGATGATGCGCCAACAAGATTGAAACGGGAGAAGAACGGTGGCTAAATTACCTTACATATACACGATCTGCCCCCCGAACGACGCACCAAAACTATTCACCGCTGCATCACCGGCGATGCTAATGATGGTTAAGCAGAGTTTAAACGGTGATCTGACGATTGACCAGAGGCGAAACGGCGCGTGGCAGTCGTGGGAAGGAAGGCCGATGGGGGCGAACATTGAAGACCTGATGGAAGCGGTGATAAAGGAGCGCACGAAATGAGCATCTGGGATAGTCTTTGCGAGGAAAAGTTGATGGACTGGGGCATCGTGGACAGGCACAGAAAACGGGCTTATGCGGAGGGGTTCCGTGATGGTGTGCTAGTGGGTAGTTTAATTGTCGTAGGTCTTGGAGGAGTGCTGGCGCTATGGATAAAGTAAATGATAGTTTGATTGATCGGTTGCGGACTGATGCCGAGTGGTTTGCGGTTCCGTCTAGCCATGACGATCATAATGAACTGTGGGAAACCCGCGACTTGTTGCGCGAAGCCGCCAACGCACTTGTTGCACAGAATAAACCCTGCACTGACGCAAAAGAAATGGGGCATGGTTGCTATCGTGCAGTCAAAGCAGAGAACGAACTCGCCGCGCAGAAGGAGCAGTATCGCGTTCTGACGGATGAGATGCTTGTGATGATGGATGAGCGTAACGCTGCGGTGTTGGATTCGGAACGGTATCGGTGGCTGCGGGTACAAAGCTGGTTTTGCTCACCGCTTGCGGTAGTCACCAAGCCGATAGAAGCAATAAAACTTGGTTACGATTGTCCGTCACGCGACAGACTTGATGCATTAATTGACGCTTCTATGAGGGAGATGAAATGACGGACATTCGGCATTGCGAAGCGTGTGGGCAAGTAAAGTTTCCAAGTGATCACTGGCAACGCGAACTCGCAGCACAGAAGGAACATTACCGCGTCTTGGAGGAGGAGATGCTAGTCGTTAATGACGAGAGGCTCTGCGCTACATTGGATGCGAAGGAGAACATGGATATAGCCAATGAGTTTAAACTCACGATGGAAGAGTATCGTCAACGTGCGGAGGCGGCTTATGTTGAGTCGGCGCGGTTAGTAAAAATGCTGGCACTAGCTGATGAGCAAATAAAAGAAAACGTCAAGGTGTTGGGGAT
>Ga0114962_10001190_pt1 | contig 22665 bp, 18 predicted proteins | sample C_130820_MF_Meta_FD_87017 | JGI IMG/M metagenome (GOLD analysis project Ga0114962, IMG submission 87017) | Freshwater microbial communities from Lake Croche, Canada to study carbon cycling - C_130820_MF_MetaG | ecosystem: Environmental > Aquatic > Freshwater > Lake | place: Lake Croche, Canada... | reverse complement strand
TCGGGTTTCTTCATTTTACTTGCGTCACTGCAAAGACCCTTGTTAGTTACTAAAGTCTTCAACTCTTGAACCGTCATTTTACGAATGACATCTTTCGTATATTCACCACTGCCAACAACGTTGTTGGATGGTGTCGCAGTTTCATCTACCTTTTCTACAGGAATGTTCTCTCGTTCTTCTTCTATATTTGTGATTTCCAAATCAACAGTTGTATCTTCCAATTGAATTATCTTGATATTGTCGAGATTTTCTACAACTATTTCGTCCTGTTTGTCATCTTCGTCGTCGTCGTCGTCATCGTCGTCGTCGTCATCCTCATCGTCCTCGTCTTCGTCATCATCGTCTTCGTCATAATCATCTTCGTAATCATCCTCGTCATCCTCCTTTTTATCCTCCTTTTTAACAGGTTCTTCTACAGGGGTAGGTCTTGATGTGGGCAAACGATCATCGACCAGCGATACGAAGATATTGTTGTCGGACATCGGAATGTTTTTTGTCGCCGAAGGAGCCTGGGGAGGAAAACAAGAAGGACCAAAACAATTGGAAGGAGAACCTGTTGGGAAACCGCTAAATTGGTTAATCTTAGTGTTGCGTAATATATTTAGCTCTTTTACAATATTGTTTACAATTTCAAACATGTTGTCCGATTTTTGTTCTAAAGACCCCAGTCTTTGTTTAAAATGATAGACCAGTAACAAAATCAACAAAAACGATATCGCTAAACTAATAAAAAAGAAAGTCTCTACAAATTTGAAAGGTGCCATGTTTTATTATATTCGTATAAATTATATTGTATAATCCAAACGAATATGGAAAACCGACACACCAGAAATATTTTATTTATTTTTGTATTAGTTATGACTATTTATGCGATTTTAGCAACATTATACGCAATGATTATCGAAAACACCACTTTCATCAACACACAAACGCCAGTGCAAAACCAAACCACCGTTTTCCCAGAATATACTGTTGAAGATACAGTGAACTATACTACCAACCGACTAGGTTCTCTTTTTGCCATTGTGATCGACGTTATAAGAGGTAGTATGGATATGTTTGGACATTTATTGAACGAATTCGCAACACCGTATGCTGTTGAGAAGTTCAATAATGTCGATACCGATCTGTTACAATCCATGTATACGAGAAACATCAGGAGAGAACGTTCTAGACTGGAATAAAAACAAAAGACACCAAAATGGTTTAAAGCCACAATATGATGATGTTACATAATACAACATAAAATGGAAGAATACGCCAAAGATATGGCGACTATTATGAAAAGGTACATGCCGAGTGATAATGTAAAATATTACAGCTGGTGCATCCAGGACCTAAAGTTCGAACTGTCGCACATTCATAAGAAAATCCTCAAATATAAGACGGACGTTTACATGTATAATTACATAAAAATGTATGTTGAACCGTCTCTTTTCGTCTCCATATTGGACGATATGGATGAAAGATCCACGGAGATCAATTATAGGATATTCAAGGATATAGATTGGTTAAACGAATGCATAAATAAATACGTGGTTTTTCATAACCAAAATGACTTAATTCGATACGAGAACATACAAGAAAAATTCGCGAAAATAAAAGAACTATACACGTATCTTACTGAAGAAGAACAATTCACGGAGATGATAAATCTAGATTATTTCTTCTATTATAACGATGTGGAATTCGATTTAGACTTGGAAAAACAGAAGGAGATTTTGAAGGAATACGAGGGTTTTGCGTATTATATAGTTAACCGTTTCGAAGAATACGAATTTGATGTGAATAATTATTCGACAAATTTCGAAAATGATATGAACTATAAAAAGGATCTGTTGGAGTTCCTGATCAAGTACCACAATGTAAAAAATTGAAAAACTTTTTATCTAACATGCTGTAGACATCTAACAGCACAAATCAACCAAAAACCATCCAAACAATGTCAACCAGAAACGACAAGTTCCAAAATTCGCTCGAAATATACCAGAAGAATTCCGTTTTATTCAAATGGAACGAGTTCCCGGTAGAATGGAGGATCGAGCTTTTAACAAAAAACACGCGAAGTTCTGAACATATGTACATAATTCATATACCATTGAAAGTTGTACAATATACTGTAGATGCGTATAGGGACGCAAATGGGGTCAATCATCCAACCACGTGTTATTACCGAAACCAAGAGATACCGAACATTTCAGACATGAGAAACGATTTTAATACGTATTTCGACTACTATTCACTAAATGATGAAAACAATGCGCCGCTCTCGTTTGTATATATGATCAGGAATTATCAAACCGATGATTGTGTTGGGTGCGAAGTCAGAGTGTTCTACAATAAAAAACATCTGCCCTTTCCAAATGCGGAACACGAGTTTGAAGTGGATAACAGATATTTATATAAAAACATAAAAAATGTCAACGATATGATGTGTGATATGTATTACGAGAAGGAATATTTCAAGTTTCAATATTATAAAGATAAAACCCAAGAAAATAATCAAATCAATAAATATTTAGCAAAAATGAAACGTATGAAAACTATTGTAGAAGAATTGAAGAGAGAACGAGGAATAAAGGAGGAATGTCCTGTCTGCTATGAAGATATGAATGATAATAATTATACATTGACTGACTGTTGCCATTCTTTGTGTAGGGATTGCCATCAAAAGTGCGTTTGTTGTCCGATATGTCGAGATGATTTCGCGAAGGAAAATATCCCTTTCTTTCCACCGGAAGCGCCGCTGGAATTAGAAGAAGGTGAGATTTTCGATTTTTAGGGAGGATATGTAGCAGGTATCGGTAAGTATAATTACTTTACTATATAGATTGTTATGTAATGCGTAATAATAACATGAATAATTTTTTTTTTATGTAGAAAAATAGCATTTTTCTATATATAGTAAATGATTACTGGAAATCGTTCAAATATCGGCGGCCAAGGCAGTATCGGACTTTACGACAGCGGAAAATATATTCTAAACCCATATACAAACCCGTTAACGAGCAACCCTTTATATATATATTACCGTTTCGCACCTTATGACGTCAGATATGGTTCACTGTTGAATTTGGCGTCGAATACGTACGATGCTTCCTTCACATACCCGAAAAACTTTCCCACGTATCCCACAGTCACTAATATTTCTACCGATAGCGGAAAGTATGTTACCGGAATTTCCGGTGTCCCTGATGCTAGTGGTGCATTATACTGTGGATACGTAAACACTCCGGGGTATACTGGCAGTAGAGGAGTACAATGTATGAGTACTTTTGTTGTACCTCAATTATGGACCATTTCCTTCTGGTTTAATACGAATTCTACTGTGGGGGGAACATTGTGGCAATCGTATTCTGCTATGACATTATCGAGTAATCAACTACAGTACAAGGACAATAAAACCAACACCACTTATTCTTTCAATACCGGCACAACCATCGCGGCAAATACGTGGTATCACATAGCAGTTACCTGGGGAGGTGTAGGAAATAATCTCAACATGTACCTCAATGGCACCTTGTTATCATGCGCCACAAGTAATAATACGTCCATCCAAAACGACATCTTAATTCAATACACGAACGAGACATTCCAATCACCTTCTTACGGAGTGTCCGCATACAATTACAATTTATTCATCGGATCGTCGAATACACCTTCTACAGATAATACATTCGGAGGCACGGGTGGAGCATACATTGACGAATTCCGACTTTACCAAGGAGTACTTAGTTTAGCGAACATAACCAGCATTTACAACAAAACGATCTAGAACGTCGTCAATGCATATTGATGGTAATCGCCAGTAGCTGTAGAAGCCCCCGATACATTCGACGACCGGTCTAATAATCTTGGATCGGATAAGTTACAGTATATTTTAAGGTCGGTATCGTAATTTGTATAATATGTGGTTTGTGTCGTGTCAAGGGCTATATGAAACGATACCGCTATGTCATATATGAACCCTGGGGTGGTGGATAAATTCGGTATATCAATCGTCAACATCCCCATGTAGAAGAAACTGCTATAATCAGGAGGTGTTGTTTGGAAAGTAACCTGGGTTAAATTGTAGGACGTCTCGGCTACCACAGTATCTACTTGAGAATTATTGTATAAAACAGTCGCGGCGATATTTTGTATATCTAGAGCTATATTGTAATTGACTGTATCGGTTACGCCAGGTTTTCTTACTCCACTTACGTAAATGGCGAATGGTGTTGTATATCGAAATGAATAATACGGTTGATCAACGTTGTTCAAAATAAATAATCTGAAAAGCCGGGCGTTGGTAGTGTTGTTGCTAAATACTAAATCCGAACCGGTGATTATTTGCCACATGGCAGTCTGTTCTGGTGGACTTGTAATACCGAAAGAGTTTCGGTTTGTGTTATAATTGTATAGCGGAATGCTTTCATCATTCACCAAATAGTCGACGGGTCCGGGAACGTCCGAATAATAAGTAGGCCGTGGGATCATATCTTGATTACATAACAAGGTCTGTTTTTTCATTTTATTGACAGCATTATTATTGACCAAATTTGACCACGCCATGGCTTTGGTAGTTCCATTTGTCTTTGAATTCTGATTGTTGGATTGGTATTTCAAGATTTCGGCTTTGCGTCGCATATCTAGTTGTCGTTGCGTATTTTGGGGATAAGGAGATATGGGATCGTATCTGTAGGGGGGCGTGTTATATAACATTTGCAGTCTTTTGATATTACACACATTATCCAACGTTTGTGCTTGACCACTCATCGTATAATGTATATAGATACATTATGCGAAAAAATGTGTTTGTTCTTTATCCAATCTAGTTGTTGTAGGAGTACCAACTTTTGGATAAATAATCGTATTTCTTATTTGGTGCAATACTATTGCTAATCGGTGAAAATGCTACATTTGGACCATTGTTGACGATACTGCTTATTTCAAAAACATTCAGCGCGTGTTTGTAATATCGCAAGTTCGAAAGGTTTCCGGTAAATCCACCCTGTTGACAGACATATGTATTTTCGTAATTCTGGTTGGGGACATTAGACAACAAAAGACGTTGGGCAATGACACCATTTATATAAACGTCCAATACCGTGTTTTTCACGCGAATGGCCACGTGGAACCATTTTTTAATAGGAATATTATCAATATTTACAAAAATATTATTATCTGTAGGGTCTATCGTGTCCATAACAACAAATATCGAGTTTGTTTCTGTACTTAAATATAAACCTGGACAATTGCTAACAGTTGCCACATTATTCACATTATATGTATTGTTACCTTTATTGAAAATATGTTGCAGCTTACCGATGGCAGCCGGACCACTAGGTGTCGAACAAGTAGAACTGGCGGGGGGTGTCGCTACAGCATAATTGCCAATATCGCCAACGTAAAGCCATACTGACCAGGTGAACTCAATTCCGCCATCTCTATCATTTGAACGAGCAATGAATGCAGATGGAGATTGTGTTGGGTCCGAGTAGATAACATGAGGACTTCCTCCATCTATCATTCCCCAAACTACGTAAGGATTAGATGGCGGCGATACTAACCATTCGATTACAACAATACCTAAACTTAACAAATAAACGAAAATGATAACAATCAGAATAATAAAAACAAATTTGGCAATTAGGGTATTTGACGCTAAAAATGAATTAACGTTTGATCCTACAGAAGATTGGGAAAATCCATTAAAAAGATTTGTAAATCCGTTTTTAATACTATTCATATTATATTATATTATAAAACTATTTTTTTTTTCAAAACTTATATACCTTTGCATAATCAAAATGCCCCTAAATTTTGTAAAGGTCTCATAAATTGTGTAAAATTCATTTTTATACACAATTTTATAGGCTAAATAATCGGGATTTGTCAAATGTGTTTCTAGAACAAATTGTAAGATCCAGTAACCGCGTTGTCCTTACTGAAAGTAAGATTGGCGTGGTAAGGGAATACCCTGTTAGAGACACCGTTTCCGTTCAAGTAAGTACTCCAGGCAGTCTGAGGATCAACCGGTGATTGCCAATGAATAACTTTTCCTAAATAAGCATCAAACGGAACGAAAGTACCAATTCTCTTAAAAACATCGCCGACAGAATTGCCTAAACTTAATCCTGTTCCGACATCAGGAGGGGGCGCTAACATACCCTTTTTCTTCTCCGATTTCACCAATTTGCCATTTAAGTAGTAATCGACGAATTGGCCGTCTACACTGACAACAATAAAACACCATCTCTGTAACGGGAAATTAGTTGTAATTACAGTGGTTTCTATGGGTCCTGTCTTCATTTTAAAATCACAATTCAGTTGGGGAGCATCTGGTTGTATGTAAAGGCTGAAATTGTTATTACGACTGATAATCGTATTATTGTTGGGATTTAGATTATTTACATAAACCCAAGCGCCATATGCGTATCTCTGATTTGTAGGAGCCTTAATTGGCGTATACGGATTAATAGCACCAGTTAAAGGAACGAGTACTGTACTTATATTAGTCATGGAACCCATGAAATAATAATACAAAATATAGACTAAAAGAAGTAAGACAATGATTAGAACTAAAAGATTAAAGAAATTCATTTATATAATTATTCATTACAAATTATTTGTGGGTGGATTTTTATTCATCATTAAATTGTATAAATTGACAATCATTATTTCGGATAACGGGTTTTTGTAATAAACGACGTTACAAATAGCTCCGTATAATCCATTTTCGTCGCCAATGGTAATTAGATCACTCGGAGAATATATGGGCATATTCTTTGATATATCCACCGTTTTTTCTAAATTTCCGTCTAAGAAAATGTCCACGTGGCTCGAATTATAATTAAATACCAAGTTGACCCATTTTTGTTTCCCTATGTCGATTGGTGTACCGCTGCTTGTAGGATTATTTGTTAAATACACCAAGACTTTATCTTTTACTGTTTCGTTATTGTCTAAAGTTTTTTCGTTGACGTGTGTTATTTTCGGTATTCCATTGCCGTAACTAAATATATTCGTTTCTTTATTGTATCCATAGTAATTTCCAGGTTCCGGGTTCAAATAGATCCACATGGATATTGCATAATTTCTTCTAAATACTGTTTCTAATGGACTATATTTATCCTGCATCATTAGAGTATCCGTATTTGCGATTTCTTTCTTCAAATCTAACCAGGCAACGTTAGGTAGAAGAATAACATTGCTTTGTGTAAATATTGCATTCATGAGATTTGGAAGATATATGTACAACGAAATTAGGATGATTTCCATGATAAGCAAAATAATGACCGGTTTTGTCGTCATATTGTATTCATTTGTTAGGTAGTTTGCGAGTTCAATGAAAAGACATGGAATGTAGAAAAACAGATACGTGTAAAACCGAGCCGTCTTGGAAGTAATTGCCGATGTTTTCAAATTCGAAGTGTAATAATAAATAATTATCGCCAATCCTACAATGACGATGAAGGTCAATAATATATTGGCTATGGATGCAACACTCAATATGGCATTCGCATCTAATGTTAAGTAGAAATATAACATAATAATCGCTGCTATGAATGCTAACAGAATGTATATGAAACCGGAAATGGTTGAAGAAACGTTTTCACCATTCAACAGAATAAAAGAGGCTATGCCAATAAACGGAACAATGACAATAGATGAATAAACGAAGTATTTAGAAATGTTGGAACTGCTATCTTGCGATGCGTATAAAAATACCGTAATTAATATTGTCATAAATGCGGCAGCACCGGCTAAAACCATTATATTGTCTTTGCTTATGCTGGGTAACATGTTATATTATGGCCAGAGAAGATTTCCATTACAGGTTTTCCATAATTGTTTTTTGCCCGTGACAATTCCTACACATTGCTCTTAAATTGTCGATATGATTGTCGCCGCCGAATTCGAGGCGTTTCACGTGGTCTACTTCAAATGATGCTGTTAAGGTTTCTCCACAGGCACTGCATTTCCAGTCTTGACGACTTGCCACGAATTTTTTCTTCGATTCGCTTACACTACGTTTTGTCGTTCTCCTTTCGTTTGAAGAAGCCGGAGACATCTGGATGATGGGTCTTCCGTAGTCACTGCCTTCGAGGTCACTGTTGCCGCCGACGCTACCGCCACTAGTATATTTGGAAGTGAAGTCCAGAATGGGCGAGATCATACTCGAAGTATTCCTGTCGATCGGCAAGTATTTTATGTACTCATTGGATGCATTCATGATTTCTTTCGCCCGCATCGGATTTTTCTTCAGTAAAATGTAAATCATTAGTGCGGCGAATGCAATGCCGGCCATTTGGTAATATTTTTTTAAAGAATACAGCATTTTCATATATTTTCCTTCGGTGTAGACGTTTGCCATCAAAAAACCGGCGATTAGAAAAAGAAGTATTTCAATACGCATCCTATATAGTGTATATACAATAAAAAATCTTCGACTAAAGACACATTTGCAAATATTTTATGGGTTCATTTTGTCCGTTTTGTATGCCGTGTCCGTGTTGGGTATAACGGATTTTCTTCCAGATACTTGGTTTTGTCGAAGCTTTCTTCTTCTGGTGCATCCAGGTCTGTGTGACAAAACACGGCTTCGTCAAACTTCTCAATCGACATTTTCGATATGTCGGTTGTTACGCGCGCAGCTACATCATTGAGCCTATCGCAAACGGATTTACTGTTCCAATTTTTCCACTGTGTGTTTTCAATCAATGCATCGTAAGTACTGTCATTGCCCATCATTTGTTTCCAAAGACCAATAAGCGTCATAAAATTGTTGATGAATTCATTGTAAAAATTACTGTATTTTTCTTTCGGTCGTTCATCTTGTTTGTATTTCAACAGTGCAAACATTTGCGGATTAGTTTCAGCGAGCGTGAAATACAAAAGGCTCCATGATTGACAAAAAGTATCGCTCGTATCGAGTGCTTGGATACTGTGTTGTCTATATACATTATTGCCGTACATTTCCGGTGGTAAATTCATGTTTTTTGTCCAGTCGTGCAGTCGTTTGTTTAGGTCTTTGCCTTCTGTGCCGTATGAAAGCGGATCCGAGTCCATGAAATATGCTTTTCCTTGGCTGTATCGGATAGAGGTCCAATGACCGCCGCTTTCTAAACCTTCGGCTATGTCTATCACAAATGAACAATTTGTACGGATGTGTTCGTTGTAAATGTTTGTTATTTCTTGTATTTTCGCGTCTCTTTTTTTATCGTGAAAGTCGATGCGGTACAAATAGTATTTATAGTTTGGATTGAATTTCTTCATAAAATGCGCGCGAACCGGCGCTTCCATAAAAAGCTGTTTCAAGAAATAAATGAATATGCCTATTCGTTCAATCTCGCTAGGGGGGATCACCGGTCGACCGTTATCTAAGGTCTCCCTCCATTTCTCAATATCGGTGTTGTGTCGAATAGATATCGGTGAACAAACCACGTCGTGATGTATGGTACGTCTTGTAAATCTTACTGCCGGTGTTTTTTCTCTTGTTTTTTTCTGGGTTTTTCCTCCTCTTCTTCGCGATCTTGTTTTTCGCATTACTATACAAATGTAATGCGAAAAAATGTTCGACTACACAGAAAATTGAAATATTTTCCATCCAAGACCAATTACACAACAACCACATATCAATCAAACAACCAACCAAACCAAAATGAGCATTGAAATCGTGAATTTTCTTTGGCGGGAAGTCATCAACAATAACAATATTGCGATGTTGAAGTATACGTTACAAAAGAAAGATCTTACTTCTTGTTTGAATTTTATGGTGAAACAAGCGATTTACGAACAGTGTATAGATATGAACCGAACCGAGATACTTGAAACTATTATACCGGAGTTTGATTATCCGAATTATCCGCTAGAGTATAAGTGGCTGTTGTTCGAAGACACAATCTTATGCAAAAGCCCAGATACATTACATATATTGATAAAAAATACGGACGTAAATATCTTCAGTAGAAGCCATAAAAATGACTTGGTCAAAGTTGCCTTCTCTTACGAAAATATTGAGATCATATTTATGATACTGGATTACACGCAGTATAAGATGGGTTCGTACTGTACACTACACCGAATTCTTCTAAAACCCGAAAATGTCGACGATTTTCGCAAGTTTATTTCTTCCAGATCTGTAAAACAGTTGTTCAATCTTTGTGTTCCAAATCTGTATGACAAAAACAATATCGACGCTTATTTAGTAGTACGCAGAATATGGAAAGAAAAGACGATAAAGAAAGCACTGTCTCTTCGCATGAATGACGATGTTGTCGGCGTCATATATGAATATCTGTAGAGAGAACGAAAACCGGTAAAAATATTCTATATCTCTACAGTATATGAAATACGTAACTAATTTCTCTAACACGGATGACTATCTTCCGATTTTCAATGCTGCATTATTTACCGATTTGGTAGTTATTCTCATGACCATTACTGGATATATTCGCTCCAAAACACTGAGAGAATGGTATCAAAAATATGGTCTGGCGGCAATTATAGCCGACGTGTTGAGTATCATGATCGGGGTGATTGCCGCTCGCTACATATACTCCACTTTTTTTACGGGAAACCCGGGTATCTTCGTTTTCATTATAATTGCGGTTCTCTTTCAAATGTCTCATGATTTACTGTTCGCTGTTTTATTCAATTCTGTACCTAGAGGCAAAAGTCAAATTCTCGACACTTTCAAGGATTATGGCAAGGAAATTGGGTTTACGATTTTACTGGCAGACGCAAGTATGATAATATCCACTATTCTTCTCGGAAGTATTTTAGCCGACATACCCCTTTGGACATTTGAAATGCATAATGGTGTAAAGAAAAACATAAATATCATCGTCTGTATCGTCTTGTTATACTTGACACCATATCTCCTATATTCTCTGTAGAGAGAAACCCGGTAAGTTTATCCTGTGAAAATAAAAATCTGTTATTATAGTAAACATGTTTTTTTCGAGAATTTGTAAATGTTTATTTGTGTTATCGTCGAGAACCAACGCATACTATCATAAATCATCCATTACATCATTGCGCGTTTCGTATGTACAAAAGTGTAAAGATAAACGCATCTACAAAAACAATGAGTTCTATCCGGAAAAGAGAAAAATAATAACTATTTCTCCGGGTGGGTTTCGAGGATTTTACATGTTGGGTATCTGTAAATATATGAAAGAGAACTATAAGCTCGATAATTACGTTTTTTCAGGTGCATCCGCTGGTGCGTGGCTGTCTCTTTTCATGTGTTTTCGCGGAGACGTCTCCGCTCTGCAGAAATATTTGATCGACGACGATTTACAGAAAACGAATTCTATTTACGAATTAGAGAACCTGATGAAAGAGAAAATATTGTCGAAATATGATACCAACGATTTCGACCTGGATAAATTGTATGTAGGCATAACCACCATCTGTAACACGGCAATATTTACCGACTTCGAGAACTTGGAAGACGCGCTGAACGGATGTATTGCAAGTTCTCATATTCCAATTATTACTGGCGGCATAAGTAATATTTACCGGAATATTTACACTTTCGACGGAGGATTTAGCAAATACCCGTATTTGAACTCTTCCGATCCAATAATAGAAATTACGCCATTCTTTGGGAATAAAAATTTTCAATCGTGTAAAACCAATATAGAAACGTATACTACTCTCTTTTCCAAAAACAAATGGAAATTCCAAGATCTGATAAAAGACGGGTATCAAACCGCTGTAGAGGAAAAACCATTTTTTGATGATAATCTTATTGGAAACAATATAGAGACATAGATATATCATTGTGTAAAATGTTTCCATTACAAATAGAGGATATAGATAAATCAAAGTATATATCCAGTATTGGATGTATGAAAGCTTGTGATGATAATGATGTAATAAAATACATAGATCCATTTGTATTAAATATAGATTGGGAAAGGTTTTGTAGACAAGGGAAAGACGGTTCCGCTATTTATGTAAAATTTGAGCATTTACATAATTTCGTTCATGTATTTAATTATATAAATTTCAGATTTGTATTGGTTACTGGAGATGGAGACCACACATTTCCACATGATTTGATCTCTTATGATATATTTGAAACATTAATCAATAGCGATAAAATAATTCATTGGTATTCTATTAATTGTGATGAAACTATTCACCCAAAGTTATCAATTATACCAATTGGTGTAAACTATCATTGTGATGCTCTGTGGAAAAATATTTCGGTTCCTACACAAGAGGCGTCATACGAAAAAATACGCGCTTCTTCTTTACCTTTTCATGAAAGAATTCCTAAGTGTTATTCTAATTTTCATTTCAATTTAAATGAAAAATTTGGTAATCCTAGAAAAATGGCTATAGAAAAAATACCAGAAAATCTAGTACATTACGAACCAAATAAAGTTTCAATAGAAGAAACATGGATAAACCAAAGTCGGTATAGTTTTGTAATATCTCCACACGGTAACGGGTTAGATTGTCATAGAACATGGGAAGCTCTAATATTAGGATGCATAGTTATTGTGAAAAAATCTATTTTAGATCCATTATATAAAGATTTACCTGTCCTTATTGTTGATGATTGGAGCGATATCACCGAGGAATTATTATCTGATACGTTGGGAAAATTTATGTCTAAAAAATATAATTATGATAAAATAACATTAAAATATTGGGTCGATAAAATTCATGCTTAGTTGAAACAATATTTAGCAAAAAAATAATTTAGGTTTTTTTACGTTATACAGTTGCGTTATTTATTTATCTGTTAATATATATTGTTTTTATATATGTTGACTGGAAAAGCAACAATAACCGGAAATGGTTCGTTTTCATTATATATATTACCAACACCACCTACGAGTATAACTGCAACAAATATAGGTACTACATCTGCTACGATAAATTTTACGGCTCCTCCTGTAGCTCAGGGAATAACTAGCTATAACGCTTACAATAACGGGGCTTTATTGGGAAATTTTACAGGTACTTCTTCTTTTACATTGACACCTTTGAATGCTATCACGTCTTATGTCATTACTCTCGTTTCAATCAACGCATACGGCAAGTCACAGCCATCTAGTAGTGTTAGTTTTACGACCCAGTCTACGACTGCACAATTAGAAGCACTAATGCTTCAATTATACAAATTTAATACAGGTGACATAGGAGGGGGGAACAATACTTTTTATAACTACGCTACCAATAATAATGGCTACGGGTATTTGGTAGGAGGTTTAGATGGGGTTTTGTCAACTTCACAGTATAAATACGGAAATGCGTCTTGGTATTGCCCTTCGCCGAATGGTGGTTCTATTCAGGCCATAAGCGGTGGAACTAATGCTTCATATTATGGTGACGGAAATTTCAAAAGTTTTCCAACGACCGGTTTTACCTCTTCAATGTGGTTGTATCCGACTGCAGCACCGACTGGCGGGAATGCACCACTTTATATGTTGTATGTTCAACATTCTTCCACTATAGTATTTACAGTATCTATAAATTCGACCAGTGAAAAGATTGTAGTTTCTGCGCGAGATACCACAGGTAACGTCGTTTCCTTAACTTCAAATACTGCAATATCTCATAATGTTTGGACTAACGTCGCCGTTTCGGTTTCCACATCTAACGTGTATACAATCTACATAAATGGAACATCAGACAGTAGTGTTACGAGTACGGTGTATCCTAGCAATGTTGGATGCATGCCTACGATTGGTTCCGGTTACGGTTTCTTAGGTTATTTTGGTTACATTGATCAGGTGATTACTTTCAACAGTTGTTTATCGCAGAGTACCATTCAGAACAGTGTTATCACTTATTCGGGTTAGACCGATTGACTAAACCATCATGATATTGTACGAAATTTCGTCGACACTTACAACAACACGTAAATTATAAAAAGGCAAATCAAAATGAGAACCACGTAAATGTTCTGTTTCCTCATTTTTTCAGTTTGTATAATCCCAAATATTTTAGGATTATACTGATCTCTGTATTTATCTAAAGCCGGTAATAATGTGATTTCCTCTTTGCCCAAATACTCATTCAGTTTGTTGTGGATAAAATGGACCCATCGTACGAACGATTCGCGCGTATCTAAATACGGCGAAACCGGATACCTGTCGAGCAATTTACTAAATTTATCTCCCATTTCTTCAACAGGAATAAATAGAGGCATGTTATGAATTAAATCGTAGTATTTACGTTTCGTAACTTCGTTCGGATGTATCGGATACGATTCCGCAACAGTGTGTAAGAAAAACCAATAATGGGGGCCCCAAACATCCGGATCGAAGTTCATATACACTATCGCCACGAAAAAAATACGTTATATGGACGCCACGCCGCCACCACCATCCACCCCACCCCCCACCCCCAGAAGTATAATAATAAAGAAAAACGGTGTAAAGAATATTCTTCATGTACAATCAAATAGAAATCATAACAATGTATAATGATAATTTTGGCGAATACTATAACAACAAACAATTCTGTAACAACTGTGGAAAACAAGGACACATATATAGTCAATGTAAATTGCCCATCACCAGTATAGGCATCGTTACGTACCGAATAAATAACGGGGAAATCGAATATTTAATGATATGTAGAAAAAACACGCTGGGTTTCATCGATTTCATGCGAGGTAAATATTCCATTTACAACAAGGACTACATTATGAACATGTTTAAACAAATGACCCAACATGAAAAGCAACTGTTGAGAACCAAAACATTCTCGGAATTGTGGAGCGAGATCTGGGGCGGCGACGATACAATTTCAACACAATATAAATTGGAAGAAAACGTTTCCAATGATAAATTCAAAACCTTGTGTTGCGGTATCTACAGTAAACAGGAATTCTATAACCTACAAACATTGTTGGAAGAAAGCAATGTCTACGAGAAGTGGACGGAACCGGAGTGGGGGTTTCCGAAAGGGAGACGCAATTATCAAGAGAAGGATTATGAATGTGCAATTCGCGAGTTCAGCGAAGAGACCGGTTACGACAGTCGATGCCTCGTTAAAATAAATAACCTGTTGCCGTTTGAAGAAATTTTCACAGGATCCAATTACAAGTCGTATAAACACAAGTATTTCTTGGCGTGTATGGAATTCGAAAAAAGTCTTCAGAGAACATTCGATTTTGATACATCGGAAATAAGCAAAATTCAGTGGAAAACATTCGACGATTGTATGAATTCCATAAGAGTTTATAATTTAGAAAAAAAGAAAATGATGAATAAAATTCACACCATACTGAAAAACTACACCGTGAATTCTACAGGTGAACATTTTTATCGGTAACCTGTGCAAAAAAATAGTATCTACAGTATATAAGATAGATGTCAACAGCTAAAATAATAGATACTCTTCCTAAAAATAAAACAGTGAAACAGAAACGATGCCCGAATGGAGAACATTGGAACGAAAAAACGCAAAGATGCGAGCCAATCGTGAAACTCGTCAAAAAAACGTTTTTGGGATGTTCTCGCGATTATGTTCCAACCGAGGCGGATGCACCGAGAGTAAACGAGTTGAAGAGTAAAACCGGACAGGAACTGCGTGATATGATATCGACGTTGACTGGAATGCCTACTGGACAGAAAAATCAAATTCTCGGTGCCAGACGATCCAACGAATTGATAAATTTAATTGTTTGTATAGAGAACAAGAAGTCCGAACAGCCATCTGCCGAAAACCAGAACGTAGAAATAACACAATCCGACATTTATCCGAATGAAATGATCCCCGAACCTGAACCCGCCGCCACCGAAGAACCTCAACAGCCGTCTCCACTGCCACTTGAGATGCCACCATCGAATATACTGTTATCGCCTACTCCCGCGGTCATCCCCCCGCCACAAACCGAGGATGACGAGTACAACCGTTTTTTATTCAATCACGAAAAAGCAGAACATGCACAGCCGTCGCCCCCGGGTTCTCTGTACCCCACACTCGACGATCCCGATTTCAATATCAAGATCGCCTCCAAAAAAGAATTCAACGACACTAAATACGACGGAGAAATCCGAGACATTAGAGAACATGCTCAACAGTTATGCAATGCCGACTTTGAATTAATGCCGCATCAACTCTTCGTGAAGAATTTCCTTTCTTTCCAAACACCCTACAATTCCCTGTTGCTGTATCACGGTCTAGGCACCGGCAAAACGTGCAGTGCCATCGGTATTGCGGAAGAAATGCGTAAATTCATGAAACAAGTGGGGCTCAATCAGCGAATTATCGTGGTGGCGTCTCCGAATGTACAGAATAATTTCCGACTTCAACTTTTCGACGAAAGAAAATTAAAGAAAGATGGAGAACTGTGGGATCTGAACACTTGTATCGGAAATGAACTGTTGAGTGAAATCAACAATACGAAGGATCTCGCCAGAGAAAACATTATCACTAAAATCAAAACTATAATAAACCAGTATTACACGTTTATGGGATACACCGAGTTCGCGAATTTCATGGAACGTAAAACCGCCGTTTCCGAAGAAACTGGATATTCGGAAAAAGAGAGGAAAAAAATCCAGATTTCCAATATTCGACGCGTCTTCAGCAACCGTCTCATCATCATCGACGAAGCACACAACATCCGTATTTCAGACGACAATAAAAAGAAGAAGAGAACCACGGCCCTGTTGATGGATGTTGCTAAACACTCTGAAAATATGCGGCTCCTTCTTTTATCCGCTACGCCGATGTACAATTCCTACAAGGAAATCATTTGGCTGACCAATGTTCTCAATTTAGTCGACAAAAGAAGTGTGATCCGAGAGGAAGACGTTTTCGATAAAGACGGCAAGTTTCTGCCCCCCCGAAAAACCAAGGACGGAAAAGATTTAGAAGGTGGCCACGAACTATTACAGCGAAAATTGACCGGCTACGTTTCTTATGTCCGAAGCGAGAACCCCTACACGTTCCCTTACCGAATATATCCGGAAGTATTTTCGCCGGAAAACACGATCGCTCCCACCGAATATCCTTCTACACAATTGAATTTGAGATCGATCGATACCCCGATAAAACACGTTCCGATTTTCGTCACACAAATCGGCGAATACCAGAAAAGATGCTACGAACAGATTGTGTTGAATTTACGCGCGAAACTGTCGAAGAAGATCAACGAAATCGAAACGGCAATGGAAACATTTGGCTACACTATTCTACAGCAACCTTTGGAGGCTCTTAATATAGTATATCCTAACCAAGATTTCGACGCGATGCCTGCCGCGGTAGCGCCCCCCGTCGCTCCCAGTATCAGCATGACCAGTGCTTCCCCCGGTCTTCAAATCGACACGCGAAGCGTGGATATAATAAACAATATGGTCGGAAAACAAGGACTGGCGAATATCATGAATTCCAAGAAAATGCAGACGCCCTATTTCTTGCGCTATGATTTCGAATACAAACCGGAAATTCTGCAGTCGTATGGTCGTATATTCAGTCCCGAAAAAATCGCCCAATACAGTGGCAAAATCGCCAAAATATGCGAGAGTGTTATGAATTCAACAGGTATTGTTATGATTTACTCTCAGTTCATCGATGGTGGTGTCATACCCGTGGCGTTGGCGCTCGAAGAATTGGGGTTCACTAGATACGGCTCGGCGAATTATACACAATCTCTGATGAAAAAGAGGACCCCCGCGATCGAACCCGTGGACGCCTTGACCCTGAAAAAAAAGAGCGAAACGCCGACGAATTTTCACGCCGCCAAGTACGTGATGATCACCGGTGACCAACATTTTTCGCCGAATAATTCCGAGGACATAAAGTATATCACCAACAACGACAACAAATACGGAGAAAAGGTGAAGGTGGTTCTCATCACCAAAGCGGGGGCGGAAGGTCTCGACTTCAAAAATATTCGTCAAATCCACGTGTTGGAGCCCTGGTACAACATGAACCGCATTGAACAGATGATTGGGCGCGGTGTTCGTAACCTCAGCCACTGCATGTTACCGTTCGAAGAGAGAAACGTCGAGATATATTTACACGCGACGGTTTCTTCCGATATACAGGAAGAGATGGCGGATATGTATGTGTACCGTTTCGCGGAAAAAAAGGCGATACAAATAGGAAAGGTGACGCGTTTACTGAAGGAGGTCGCAGTCGACTGTATTCTACACATAGGTCAAACGAATTTCACGGTTGATAAACTACTCGCGTTGGCGAAGAACCAGAATATTACTGTTAAATTATCTTCCGGGTCCGGAGGACCCCCCGTCCTCTTCAAAATCGGGGATAAACCGTTCACCGATATATGCGATTACATGGACAATTGCAGCTACACATGTTCTCCTTCCGCTGCATCTACACTCAATATATCCAAAAATACGTACGACACCAATTTCATCAAAATGAATTATTCCACGATTGTAAAACGAATTCGACAGTTATTTAGAGAACATTCCTTCTATAAAAGGGGGGATCTGATTAACTCCATTAATATTCTGAAGAAATATCCTGTAGAACAAATCGACCACGCGCTGTCCCGTTTCGTCGACAATAAAAACGAACTTTTGACTGACAGTTTAGGAAGATCGGGATATTTAGTGAATAGAGACAACATCTACGCATTTCAGCCGGCGGAAATAAAGGACGAGGCGGCCTCTCTTTTTGAGCGAAGCGTCCCGGTGGATTATAAACACGGTTCTCTCCTTTTGGAATTGCCCAAGCCGATGCAGAGCGTAAGAGGACCTTCGGTATCGGTTTCCGTCACCGGGCATACATCGGTTCCTGTTACTGTTCCCGGATCAATACCGGTCGCCAGTGTGGCAGAAACCGCCATTGTAGCGGAAACGGAGGCTGCACTCACTGCCGAAAACATCATTGAAATGATACAGAATAATATGCGGGTGGCATTTTCTTCCGAAGAATTGAGGCTCGATACGAAAGAGGACAATTGGTTCAAGAACATGAACAATGTTCTCGACAAACTCCTAAATTACCACAACATTCCTTTAGAAACAATTCGTAAATATGTTCTCTATCATAACTTGGATGTTCTCTCTTTTGAAGAAAAAATCTCATTGATAAAATATTTCGAAACAAAAGAGAACTCCTCCGAGATGGAGAACCTCATACATCAATACTTTGAAGAAAAGATGGTTGTAAACGCAGAAAAAGGAAAGAGAGGCGTTGTTCTCGTCAACCAGGAAGACGAATTGCACATATACCTTGCTCCAGACTGGATCGAAATAGATACTGTTGAGTATAAACAGTTTCAAACCGATTTGATGAGCAAATTCGTCTTGACCGATGCGCAAAGACAAACGTACAATGATACTGTTGGGTTTATGACACTGTTCAAAGATCGCGACATTGTTTTCAAGACGAAAACGATGACAACCAACAAGAATAATCGGGGAGTGTATTGCGAAATTGTAGGAAAACAAGACGTGATGAAAAGAATAAATACCCTGTTGGGTAATACGGTTTACGACGAGAAATTCATTACGAAATATATTACTGTAGAAAAACGCAACAAGGGCACAATCACCCAAAAGCTCGCCGAAAACGGTATTTATAAACAGGGGTTGTGTGTTATTTTAGAAATATTATTACGATATTACAACGAGAAGGCAGTGAACGGGAAAATATGGTTTTTAGATCTAGAGAAAGCGAAAATAAATAAATTTGTCGATTACAAGAGATGAAGCGTGTTACACAATATAATTTTTTGTATTGTATAATTACATATAGACACAAAATGATCTCTGGTATAGGATCAGTTCAAAGCGTAGGACAAGGAAACGCTGTAGTATCGTGTGGTTATTATATAAATAACACACTTATACCTGTTAACAGCGTACTACCGAGTATTACCCGGTTTACAGATTATTCTGTATCATATACAGCACTAGGATCGTATACATTTACGGATCCTCAATCCAACTCGAGTGGCGGGTTTTCATATTCTTCTGGCAATAATTCTGTAGCTGCTGTTGTAAACAATAATACGTTCACCACGACAAATATTGGAACTGTAGTAATAACCGCTACCCAAGCTCCGTATTATATATATTCAAAAGGTTCGGCCACTTTAAATTTGACAGTGCTTCCGATTGTTCCGGATATTGGGTTAATGACAACAACCAATTTGATCGTTCAAACGTGGGCAAGCGGGGGATCTTTCATTCTAAATCCGCCGCCGTCGCCTTCCACCGGCGCTTTTTCCTATACGAGCGATAAACCAACAGTTTTCACCATAATTGGAAACGTAGCTTCTTTCGGAAACGTGGGAACAACCACTGTTAAAGCAATACAAAGTCCGTCCGGAAATTACTTGAGTGGAGATGTGAGTTTTCAAATAACTATAATTCCAGGTGCGCCGAGTGTGGGTGTATTCAACGTTTCATCGCAGTTGGTTTTTGCCAGCGGAGGAAGTTACCAAATCCCCGCACCAGTTTCCACATCCACCGGCGATTTTACGTTTACCAGCGCCAATGCGACAGTTGCAACGATATCTGGAAGTGTTTTGTATTTTGGCAATGTTGGAACTACAAAAGTAGACGTAACACAGACACCTTCGGGCAATTACGCGGGTTTCGGTGCCAGTGCGAACATTCAGATCGTTCCAGGACCGCCGTATGTCGCGCCGCTTAATGTTTCTGCGCAAATATTGTTTGCAAGTGGAGGTTACTATCAATTGACCGATCCATATTCCTATTCGAAAGGAGCATTTAAATATACGAGCGGAAATACTCTGGTGGGGACTATATCCGGAAGTCAGTTATATTTCGGCAATATTGGAAAAACCACCATAACTGCCACCCAAGATGCGTGTGGTAATTACACTAGTTATGCTGTAAGTGCCGACATTTTAATAACCCAGGGATCTCCTAATCTGGGAGCCTTGCCACTGTTAACTCCACAGATTTACGTTAATGGAGCTACTTATCCGTTACCTACACCTCCAACGTATTCTACAGGTAGCTTCACGTATACCAGTGGAAATACGAAAGTAGGCACCGTAACTGGTTCAACGTTTAATATTGGAAATATCGGAACAACCACCATTACGGCAACGGAGGCGTCGGCGGGTAATTACGGGAGTTACAGTATAAGTGCGGACCTGGTGATACTTCCGGGACCGCCCGTGGTCGGCACACTGAACGTTTCGCCGCAAGTGATATTTGCTAGTGGAGGAACGTATCAATTAACTGCACCAACGTCTAGTTCTGCCGGTGGGTTCAAGTATGCAAGCGGAAATACTCTGGTGGGCACTATATCAGGAAGCCTGTTATATCTCGGCAACGTGGGAACCACCACCGTAACCGCAACCCAAGATGCGTGTGGTAATTACACGACATATTCGGTAAGTGCTAATATTCAAGTTGTTCCGGGACCGCCTTATGTCGCTCCACTCAATGCTTCGTCGCCAATATTGTTTGCAAGTGGAGGATACTATCAATTACCCACACCGTATTCATATTCGGTCGGAGGATTTAAATACGTGAGTAGCAACACTGTGGTGGGGACTATATCTGGAAGTCTGTTATATTTTGGCAATATCGGAACCACCACGGTGACTGCGAACCAAGATGCCTGTGGAAATTACACGACGTATTCGGTAAGTGGCAATATTCAAATAACACAGGGGTCGCCTAATATCGGGGCGTTGTCTATGTTGTCACCGCAGAATTACGTGAGTGGAGGAACGTATACAATACCGACGCCTTCAACTTACTCAACAGGTGCATTCACGTATACCAGTGGAAATACTATAGTAGCTACAATCAAGTCGGGAAATGTTATCTATTTCGGAAACGTGGGAACTACCACTATTACGGCAACCGAGGCATCCGCGGGCAATTACGGCAGTTATAGTGTAGCTGCGGACTTTGTCATAACCAAAGGATTTTCGATTTATGGTAAATTGAATTTTACGGTTCAGCCTTTTGTAACTGGATCGACGTATGTGATAACTACACCGAGTTCGTATTCCTTGGGTCCGTTTACGTACAGTAGTGATAATACACAGGTAGCTACGGTAACTGGCAGCACTATATACATTGGAAATGTAGGAAGCACAATAATAACGGCATTACAACCGGCTTTTGAAAATTACGATACTTATAGTGTAAGTGCGTACTTTACGGTAGCACCTGGAAACCCGGGGATTGGTGCATTGACAATGCCGTCGCAGATTTTTGTCAGCGGAGGAACGTACCCGTTACCTATACCTAACAGTAGCTCGGATGGATCTTTCTCGTATACCAGTGGAAATTTGACGGTTGGTACTATTATAAAAACTCAGGCTTCGCAGTTTTATATTAATACTAAATCCGCTTCTTCTCTTCCAACTACCGACAGTACCGGTGTTTATACTTTGACAAATGTCAGTACAGCTGGATCTGTTACGGTTGTTACCGATGCTACCCGAGGAAACGTTTTGAGTTTCAACGGAAGCAGCTTCTTGTATACGAATTATTATTTGCCTCTTATTCATACCAGAATGTTTTGGGTAAAATTAAATGCAGTGAATAATTCTTCCTATAACAATAATACATTAAGTACTTCTTCAAATCGTCCATTATGGTTTGGAACCGGAAATTATATGATGTTTTCGATGAAGTATAATGGGGCAAGTAGCGTAACAAATGACACTGGAAATACTGTAACTACTGGTGTCTGGTATCATTATGCTCTTACGTATGACGGAACAAC
>Ga0114962_10001189_pt1 | contig 22707 bp, 25 predicted proteins | sample C_130820_MF_Meta_FD_87017 | JGI IMG/M metagenome (GOLD analysis project Ga0114962, IMG submission 87017) | Freshwater microbial communities from Lake Croche, Canada to study carbon cycling - C_130820_MF_MetaG | ecosystem: Environmental > Aquatic > Freshwater > Lake | place: Lake Croche, Canada... | reverse complement strand
GCCTTTCTAAGTGTGAATTGGAGTGCTGTAGCCTGGAGACGGAGGTGTTGATAACGGATAAGACGCCAATTCAGAGCTCATCGGCAATCGAATATACCATGAGAAATCACGCGCCGCAGTAGTTATGACGTTGATATTGACCGTATACATACGACCAGCTACCCCGCCAGACACCCAAATTGTAATCACATCTCCGTAAAACGAAATGCTGTTGATCAACAGTTCGCCTGTTCCGTAAGGCGACACGCAGGCAGATGCTACTGAAATGACATCGCCTACGTCGATCAAAGCAGCCGAAATGTCCAACGCATAGTCCAAGACGTCATCTGGTTGCCCAGGGGGCCACCGCAATCCGCTTTGCCAGGGCGGAACGACGTAGACTGTGCGATTGGCTGACGTGATCATTGTGCCTGGACTTACCCGGCCACGGGTTCGGCTTTAGGCTCTTCCGGCGCAGACGCCGCAATTGCTGCAAGCTGATCTTCGCCCTGCGTCCGAATCGCCAGGATCATGTCGGCGACCTTTGCGAACGGAAGATCGCCAAGCGCAAGAAGCATCTTGTTGATCTGAGAGACGGTGAACGTCAGAGTAATCGGATGATCATCAGACACGGGCATTGTGGTTTTCCTCTATTGTAATGCCGAAAGTGAGTAGCTTGCTGCGGGCGTTGTAGTTACGAGGCGGGTGCGATGGTAAGTTGACCCTCTGCCACCAACACCATCATGTTGGCGTAATCCGGGCAGGCTGATTCAATTGGCACAAACGTCGTGATGCCGTTGATATCAACCCGGATTGCGTTTAACTCACCGTTGGAATTGTTGCAATATTGAGCGTTTGTATAAACCGGCATTGTTTAAAGCTCCGCAGATGCTGTGTAAGAGACAATGACAGAAACAAACGTATTAGTTGTTGGCGTTGGAGTTGTTGCTGCGCCTGTTACTTGCAAACTGTACGACTGGTTTGCTCCAAAATCCACCGCAAGCGCAGAACAGTTTGCATATGTAGTTACATTAAAAGTCATAGCCGGAATTATTCGCATGGAAACTGGAAAATAAACTGTTCCAATAGCGTTTGCGCCTGTTCCGGTATAATAGTTGCTAAGCTTGTTTGTGTTGGTTCCTGTAGAGAAAAAATACCGTTGGCACAGCATCAGAACTTCGCCAAACGGCCTGCGCTCAAACGGCGTAACAATAGACCCAGACTCAACCTGAACGCCTGTGACCGTCAAAGTTCCTGATGTAAAAGCACCCCCGTTGTTGGGTGAAATTACAATTTGCAAGCCGTTAACAGCGTTGGCAGGCAAAGCTATTTGAACCGAATAAATTGTAGCCGTAGTTGTTACTGTCCATGTTCCTGTTGCAATTGAGGTTTTGCTTGTATAATTGTCAATTGCTGTTGGATAATACGCTGTCCACGCTACGGTTTGCCCCACTGATGCAAAGATTGTTGCAGAAAGAGTCACGGTTGTGCTGGCCAAGTCTGCTATATTATTGGATTCTATGTTTTGATTTATTGCCGTTGCTGTATTTGATGCCGCACCCGTTATTTGAAGAGCATATTGATATCCGGTTGGGCCAGCTATTTGCGCGACGGTGGCGGGCGCCGCGCCGGTCCAGCTAACAAAAAACCGATCTAGCGTATATGCGCCATTTGCCGGTGTCGTAAAGCTTGTCCCGCGTTGGGCGACTCCCATTGCTCCATTGATGATGCGGTTTCGCATGAACGACGAAGCCATCGCAAGATTACCGACTAACGTGGCGTTTTGCGTCGTGCTGAGCGTCAACGCTGTGGTGCTGTTGGATTGCAACGTCAATGCAGTTGATGCACCAGCGTTGATAATCGGAATGACCGCTGTGCCGGAAACAGTTGGGCTTGTAAGGGTCGGAGTTGTAATTGTCGGGCTGGTTGCCAAAACATTAGCGGTGCCAGCCGTGCCGGTAGAGGACGTTGACCCGGTGCCACCATTGGCAACGCCAAGAACCGTTTGACCCTGGATGGTCGTCGCGCCTGTCCAGATGCCGATCTGGCCAGTAGTTGGCGTTCCGACGTTGGTCACAATGCCCGATGTTGCAGGTGTCGAGGACGTCCACGTCGTGCCATTTGACGCCAGGATGTTTCCGGTCGTGCCAGGCGCCACATTTTGAACTGCGCTTGTTCCGTTGCCGAGCAGCACGTTGTTGGTTGACAGAGTGGCCAAGCCCGTGCCGCCGTTGGCAACGCCAAGCGTGCCAGTTACGCCGGTTCCGCCAAGCGGAAGGCCGGTGGCGTTTGTAAGGGTCAAGCTTGTTGGGGTCCCAAGAACCGACGAACCAGAAAGCGTAACACCCGACAGCGACAAGCCGGAAATGGACGTGATCGTTGAACCAAGGCCAACGGTCGACGATCCGATCGTGATAAGCGAAGAAAAGTTCGCATCCAACTGGCTCAGGGCAAGAGTTCCTGAAGCAGTGGCGAACGTGTAGGGGACTGCCATCTAAAAAACACCCATAATTAGTAGTTGACCCACGAAAGAGTAACCAAAGAATTGTTCTGCCACGCTACGGTGGCGCCGGAATTGTTCGCCCACAACACATTTCCGCCAACAGGCCCTGTCACGGTGACGGTGTAGGCAAACTGGAATGGCAATTCAGCAGCACCACTGTCAATAGCTGCTTTAAGTATCGTGGCCAACGGATAAGTCGGCATGGTGATGCTGACGGCATTGCCAGCACCAAACGTCACGCTGATTTGATACGTCGTGTTTACGCCAGGATCTGCGCCTTGGTCCCCGGTCAAGAACCGCATGATGCGCCGTTTCAACCAGCGGACATTGAACGTCTTGCCGTCGCCCTTGTAAAAATGCCAGGTCAACAGCCGTTTGTAGACATCGTCCGTGGTTACAAACGTCGTTCCAGACGTCGATGTTTGGCTGTTCAACGGATACTTGTAGTTCGACCCATACGTGTTCAGCGGACCATATGAAGCAGGCGCAGTCCCAGGAATGTCGGCTCTTGGATAACCGTAGATGCCTTTTCCAACCCAATCTAGCAAATCACCAGTGATTGTCGGACTGGTATAAACAGGCAAATTTAGCTGATTGAACGTATTGACGTATTGCTGGGCTATTGCGTTGTAGGAATATACAAACGCTTGCAAATCGTCATCATCAGAATATTGCTGATACAAATATGATGGAATGGCGTTTTGCAGGCAGTTATTGCTAAAGCTGGTGGAACCGCTCACCTCATCACCCCTGAGTGATTGTGATATTTGAAAGCGCTGTCGAGAAATAACCTTCCGGATCACCAGGGATGATGCCGCCGGTCGTCTGCGACATGGATCCGCTGTTGGCGTTATAGGCTAAGCCAGTCGAGTTGTAGGGGATCGTAAACGAATAAGGCGTGAGGACGGTCGGCGTCCACATGCCATTAATCAACGCCGTTCCGGTCGCACCAGAAATGGCGATCGTGATAGAGCCGGAAAGGCCATGCGGAAGAGGTGTGTAAATTGTCGTCGTGGTTCCGACACCAATGCTTGAGATCGTCAACGGTGCCGCCGAAATTCCATTAATGGAAACGGTAAAAATCATTCGCGTCAAAAGCCGTGTTGGAAGAACGCTTGCTGTTGCAATCTGGAATGCGTTTTGAAGTTCAAAAAGATTGATCGGAGATCCGACTGGAATGCTGTTGATATACGCCGCCAAGTCAATAGCACCCAAAGACGCCATTGTGGCGGCAGAAACCGTGTTTGTGGACGTCGTGTTCCACACCAAACCAATGGTGACATATTGCACAACAGGAACAACAAACGGCACCAAATAGGTGTTCGGGTAATCCGTGATTGTGATGTATTGCGTGCGAGCATTGGATGCCAAAGCGCCACCGCCGCCATACGTAGGCGCAGACGTCGAGTTGTAAGGGATGCTGAACGTAGTCGTCGAAAGAACCGTGATTGTCCATGTGGCGTTGGCGCCGATCATGCCAAGAACACCAGAGATCGTGACGCTGTTTCCGGTCGTCAGGCCATGCGGGAGCAGCGTCGTCACAACAGCCGCCGAGGCGTTGCTGATGCCGCTAATCGTGCCAGTCTGAGATCCTGCCAAGGTAGATGTGTCAAAAATGGAAGAATAGATCGCATATGCAATCTGATACGGGTCTGCACTGCCGCCGACAATAATTTCCCAGGTCGAGCCGACTTGCACCACGGAAACCAACCGGATTTGAACACCAGAGACGTTTCCAAGCAGCGTTTTAAGATAACGCGCCATCCCCATCGAGGCAGCCAAACCAGCTTGCAAAACTTGCGACCGATAATTTTCAACGGTCTGCGCGCCGGAACTGGGCGTTCCGACAAGCGGATTAGTAACGGTCAGCGTGTATCCCGAAGGAACAGACGTGGCGATCGTTGTGACGGTGTTAGCGGGTATCGCCCAGGATCCAGATTGAGTCGCCACGCAATAAAGAGACGGACTTGTGCCGCCCGTGCTGATGATCCCGCCATCCTGCACAATGTATTGGTATGTGCCGTCAGACACGTAGAACCCGATAGGAATGACGTATCCGGCAGTTCCAGTAAACACCACGTAGACGCTGGCGTTCGTCGCCTGGCCCTGCTGCACACCGTAGATCTGACCGAGCTGATTGAGAATGAATTGATTGGCGCCATATGGCGTGATCGAATTGACCAGTTCGACAAGGGCCGAATTGCACTGCATGATTGAGGCGACATCAGTGCTGCTGATGTCCTCAATCAGCGTCCCAGGCAGGTTTGCCGTATAGCCAGGATTGGTCGCGGCGACAGCAGTGAGCAAAGTCGTTTGAACGTCCGCAGGAACTGCCGGAACCATGCCAGCAGGCCCCAGGACGATCGGGATCGTTGTGCTGCCGCTCATACTGCGATACTCAATTGCACTGTCGCACCCTGATTAGTGACGATGTTGATTCTGTAGGTCGGCGTAAGCGAATTGACCTTTTGGATGGCCAACGACGCGAAGTATACGGAATAACGCTGTTGGATCAAAGCGACATAATAGTCGGGAAATATCTGCTGAACGACAGATTGCTGCGCGGGGATTCCCCAGTTGGCCCAAAACGGAGACTCGTTCAGGTTTAGCTTCAAGCACTGGATCAATGCCGTGACGTAAACATAGTCGTTGAACCCATTGAAGTCTGTTGTGACTTCCATCCATTTGCCGGTTTGTGAGTCGCGGCCATAAACGCGCATTAGACCACCCCGCCAGTGTTGTTGCCGCCGGTCATAACACCGCTGTGGACGTGAGTTGCAAAGTCTTTTCCACCAATGGAAGCGCCATGCGTGTCAACGACAATGGAATTGGATCCATATGAAATTGTCACAGAGGAAGAGGTCAACGTGATTTTGCTGTTTGCTCCACAGGAAATCACAATTGAGGACGGAGTAAGCGTGATCTTGCTGTTGCCGCTGTCGTCTTTGAGCACCACCCCATTTGGCGCGGTGACGTTGTAGGCGTTGCCATCAACGGCAGGAAATTTGGTGTTGCTGAGAGGAACGAACACCAGCGTTGATAGGTTGCCCTCTTTGCGAAGATAGTCCGCAACGCCATTGCCAAGCCCAGTTACGCCGCCAAGATACAAGTCAGCAGCAACGACAAATCCTTTGTCGCCAATCTGCGTTGGTGGGCGAGCGTAACGCGATATAGCCTGCGGAACGGTAATTTGAGGAAAATTGATGGTGCTATTGATTTCAAATTTAACCGTCACCATTGCGTTTGAAACGGCTACAACGCTGACGGGCAAAGATTTTGGATTTTGTTGTGTTGCTTGAATAATCTCATTTTGAATGAGTTGGATTATTGACCGTGAAAGAGGCGTCGTTTGGACGTTGTCAGCCATGACGGTTCTAAATTACCCTAGGTTTGAAGACGTGGAAGTTGGAGGCAAGTATGTGCATTTAAAAAGAGAAACCCAAGAATCGGCAGTTGGCTGGCGGAAATTTCCATAATGATTAATTTCATTAACATTAAAAGTCCCTTTTTGCTGGGACGTATTGCGATAATTATATGGAGCACTGACTTCTGAAGGAGCAATAGTTGGAAATACACCTTCTGGAAATTTTATGGTGTCCAGGCAATGGATGTCTGCTCTCATAGGGCATTTAAATTGAACTTCACCTTGCGTAATCCACGTCGGTTGGCCGATCAAGTCTTTAAACTCAATGTCTATAGTTTTTGGTTTGTAAGACGGATTATCGGCGTTTTTTGCAGTGGAAGAAGCGGATGTTGTAGAGGTTGCAGCGTTCTGAGTAACAGCAGGCGGCGGAACCGTTCCGTCTGAAACAAAAAACGCATTGTTTTGCAGCAAAGCAATTTTTACGCCCAGGTATGGGCCTGGGCCTTTGTGATAAATGCTAATAATTTTTTTAGAAAAATTATTAACCCATTCAGCAAACGCAGGAAGTGTGTCGTATACACTGTGCATTGAATAAGCCAAAATCAAATTTGGATTAATTTCAATCTGAGGTTCTGGATATTTGGGAAACGCATTTTTTAAAAATTCTTTAATCGCAACAGAAAGAGGAATGCCAGCAGGCCAGCTAAAACTGCCATTGATAGGTTGTTTCATGGAACCCAAAGGCGGGGGGAGAGGTTCCGAAACAATGGAAGATGATTGTGCCGTTGCCGGTTGCGTGGGCGCTGGAGTTGTCGGTGAAGAACCAGGCTTCAAAATAAGATCAAGCGTCATGTCGTTGCCAAGCCAATTGCCAAACGCTTGAGAGATGTAGCCATTCACAAGAACGCCGTTTTGCTCAGGATTGGCAAGCGGCAAACCTTTTTGAAAACCAGCAGATATTTTTATGTTTTTGTTGTTTAGATTACTGGCTTGGCTAATGGATTTTATAGATATTCCTTGAATTTGAACAACCGCTGCGTTGGTTAAAAATTCATAAGTATTTGTAGTGATGTTGAATTGCACATTCAACGCGCCTGGGTCGTTTTTGCCATTAACCCAACTGGTGTAAACTTGGGTTGGGCCTGGATTGGCGGGATCTGTAATTTCAATCCGGTAATACCTCACGGGCTTACCTCAAACTGTTGGTTTTCAACTCGGTAAATCAACGACGAGGTAAAATATCCAGCTGCCATGTTGATGTTGTATTGGACGGATCCCAGAGCAGCAATTGCCCCAGGAAACGACGCAACGCTGTAAGTGAATTGCGTTCTGTTGATAATGTTTGCAGCAAACAAGCCGTTGTATGTGGTGGGAGCGCAATTGATCATTGTCAGGTTAATGATGGAACCCACTTCATACCCATGCGGGCCATTGGTTGTGGCTGTGACGGTGCCATAATTCCACGAAAGGTTTTGCAGGTTAACGCCAATCATGGATCCAATCAAAGGAACCGAGAACACCAACACGCCGGAAAGCGTGTAGCAGTTCACGTAAAAGCGTTGCCCAAACAGGCCCCAAGTCACGGTGATGGTATATTGTGTGTTGTCCAAAGTCGGTTGAAACGTAAACGGACCAGCAGAAGATGGGACAGCAACTGGATTGAGACCGTAAGCAACAACCCGAGCAACAACAGAAGGAACCTGCGCGTTTGGCGCGCCGATCGGCGGTGTAAAATCGTATGTCGTGGTCATGTCGGATTACCCGGCACGGGAGTAGCTAGTCCGCTGCCCGTGTGGCTCATGAATGTGTTTTGAGCTGCCTGGGCTTGCTCAAGCGTCACCAGCGGCTGGATGAAATCCCATTGCCAGGCATTTTGAGGTATCGGGCTGCCCTGGCTGACGTCCGTCAGGCCTGTCAAAATGCAGTTGGTGTAGAATTTCACAGGGGTGGCTATGGTGAACGTGCCGCCCTTGTTTACGTGTGCCTGAATTGATGATTGCAGAGCCATCATTGTGATGAGTTTGGCCGTGTGCCCTCCAGGCTTGTTGACCGGGATGATCATCCGCAGAGAGATCGTCAACGGTTCAGAGATGATCGCGTTGGCGGCAACGGACTGGTTGGCAAACGGATACATGCCGACTGCGTAGTTGGCCAGCTTGCCGCCTTGCACAGGCGTGAAATGAGCAAAAAAATCGTCCAAAGATTTGGTGTTTAGCGCATTAATGGCAGTGGTGACGATCGCGCCTGCAGCAGCAAGGGCGGTTCCAGAAGCACCAAAATCGTAGCCAGTTTCCGTAATTGCAATGACAGGCAAAATCCCAAACGGGGCCATGTCGGCAATGCCACCTGTGAAAAGAATGGGCGAAATCTGAAAGCCGAGTTCGTAGATAACCCGACCGATGTTATTGAGAAGAGAACCGCTCATTGCATCATGCCGCCAACGAGGAAATGACCGCGTTCACTTGCCCACCTGTTGCGTTGTAGAGGGAAATCTTAACGCCTTGGCCAGGTTGCGCGGTAAAAGAATTAACTCCAAGACCAGACCTGTTCAAGTTGTTTAGATATTTTTCTGTTTCAGGAGGAAGGTGTTCTCTCCAATTGTCTCCATATTGGTTAATTGCTTTTTGGACATTTCCTTGCCCCCAATTGTAACCCGCAGCCGCCTTGTTGACATCTCCTTTAAACATGACGAGCAGGTCTTGAAAATATCGTGCCGCTGCTTCGGATGATTTGGCAAGATCCCACACAGATTTTTCGTCCAGGCCGTAATCTTTTGCTGTGCCTGGCATAAACTGAAACGGACCCATAGCACCAGCGGAAGAGACAGGATGTCTGGGATCCCACTCTTGCTTGTGGATTTGCGCCAGCAAACCAGCCGGAAGATCATATTGTTTTTCCAGCGCGCTAAACGCACCGGGGCGTTTGGCTTCCAGATATTGTTCTCCGTAGGCAAAATGCTTGCCGGTCGAAGAATTGTTGTTGGCTGCGCCTTGCATTGGAGGTGGGACATAACCGTTCGGAGAAGCGTAATTGGCGCCTGCAGGGCCACCTGCTGATCCAGCAAGACCTTTATTGATTCCGGTTTTGAATTTTTCCCAAAAGCTATCAGCATTCCAGATGCTGTAGAGAAGCCCAGGAATTGTTCCGTATTTGTAAGCTGTTCCGATTGCGTTTTGCGTTTGTTCGGCTGCTTTGTCTTGTTCTGCTTTAACAGCCTGTTGGCGACGCTTAAGGTCGTTCCACTGTTCTTGAGTGCCTTGCCAATAAATTGGAGCTTTCCCATAAGGATTCTGCGGCGTTAGAGTTTCTTCTCCTTTTTTCCCGCCCCCAGCCAGCCAATCAAGAAGGCTTACGAATTTCGAAGTGAGAGTTGTGACTGTGTTTATGAATTTGTCTACGGACTCTTTGAACTCTGGTTTTTCCATGTTCCTGGCGAGGTTTTCAAGCCAGGCGGCAAATGTTTCCAGCCCGTCTCTGAATCCCTTTGATTCAAAAACTTTTACCAACAAATCGGCAAAAGCGGTTGTGATGTGCCCAAGAGGTTTGGCCAAACCTTGCAAAGCAACTACAAATTTGTTTGTAATTTCTCCTGTTGCCGTTTCCAAGGATTGGATAAAATCTTCCCATTTGCTGATGGTATCTTTTCCAAGGGCCAGCTTTTCTAGCGTTCCCGGCAAGGCTCTGTTTGCTGTTTCAATTTCAGCAGATGAATGGCCTGCCAATTCTCGAAGATTGGGAATGCCGCCAACCAATTCAGCCCAACCGTATCCTTCAGCTTGTGCCGTGAAGGCGCCAGTCCCTTGCTTAAGGGCCTGTTGAGATCTTGCGTGCAACGCCTCGATAACTTGCGGCATAAGTTGCGCCGAAGTTTTTCCTTCAATGTCTTCTTGAGAAATACCAAGATTCCGAAGCCGCCATTGTTTGCCGTAATCGACTTGGGCTTGAGATATGTTTCCCAATAGCGCAGACGACCCACTAAACCTCCGGTATACGGTTTGAACGGCTTGAAGCTCGTTTGGATTAAGACCAAGCGCACCAGCTTGTTGGCGCGTTTGACTGGCGCCACGAGCCATTGCATCCAACCCAAAGAAACCTGTCGCTCCAGAAAGCAAGCCAAACGTCGTCGTCAAAGCGCCTGTGATCGCGCCCCATTTTAGCATTGAGAACGTAATGCCTTGAATGTTCTTCAGGGCTTTGCCGCTGTTGCTGCCAATGCTGACCATATTCCGATCAGTCTTTTTCATCTCCTCGCTGATTTTGATTTGAGTAATTAATTGTTTATTAAGAATATTAGTTTGCGCTTCAATTGCATGAAGCAGCGAGTCTGCTTTGTCCGTTGTTTCAACAATGGAATCTGTTGTTAGTTGCCAAACTTCTGGTAGTTTATCCAAATCTTTTTTGTGTTTGTCAAACAGGTTTTTAAATGCCTTAAAAGCGGCATCGTTTATCTCAATGTCGATGATGGATTTAACGGCCACCTAAATCATCCCTGCTCGTTTGAGTGTTCCAAGAAGATAGCGTTGTCGATACTCATGCGCCGTCTCCCATTTCCACTCGGGGACTTGCTCATTAAAATACTCGGCAAATCCCTCATTAGCAATCCAATCTAAGCAGGAACTGACGATGTGTTCGCCGTAAGCGCAGAAGTTTCTGTCTCGGTCAATATCGGCAAGGAAGCGGCGTACGCCGTAGAGTTCAAGGACGTTGTTTGCGATCCCCACAAACGCATTCTTTCGAGAACCGACGCCACTTCCGTCCTGCGACTCATGGCCGAGGCGCAGATAAAAAAACAGATCAGGCCCTCAACCTCCGCGATATCGTCGCCATCCAGAAGCTTCTTGTCAATCGCGTCTTGAAAAGGAACCGTCACCCACCCCGTCTCGGACGGCATAACGACATTGGATAGGCGCCGAATCTCGGACATCAAACCCATCTCAACACCGGAACGCCCTTCCCAGACGCCCTGGTCTACGGCAATCTTCTTCAACAGCATTGCCGCAACTCGTGGGCCGGAAATGAAACTCAGACCCTCCGAGATAATCGCCGCAAACGTCTTGCTGATGATCAGGAAGTATTTTTCAAACACCTCACGAGAAATCGGAGTGCTGTGGACGTAGATAGTGGTCTTGTCCTCAGTCTCAATTTCAGTGATGAGGTTCAACTTGTTATCAAGACGCATTTGCTGCTTTCGTCCGATAGGGGTTGCGCCTGGACACCTCTCTCAATGCCCAGGCGGAAGACAGGTTAGAGCAGGCTCCAGAGCGAGTTGTTGATCTGGTAATAGCCCTTCACAGTCACAACAAAACCAGCGTCTTCGCCTGCAAAGTTCAATTCACGGACGTTGTCGATGGCGCAGTTGTTCATGGTATAGGACGGCAAGCTTGACGTATCAGGCGTCACCGTCACATCACCTATCACGCTCAAGGTCTGGCGCTGGATTTCCCACTGGGGAGCCAGTGCCTGAGTCTTAAGCAGGGCAATGGTGATCGTCACCATTTGGTAGGGAAGCGGGGACTGAACCGTCCCCGTCATCGTCGGAATGGCGTTGGTGGTCTCGCCTTCAAACGCCATTGTGATGCCAGGACGCCCCAGATAGGGCGCCGTGACGTTAAGGTTGGGAAAAGACGGGATCACTACGCTGCCACGAAGGCGGTTGAGTGTCCCCTGGACGACTTGCGGATTGCCAGCCATTTGCGTGGGCTCCTATTAACCAGCCGCCGGGAACGACGTGACGTTGACGTAAAAGACAATCTGCGTAAACCCGCGCTGCGGCGTGTAGCTGACCGCAAGACCACGGTAAATTCCCGCCGGGTAGTCAGTCGGGTTCTGCGACACGTAAGTTGCAAACGGAACCGCCGTCACCGTCACAGGCCCAAGCGCCAGACCGAAAGCAATGGCGTTGTTCATCACCGTCTGCTCAACCGCCCGAAGCCGGTTGATGCCGTTCTGGTCGTAATAGAGTGGGTTCTGTGGGTTGTTTGAACCGTTGATCACGGCGTTTGCAAGCATCTCGTCCGAGACGATCTGCACCCAATCTACCGAATACCAATAGGTCAAATCGTGACCGTCTTCCGTGGTTCCCCACAGGATGATGGTGTTGCTGATCCCACCTTCAGCGCCAGTCCCAATGGTGTTGGTAAACGCATTCTTCAACGTAGTCAGAAGAGCGTTGTTGCCGCGAACCGGGAATGGGGTGACGCCGTAGCAATAGCTGAAAGCGAACGGAGTGACGAGGTTTGCCGCAGACGGGTTGTATCCAAGCAGTGTGTAGAACGCCGCAGCAATGCTGAACTCCGACGCGGCGACGACACCCGTGTTTGCGTAGAGACTGGCCAAAACAGTGCCAAAAACAGTCGCAGTGCCGGGGTTGGCGGAAACCGCATAGACCAACGACGTGCCGGTAGTGCCAGGCAACGCAAGCCAAGTGCCGTTATACGCGATCGGAGTGCATCCCGTGATCGTAAACCAGTTACCCGGCACAACGCCGTGAGCAGCAGATGTAACTGCAGTCACATAAGTCGTTGTGGCCGAATAAGTAAGCGTCGAGATCGTGCTGGATGTGTAAGTCCCGAAATTGGGCGATTCGATCAACGTAAACGCGCACTTCATCAACGCGGTGTAGTTGACGTAATTGGTCAAAGTTGTCGTGATGAAGAAGTAAGTCTTGGAAGTGTTGGACTGGAAGCTTTGCAGCAGCGTCATGAAGCTGGCAACGCTGTCCCAGGTTCGCGGGACGACGTAAGCGTAGAAATAACCAGCAGCGCCAGGCGTGTAGTTGCTGTTGGGATTGGCAGCGATATAAGACGTCAGAGTGGCAACACCCTGATCGACGCTGCCGATGCCCAATTCCAGCACGTAGCACGACACGCTTGACCCTTGGGCAAAAAACGTGGTGACCATTGCTTGCAGCTCAACTGCGCTGTTAGGCAAATACGTCCCGCCTGTGCCAGCCGAAATTGATGTGCCAATCAGCGTGAACGTGAACGCTGTAGTGGTGGTCGGCGTGCAAAGCCACGTTCCGTTGTAAGACGATACTGACACGCCGGAAACCGCAAGGTAGATTGCGGTTCCGACAGTCAAACCGTGCGCGACGGTAGTGGTAATGGTGGCGACGTTGGCAACCCAAGACGCCGAAGTAAGGGCTTTGGACGTAACCAAAATCGACGTAAGGGCAGAGGCTTGAGTGAGAAGCGTAGCAGTTCCCACGCTGGTGGTCGTCGCACCCTGAGAAATGAGTGCGCCGGATTGCTGCAGAGTGGCGGGCGTCGGCCCGACAGTCTGAGAGACGTTGACTGTGACAATACTCGGCATGGATGGCTCCGGCGATTGGGTGCGACGACTTCAGATCAGCGGTAGGCGACCGACACCACCTGAGAAGCGCCAGGGGCGACGACGATACCAGCAGTGACCGGCCAGTCGAAAGCGTAAGTGCCGACAACCGCAGGAATCACAGCAATCAAAGTGGCGGCGCCCGTGCCGCTGGTGGTGGCAAAATCATACACCGCACCAGCAGAACCGGCGACATTGACGTTGATGCGCCCAAGATAACCAGCGCCGGTCCTTACGACGGTGGCTGCGGTAATGTTCAGCACAGCGACTTCCGAACCACCGTTGTCGGCAACAAGCAAGAAGCCGTTGGCGTCAACAATGAGCGGCTTTGCAACGCCACTGGCTACGGCGGGATAGACTTGGTTGGGGGCTTGAGGCATGACAAAACTCCTTGATTAAGCGGCAACAGGATAAGGGGCGACATTGTATTGAACAAAGACATGTTCAATCATTTGCCGCGCAACGTCATTGATGCGCGCTTGGTAATAGCTCACATCATACTCGATAGTCTTCTTCATTGCGATGGATTGTATCTCTGATTGGGTCCGCTTGTCATCGCGCATCATCGGCATGTTCATAATGCCAATAACATCGGTAAGCAGGCTGTATTGGTTGACCGTATCGACAAAATCCAACGCCGCGCTGTTGTTTACACCGTAAAGCGTAATCCGAACATGATCAGTGGCCAATTGATAATGAGTGGCGTTGATTGTCAACAACGGAGCTGCCTGGATTGCCGCCGTCTGGGCTGGCTCAATGTGAACAACGCCATATGGCGGCACGATGTTGCTCGGCACCAAAAACGACGGATACAACATGATTGCCGGGTTTGGGATTGTCAGCCACGCAGGAGAATACGTCTGAAGCGCCAACCACGCCGGTAGGCTGTTGGAGACAATCAAATTGGCGGGCGAAAGGTCATACAGGTTCGTAACTAGCTGAGACGCCAGAGCCGGGTAAACAGCGTCCCCCGCATAGTGATACAGGCCCGCCTGCTGATAGAACATTCCACGCTGAGAGAAAGCAAACCGGATGTCGTCAACGGTCGCCACCCACATGACCTGGCCGTTGACCTGGTTCAGTTTTTCTACGGGTTGCGTTGTGGTAAAAATGACACGGTTGATGCCGATTGTCTCATCCTCACGTTGCTCACGCACCGAAGCGTAATGCAAAGAGCCCTGAACAACGATCGTCTCACCGGCCAGCCAAAACACGTAACCATCAAGCGGCAGAATCCGTTTTACGTATTTTGTAAAGACGACAGACGCGCTCTCCGAGATCATCGTCAAGCCATCGGCCAACGTAGACCGAAGCTGAGAACCGTTCCCGACGCTTTCGTTGACTGTCGCCATCAGTCAATCCACGCTTTGAAATTAGCCTGGTATAGCCCGGTGTCGATGAACGAAGGCCGTGGTTCGCGTTTGGCATACGGGTGTTTCATCCGATGATTGACGCCCATCAAAGCAGCTTGCGTCGGCACGCCGCGAGCAACGCCATCAAGAAATTGCAAAGAAAGAAAATGCTTAAACGCAGTTTCAATTTCGTTCATGGCTTCGCTTACAGGCCCTTGTTTGGACGGGCTCAAAGGCTCGTCAACCACAGGCGCACCCATAAGCACATTTTGAATTGAGCCATTAACGGAATGCTCTAAAGCCTTGGCAATTAGATCAACGCCGACCTCTTCAAAAAATAACTCCATAACGTGATATTTGTCTTCAAGCATTTCGGCCACGTCAAATGTCGTCTTTTCCATAGGCGTAGCGATAGCTGGCGCTTCTATATTGCCAGCTTTTGCTTTTCCGTATTTGTAAGCTTTATTTTTAGCTTTTCCATAAGATTCGGAATTATTGTATGGTTGCTCAATAACGCCCAGATGCAAGATCATGCCACACCCCACATCGTCCCGTAGGTCTGCGCCATCGCAAGATAAGCACGCCCCCAAGGCGTTTTGAGGTTTTGCAAATTGGACAGCGTCAAATTCTTTAGCGAATCGGGAACCGCAAGGCTATCGCTGGTTCCTTGATCGGACGCGGACTGAACAACGCCAGCGGCAAAATTGTTGATCTTCAACGACGCCCGAAGATCGGCAAAATACGTGCGGCCAGGCTGGTCCTGGGCGTAATTGATCAGGTTGTCGGCAGCTAGGTTGTAAACCGCCTCGACGTAAAGGTTCGTCTCTGGCGTTGCGGAAAAAGAAGATCCAACGATGGCGAGTGCTGGATTGACCAGCATCGTCGCCACCGAAAACGACCAACTAATCACAGGGCTATCTGTCGGCAGCACCAACGGGCTGATGCCCATGATGTTGTAGATAAACGAACTAAACCCTGTGAGAGTCGGTTGCATCATCCCTTCCTGGGTCGCCCACGACCACGCTTTGCGCCAGTGTCAGTGCCATCCCGAACAACCTCAACACGCTCGTTCAATCCAGGCTCCGTCGAACCATTCTGCTCGACAACCTCAAGTTCCAGCGACTCCAGCTTGGCGCCTCCTTCAGTCACGCGCTCAATGGCAGCATGCAAAGCAGCCGCAGACATCTTACGAGCTTCCTGGCTCGTTTCCTGCAGCACACCAGCATTATGTTCATCAGCATACATAATCTTTTCAACCTTGATCGGCTTGTCGAAACAATAGCACAGACCCACAAACGGCTTGCTGCGATCAATGTCAGCAACGTCCACCAACCCATAGGCCTTGTGCTGATCAACAATCATGCTCAACACATTCTGCGGTGCATTCGGCTGGTAGATCACAATCTGGCTGCCAGGCTGAATCTGCTGGCGCCGGACATTGTTCTCTTCCGGAATGCGATAGATAAAATCATGCTTCTGCTTGCTGGCATTGGCAATGTAGAGAGTGGGCATCTTGGTTTCCTCTTAAGTGAAGATCAGCCAGTAGGTTGCTGCCTACTGACTGATCCCGGTTTCATCACTGATACTGCATGCTCAGGATGGTGATGGCTTCAGGGCGAATGCCCCAGCCGGAAGTCACGCGCATCTCAGACAGAACGTCAATCGCGCCACCCGGAAGCGGAGTCGGGATTTCACGCGGCGCCGCCATGTCGCAGAACTGCATGGTGCAGGCCGACAGACCCGGCGAAAGTTCAGCAAAGACGTTGGTGTTGACGCGGCCACCCATCGGCTTGTGAACCTCAGGCATGACCACCAGAATGGCGTCCGTGCCGCCAGCGCCCTTGCCGATCAAGGTGTCGTCGTAGCACCAGAGGATCTCATCCTCGTTCATCTCGCCAACAGCCTTCACAACACCGGCAGTCGAGAGCGTGCCAGCACCCTGGCGCTGGAACTGCGTCACCTGCACGATGTCCTGATACTCCCAGGCGCCGAGAACACGCTGCGGACCAAGGACCACGATGCGGTGGCCCATGCCAAGCTGCATGGTGCGGGTCTTCATGGCAGACACCTGCGAGAGCAGGAAGAACGCCATCTGGCCGTTGTCGTAAGTGACGACGGTCGTGTTGCCGTTGCTGTCAGCCGGAAGATTGGCAGCCGTCGCGCCGCTGGTGTTCAGCAGGCCTTCGCCATTCGAACCGTTGAAACCATACAGCAGCGCCGAACGCATCAGCTGGAAGTGACCCTGGCGCATACCAAGGCGCTGCGCTTCGACAATCGACACGCCCCACTGCGACATCGCCGCGGTGTCGTGATGATCATACTCGGCGCGAACGCGCTGAAGGTAAGTCGGGGTCGAAATCTGCCGCGCCGTTACCGTGACGCTCGGCAGAGCATTGTAGGCCGCTTGACCAGCCGCCATCGTGGTGCGGATGTCGAACGCATCAATGTAGACATACAGGTCGCCTTCGCCGAGACGAACCTGCGGGTTGGCACCCGCAAGAGCGTCAAACGCGCCGGAAGCCTGGCTATACTGAAGCAGCTTTTCCGGCACCATATAGTGCGGAGAAACCATTACGCGGGCTGGAGTGATATTCGCCATTGGTGCGGCTCCTTAGATCTGGATCAGAGCGGCGGAACCGCTGTTATTCCACGTTGCGACGTTGTTGACCGGATCCCAGACAACGACCTTCGAGTTGCCCGACTGCACACGAAGCACTTGCACCGGAAGAGCCGCTTCGCTGTAGACAAGCGTAATGGTTCCGCCAAGAGTTCCCCACATGGCCGAAGTCCCCGGCAGCAAGAACGTGAAGTTCTGGCTGTTGGTGAACGTGTTGACCTGGTGAACGGTGTTGATTGCGGTCGTGCCGCCGTTGCCGGTGTTGGTCGCGCCAGCCAGAGTGAAGTTGTCGCCAACTGCAGCGACCGGAGTGGCAGCAGCCATCACGACAGCAACCTGACCGCCGTTGGTGGCGGACCACGTCAGCGAAGTTACGCTGTAAGAAGCCGAAGCGGTCGGCGCGAGGCACTGGGCGTTGAAGTCCCAATACACGGCCTGGTTGATAGCGCCACCAGCAAGCGAGGCCGCAAGCGACGGATCGCAAGCCACCGCAATACGGGCTTCGCTGCCAAGCAGGTAATACGGCACCATCATGCCGCCAGCCGCGGTCGGAACCGGCGACTGCGGCCAGCTAATCCAGTTGCTGGCCTGATTGAACACCGAAAAGCCGATAAGCTTGCCCGAAGCATTGGCCGAGATCGTTGTGCCGCGACCGACAACGGAGCCAAGTTCGCTGCCGTAGGAGGTGTTGGCATACGCAGTCGGAACGTTGGCATACACACCAACGCCGCCCCACATCGGGTAAACTTCAGCAGTGGAAAGAATGCCACCAAAAAGCAGGTTGCGAATGGCGGGATCGTCCATGGCAACGCCCTGAACGAGACCGTGAGAGGCGGTGCTGAACCCACCAATGTTGGTGGTCGTAAGATTCGGATTGAAAGAAACTGAATTGGCCATGGTTCATTAACCCCCAGCGCGAGGACGGAAGAAAGGCTTGCTGATCGCTCGGGCGGGAGTGCGGAAAGCACCCATCCAAGAGTTCGGCTCGCCAACAAATTCGGTGATCACGCGATCAGCCGCATCACGGCGACGGATCTCACGAAGCTGGCCCATCGGGACGTCGGTCGGATTCTTCGCCGCAGACTGCGCGTCGGCGTAGATCTGAGCCTCAGCGATGTCCAAGGCAGTGCCGGGGAGATCACGGAGAGAGACGTCTTTCCAGGCGCTAGAATGCTTCTGGACGCCCTTAGCAAGACGAACGCGGTAGGAACCGAGAGCTTCGCCCTGCAGCGGAGCAGGAGCACGCTCACCGAAAGCGCCGTAGACGCTGTCAGCACGGGCCTGATGGTCAGCCATGGAAGCATAGTCGGCATCCGACATGCTTTTGGGCATGCGAGCAACGGACTCGGAAAGGCGCCGAATTTCTGCAGCGATGTGCTTGTCCATGGAACGGGTCGAGTCCTTGCGAGAACGGTCATCGTCGTCATCGTCAAGACGGCGGTGATGGCGCCAATTGGCAAGTTCACTGGCAGCTTTGCCAGCAACGCCGTCGTCATCCTTGCGGTGACGCTTGCCCTTGTCGTCGTCATCGTCGTCATCAGCCTTGTGAGCGGGCTCCTTGCCCTCTTCCTCGGCCCACTTCTTGAACGTCGTCTCTTCGCCGTCCTTGCGGTGACGCTTGCCGTCCTTGCGAGCGCGATCGTCATCGTCGTCGTCCTTGCGGGCCTTCTTCTTGTCGGCAGCAAGTTCCTTGGGCTCGCCCATCTCGGCGTGTTTGTCGTCGTCATCGTCGTCATCATCATGACGGCGACCCTTCGCATCCTTGCGATGCGCCTTGTCGTCATCGTCATCGTCGTCATCATGACGGCGACCCTTGGCATCCTTGCGGTGCTTCTTGTCGTCATCGTCATCGTCGTCATCTTTGCGATGCGACATGGAGTCCATGCGCTTTTCCATCGCATCAAGGCGATCGCACATCGCGTCAACGCCCTTCAGAAGACGGTCAAGATTTCCGCCGCTGTGCTCGGCATCGTCTCGCTTTTCAGGCATTTCTTTTTCCATTTCTGGCATGTCAGAACCCTCAGGAGTGGTTGTTGGAAGCTCGACTCCGGTAGGGTCTCTACCTTTGTCCCAGACGCCCTCTTCGCAGATGGCCAAATGGTCTAGCAGACTCGGCTTGCCTTCGACCAACAAAGCAGAACCGTCTTCTAAAGTTGCGCGCTGGTTTCCATCAGTAGCACGAAAAACAACAGCAGGCGAAGTGGAAAGTTGTTTTGATTCCATCGCACGCGCAGCATCTTGATCATAAATTTTGGCAATCCCCCAAACTTCTTCGCCCTTAATGTAAGGAAGAACAATGGTGCCAATTACACGATCAAGAAATTCTTCAGTGTTTAGTTTTCCCGTATCCGGGTGTTCCCAAATCACTGGCAAACCATTGCATCGATCAAGAAAATGTTGGTTCAAATATAGGTCGGGCTTGCGATAAACATACTCGTCAAGCTTGGTTCGATACGCCACGCCAGTGCCTGTAATACGCAGCGCAAACAACGCCACATTCTCATACTGCTGCGGACTGACCAACTCGCCATCACGAATAGCCTGGGCAACACCCAACTCGTCCATGCCCAAACGGGACAAAGAAACCAACACACCGGGGTGAATATCTCCAAGAATTGGAACGACTGCCATTTAGCGCACTACCTCTGGACCAAACTCAGGTTCCATCGACTTGGGGTTGATCATATCAAACACATGAACCCAAGTATACGCCGTGTGATCGCCATCCAATTTAGGGATATACGATTCCTCAATTCGCTGAATGAACGTCGTGTAGTCGCAACCGCTAACACCTTCGGAAATACGGCGCGTCCATATTTCACGAACACCATCGGGCACATGGCCCGTCTCCTCTTCGCATTCGCGGACAGCAGCTTCTTCAGGCGTCTCATCGCCCTCAAGCTTGCCACCAGGGAAGTCCCAATACCCACCGAAATCACCGGCATCAGACCGCTTCAGCAGCAACGTCTCGCCTGCGTCGGTCATGAACATGATGCCAGCGGCTTTAATCATCGTTTCCCTCTCGAAAACCCACCTGGATCTTCACTCGAAATCCGCCGCACAATTCCTTCGACACGCTCAACCAATTGAGCGGGCGTATCCTTGCGGACTGCAGGGATAACCTTTGTCATCGCCGACCGACGCATCAAAATCCGCGTCAAACGCTCAATTTGCTCACCCTCGCGCACGAATGATCTCCCGAACTCGCTTGAGTTCAGCTTCACCCTTCGCAGTTAGCATATCAGGCGGCAAACTTTCCAAAGAATAAATCCATTGGTGCCAACACCGGCAGAAAACTTCTTCACCAGGCGAAGTAACTTCATCTGTATACCCCGCTGACCCAGCTTTCATCAAGCCTTTTTGCAAAGCCCAATTATCGCGGACTGCATACACTTTCAAATCACGATCTTTGTGATCTTCGCGGTAATTGTAATTCTGCTGGCGCCAATGAGAGTGCCAAATTCCACACAAAGCGCCACCGGCAAGCGCCACCGTCTCAGACAACGCCGCAGCGAACTTGTGGCCCTGATCAATGATCACCCGGCGCTCTTCAAACGGCAAACTCGTCAAAGATTTCCGTATCGCACGCTTTGTCTCAACACGCTCAACAACGTCAGATCCGCCAACCGGGATTGAGGTCGCCCACCCGCTGAACCGTTGCAACGTCTGCTGAATCGACGCCTCACGATTTAATTGAATCAACTGCGCCGAAGCAAAGATACGACGATCCAGTTCAGCCCGAAGCTGCGGTTTCGCCATTTCCAACGTAAACTGCGACACGCCAGGATTGCTCTTCAACAACCCGCCACGATCCACATACTTCTGATACAGCGTGTGCAAGTGTTTCCGCAAAGTATCCTCAAGGAAACCACGCGATACCATGTCACGACGAGCTGCCTCGGCAATCTGCTGCATCCAGAACTCAAGACGCTCAGACGAATCATAGCCGTGCTGCACGAAGTCATTCACAGCCGCGGTGATAACTTCAAAAAACGTCATCGACGCTTTCATTGACCCGTCCGTTCAATCTCTTCGTTCAAACCCTCCAGGCGCTCCAACAAAGCCACGAACCGAACTTCAAATCCAGACATCGTGCCAGCCGCCACAACCTCGGCCCGCAAGGCCGCAACCTCATCCATAACGCCATTACGCTGCGCCCGTAGAGCCTCTGCACGCGCCCTGTGCTCAAAGATATGCCGCAGAGCAGCACCCTCATCAGAGTCGTCTACCGGCCCGCTGGACGGGGCTAGGGGAGGAGACCCGCCCCGCCCAGCAGTAGTATGTCGGCGCAGCAACCCCGACATACGTCTCTAAACCGACGAAGAGAACGGGCTGGGCGGCGTAGGCGCACCCTGCAACGCTTCCATCGGAGGCTCGTAATCACGCAAAGCCTCGGCATCCAACACCAAAGGCTGCGGAAATAGAATGCGGTTTTCACCGGCATTGTCGATTGCCCATTCAATCACACGCACCCGATTGTCCGGATCCATATGCGGCAACAGCACTTCCATCATTGCAATCAAAGCTTTCTGACGCACTTCTTCTGCCTTCGTCTCCGAATCAGGATCCCGCAGCAAAGACGGCCATTCAACCTTAAAGCTGTTCTTCCACCGATAAAAAGCATCGGTGTAACTCACACCCTCATACTCAGGATAATCTCGCTGAATGATGCTGTAGAAATCCTCATTCCAAGCACGCCGCATCACGATCTCATCAAAGAACCGATACAGCGGATTCATCCATTCACGGATGCCATCAATGAACCGCGCCAGGTTCTTTGCATCCTCGGTGCCTTCACCAAAGCCTTGAACCATCGTCTCGTTCTCCAGCATCTTCGCTGGCATGTCAGCAGCCGTGGCAATGTTTTTCAAAATGTTGGTGCGAGCAAACGTCCCGGCACCCTCGATGTTCTCCAAGTTCAAAGACTCAATGTCCTCGGAAATATCAATCGACATCACGTTGTTGGTCTCAGCCTCTTTCAACAATTGACGCTTCATGCCAGCCAACCGCTGCATGGCATTGTCAATAATCGACCCAGGCGCTTTCAACTTGGCCACAATCAAGCCAGCCTTCCGCGAAATCATGTCATCCGTCACCATCGTCTGAATAAACGATTTCAACGGATACAACGCACGCTGATACACAGACCGACCTACATAACCAAACGCCGACGTCGTATATTCAATATACAACGGGCGCTCATTCATCAGAACAACAGTGCGACTGCGATGATATGCCACGCCTGCAGACGTGATGATTGTATGCTTCTGGAAATCAGGCGCATTTGGATCTTGGTTCAACACCAAAGACCCAGCCGTATTCAACGGATCCAAAACATTGAAATACAGCGGCAAGTCAGCCATTTTCTCAGGCGGGATCTCTTTGTCGGGAGCAATGCCTGTCGCACCCAAAACCAAAGACCCAACACCATAAATCCTGGCAATGCCAGCAACCTGGGCAATGTAAGCGTCAGCATTAATCCGCTGCCACTCAGCCTCAAAAGCCTCACGAACCCTGTTTTCAGGCGCATTTGCAATACTGATCGCCCGACGCTGGCTCTGCG
>Ga0114962_10001188_pt1 | contig 22713 bp, 39 predicted proteins | sample C_130820_MF_Meta_FD_87017 | JGI IMG/M metagenome (GOLD analysis project Ga0114962, IMG submission 87017) | Freshwater microbial communities from Lake Croche, Canada to study carbon cycling - C_130820_MF_MetaG | ecosystem: Environmental > Aquatic > Freshwater > Lake | place: Lake Croche, Canada... | reverse complement strand
TTTTGAGTAATGCCGGGTCTATCCTTGGCTTTTCCGACTCGACAACTATTTCATGCGCCATCGCGGCTAGTCTTGCGCAGTCACAAGCGTGGGTTGCTTCGCCGTGCTCGGCTGCGTCTTCTCGCTTTGCTTCGTTTGGGTTACGCGGTAGTGCTGGCAAATATTCGCGGAGAAATTCGCACTGCTCTTGGATGTAAAACATCGGTGTGCGTTCTTCCGTGATAAGGTCGAAGCGCTTGCCGATTAACCGAGCGCGAAGCTGAGACCACCCAGTTATACGCGCCGTTTTTCCAAGTTTGAGATAAACGCCATTGTCGGCAAACGTTTTTGCAATTGTCTGCCCATGCTCATATCCACGGTCGGGGAATACATAGGAGTCGGTAAGAGTGAGAAGATTTTTCTCATATGGCATCGGGCTGCGAAGCACTATGCCTCTAGCAATGTCCGGGTTTGACATTCCTAGTCCTTGGCTTGGTTTGTTCAGATTGCAGCCGTACCATTCGCGGTAACAAATCAAAGCACCGCGGGGAAACCAAAACTTTCTCGGCACCTTCGTATAGCCCGCGTCAAAGTTATCAACTTCAACTTCAAACTGTTCGCCGTCCGCAACCGTCCACCAGTAACAAGCAAACGGCTCTGCGCTTCCCCAATCGAATGTTCGAAAACGAAACCAATGCGCTGGTGGTTCAAAGTTTGGAATAACGTGCCGCTTCTCGTCGTACTCGGGGAAGTAGTCACCCAACGGCGCATCCCATGAGCCGTGAAACAACGCTTGAAACATCGATTCGCCGCCCACATCACGAAGACGTTCTTCGGCGGCCTCTGTCGATTCACTTGGGTTATCTTGAACGCGTGAAGGAATATATTGCCGCTTGAATGCACCGACTTTCTCGATTGCAAAAGCTGGTCGACACTTAACAAACTCACGACGGAAAAAGCCGACACTCTGGCCGATAGGGTTTGCCGTGTAGATAATTCTCGGGAACTTGCCCTTGTATTTATCGGGCAATTGCTCTTGCATTTCCTTTGTCATCGTCACCCACCCGCGCAGGAACTTGATGATTTTTTCACTAAGCTGAGTGGCTTCGTCGAGCACGAGGACGTTCGTCCCCCGCCCTTGATACTTCTCAAGGTCGTCGTCTTGGCAATGGTGTAGCGAGATGAGCGACCCGTTAAAAAGAAATCTGACTTCGGACTGAACGACTTGAACAAGACCAACGCGGATAAGCGGCGCAAGCATTGCTTTAAAGCCAGTTTCAGACTCCATATGATTCGAGAGAACATCTTCAGAGAATCGGCGAAAAATTTTGCACTGCAAGTTTGGGATTTCAAGACACCACGTAACCAAAGCCGCGCGGATAAAATGCGACTTTCCCCCGCGGCTAGCGCCCCCAAATAGGACTTCAGTTGCATCCGTGTCGAATGCTTGCCGCTGACGTGGCCAGAATTTGATTTTGAATTCAAGTTCATTTGTTGCCTGAAATTCACTCGGATCCATCGTCCTTTGTCATTGTCTCAACGATAACTTTTAACGTTGCAATTCCGCCGTCTGCGCCTAGCAACTTGACTGACTCACTGGCTCGCCCCCAAGCATGTTCACAAATAAACTTTGCCGCTGGAAACTGCTGCGGGTGTTCTTTGCTTGTTGCCATCGCAAGAATTTCAACAAGCGCGGGAAATGAATACTGTTTACAAAGTTCACGGAAGTCTTTCTTGCTATCGACTCCCCCCATGTTGCCCTTCTTGGCCATTTACTTCGGCGGGCAAGGGGACGGTGCAGCATGGTTAGACAACAAGCCGACGCCAACTAGCGCGGCCTGTAGCCACAAGCTTGGGTGTGCCGCTGTGTAGTCTGACAACACCGGATAAAACGCTCCGAGAAATCCGCTTAAGTAGCCGAGGACTGGTAGTAGTGCGCTCATTTTAGTAATGCTCCATAGTTTGCGACATCCGCCGCTGTAATTATAAAAGTGCGCGATTTGCGCGGGAAAACAGGCTTATTGTTAACGGTCTTACCTTGAGAGATAGCGTTCCAAAGAAGGGCGATATAGCAATTGCGATTAGCTTGCATGAACGCACGCGACTCGCTCAGACTAAGCAAAGATCCATCCGGGTTAACTATCTGAGCACTCCCTGAACATCTCGCGCCGCTGCCATGCGACTCTTTAAACAACGCGGGACTCACCGCGCCGCCATGATTGGGGCTGCGGATTAAAATGTAAGGCCACCATGCTCGCAGTACGTGCGAGAGGATTGCGTATGCTTGCGGGCTGTAGTCGTCTTCGAGGCCAGTCGATAGGACGAGCTGCGTGTTGCTGTTTGAGTATTTATCCACAACCGCGCGAATATCGGAGAGCCTGTCCCACACGGCCTGAAGCGCGTACGGGTTTGCGCTCGCTAGTATCTGCGACCAATGAGCAACACTAAATTGCGGGAAAAATTCGCCGTCCTCGCAATTGCTGTTGCGTCGGCAAACTTCATCTGAAAAATGGATTTCTAAAGCATGCGGACGGTCGGCAAACTTGGCCAGGAAACGCTGTATGCATGTTGTGTCATCGCCAAACGTGCCCCACAAGACAGCCATCGCGGGCTCTTTGGCGTGGCTCTCGATTTGCAGGAATTGATCGCACGGAAAGTGCGGAGACATCGCGGCATAAGCGCTGAAACCTTCATATTGTGCCGACGCGGTAGAAATACCGAGGAATAAGATGCATATGGGTAAAATATGTATCATTCGCATATCGGGAATATGCGGGAAAAAGTAAATGCCTGCAATACGGAAAATGTCAATCAGTCATTGGCTTGATCGTATCGATGCAGCTCAAAGATCCGCGACTGCTCAAACAATTTCTCTAATTTGCGCATGTCCAACATCGGCAATCCCAGGCTAGCCATTACCCAACGATATGAGCCCTCACGCGCATTGTCGCTGCGAAACCATCTGCGAGCCTCGCGGCGGATGTCGTCCCTAACAAGGGCGTTCGGCGGGCCTCCATTACGAGCTTTTGCGCCCGTCGCGTCGCAGTATGCGCGATACAAGATCGCGGACAATAACCGTCGGCACGCGTGCGTTTCGGCGTCCGCCAAAAAATAATCAAGGCCATCCGCACGCACATCAAATTTAATTTGACCCATAGTTTTCCTCGATAACCAGTTGCGCGGTTTTAATGCCCGCCATTTGCCTCATAAATTCATTGAACGCGATTCTCGACGAAAGCACAGCAGGTAAGCCAACTAGATAACCGCTGCGCATTCCGAGTAATATACAACCGTGGGTATCACTGCGGGTATTGCCGACGTGGATCAAAATATCGCCCCGATTAGGGACACCGATTACCTCGTAAACATCGCCAAACTTAGGCGATTGGTGCAGTTGAATGGTGTATGTTCCTACGGGAATACAAGAGAGGTTTGGTAGGTTGCTTAACCAGCATAATTCTAGTGTGCAACATGACCAACCGCCGTCTAATTCCAGCGTGCCAAGTGTGGTATTTTGCGCCAGAGAGCGGCGAGTGAGGAGTAGGTTCATAATCTACAATTATCTCGTAGGTAATAGGTTTGTGACGGACATGACGGAGTGACGGACTTTTCTAGTTCGTCCTGGAGAAACGTAATAAAATAGTAGTATAGTAGGGATATATTTATATTTGTAATATCTATATATATAATTATTTGTCATGTCTGTCATAAAAAGTATAATATATAATAAAAACAACAATTTAACCGATGACGGACCACAAAAAAAGTCCGTCATAAGTCCGTCACAATTCTGCAAAAGTCTGTCATTCATACATATCTTCCATGCTTCTTCTCGGACTATTAACCGCAGCAAGTTTGTTGCAATATTCCTCAGTAAAAAAAAGTCCGTCATAAACTCGCTTTTTTGAATCCCGCAGCCTCTTTAAATTCCGCTGTGAAAGCTCCATTCCAAACTTGTTTTTACCCATGTGCCCCCGACCATTTTCCTCTGCCCAGATCTCAAAAACGGCATACATATCGCTCGCTGAGATGCTCATATCTGCCATCGGAATAGTGCAGCAATCTAAGAATTGGCCCACTATATCCATATCGTTTCTATATTCTTGACTAGCTTGCTTAACTTTGTCAGGTATAGCTAATCCCTCTCGCTGCCAATCTAAACAACCCTCTAAGGCCCACATTAAAACGCCACTGAGCTCGCGGTTTACAATCTTATTCCGCAGCTCCTTGTCTTGTTCTGATTCTGGGATCTGGGCCTCAAACGGGATTAGCTGTATCCTTTTCCACATCCCGGCCGACGAGTCAGATACGTCCGGTTTGTTGTTTCCGCGTATCATGAGCTTACATTGCGGTTTAAAATCGAAGAATTCTTTGCGTAGGAATCTAGCGGTAATAATGTCACCGCCGGTAAGGTCCTTAATCAAGGCGTCGTTCCATTCCTCGCCTTTTCCGGTCTCGGAGACTGTCGCGAGGCGAGGACCACAAAGCCGCGCAACATCGTTTGGTATGCCCTGATTACCGTATTTTTTCTTAATCAAAGTTTCGGTGCTAAGGGCCAGCGAGTAGTCGCCAAGAAGGGCGTGCAGAACTTCGATAAATACGGTTTTGCCGTTGTCACCGCTGCCGTAGCAAAAAAAGAAGCACTTTTCAGCGACACTGCCGGTTAAGCAATATCCCGCGGCGCGCTGTAGGTATTTCTCAAGTTGCGCATCCCCTTGAGTAATTTTTTTTAAAAATTCTAGCCATAGTGGGGCTTCTGAGCTATCAACACCATATGTTGCGGGTGATATACGCGTGCATAAAGCAGTGCGCTCGTGGGGCTGCAATAAACCTTTTTTGAGGTTTAGTAGTCCGTTTTGGCAGTTAAGTAACCACGGGTCGGCGTCGAAATCTTTCATTTCGGCGCGAATCGAGTTGTGAGAAGAGGACAAAAATACAATTGCGCGAAGACGGCTCGCGTCCTGCGAGCTTTTCGCCCAGTCTAATAGGGTCTCCTTTTTGTCGCCGGTCGCGAGCTTTGCCTCCTCCAAAATCATGCTAGACGTTTCTTTTGCGAGCTCTATCGCATCGTGAGAGCCGTTCTCCCACAATCCGCCGTTCCAGTGTAGCCACCCCAGCTCGTCCGTATAGCGCATGTCGCGCCCAAAATATTTTACAAATCTATTAGAGTTGGCGAGATCTGAGTTAAGAATTCCAGCCTCTGCTTTTGCTGCTTTTTTGCTTTGATTTTCCGCTTTCAAATTGGCTTTGCGGATTGACCTGATTTGCTCCTTATAGCTGCTACCATCTGCCGGGTGCTGCTGGAAATGATCACAGAGAGTTTTGACTATATCTATATCGTAGGATGGGGGGAGATTTGCGGCGCGTTTGAAAATTCGCATTGTCTTGAGCATCGTCGGGCGGTCCGCCCAGACTGGAATAGTTAAAATACAATCCTGAATGGATTTTAATTCAACGAGAAACTCGTCAGTTGTATCTTCTTGCGCCATGCTACCCCTATAATCAACTTGGCCGCGATAGTGCGGGCCTTTAACGCTACATGACGGTATCTATATATACAACGATTATTTTATGCCTTAACACAAAATATTTTATAAAATCTTATAAAAAGCTATTGCATCTACTAAAAGGATGTGGGATGATGATTTTGTTGGACGGAATGGAAAACCGAAAACAAAAGGAACAAGACAATGAAATGGAATAAAATTAATCAATTTAGCACAGCGCAAGATTATAAAGTGGGTACCGCGGTGGTGCACGAAATAAGGTCGCCGCACCAAAAATCTGCGTATGCGCTAAAATTAGAAAACAAGCCGCCCCAATATTTTCAAACACGCGAACAAGTCGAGCAATATTTAAACAGCATCGATGAGGCGAAGTAATGTTAGTAGTAATTGGTTTTATCCCCGGCGGCATGCTTGGTTGGTATTTTGCCGGAAAACTTTTAAAAAGCAGTAAACAATGGGATCGAAATGGCAACTAAATCTTTTGGCGCGTGGCTTGAATTGCAAATCTTTGGCGCTGGTTTAACGCGTCAACAATTCGCCAAAAAAATGCGAGTGCATGAAGCAACTATCGGCAATTGGATTGCGGGCAAATCAGTGCCTTACGATAAAAATCTTTTGGCGTTAGCAAAAGTTTTTAAAATGGACGCAACAAAAATAAAGGGAATGCTATGAAAAAGAATGCTGGTGAGATCTTTTGGGTTATGTGGTCCGCTCTTTGGGTGTGTTTATTTTTTTATGCAATCCTAATTGCATGTTACGTTGCGAACGGTGAGTTGCCGACGAATGCACAACCGATAATTAAAAGTGGTGAAATGAATGGAAAATAAAGAAGAAAAAGCTTTCTGGTGTGACAAATGCGGGCGGCGTTTAAAACGAAAAGCATATAGGACTAACTAAAATGACCATCCAAATCAAAAAAGCAGTTCGCCTGCAAAAGAAATTCCGCGGATGCCTAAATGCTCCATCGGGCGCGGGTAAAACATACTCAGCGCTAATGCTAGCCGAAGGACTGAAGAACGGTGGCAGAGTGCTAGTCATTGACTCTGAGCGCGGTAGTTCTGTGCTGTATGCTGACAAGTTCGACTTCGATGTGCTCGAGCTTCCCGACCACTCGACGGATAGCTACTTAGAGGCAATCAAAGCAGCAGCAGGATATGACGTAGTGATTATCGACTCTATGTCGCATGCATGGGAAGGCGTCAAAGAGGATGTTGATTCTTTCACGAAGCGAAATCCCCGCGGCAATACATTCGAGGCATGGGGTAAGGTCGGGACTCCAATTTTCAAAAAGATTATGAATGCCGTACTAGCACTGTCCGGTCACTGCATCGTCACTATGCGAGTTAAATCTGACTACATTATGGAAGAGTATACAGACTCCACCGGGAAGAAGAAAACCAAGCCGGTAAAGGTAGGACTAGCACCAGAATTCAAAGCTGGTGCCGAGTATGAATTTGATTTAGTTGCCAATATCGACCTTGAGCATAACTTCATTGTCGAGAAGACCCGAATAGAATTCCTAACTGATAAAGTCTACAACAAGCCGACAGCCGAACTCGGCACAGCGATACGCGACTGGCTGAACTCCGGCGCGGAAGCACCGAAAGTTGAGAGCCTAATAATTCCAAATGGGAATGGAGTAGTTGGAATTAGACCAACCGTTACGGCGGCGCTAGCCAAGACAGTCAATAACGCCAATGTCAAGCCCGGTGAAGGTCCCTGGTATCACTTTATGGAATCCGGCATGTATACCGGACATCCACTAGCCACTGTGCCAGATTCCTGGATGGTAGGAGCACTTGCAAAGCACCGCGATAAGCTTGCGGTCGATGATGTAACAGCAATCGAAGCCGCAATAGCTAACCCGGAAGGCCGAGCGGCTGCGCAAGAATATTATAATCAGGAAGCATAACATGACACAAGCAGAACTAGACCTAATTAAAGAATTCACTTTTATCGCCGGTAAAGGCGACTACAACGCCAAGCAAGCGTGTATCATGTCCGCTGCTGTTGCGAAATGGCGCGTGGAGCACGGAGAGCCATTGGGTTCCGCTACGGATTGCCTTGATTGTGTTTGTCCCGTTGTTCGAAGGCTCGCAATATCCATTAACGATCGCAGTTGGTGGAAGGATGATGCAGAGCGGACTGACGTTCTTTTGCCGTTCGTTGATAAGATTCTCGATACGAAAAACGAAAAGTTGACTCTGCGTCGTGCTTTTCTATGCGCTGATTATGCATGCCGGATATTTGCGCCTAATGCTTTAGAGGTGGTGAAAAAAGCAGAGTGGGCGGATAGACTGCGGGCTCTTGCTCCTGTTGTGGATATTGATTCGGCTAAGATTGCGCAAGCTCTGTGCCGCGAGGCACGAGCTGCTGCTGCTGCTGATGCTGATGCTTATGCTGCTTATGCTGCTGCTGCTGCTGCTGCTGCTGCTGATGCTTATGCTTATGCTGATGCTGATGCTGATGCTGCTTATGCTGCTTATGCTGCTTATGCTGATGCTTATGCTGCTGCTGCTTATGCTGATGCTTATGCTAAGAAATCAAATCGCGAAACTTGCTTGAAGTTGCTCATCGAACTTTGCGAGATGAAATGAAAACTAAAGAACTAGAAGGCAGCATAGTAATCGGCGTCCGCCATCGCCCAGATCAAATAGCCCGGATGAAAAACTATGCCCGGAATCGCGGTATGGATTGGGATAACTACGGCGATCAGCCTAGGGTGATTCGGGAGCTTATTAATATTGGACTGGAAGTCAGTAAGAAGCGGGGGAAGAAATGACAGTCCTAGAATACGCCCTAACAAACTACATTCGCGAGCTGCGCGAGCTAGAGTTCATCCACCGGAACGACCTGGAGTTGTGCGAGGATTATGCTTGCAGGCGGGCAGAGCTGGAGAAACGGTTAGCTGATTGGATAATTGAGTTGAGAGAGAAGAGTGAGGTTTTACATTAATAATATTGCGGAGTGTCCGTAGCATAATGGTAATGCGCCAGGATGTGGCCCTGGAGGATGCGGGTTCAATTCTCGTCGGGCACCCCGGAGTTAAATAAAGAGAAGGTTTATGAAACAGGTTATTGCATTTATTTTATCCACTACACTGCCAGTTTTTTTAGTTGCCAAATATTGGCCGGATATGGAGCCGCTGCCGAGGACAGAGAGAGTTAGATATCAGGAGCCGCTTTTGAGTCAAGTGATTGAAGATGCTGCGAACAAGCATCATGTTCAGAAAGAAATTTTAATGGGTTTGATATTCCACGAGAGCAAATATGATGAAACAGCATTCAACCCGGAAAAAGAAAGTAGATGTTATAAGCAAGCAAAGACGCCGAAAGAACGTCGTCGCTGTGGAAGTCACTCTCTCATGCAAATTGTTAGTAAATGGTATGGAGGAGATCGAGATACATGGGTCGAGAATATACAAAGGGGTTCTAAAATCCTCGGGGACTGTATCCGCAGAGAAACTACTATTAGACGGGGATTGGGATGTTACAACGGCGATAGGACAGGCGCCTATGCCGCCGCGGTCATTCAGGACGCGAAAGCATTCGGCTATAAAGGATAAATAAAAAAGGAGAATAGGATAATGGGTTACGACAGTACAAAATTCAGCAAGAGCGAAGAAGAACCGACATTGCCGTTCGGAAAATACAAAGGTTGGGTCTATGGCGAGGTGCCGGATTCATATCTGAAATGGATTGAAGAGAACACCGACTCGGAAAAGAAGGCTGCTAAATATGCGAAGGCCGAAATGGATAGACGGGCCGCGGAAGGGATCTCGATTGGGGATGATGATATTGACGCGAGCAAAGTCGTTGCGAAACCTGCCAAGACGAATCAATCGAATGATTTTCAATTGCTAAACGCTCGCATTGATGGGTTGGTCGCCAGGATTAAAAAGCTAGAGGCTAGAGTTTTTAAGGATGATATCGGGGAAACTATTAGCTTCGACTCGGACGACATACCTTTTTAAAATGAGCACTAAAACAAATGACTACCAAAGCTGAGCGCAGATTCAAAAAAAGGCGAACGAGAATATTTCGAATAATGCGTCGAGAGCTTCGAAAAGTAATACAACGTGATTTGCCGAACCCATTTTTAAAACTAATACCAAAAGAAGATTGTTTTTTCGGAGAACCTGTAAAAGTGCCGTTAATTTGGGGGGGAGAAGAAAAATGACCGATAGACTAATTTACATAGTGCCAAACGAGGCAAGTGAGAAAATTGGAATTTCTTTCGGCGCAACTGTGTCGCAAATTCCAAAAGGCGGTGAAAAATCAGAATTGATTTATTTGGCCGTCGAAGTCGCTGAATTATGGCACGTCACGGAAATGTTAAAAACTGTTCGAGCGAGGATGGGCGAAATAAAAACGGAGCCAAAAGAAATAATGCTTTCAGCACCGCTTTATCTTGGCGTAATTGCCTGCTTGCGCGCGCACGCGAAAGAATTCCAGCACTCGCATACATGCCCAGATTGTTTTCATTACGATGGTTTTTTGTTTTCCTGTGTGTGCGAAGCGGAAAGGGCGGTGTCGGTTCGGCTTAAAGGTCCCGCAATTTTGCGGGCCGCTATTCGAATAAATCAAGAGCGTGAACAAGTCCGAAATATGATTTCTGCGGTTGTGCGTTGTGCGCTAAGCCCCGATTGTGATTGTGCCGAATGCCGAAACGCGCGGGTAATAGAATTAGAAAAAGAACAGATGATACACTAATGGGAAAACATAACGCTAAAATAGAGCATCAACATCAAAGCGCTTTTTTTGAATGGGTAAGAATAAAGGAAAAAACAAATGAAGATTACAGAACAATCTTTGCTATTCCAAATGGAGGAAATCGCGATATTGCAACGGCTGTTTCTCTCAAACGAGAAGGAGTTCGAGCGGGCGTTTGGGATGTTTTCTGTGCCACGCCCCGAGACGGCTGGTCGGGCTTGTGGATTGAATTTAAATCTCCCGGCGGAAAGCTTAGAAAAGAGCAAAAAGACTGGAAACTCTTAATGGAAACGCGCGGCTATAAATTAGTCGTGGCGTTTGATTGGGAAGAAGCGAAAAGACAAACAGAAGTTTATTTAGGGTCTACGGCTGAATGATTTATGGGAGATGCGGTAACCCGCGAGGGCCCGACGCCTGATTATAGATTAAGGCTACCATCTCCCGCTTTTTACATATGGGCTACGATAGCGAAGGAAAGAGCAGACCAGTTGGGTGATGATTTTGAATTTTGTGCCGCATCTCGCACAGATCTGCCAGCCCTAGTAAAATGGGCGAGCGAGGCGAGAAGGTTGCTTGCAAATCTAGACAACGATCATAACGAGATGGCCTTAAACGACGTGATGCGAATAGACAAACTTTTATCCGAAATCGAGGAATGATGACACAAGAACCAAACTACAAAGCGATCGTTGAGGAACTGCAAAACATTATGGATAGCTATTTGGGCCCAGTAAAGTTCGCTCCTGATTATATTCGAGCCATCATCGCCAAGCACACGCCCAAGCCGGGGACGCTGGAAGATGTTTTACGCAAATTATTAGAGGAGCTGCGACCAGACCCGCATAGTAATTCGTTTGCTCGGTGGGTAGGGCTTTGGAATCAATGCGACAAACTTCTGAAGGAGCGGGAGCCGAAAAATGAAGGATGAGCTGATCGAATTACATAATCATTGCGTGATGTGTATGAAAACAATTGCCGCGGCTGAATTTGGCCGATGTTTTAATGCAAAACTTTAGACCTATCAATCAGTAATTGAGGTAATTGAGCGCATGATTGCCGCACGGGATACTGGAAGCCCCAAAGATCTAGACAAGGATATTGGCTATTCTTATGCGTTCAATTGGAGAGACTGGAGAGTCAAATAAATGAAAACCCCAGAAGAAATCGACAAGTTAACAATTCAAAAAGATGAATCAATCGTCGATAAAATGACGCAAGCTATTTTGAATTTCCAAATGCATTGGTGCGAAAAGCCTGTCGCCTTAATTCTTTCACCCTATGCGTTTTTGCAGCTTGAATGTTGGATGAGAGAAAACCATCGATTTCATAGCGTCGAAAGTAAATTCGAGTTTAGCGGAGTCGAGTTGATTTGTGCCGACACTGATAAGTTTATTACATGCGCGATGTCTCCAAAACTTGCGGCTCATTATCAATACAAGCTTGAGAAAGGTTTATGAAAACCCCAGAAGAAATCGATGCGCTGACGAAAGAGGCAAACAGTATACTCAATTGCTACGATAGAGTTTTCCCTAAGACTATCTTAATGGGAGTCAGGGACCGTTCTGCTGAATCGTCAGTCGATTATTGTAACGACGAATGCCGACGGTTACTGGTTTCTTTTATGTCTTTGTGTCGCGAGCAGCGAGAGGAGATTGCGCGGCTGAACGGGAAAACGAACTTCTGCGCTGGTTGCGAAACGTTGGCGCGGCAGTTTGCCGAGAAGAGAGCGCGCTGGGAGGAGCTGCGGAAATTCGTAGTTGAAGAGTTTGTAAATTGTCATCCATCGGATACTCAATATGATACGCCATTTGACCACGGTGCTCTTTATCGCGGGTCAAGAATTATGTGCAAGATTGAAGAGCTGGAGGCGAAAAAGGGTGAGTGACGAATTAATCTACGATTTACGAAACACGCGCGCCGCTTTACTTTGGCTTGTTTTCTTTCTTTGCTTATTTCTAGCTATCGCCGCGAGGTCTTGTAGTGATGCGCAGGTTGAACAAGCTAAATGCGTTACAAAAACTGTTGAGGCTGAAAAATGACTAAGCAAAAAATCGAGCCGCTACCATGCGCGATATGTAAGGCCAAGGCTTTTGTTGCGGGGCAAGAATCAATCGATCGTGACGGAAGCATTATGAAGACATACGAAGACTGGCTGAAATCGCGGGGGAAGGAATGAGCGATTTAAAAACTTGGGTAAAATTTTCTTTAGTGGCTTCCCTCGCTTGGCTCTTTTACCTCTTTGGATTTTCAGTGATGATTTCAGTTTTGGTTGCTTGTTTTCTTCTGGCGTTTATATTCTCGCACCCTTTTTGCTGTCGCGAAGAAGGGATTAGCGACTGGGTTTATAAATCAGAAGAGCACTCAAAGTGAACTCGCTAATCACGCTGACGTGTTGTGATGGCAGCAAGTCTTCTTACCAATTCGGAGACGGCGACTATAAGCGATGGTTTTTAGTATATCTTATCGTAACCGAGATTAATCGACAGCAGGTGATGAATAAATGACTTCTATAATCACGCTGACTTCTCCAATGTTTAAACTGAGTTTCGATTCTTCTCAGCGTCGATCGAAGACTAAGTTTTGGAAGATTTTGCAACGGGAAATTAAAAGACAGCAGGAGATAAACAAATGACTTCCGTGCTTACACTAACATACCCAGAGGGCGGAACGTTTACCTACGAGGTAAACAAATCCTTTATCCGCGGCATTGTCGTAATTATCATTCATAGAGAAATTGACCGACAAATGTTTTTTAATAAAAACGGTAAATGGCCATGGTGGGGAAAAAGCCAAAATGACTAACTCTCAAATAGGAATTCCTCGCACACACCCCGACTTTATAAAGGTTCGTCGTGAGCGTTTTATAAAATTGCTTCGAGAAGCAAAGCGCATATTGAAGTTATCGCCTGAAGAGAAAGCAAAAGTGAATGAACTTATTGAGATGATAAAGAGATGACTAACTGGGAAAAGCTGAAAACGTGGCTAAATGAATGGCGACTACAATGCGATAAGTTAGTAGATACACCAATAAACCTTTACACTAAGGCTAATTTGCGTTGTGTCATTAATCGCATGGCCGAGATTGAAGCGGAGGAAGTCCCACGAGTAGGTTTTCAGGAGGTCCACATAGATACCACGCCAGAATCCCGCATACGCGAAATTGTGCGTGAGGAAATATCAAAAGCAAAGATAATTGAAATAGGTATTAGTTGGGATTACTCCAAACAAATACCCGCGGACGTTCCGGCGAATTACCGAATCGAGCCTGGTGATGAATGACTAAGACAAACGCTCAGCTAATAGCGGAAACTCGTAATAATATTTCGCAAGTATCGTATAATGGTATGGTATTAAGGTTGGAAGGTGGCACTAGCGAATTATGTTTACAACTCTGCGACCGACTAGAAAGGGCGGATGCGCTAAGCCTAATGCTATTAGACGAGCATTGCCGCGACGGTTACAATGCCATGCTTAAGGCCACTGCCGTTAGTGAGGCCGAAAAGGATAAGCAGATCGTTGAACTGAAAAAGCAGTTGGACCACGAACGTGGTATAAAAATAAAGCTTCAAGATGATCTAATGTTCAATAAAGCTAATCCAGACTACTATCTAACCGAGAATAATGAACTAAAACATCTTTTAGACGAAGCATATTGCGCCATTCCGGTTGAATTTTGTGAATGCGCTAAAATTGGTTGTAAGAAGTGTTTTCGTAATAGTGTTGTTACCAGCATAGAGGAAAAGCTAAAATGAATTTATTGATTTCGATATTTTGGGCGGTAGTAACAGGGTCGTCTTATCAAGCGTGCTATAAAGAAGGTTCGCTAGCCGAAGTCTGCGCGCCTGCAAATGGTGTCGGAACACACGCATTTAGTGGGCTGAAGTTCGACACTGATTATGTGTTTACATACAAGCAAGATGGTGTTGAGTCGTTGCCGTGGAGTTATCACACACCAGTAAAAAAAACTCCGCCGCTGACTGCTCCAACGCTGGTAGTTGTAGCACAATGATTTATAATTCCCGCGATGGTCAAACGTGGCGGGAATATTATAAAGCATCGTGCAAAACTACATATCAAATGTGGACAAGGTTTGAGGGTCCTTGGCCCGCCGAATGGGATAAATGCTATGAGGATAGTTTTTAAATGAATATCTGGCGATGGTTCAGAGAACGAAGAGATTTTGATGATTGTCCGCAGTTAATAAACAATCTCGTTTCTATTCTTCGGGATATTAATGAAAACGTATATAATATAGAGATGAGGATTATGTCCGTACAAGATGATTTCGATAAGTTGTCAACTGATGTTTTATCTGTAATTCAAGGGCTTAAAAACGACGTTGTTACCTTGCAAGCGCAAGTAGCCGGAAACGGTGAAGCGGCGGCAACTTTAATTGCATTGGATGGCAAGATCAACGCTTTAGATGCTGCGGTAACTGCTGCGGTCGCTCCAGCACCGGCCGTCGCTGTTCCGCCGGTTGATCCAACACCGGCTAGTTAATGGTTTTTGGGGCGTTCCGTCTAGGCTTGTATACTATAAGCAATCCTGGGAGGAGCCTAGCGGCGTCCCGCTTTTCCGAGATAGCTCAATTGGTCGAGCAACGGGCCGTTAACCCGTAGGTTCTAGGTTCGAATCCTAGTCTCGGAGCTTTAATTTTTAAGAGGAGAAAAAGAAATGCAAATAGTTCCACTCAACGATCGCGTTATGATTCAAAAAATAGAAATGGAAAGTAAAACCGCCGGGGGTCTTTTTATTCCCGATGCGGCAAAAGAAAAGCCGTTTACTGGCAAAGTGTTGGGCGTTGGCCCTGGCCATTATTCGGCACAAGGGGTTTTTATTGCGACTACATTACAGCCCGGCGATGTTGTAGTATTTGGGAAATACGCGGGAAGTGAAATCGAAATAGATGGTAAAAAGTTGTTGTTGTTAAAAGAAGAAGATGTTTTTGGAAAAGTAGAGGAATAGAATATGGCAAAATCAAGAAAAAGATTAGTTAGAGTTTTTATTGTAGACCCCAATCAATCGGTTCCGATTGAGCGTAGTGTTCTTTATGACGGGAAAGAGTTCTGGACTGATTTAGACGATCAAGATTTGATTTTACAAATAGATCTGCCGAACTTGTTAAAAACGCATAATGTTTATCGCACAACACTTCCCGACTTATATGCACAACGAACCGCCGGGGCGACGTGTAACCTTGAAGCAGCAACTGTTATGGATATTAAAACGGGCATTATGACTCTTTGTAGCGCATAAATAAAAAGGGGCGAAAGCCCCTTCCTTTTATTTCTGTTTTGCAAACCTGTCATAGGTCTGCGAATCAATAAGACACATTGCCGGAACTTTCTCAAAGCGCTCTAAAGCAATCCAAGTTGACGCACCGATAAGCATACAGCCGACCGCGAAGAATGTGGTTTTGAAATATGAATCCAACATTATCGTGCCCCCCGTGTTACTAAGCTTGCCAATTCTTGCCGGTCTTGTTGTGTGTGTTCTTCTAACGGCTGCTGTTTGCGCTTACTTAAATAACCTCGATTAGCTTCCGCAAGAAAACTTGTGCTCCCCATTACAAAGCCGTCACCCGTCGAAACGCCGCAAGCTGTTGTTGTGAGTAGTAGAAAAATAAGATAATATTTAACCTGGCGCATATAGTTTAATTCCTTTTTCTATTTGTGTTGATTGGAACACAAGCCGTTTTTCCATTCCGGTATGCGCCCCTTTTAAACGTTAGATGTGGTGTATCGAACGTTCGTTTCGAAGACTTTAGAAGTTTTTATAAGATTTGGTAAGTGAAACTGAAGAAAAACGCGCCGCTTGTCACTCCTACCGAAACATATTGAAACCTAGCTTTTTTACTTCCCGATTCAGCGTAAATTCCACAACTAAGGCTCGCGATATTCGTCGCTGACCCCGTTCCACCGAGTTGTTCCGCCGTGGTGACACTTGAGGCGATAGGGAGAGCCATATCTAATTGTGTCGATGTTGCGGTAAGCGTTGCGGTTATATCCACGCGCCCGGAAACGGTGACGATATTTCCGACTCGCGAATATTGGCAAGCATATGCTGTTGATGCCCCAACGTTTGTGGTGTTCGAAAGTGTTGGCGTATATGTGCCGGAATTCATAACCGGATTTCCAACGGGTGCAACGGCAATAAGCCTGTAAACATCATTTGCCAAATCATATTGCACCGAAACAGGAACGCCGCTTACAAGGTCTCCCGAGGCAAGCGCCGTTGTGCCATCCGAGCGTTTAATTGATTTTGATGCTATGCCCGCATTCCCAAAAGAATCGTTGATTGTAAGAGTTGCGGCACCCGTATTGGATGCGTTTGGAATAAAGCGGAAAAGTTCGCCGTCGATTACGCGATTAATAGGAACAGAAAGCGCCAATGTGTAAGCGTTGCTGCTATTAGTGCTCGTTCCGCCCCATGTCTCTCGGATTGCGTCAATAACATCAGCTACGCGCCGATTAAAAACAACAGGGCTTCGAAGATAGTCACCTAGCGACACGTCTAGCGTCCTCTATGTATCTGGTGCGATTCCAAGACGCAAATCCGTTCAGATAAATCATGTCGTTCTTCTTTGCATTCATCCGAGCGTTGGAATAGCTCTTTAATGTTCTGGTCAATCTGATCCAGCGTACGGCTAAGGAAAAAGCCGCCGCTACCAAGAATAATAGTGCTAAGAATCGCAATAATTGCATCAGAATGATCGCCCATGTCATGATCCTATCCCTACGATTTTAGCTTTGAAAAAACTGCATCAATATAATCCTGCGCTTTGCTTGGAGTCTTCGCCCCGTTGTATTTCGCGAGTGCAAGTTTTACGTTTCCGTGTGTTTGCTGTAGCAAGTCACCCATGTAGAGTTTAAATAACCCTTCTCCGCCTTCTTTTGTTTTCGGGTCAAAGCTTGTGCCATGTTCTGCATTAACCATTTTTGCGGTTGACGGTAAAAACTGAAACTCACCTTGCGCGCGTTGCCCATCTGGAAGCAATCTACCCACTGCGCCCGGATTTCCCGAAGATTCCACGGCGCTAATAGCTGGTTTTAGCTTTTCAACAATAGGCGAATAATCAGAAGAATTCGATTGTGCCGGCGCAACTATTGCCGGTGGTGTAAACGCGGGCCTATAGGCGGCTGAGTGGTCCATATTATCGCCTTTTTGCCCCAGAATAGCTGAGCCTATAGTTGGAGCTGCTGCGGAAGTAACGGAGCCTAACCCCGATAGAACATCAGATCCAAGGCCGGTTAAGTTTGATAATTGTGCAAGCCCTTGAGGCGTCCTAGCTAACCATTCGCCAAGCGCCGCTGTAGCTCCAATTAGAGGGTGACCGCTAACAATGCCTGCCATTAAAGGCACACCAGCACCCCCAGAGGTTCTATGCATTTGCAAGAGCCCTGTAACGGGGTCTGCGTTTTCTGCAATTCCCGCTGCTCTTTGTATAATCGGTGAGGCTAGAATATATTTTTGCGTTTCTTTGTTTATGGCTTTTACTTCTGGAACATGATTTTCAATAGTTTGCTGCATATCCGCATAAACTGAGCGCCAAAAGTTATTACCTACTTTATTTGCGGGGTCCCATTTATTCGTTAAAGATTGCTTTTGTCCCTGGAGATACGCAAGCGAACCGTCACCCTCTTGCTTAATCGCTTGATCATAATCACTTAGCTTTCCTAAATACGTATCAATTTCATTTGCTGGCATTTTTGAAGATTGCAAATAGGAAAGCGTATTGTTCCAATTAGGCGTAATGTCTTGCACGCGCGCCGCGTCGACTGGCGTTATAGCATCATTCACTTGTTGCCCAAGGTCTTTCATCTTAGCGGAAACAACTTTAAGCAACTTAGCGGGATCTCTCGTGCTTCCAAGTTTATCGTTACTTAACAAATCGTCTAGCGCGGTCTTAGTTAAACTTTCCGCCCCATCTGGCGTATCGATTCGCTGAACAGGATTTAATGTTTTTGAATAATCTGCCGCACGCGCCCCGATTGATTTTCGATCGAGCGCTAAAGACGCATCTTCTGCCGTTCCGCCTAGCCCCGATAAACCCTCCCCTAAAGCACTAAGGCCGCCGCCAAATAAAGCGCCCACTGGCGCCGCATCTTCTGCCGCTTGCAACTTATTTGTTTCCGCGTTTCCCGCCGCGCTTGTTCCGGCAAGTATTGAGCCAATCCCCGCATTTTTTGCAATATTCCCCGCCGCGCCTAAATCAGAACCTATTCCAAATAACGCATTTGCTGGATTTAATGCTGTCGCGCCTATAGCGTGCAATGATTGCGATTCAATTGGGTACGCCGTATCAAATTGTTTTTGGCCCCCGCGAATTGCCGCTAATTCATTTTCGTAACTTCCGTAATTTGGCGATAAACCGACATCTTGCCGTAAGCTACTTGCGCCACTTCGAAGCCCCGCCGCTATTTCGTCGATCCAGTTTTCTGTTTGTCCGCCGCCAAGCGCCCCGGTCAATCCTGCCAATTTTTCTTGTGTTGATAATTCATGATCGGGCTGGTTATTATTAGACAAAAACCCTGGCGCGGGTAGTCCTGGCAATCCGGCTGCTGGCTGGTTCGCTGTTAAAAATCCTGGTGCTGGTAGACCTGGCAATCCATCGGCCATTATTGCCCCACTAATCCTTTAGCTTGAAGCGCTGATATTTCTGCGGCACTATATCCTGCCGCAACTGCCTGAGATGCTGTGTATCCTGCCGCTGGTGGCGCTCCCGAACTTCCCCCCGGAAGGGCGCCCGCTTGTCTTAGGCTATCAACATTAGAAATTGGCGCCGCTTGATATGGTGTCCCCGGAACATTCAAAAGTTTTTGTAAATTATCAACTGCTGCCAATGCCTTTGCTTGTCCAGCTACGTCGGAGGTAATTGCAAGATTCCCCGCGTTGCTCAATAAATCCTTTTTATATCCATTTAAAATTCCGCGCACAGTGTCCGGGCCCTGAGCGCCACCAACACTTAATCCTTTTAAAACTTCCTGAAAACCTACTGGCCGCCCAGTACGGGAAATAGCATTTGCGATCTCAACTGCGGCATCAGGCAAAACAGCATTATAAATATGCTGTGGAGATGTTCCAGACATTTTGTCTTTTGCAGAGTCCCACATCCCGACAAGCGCCTCAGGAACACCCGCCGGATCGCTCATTTGATTCAGCGTTGCTTCTAAATTATTCATTTTCTGAATTGCGGAAGCGCCTGAAGAAATCCTATCAACTGTTGTTTGCGCTAGCTTTGATTGTGTTTCTTGTTCTTTAATCATAGATCGAGCCGTAGCGGGATCGCCCCCCGATTTTAAAAGCGCCTCGGGATAAGTCATGATACCTGGGCTCGACTCTTGAGAAAAACTAGGGTTAGCACCCGCGCCACTAACCGGCGCCGTTGCGCCTAACGGAATCGGCTGCGGGGATGATGTCGGATCGAACCCGGCTAAATGATTTAAATCGGGACCGCCAAGCTCACGAGAAATTAACGGCGCTGCGGGATTGTTTAAAATTGCTTTTTGAGCATTTTCTTTTAACGCATCCGCTTCATCTTGTGCTTTTTGAGCATCGGCAAACTGTTTCGCTTCTTGAAGTTTACCAACGGAACTAAATACACTGTCGTCCATTCCCGAGGGCTGAGAAAGCACGCTCTTGGGGTTTTGTAGTAATTGGCTTACAAGCTGATTCCCCATTTGCTTTTGAGCGGTGATATAGTTATCGCCAACTTCATGCGATATGCCACCCGTTAAACCTGCAAGCACACCCGCAATTCCGGCTTGTAGCGGGTCTTGCGTGTGGACATTTCCTTGCGCGTCTCGATATGTTTGCCCGGCATCTTGCAAAACTTTCTGGCCGAATGAATCGCCAAAGTTTGACAAATTCGCCCAAGGATTTGAGGCCGTAGCCGCTTGATCTACACCGCCAAGAGCTGAAAGAATTGTGCTAAAATCTAGGTTTGCCATAAATTATTGCGCCAATGATAAAGAGCCCGGTGGCGTCGAATTAAAATGGGTTGCACTAATATTCGCAACGTTTGTTGCCGAGTTTGCGTTAATTCCGGCAACTGCTTTTTGTCCCGCTGTTTGCGTTTGAGCAACTTGCAATGCTGTTTGATTGTTGCCTTTCGCGATATTTTGACCGGTAACTGTATTAAATATCGAGTTGACATCTGGTTGCTGAAATCCGACCGATTGAAAGCCCTGTAACTTCGGATCGAAATATCCTGTTGACTGCAAAGAGTTTAACGGATTTACAGAACCGGCAATACCTTGCAAACTATTCGTATTCGCGTTTTGCTGATTTACACTTTGCCCATACGCGTTTGTTGTTGCTGTATTCATTGCATCTGATTTTAGATTGTCGTAACGAGTATCTAAATCATGCATCGCGTTTGAATATGCCTGAGAACCTACAGGAATACCGCGTTGAGTTAGTGTTTGGTCGAGCTGTTCTTTTTCGCGTCCGTATGCTTGCCCGGTATCTTTTGTTAGATGCCCATAAATCGAGTTGATTAGATCTTGGCTTGGCCCTTGTTGCGGTCCAGCGTGATTTACCGCATTTTGATACGCGCCCCCTTGTCCAAGAATTCCGCCGAGAACATTCGACGCGTTAACAGCGCTTCCCTGAGTGCCTTTAACAACATCTTGATTACCTTGTGAAAGATTCTGATTAACTGTCGGCTGCCCCGTTACGGGGTCAATAGTTACCTGAGAGCTTCCGAAAGCATTATTTTGATTCGGGTTTGTAAGGAGCTGCCCTTGTGGCGTTACTTGTCGTGCGGTATCTGTTGCCGCCTGTATTACACTTCCCGGATCGTTCAGCTTGATATTTGGGCTTGTGTTTGGTGTTGTTTGCGCCGCTTGCCCGCGCAAACGTGCTAATTCCGCATCAGCCTGAGCTTGATTAATTCCGCCGCTAGAAACTTGTTGCTGTAAATTTTGTTGCGCTTGCTGAATGTAAGGCGAATCCGGCCGAGGCCCCGCCGCGGGGTAAGATCCCGAAGTATTCGCGTTTGGTGCAGGTGCCGGTGCTGGTGCAGGCGTTGGCTTTGGTTTTGCTGCTGGTTTTTTAGCCATTATCGTAGTTCCCCTTCAACATAGGTTGCTTCAAAACCTGTTAATTCGTTTCGTTCGCCCGTTGGCGTTTTCATAAAGCAATAAGATAAACGCCGCCCTTGACCGCCTGGCGCTACTTCCGCAACGCTATATAACCCCGCTGTCGTGGTTGTGCTGTTTGAAGAATAAACTGAACTCGTCGGCTCAACAAAATCCACACCTACCTTTGCCATAGTTATAAGCTTATTGTTACTCGTGTTTAAATCTTGCCCAATCATTCGAACCATTGAAGACTGTTTTCGATTATTACTGCCAAAATCATAAAATGGCGTTTTCCAAGACAACATACTAGCCGCCAATCCAGTATTTTCTCCCGCTCCAGAAACTTCAATTCTGTAAAGCCCAGTCAACCCCAATGCGCCTTGAGCCGAGTTGGTTCCATAAAATAAAAAACCGCCTGCGTTGCATATGCATGTCGGATAGGGAGTTACTCGCAACGCGCTCCACGCGCCTCGTTCATAATTCATTGTATAGATAAAATGAGTAGAACTACAGCCGTAAAGAAACGGATTTTGTGGATCTAAAGAGAACTGCCGATCGAGAAAAACGCCATTTGTTCCAACGTTCCGAGAAGCCGAATAGTATGTAACGTCTTCTTCCGTGCGACCCGCGAATATTTGACTAAGCTGGATAACACCACGAGAGGTTGATATAAAAACTTCTTGCCCAAATTTAACAATACAATTTCGGCCGGTAGGTTTGGGAATTGATGCCCTTGCAACTAGCTGCCAATTTGACGCCGCTGGCCAGTCACCAGAATAAAAAAGAATTTCCCCGGAATTTGAAATCAAAACCATTAATTCATCAGAGTTCAAGCCCTGGTTATACCCCCAAGAAAAGCCCGTAATAATATACCCCGGACGTTCTAAAACTTGCGCCAAATCAAAAGAAGTCATCGTGCCCGAAGTAGATCCAACGCCGCCATACCACAATAGTGTTGGCGTTCCGGTTGTTCCCTCAAGAGCATAAAGCCGATTTTTAAAATTCCATCCGTAGGCTAATTTACTAACCGTTGGCCCAGAAAATGACGTAGCAGCACAATTCCCACCGGCTACAATGTCATATTTCCAAGGCGTCTGACCTTCGCAAAAAAAGAAAATGTTTTTGTTGAAATTGCAGATATTAACGCTTGCCGCATTTACTGTAACAGCGCCTGTTATGTTTGTTGGCGAAGTATCAGACGTGCTGGCCATCAAATAAACAGTATTATTTGTGCCGATGAAAATTATTTTCTCAACTCCTCCTTGCGTCCAAAAAGGATACAGCTGCTCTATTCCCGAGGCAGTGGAAAACATAAGCGTTTCAACGCCGCGCTCGCGAATGCCCCAATCATAGCAATAATAATTGATAAGCTCGCGGGCTTCTGTGGGCTTGTAATCAATAGGCGAAGAGGTAAAATTAACCCCATCAACC
>Ga0114962_10001186_pt1 | contig 22718 bp, 18 predicted proteins | sample C_130820_MF_Meta_FD_87017 | JGI IMG/M metagenome (GOLD analysis project Ga0114962, IMG submission 87017) | Freshwater microbial communities from Lake Croche, Canada to study carbon cycling - C_130820_MF_MetaG | ecosystem: Environmental > Aquatic > Freshwater > Lake | place: Lake Croche, Canada... | reverse complement strand
TTTCTACATACCCAAAGGCATGCCTAAAAAATCGGGCTCTACCGGCTCTACCCAATTAAAGGGGGAGTGGGTATTGATTAAAAACGGTTGAATACTCAATGCTCTACCCAATAATCGAGGGGTGGGCACTCATCAGTCAACGACTTGAACCAGGACAATGTTGTCTTTACCACATGCTTTCACCACATGTGCCATTGAGCAACTTGTTCAACATTTGTTTTCATACAAGAATACCTTTTTGTTGACACACAATAACCATAGAGTCATGCCTGAGAGTTGCATCCAATTCATCCCGGTCATGTTGGGGGTATTTATGAATCAGCAAACTCGCGATCATGAACTGACACAGTTTGTTGGCAGTGATGATCAATTTAAACTGAAGATGGTTTGTAGCTGAGTTGTTGATGGACGGTTTGAGCGATCTCGTGTTTTTATTCTGAATAGCGACTTAAAAAATCATCAATCACTTTTGACACTTGTTCTTCTGCGCCAAAATACATGTGATACCCACCAAAGCAAGGGTTAGGGTACAAAGGGTCAGGTGATCCACCTGAAGCTGTGAAATACTCGGTTTTGGTGTTCCCGTTTGCCTTTAACTTTTCATACAAGTTTCGCGAGTACGATTCATTAATGTACTTCGTGCATCCTTCTTTTTCATGACCTAGGAAAAGCACGGGTATTTTGGTTGAAGAGGGGAAGGTTGAACCATCCGCGCCACTGGAAAAAACCAAGCCTTTGATGTCAATTTCTTTCTTCTCCTCTTCGAGCCACTTGAGGTATTCGGTCACACTTGCTGCACCGTTGCTGTGTCCCGTGATCCATACAGGCGTATTGGAGAGTTTTGAAGAGTAGTCAACAACACTATGTATTCGAACCAAATGATCAGTCCATCCTCTTGGAAATGGATATATTGCTGCCCCTTGATTTAATTTAACTGGATTGTCAAAGATAACTACATCGGTAGAACCTGAGGTTTTATCAGATTCGCTGAGTCTTTTTAAGAACAGGTTGAATGAATATTCTCTAAAGTATCTAGAGTTAACCCATTCGGGCTTTACGCCAACACTTCCGTCTCCACCAGGAATAAAAATTAGAGTCCTGGCGGAATGATTTGAGCGGTAAACGTAGGTTAAGGTTGGCGCAGAAGAAATAAACAATCCCTCTGAGATTTGATGGACTGATATTATTTCTGCAAATGAACAAAGTGGGGCAAGAAGTATTCCTATTGAAATTTTGAAAATAAAATTTGCAAAATTATCTATCGATAGCATTTTTATTGACCTTGCTACTTCATGAATTCATCAAATTTATAGAATTATGCCTTTTACTCAAACGGTCCCGTGCTTAGACATCGTGTACATTGTTGGGTTTGTTTTTTTCTTCTAAAGGTGTTGGCCATGATCAAGGCCAATAAGGTCATGATGAATATGGTGACGACCAATAAGAGGGCAATCAAAAGCGAATAAATTTTGTAGAGTTTGGGAAATACTTCGTATCCGGCCAAAAAAACCAGCCCAGTTAAAACAATACCCAAAATAAATAAGATTGCGAAACTAATCAATTCTTTTATTTTGGCAAATGGTGCATCAATCACCAACAACTGACCATACAAGTTGCACTGCTTGCACATGAACTTGAGATCGGTGTACTTGTTTGCTGAGGACTCAGTCATGGAGTTAGGATGGCTTTAATAAAGTTGGGTTGTTCAATGCCCTGAGTCGACAGTGTCTCTAAACTAGGCACGGAAACATTTTAAAGTGTTGCGGCAATGAACTTGGGCCAATTTGTATCAATCTAAACACGCAAGCGCTCAAATTGGTATTGAGCCAAGTGAAGTGAAGTGATCTCATTTTCTATTAAAAGGGTTTACTCTGATGTGCAATTCTAAAAATGAGTAAATAATAACTAGTATTTATTCGGTTTCGTTGCTGGTATTGGCTCATATGCATAATTTTTTAACTGAGCTTCGAAGGCTTAGATGTTTCAGTTCACTGGTCATGGCGGTCTTGTGCGCCATCTCTGGCGCATCATGGGCCCAAAACTTCCCCACCAAGCCCTTGACCTTGATTGTGCCCACTGCCCCGGGTGGGCCAGTCGATTTGACCGCGCGAATGGTTGTCAATGAATTGTCTGGGGTTTTAGGTCAGCGCATTGTGATCATCAATAAGCCAGGCGCCTCTCAAAAAATCGGAATTGAAGCCTTGCTCAATTCACCGCGGGATGGCTACACCTTCGCCGCATGTTCTGGTGCCTCCATGACCATCAACCCTGCAATAGACAAGTCGATTGGATATGATCCGATTAAAGATTTTGTCATGTTGGCCAATGGTATGGAAAACACCCGAGTTTTGGTGGTCAATCCCAGTGTTCCAGTAAAAACATTGGCTGAATTGGTCGCATATGCCCGTGCCAATCCAGGCAAACTCACGTATGGCAGTGGTGGTAATGGGTCTACGCTGCAGTTCTCGAGTGCCTCATTATTGAGTAAGGCGGGCGTAGATGTATTGCATGTGCCGTATAAATCGAGTGGTCCAGCATTGATGGGCTTGCTGTCGGGTGAAATTAGCATGCTGATGCCCGATATTGGTGATGCCATGGCTTACATCAGCAATGGAAATTTGGTGGCACTTGGAACGACGGGCAATACGCGCTCTGATAAGTTGACCAATATCCCTACTGTGGGGGAGTCAGGGGTGGCTGATTTGAAGAACTGGAGCTATTCATCATGGATAGGTTTTATTGCCGCCCAAGGCATACCCACAGAAGCCTCCACCAAGCTTCAAAGTTCATTGCTCACTGTTTTAAACTCTACAAAAATGCGAGAGGCCTTCGAGAAAATAGGATCAACTGTCTTGGGAACTCCATCCGATCAATTTTTTGCGCGGGTGAAAGAGGAGCTTGAAGTCAATCAAAAGTTGGTGAGCTCAGGCAAAGTCAAGCCCTGAAGACGATTGAAAGTCTTGCGCAACCTAAAATAAGCCTTTATTGACATGCTCGTTTTTAAAAGCCTCGGCTTTTGAATTGACCTCGAGTGCTGGTTTCGCAAAACAAGCGAGAGCATTTGCTTACAAAACATCCTCTGTAACGTCCTTGACAATTCAGTAAGAAAGAAATTCATGCCTGAACATTCATCTGTTAAACCTGTCACCGATTTTCAGTCGCATTTGAAACAACTGGAAGAAAAAGGGTTGCTCGTTCGCGTGGATCATCCCATCAATAAAGACACCGAATTACAACCCTTGGTCAGATGGCAGTTTGTGGGCGGTTTGCCTGAAAATCAACGCAAAGCTTTTCTATTCACAAACATTGTGGACTCCAAAGGCAGGCGCTACGACATGGACGTGGCGATTGGTGCTTTTGCATCGTCTCCAGATATTTATGCTTTGGGAATGGGGCAAAAAGTAGAAGACATTGGTAAAGCTTGGGTCAATGCCATTAAGAATCCGATTGAGCCCCTGATGGTTGAGCATCCACCGTGTCAGGAGGTTGTGATTCAAGGAGAGGCTTTAAAAATTCCTGGAGGTGGCTTGGCCGCTTTGCCAGTTCCAGTCTCGACCCCTGGGTTTGACTCTGCGCCGTATTTAACCGCTACTTTGTGCGTATCCAAGGATCCAGAAACCGGCATCCAAAATATGGGAACTTATCGCGCAGCTTTGAAAGCGACAGATCGATTGGTGGTGAGAATGGTTGCCCGCGTGGGTGGTGCTGGTGGATGGTTGCATTGGAAAAAATACCGGGAACAAAATGCACGCATGCCCATTGCCATTGTGTTGGGCGTCTCGCCCGTGGTGTTTTTCACGGGTCCACAGAAAATTGCAGTCGATCTGGATGAAATGTCCGTTGCGGGTGCTTTGGCAGGAGAGGCCATTCGAATGACCAAGTGTGTGAGCATTGATCTCAACGTGCCTGCGGATGCGGAAATTGTGGTTGAGGGCTGGATCGATACGTCGACGCTTGAGCCTGAGGCTCCTTTTGGTGAGAGCAACGGCTATGTTGCACTCGAGGCATACAACATGCCCATGCAGGTGACGGCCATCACCCACCGAAAGAAAGCTGTTTTTGCAGCCATCATCAGTCAAGTCACCCCCAGCGAGTCCAGTGTGGTTAAAAAAGTGGCATATGAGCCTATTTTCTTGGCTCATTTGCGCGATACCTTGTCAATCAAGGGCGTCAAGCGAGTCGTCATGCATGAGCCTTTGTCCAATCTTAGGCCCGTGATTTTTGTCCAATTTGAGCGTGGCGTATTGCGCACTGAGGTTTGGCGTGGACTTCATGGGGCGGCGACGCTCAGACCCGAATGCGGGAAAATTGTGGTGGGTGTGAGTGAGGATGTGGATCCTGAAAGTACCGATGCAGTGTTTTGGTCCATGGCCTATCGCATGACTCCATTGGAGGATGTGCAGTTGGTACCCTACCGCCGTGGCGTTCAAGGCTCACAGTATGGTCCCAACAAGGCCGAGTCCACTTTGCTCATCGATGCAACACAAAAGTACGCCATGGCGCCACTCGCTCTTCCCGGCAAAGAGTACATGGAGCGAGCCAAAGAAATTTGGGATCAATTGAATTTGCCAACGCTGCAGGTCAAACAACCTTGGCACGGTTACACCTTGGGTGATTGGAACGATACTTGGGAAAAATTCGCACAGAGAGCCGTTTCCGGTGATTGGGAGCTCAGTGGCCTAGAAACCTTGGCGCGCCGCCGCGATGACTTGAGTCCAGAAACACCAACAGCCAAGCATGAAAAATTGTGAATGAACTTGGACAAATTTGCGTTGGAAAAAACTTGTGATGATTTATGAAACCTGCTGCCTTTAAATACCACGATCCTAGTCGCTTGAGTGATGTGGTGGACTTGCTCTCAACCCTAGAGAACACAAGACTCTTGGCTGGAGGTCAAACCCTCATGCCGATGATGAATTTTCGGTATTTGATGCCCGATCATCTCATTGACCTCAACAAGGTGAGTGAGCTTGATTTCATTCAAATTGAAGGCGGATACATGAACATTGGTGCCATGACCCGTCAAAGAACTTTGGAGTTCTCCGACGAGGTTGCTGAGCACTGCCCAATTATGCTTCAAGCTCTGCACTACGTTGGGCACCGGCAAACTCGCAATCGAGGCACCATTGGTGGCTCCCTTTGTCATTTCGATCCTTCTGCTGAGTTGGTCAACATGACTGCCTTGCTCGATGGCACGCTACAAATCAGTTCTAAAAATGGCTCTCGAGAAGTGAGCATGGACGAGTTCAATCAGGGGTTCTTGACCACGCAAGTCGCTGAGCAGGAAATCTTGAGTCGAGTGCGCTTGACGCTTCCCCATGTGAGAGATGGTTTCGGTTTCGTTGAATTTGCCAGGCGCCACGGTGACTTTGCAATCGTGGCATGCTCTTGCTTGATGAGACTGGATGCATTAGGTCAGATTGAGTCGATCAAGATTGCTGTCTCTGGGCTGGGCGCTGCGCCGGTGAGACCCAGCAACGTTGAGAAGAATTTGATGGGACAGTTGCCTAGCAAAAGCGCATTGATCCAAGCCGCTCACGACGTGAGTCAAATCGAATCGGTGAGTGATGCCTATGTCACTGCATCGTATCGACAACATTTGGCCCGAATCATGACTTATAGAGCATTGTGCCAAGCGGCCAAGAGTGCTCAGGAGAAATCAAATGACAGATAAGAGGAGCATTGCCGTCAAGGTCAACGGTCAAACCTACGAGCGTGAGGTGGATACACGCATGACCTTGGTTGATTTCTTGCGTCACGAATTGGATCTCACAGGAACCCATGTGGGATGCGAGCATGGTGTGTGTGGTGCTTGTACTGTACTGGTCAATGGTGAGAGCGTGAGGTCATGTTTGATGTTGGCGGTCCAGGCCAATGAGCAAAGTATTCAGACCGTGGAAGGGCTGGCTGTCAATGGAGAACTCAATATTTTGCAGCAATGCTTTCAAGATCACCACAGTTTGCAGTGCGGATTTTGCACGTCTGGCATGCTCATGACATTGACGGAATTTTTACGTGATCATCCCAATCCCACGCAGCAAGAAGTACAAGAAGTGCTTTCGGGTAATTTATGTCGTTGTACGGGATATTTGCCCATCATGAGTGCGGCCATGGACGCTGCTCAAAAAATGCGCGAGGCACAGTCATGAACAACAAATGGGTTGGCGCGTCCATCAAGCGCAAAGAAGATCCGGCTTTTTTAAAAGGGAAAGTCCAATACATTGACGATATCCATATGCTCGGTATGCTGCATGCAGCGTTTACAAGAAGCCCGCATGCACATGCCAAGATCCTGAGCATCGATAAATCCAAGGCATTGGCAGTTCCTGGTGTGAAGGCGGTTTTTTTATATGCTGATTTGCCCGATGTGGTTCGTCACCAAACCTTGCCATTGTTGGTGCCACATCCATCGATCATCACGACCAAGTTGCCTTTTGCCCTGGTCAATCAAGAGGCCTGTTATGTGGGTGAGCCGATCGCTTGCGTGATCGCAGAGAGTCGTTATATCGCCGAAGATGCTGCTCAATTGGTTGAAATCGATTATGAGGTCTTGGACGTGGCCAACGACTGTTTGGACGCATTGGAATCTTCTGATCATTGCGCTCATTTGGACATGACTAGCAACATTGCCGCCAAGTTTCAAATCAATGTTGGAGACACAGATGCAGCCTTTAAAAACGCACCGAACGTGATCAGTGAGCGTTTTTTTCAACACCGCGGAGGTCCATTTTTCATGGAGTGCCGTGGTGCTATTGCCAGTTACGATGAAAGCGCCGACGCTTACACTTTGCATGTTTCATCACAGGGTTCGCATCGCATTAAGCGTTGCATGTTGGAGTTGTTTGATCTCTCGGATGACCAACTTCGTGTTGTTGCTCCTGATGTGGGTGGTGGTTTTGGACCCAAGGGCTCTTATTACCCAGAATATGCCAATGTGGCTGTGGCTGCCAAGGTTTTGGGACGTCCGATTAAATGGATAGAAGACCGACGTGAAAATTTCCTCACCACCCACCAAGAACGTGATCAGTATTGGGACGTGGAATTGGCTGTTTCGAAAGATGCCAAAATTTTGGGTCTGAGAGGTCGACTCGTTCACGACAATGGTGCTTATGTACCCTGGGGTATTGTGGTGCCTTGGATCAGCGCCACGACGGTCCCGGGTCCTTACGTGATTGAAAACTTCAAACTCGATGTTTTCTCCATGTACACGAATAAGATCCAAGTGACGTCGGTTCGTGGTGCAGGCCGCCCGCAGGCTGTTTTTGCCATGGAGCGCTTGATGGACCGAGTGGCTCAAACACTGGGATTGGATGCGGGAGAAGTGCGCCGGCGCAACTTCATTCAGCCCGAACAAATGCCTTATAACGTGGGGATCATTTTCCGAGACGGACGACCGGTCACCTATGACAGTGGCGACTACCCCGCATGTCAAGCGGCTGCGTTGAGCAAGGCCGACTACGAAGGATTTAAGATTCGGCAAGAGAAGGCTCGAGAAGCAGGCCGGTATCTTGGTATTGGAATGGCCAATGCTGTTGAGGCCACGGGTCTGGGTCCTTATGAGGGTGCGACAGTCAAAATTTCTACGACTGGAAAAATTACAGTCTACACGGGTGCTGTACCTCAAGGCCAATCTCACAAGACAACACTGGCCCAAGTGGCTGCCGATGCATTGAATGCTGACCCCAAGGACATTCAAGTGATCACGGGGGATACGGCACTGATCGGTCTTGGCATTGGTACTTTTGCGGCACGAACTGCAGTCACGGCAGGATCGTCGGTGCACATGGCTGCAACGGATGTTGCGAATAAGCTCAAGGCCTATGGTGCGGTGATGTTGTCGTGCACCATTGACCAAGTGGATATTCATAACGGGCACGTTGTCTTGAAGTCGGATCCTCAGCAAACGAAAAGCTTTAGAGAAATTGCTGTTCGTTCTGTTGGGATGCCAGGGTTCTCTATGGCCAATGGACTGGTGCCAGGTCTTGAGACAACATCCTATTTCACGCCCGATCGATCCACCTATTCCAATGGAACACACGTGGTGGAAGTGGAGGTCGATATTCACACGGGTGGTGTTGACATTGTGCGCTACACCGTGGCTCATGATTGCGGCAAGTTGATCAACCCCATGGTGGTCGATGGACAAATTGTGGGTGGTATAGCGCACGGCATTGGCAATGCGCTCTTGGAACAAATGGTGTTTGACGACCAAGCCCAGCCGGTGTCCACCAACTTTGGCGAGTACTTGCTACCTTTGTCGACGAATATGCCCAAGGTCGACATGGTTCATTTGGAGACCCCTTCTCCATTGAACCCTTTGGGTGTCAAAGGTGCTGGGGAGGGGGGCACAATTCCAGCGATTGCTGCCATCATCAGTGCGGTCGAAAACGCTTTGAGCCCCTTTGATGTGCGCATTTCACACACGCCCATTTCACCGCAAGATATTGTTGAGCTTTTGGGTGAACATGCTTTGGGGGAAACAGCATTGTGATCTGGCGGTGAGCCTCACAATGTAAAGGGACCGATACCCTTGGCGCAGTTGTAATTTTTTTAAATCAAGAAGGATCCATGATGAGTGAATTTGATTTTGTAGTAAAGCGTGAAGGTGCTGTGGCCAGTATCGATCTCAATCGGCCGCAAGAGGGGAATACGCTGACCAGGGCCACGATGACTCGCTTGGCCCAGTTGCTGGGGCAGTTGGGTGCAGACCCCACTGTCAATGTGGTGGTCATTGAGTCCCGCGGTGAATTGTTTTGTGGAGGTCGCGACGGCAAGGGTGAATCTCGCGCTGGCATGACTGCCTATGAAATCCGCGTCAAGATGATGGGAGCGGTGCTTGATGTGTACAAAGCCATTGCTCAAGTGCCTGTTCCTGTGATTGCCATGGTTCAAGGCGATGCTGTGGGTTTTGGTGCTGCATTGGCAGTTGCTTGTGATGTCACGCTTTCCTCATCCAAGGCCCGTTTTTCGTTTCCCGAAATTGAGCACAACATTCCACCCACCATGGCCATGTGCGCTGCTCTGGGTAAAATTCCGAGCAAGGCCTTGTCGTTTTTGATCTATTCAGCCGAAAGCGTGGGCTCAGACGAGGCCATTCACTTGGGCCTGGCGAGCAAGATCATCGATGAAAAGAACTTTCACACCGATGCGCATGCATTTGCAAAAACCATGTCCGAGCGACCCAGGTTGGTGCTGGAGACCATCAAGTTGTATCAAGAAAAAGCCGCGCATTTGACCCCAGACATGGCTTCAGAATACGCTGGTACCTTGTTGGCCTTGGTCAGATCTTGATTTGAGTTCAGCCCCGGCGACTCAATGCCGTGGGGCGATGTCTCTTCAATCGGGAAACTCTAGGTGACGCTCCTTGATGATTTTCTTGAACATGTTCACATCCGAACGAATTTGTTCCCCCAGTTCTTCGGGGGTGCCCGCCCCCGGCATATTGCCCATATTGCCAATGATCGAGCGCACTTTCTCATCTTTGAGGGATTCGCTGAGAGCTTTGCTCAAGGCAAGAATCACCGCATCCGGTGTTCCCACGGGGGCCATGAGTCCATTCCAGCCGTTGTAAGTAAATCCGGGTAGAACGGTTTTATTGAGCGATGGTAAATTGGCCATGGGTGACCAAGTGTCTTTGTTGGTGGTGGCCAAGCCCACGACCAAACGGCTGTCCATGAAAGGCTTCGCACCCGCCATGAACATCAACTGTACCCGTCCCGATGAAATTTCAACCGCAGCGGCAGACTCACCTCTGAAGGGAATGTGTTACATCTCGATATTCGCAGCAGAGGCAAACATTTCCGCCACCAATTGCTGGCTTGAGCCAAATCCAATGCTTCCATAAGATATCTTGCCAGGATTTGACTTTGCGTAATGGATGAATTCTTCAGCCGATTTAACGCCCAAGCTTGGTGCCACCACCAAGGTTTGAGTTGCATTGCAAATTTTACCAATGGGTTTGAAATTGGCCTCGAGGTCAGGTGATGTTTGGGGTCGTGTGACAAAGCTAGAGGTGTTGGCTGCACTGGGCACGAGCAAGGTGTAGCCGTCAGCGCTTGAACTCATGACCTTGGAGATGCCAATATTGCCAGTGGCACCCGTGACATTTTCAATGACCAAGGATTGCCCCAATATGTTTTGCATGGCCTGGGCCACGGCGCGCATGCATGTGTCCGAAGGCCCGCCACTGCCTGTGGGCACAATCACTTTGATGGGTTTGCTAGGGTAATTGACAGATTGTGCAAGAGCGATTGAGCACATCGTCAGCCATGAAAGGAGCAGGACTCCCGCGCTATGGGTTAAATTTCGATTGATCATGGAGCGTCTCTTTCTGTCAGCTGGCTTCTTCGTGAAGTTACAAGTTGATTTGGCGATCAATTGTAATTTGCGAGTATCGGTTTTAGTGATTATAGGGTGGCACCCAGTCATGGGTGGGGCTTGCAGGCGTAGAGTAAGACCAGAGATAAAAAGTCTATAGAAATTGATCAAGATCAAAGATAACCATGGTCCTTGGTTTGGGGTATGTCCGCATGGCCAATTGAGCGAGCATTCATTAAATTCGTTGCAGTTGTCCAATTGAACCATTCCCATGCAACCTCAATCGAATCTAAAAGCCGATCATGGATTAGAAATTCCCGTGATTGATTTGCAAGCTTATTTGCAGCAAGAGCCTCATGCGTTAGAAGTCACAGCAAATGCCTTGGCTCAAGCCAGTGAAGGCTTGGGTTTTTACTTTTTGAAACACCATGGAGTGCCAGGCGATCTCATTCATCGCATGTTTGAGCAAACCGCCAGATTTCATGCATTGCCTCTAGAGCAAAAGATGTCGGTCAAAGTGACCGACCGTGTGGTGGGTTATCTTCCCTCAGGCGGACAAACCCAACGCACCTCAATTTATGGCAAGAGCGAGCATCCTGATACCAGTTCATCCTACTATATTCGCCAAGAGTTTACCCCCGACCATCCCGATCGTTTAAGCCGTCAACCATGGGTTTTTGACAACAAGTGGATTGAAGGGCTACCGGGCTTTAAAGAAACCATGTTGGAGTACTACGCTGCAATGCAGGGCTTGGTGTTCCATATCCTGCGCTTGCAGTCAGTCGCTTTGGGCCTTGGTGCAGAATATTTGCCGACACATGCTGCTTTTGAGCCTCCCGTTTTCAACTTGCGTTTGCTCCACTATCCACCCTTCAATCCAACCATGGCTGGTCAGTTTGGCATTGGTCCTCACACCGACTATGGTTACCTCACCATACTCGCTCAAGGGACTGTGCCGGGTTTGGAGGTGCTCACCCGCGATCAGCGTTGGGTGGAAGTGCCTGCCCTTGAGGGGCATTTGCTCATCAACAATGCCGACTTGTGCAGTCGATGGACCAACGATCGATTCCGATCTGCTCCACACCGTGTGATCAACAAAACCGGTGAGACTCGGCACTCAATCCCATTTTTCACGGCCCCACGATCGGATGTGCTTTTGAAATGCTTGCCCACCTGTGAGAGCCTAGAGCGTCCTGCGGTTTATCCACCCATCACTGCGGGTGAGTATTTCGCCGCCATCAATCAAAAAAATTACGATGTATTAAAAGATCAAAAATAAAGATCAATCGATTTGTGCATGGTGTCGTGCTCATTGGAGAGTGACTGCGATGCCTTTTAATGGTGTGAGTTTACAAAAGGAGGGTGAAATGAAGGCGATAGTCAATGCGTTCAAGTGTGTGCTCTTGTGTTCAATGTGGTCGAGTTTGGTCGCATTTTCACAAGCCGTGGTGTATCCCACCCACCCCATTCGCCTCATCGTTCCTTTGCCACCTGGTTCGACCTTGGATGTCATGGCTCGAGCATTGTCTTTTTCGTTGAACAATGTGATGGGCCAACCCATCGTCGTGGAGAACAAAATTGGGGCCAATGGAACCATTGGGATGGATGCTTGCTCCAAGGCTGCGCCCGATGGCTACACATTGTGTTTGCCCGATGGCAATATCTTGACCATCAATCCATTTGCCTATGGGAAATTGCCCTACGACCCATTGGACTTGACCCCTATCATCCACATTGGTGACATGGAACAGTCGATCGTGGTGAACGCCAATGTGCCAGCGAAAACCATGAAAGAATTGATCGATTACGCCAAATCCAAACCAGGACAAGTGACCTGGGGTTCTGGGGGTCGAGGCTCCACCATGCATTTGTACTTGGAGTGGGTTCAAGCGAAAACGGGTGTTTCGTTCAATCACATCTTGTACAAAGGGCCCGCTGAATTGGCCAGGGCCTTGACCGTTGGTGAAGTCGAAGTGAGCAATCTTTCCACCGCGACAGTGTCCCCGATGGTGAAAGACGGCAAAATGCGCATGATTGCCATCGTCTCAGGCAAGCAACGTTCTCAGTTTGCAGGGGACACGCCAAGCTTTGCAGATCAAGGATTTGACCTGGATTTTAGAAATTGGTTGGCTCTGGTGTTTCCCAAAGGCGTTTCCCCAGAGATAGCTCGTCGCTGGAACACGGAAGTCAATCGACTGCTGCAAGACAAAGCGTTTGGCGAGCGCGTGTTGTCCTCCTTGGCCGTGACGCCTGCAGGTGGCACACCTGAGGACTTGTTGATTCAGTTGGATAAAAAACGCAAATTGGGTGCGGAGCTTGCCAAAATGGCCAATCTGAAATTTGATTGATTCGCGGCTGAATCACTGCGTGAAAGCCCAAGTGAGCGTGCCTCATGAGGAGTGGGCATGGCTTACGGGTCAACTGAGGTGTGAATGGTTGTATGCCTTTAGAATTCACAAGTCAATGTATTGAGAGAGTTGAAATGCAAAAAAACACCAAAGTCATCATCGTCGGCGCTGGCCTTGGCGGGTTGACTGCTGCTGCTTGTTTGATCCAAAAAGGCTTTCATGTTCGCATTTATGAACAAGCCTCGGTGTTGGCGGAAGTGGGAGCGGGCATTCAAACAAGCGCCAATGCAGTGAAGGTTCTCTATGATTTGGGTCTCAAAGATGCGCTTGAATCTGTCGCAGTCAGACCGCAAGCCTTTGAATATCGACGATTTGACACGGCAGAGCTCATGCACCGCATTCCCCTGGGCGGGGCGCATGAAAAAGCCTTTGGTGCGCCTTACTTTCATTTGCACAGGGCCGATATTCATGAACTATTGGCGAAAAAAGTAAGCGAGCTCGATCCCCATTGCATCACGTTGAATGCCAAGGCGAATTCTTACGAGGAAAACGATGAGGGTGTTGTGTTGCGTCTGGCGAGCGGCTTGGCAATCAAGGGCGATGTGCTCATTGGTGCCGATGGAATCAAGTCAGTGGTTCGCGCTCAGATGTTGGGCTCAACGCCTGTGAGCTATACGGGCGACATTGCTTGGCGTGGGGTCATCCCCGTCGATCAATTGCCCTCGGACATCATGGAGACGGTCTCCACCGTATGGTGTGGCCCCAAAAAACATGCGGTCATGTACTATTTGCGTGCTGGTGCCTTGATGAATTTTGTGGGGTTGGTCGAGCACGACCAACCAGAGACCGAGTCTTGGACTCAAAAAAGACCATGGCAAGAGTTAAAGGATGACTTTGCCGGGTGGCACCCCACCATACAAACTGTGATCGACGCCTTGGACAAAGATGCGTGTTATCGGTATGCCTTGAACAATCGTCCTCCAGTGGCCAACTGGTCAACGCAAAAAGTCACACTATTGGGTGATGCAGCTCATCCGACACTGCCCTACATGGCCTCAGGTGCCGTCATGGCCATTGAGGATGCTGCTGTGTTCGCCAGGTGTTTGGAGCAATGTGAGGACATCACCAGCACCTTGAATTTGTTTCAACGCAACCGTTTGGATCGAACCGCACGGATCGTCAACGGCTCAACGCACAGTCGTGGCCTTTACCGCATCGAGGACGTGCAAGCCATGCGAGACGCCTTTCATGAGCAAAACTTGACCCAATCCAGAGCCGATTGGCTTTATTCTTACGATCCTCTGAGCGTCCCCCTGAACTGATGTGGGCTGCAGTGTTTTCTGATTGTTATTTGCATCACAATTTACTGCAAATGGCATACACGTCTTCATTTTGAACGGTTTCAGGTTTATTGGATTTTAAATTCAGTATTGTGTAGAAGTAATGCATCTCAACTTGTGGGTTGAGCTTATTGAAGATGATGCTGATTTTGGTTTTATCGATTTGTCCGGTGGCAGGTACTTTGCCAAGTCGATCCAAGTCATAGATGCTTTTTGATGGGTTGTCTGTTTTGAGCTTGATGTCAGTATTGATGAAACGGTCAAGGCGAGTGGTCCCGGAAATTTCATAGTTGTGTTTGAAGTTCAAGCTGAATTCAAATTTCACAGCGCGTGTTTTTTTGATCGCAGACACATCATAGGTTTCGTTTTGTGATGCAGCATTGATGAGCAAATGCTCGGTGAATTCGGTGTTTTCTTGTGGCGAGGCAAATTCTGTTGAGCGAGTTCCTTCGCAGGCATAACGATCTTGGTGAAAGTATTCGTAGCCCAATGTCATTGCGCACAGCATCAAAAAAACGATGACAAGGGTCTTGATCATGGCTGGCGTTTTAGAGTGATTTAAGCCAATCGCAATTGGCTGGCTGCATGACCGTCAGAGGGGATGTCGCAAGTGTTATCCAATGAATGCATTCAAAATGGCACCAAGTCCTGGTGTGCGCAGGACTTGGTGCTCTCACCCAAACTGCTGATTGCGATTGATTACTGCTGCTCAACCACTTGGGCGCGATCTGAACCAATGAACATGTACATGGCGGGGACCACAAAAAGAGTAAAAAGTGTGCCTATGGACAGACCCGAGAAAATCACAATGCCCATGGCTTGCCTGCCTGCAGCTCCAGCACCAGAGGCCACCACCAGGGGCACCACGCCAAACACCATGGCCGCCGTCGTCATCAAAATCGGGCGCAAACGAATCGACGAAGCACTCTCAATGGCTTCACGCTTGGTTTTGCCCGCACGTTGCAATTGCTTGGCCACTTCAATGATCAAGATACCGTGCTTGCTGATGAGCCCCATCAAAGTCACCAAACCCACCTCGGTGTAAATGTTGACCGTGGACGCACCCAAAAAGATGAAGATCATGGCGCCAAAGAGAGCCATGGGCACCGAGACCAGAATCACCAGTGGATCTTTGAAGCTCTCGAACTGGGCGGCCAGCGCCAAAAACACGATGATGATGGAGAACATCATCGTGAGCAAGAAGCCACCCGACTCTTTCACAAATTGGCGCGATTGCCCAGAGTAGTCAATGTTGTAGCCTGGGGGGGCCACTTCTTTGGTGACGGTTCTGAGGTACTCCAAAATCTCGCCTTGAGTCGAACCAGTCACGCCTGAGATGGTGGCTGAATTGAGCTGCTGGAAACGGCTGATCGATTCAGGCACGATGTCGTATTTCAGACTGGCAACAGTGCTGGCCTTGACCAAATTGCCGTTGGGCAATTTGATGTTGAAGTTGAGCAAGTCGTCGGGGTTCAATCGATTGACCTGCTGCACTTGAGGAATGACCTTGTAAGAGCGCCCCGAGATGGAGAAGTAGTTCACATACCCACCACCCAAGGCGGCTCCAAGGGCGGTACCGACATCTTGTTCGGTCAGACCCAAGGAGGCAATCTTGTCGCGGTCCACCACCACCGTGGCTTGGGGTTTGTCGATTTTGAGGTCGACGTCGGCAAAATAGAACTTGCCGTCGGCGCGCGCCTTGTCCAACACCTTTTGTGCCACTTGGTTCAGGTTTTGAAATGGTTCAGTGGTGGAGATGACAAACTGAACGGGTAGGCCAGAGGAGCCGGGCAGGGGCGGGAACTGAAAGGCAGCAATGCGAGCGCCCGCAATTTTGTTCCATTGCTGCTGCAAATACATTTGAAGCTCCAATGCACTGCGGCTGCGCTCTTCCCAGGTTTTGAAGATGACGCCGCCAATGCCCGAGTTCACCGTGGGCACACCTGTGATTTGGAACATTTGATCGTACTCGGGGACCGACTTGGCGACTTGGTAAACTTGGTTGGCATAGGTTTGCATCTGGTCGGAAGTCGCTGTCGGCGGCCCCTGAACTTGGGAGACCACAATGCCTTGGTCTTCCATGGGGGCGAGTTCAGATTGAGACATTTTGAACATCAAGCCCAACAGCACAAAAATAATTGCGCCCATCACAATGAGGACTGGCCAAGTATTCAAAAGACTGTGCAGAAGTTTTTCATAGCCATTTCTCACCTTCAAAAAGACCCGGTCGATGGCGTCCACCAATGGGGTTGGATCGTGCTCATGGTTTTTGAAAAACTGTGAGCACATCATGGGCGACAGAGTCAACGCCACGATCCCGGAGACGGCGACAGAGGCTGCCAAGGTAAAGGCAAACTCGGTGAACAAGGCGCCAGTGAGGCCACCTTGAAAGCCAATCGGGACATAAACAGCAATCAACACCACGGTCATGGCCAAAATCGGACTGCCCAACTCTCTGGCGGCAAGAAGTGCTGCATCCAAGGCACTCATGTTGTCATCCTTCATGTGGCGGTCAAAGTTCTCCACCACAATGATGGCATCATCGACCACCAAGCCGATGGCCAATACGAGGGCCAAGAGGGTGAGCAAATTGATCGAATAGCCCAAAGCGAGCATGATGAAAAATGTGCCCACGAGCGACAACGGCATGGCAATGATGGGGATCAACACCGCCTTGAAGTTGCCAAGGAAGAGGAAAATCACCAAAGTCACAATCACCAACGCTTCGGCCAAGGTTTTGAGCACTTCATAAATTGAGGTATTGATGAACTTGGTCGAGTCATAGACGATATCACCCGTGACGCCAGAGGGGAGTTGCTGTTGAATATCGGGCGTTACTTTTCTCACACGCTTGGCCACATCCAAGACGTTCGCATCTGGCGCGACTTTGATGCCGACAAACACCGATCGCTCGCCACTGAAGGCGACGTTGAAGTCGTAGTTCTCGGACCCCAAACTCACGGTGGCCACATCTTGCAGTCGCACAATCGCGCCATTGACCGATTTGATGCTCAATTGTTTGAATTCTTCAACCGAATGCAAGTCGGTGCCCGCAGTCAATGGTATGGTGACCATCGAGCCCTTGGCCACACCCACTGTGGCCAAAAAGTTGTTGGCCGCCAATGCGCTACTCACGTCGGTGGCCGTGACGTTGAAGGCGGTCATCTTGTCGGCATCAAGCCAAGCGCGCAATGCAAAAATGCGTCCGCCCAAAATTTCAGCCACTTGAACGCCTTCGATGGAATCGAGTTTGGGTTTGACCACACGGATCAAATAATCGGTGACGTTGTTGGTTGGAATGTCCTTGCTGTAAAACCCCAAATACATGGCGTCAATGGTTTGACCAATTTGCACCGACAGCACCGGCTGCTGTGACTGTGGTGGGAGTTGATTCTTGACAGAAGCGACCTGGGTGTTGATCTCAGTCAATGCTCGGTTGGCATCGTAATTGAGACGCAAGGTGGCCGAGATGGTGGACACACCATTGGTGCTGGTAGACGAGATATAGTCAATGCCCTGCGCTTGTGCAATGGCGGATTCCAGTGGCTGGGTGATGAAGCCCGCCACTGTTTGTGAGTCTGCTCCAAAATAGGTGGTGGAGACCGTCACCACTGCATTTTGTGTTCGTGGGTATTGGTTCACGGGGAGGGTGAACAAGGATCGCAGTCCGAGGACCACGATGAATAAACTCACCACGGAGGCCAGAACTGGGCGTCGGATGAAAATGTCAGTGAAGTTCATGGGACTCAAGGCTCCTGTGGCGTGGGGCTGGGATCGTTGCCTGGCAGGACGCTGTTGTCAATGAGCACTGGGGTGCCATTTTTCAATTTCAGTTGACCGCTTGTCACCACTTCTTGGCCTTCTTTGAGGCCCTTCAAGATGGTGATTTGATCCCCGCGGGTCTCACCCGTCACGACAAAGATTTGCTGCGCGACTTTGGGCTTTTTGCCATCTGCGTTTTCTTTGTCAGCCTCTTTGACGATGAAGACAGTCGAGCCATATGGGTTGTAAGTGACGGCGGTTTGCGGCAAGGTGAGCAACTGCTGTGCTTGTCCGAGGTCCACACTCACGTTGGCAAACATGCCAGGCAGGAGTTGAAGTTTGGCATTGTCAAAGGTGGATTGAATTTGTAGATTGCGCGAGGCCGTCTCCACCTTGGGGTTCAACGTGGTGATGCGACCGCTGAACACTTGACCCGGATACGCATCCAATTTCAAGCTCACCGCTTGACCGGTTTTCAACAAGGAGACTTTTTGCTGAGGCTGAAAGAAGTCAGCGTAAATGGGGTTCAAGGCTTGAAGGGTGACCACTTTGTCGCCAGGATTCAAGAATTGACCAGGAACGACAGTGGTGATGCCCAATTTGCCCGCAAAGGGGGCTTTGATTGTTTTTTTCTCCAGGGTCGCTTTTTGCAGCATGGCTTGGGCTTTTTTGAGCTTCAAGTCGGCGGTATCGGCATCGAGTTGTGCTTGGCTGATGGCTTGCACTTGAAACTGGGCCTTGTCACGCTGGTAGACAATTTCCGCCAACTCGGCGCTGGCTTCTGCTGCTTTGAATTGGGCCAGTTCTGCGTCGGCATTGAGTTGCACCAAAGGTTCGCCAGCCTTGACCGTTTGGCCTGAGCGAAACAAAACCTGAACGACCAGGCCCGAGACCTCACTGCTCAATTCCACGCCTTTGACCGGACTCATGGTGGCGACCGCCGTCAACTGCGGTTTCCATTCCATGGGTTTGACAATCATTGAGGTGACCGTTTGGGGCCCAGGTTTGGGTGCGCTGGCAATGAGTTTTTGGATGCGCAAATAAAAGCCAAAAGCCAAACCGGCCACCAAAACCACAATACATCCGAGCATGATCAGCATGCGTTTGGTCATTTGAATTCTCTCTTGAAGGAAAAGTGAGTTAAAAAAGGAAAATTGATAAGCGGCAATGCAGACAAGCTGCTAATCATGTTGGACAAACCAATCGTGATGCGTGACAGCCCTCAAGGAAGGCTGGAGACTTTCGTCTCAAGCCCAGTTGCGTTGCTTATTTTTTGGGGGTCCCAAGCAGCACCTCCCATGGCTTGGATCAACGCCACGGTGTCAGCAAAGCGGTTGGCCTGAGCAGAAATGAGGTTCAAGCGGGCTTGGGCATAGGTCCTTTGAGCATCCAAGAGCGTCATGATATTGATCGCGCCCAATTGGTATTGGTTTTGAGACAACGTCAGGCTCTTTTTCGCTATTTGCTCAGACTGGCTGATCAACTGGAGGCTTTGACTGTCAAAGTTGACGGCGTTCAAGGCGTCACTCACATTTTCAAAGGCATTGAGCACCGTTGATTTGTATTGGTAATACGCGCCCTCGTAGCCCGCTTTGGCGGCACTGACTTTGGCATTGAGTGCACCACCATTGAAAATGGGGGCACTCAAACCCGCGCCCAAAGTCCAAAAACTCCAGGGCGTGCTGAAAAGATTGTTGCTCAGGGTTGCGGTGGAGCCGATGTTGCCTGTTAAATTGATTTGGGGGTACAGATTGGCTTTGGCCAATCCCAAAGCGGCAATGGCTTGGTTAAGGCTCGCTTGGCTGGCCAAGATGTCGGGACGATGGCCAATGAGCTGACTCGGTAGGCTGGTGGGCAGTTGGGTGGGCAGATGCAAATCAGAAATTCGAATGCTTTCGTATTCTTTTTCGTTGGGCAATGCACCGCAGAGAACCGCAATTTGGCTCTTCACCAGTTCCCATGATTTTTGCAGTGCTGGCAAGCTCGCGCGGGTTTGAGCGATGAGACCTTCTTGCACCAAAATGGGTGCCACTCCAATGGCCCCCAAGCTTTGCTGGCGGCGCATGATCTCAAGCTGTTTTTCTTGCAGGCGAAGTATTTCTTGGGTCTCATCAATTTGTGACTTGAGGGCGGACTCTTTGATCGCCGCGGTCAATACATTGCCCATGACACTCAATTGAGCCGCGCGCCATTGGTAGGCTTGCAAGTCGATGAAGGCTTTTTGTCCCTCGATGGCCGCCTTGTTGGCGCCAAAGAGGTCGACTGTGTAGCTCACGTTGATGGAGGCGTTGTAGAGGTTGAAGAGCGAGCCTCCTGGGACATTGGTGGTGGCTTGTGAGGCCCTTTGGCGAGCGGTTGAGGCTTGGGTGTTGACGTTGGGTAGCGCCAAGGTGCCATAGGTGGCCAAGTAATTGGCGCGAGCTTGACCCAATGCAGAGTTGGCCGCAGCAAGTGTTGGATTGTTCTCTAGAGTCAGTCGCACCAAGTTGTTCAACTGGGGTGAGCCAAACATTTCCCACCAACCTTCAGGAATCGCTCGCCCCCAGTCAAAACTTTGGGCTTGCCCAGCGAAGACGGGGCTTTCTTGAGTTTTCGACGCCAAGGCAGTCGCCGTGTAGGCCAACGCTGGGGTGCTGTCTTTGGCCAATGATTTTTCTAAAAAAGCATGGGGGCTGGCGCTCTCGGCGCTCACATCTTGGGACAAATTGCCACGGGTTGCGCATGAGCTCATCAATGCGCAAACCCCAACGGCAAAGGCGGTTTGCAAAGCCATGGGTGGGCTAAGCCATGGCAGGCCCAAGGTCATGGACGATTGGGCAGACTTCAAAGGCTTGGGCTGAGCTTTCATCACGCGTGAAAGCCATCGTTGGGAAATCGTCATTGGGCTTAAAAATCCAAAAAAACACACCAAGAGAACCCTTCAACTCAGGGTCAAACCGCATGCGGACTGGGTGTGGATGAAAAAGTGACTTGCAAGCCACGAAAAAAAACTTCCGTTTTTAACGCGGAGCAAATCGGTATTTTCCCTCAAGTTGCGTGCTTTGTCTAAATGTTTTGAATTGTCCACTCATTTATGGGTGGGTTCTGGTCTCAAGCAAGGCCCGTGGCCCAGTGAAGTACCAGGGATGGTTTAAAATGCATGCATGAGCATTAAATCAGACAAATGGATACGCCGCATGGCCCAAGAGCACGGCATGATCGAGCCCTTTGAGCCCGGCCAGGTTCGCACCCAAGATGGTAAGAAAATTGTCAGCTACGGCACCAGCAGTTACGGCTACGATATCCGTTGTGCCCCTGAATTCAAGGTGTTCACCAACATTTATTCCACGGTGGTGGACCCCAAAAACTTTGATGAGCGCAGTTTTGTTGACATCGAAGCCGAGGTGTGTGTCATCCCGCCCAATAGCTTTGCATTGGCCAGGACGGTTGAGTATTTCCGCATTCCTCGCAATGTGCTGACCATTTGTTTGGGCAAAAGTACCTATGCGAGGTGCGGCATCATCGTGAATGTGACCCCTTTTGAACCCGAGTGGGAGGGCTATGTCACGTTGGAGTTCAGCAATACCACGCCACTGCCGGCCAAAATTTATGCTGGCGAAGGCTGTGCGCAGGTGCTTTTCTTTGAAAGCGATGAGGTCTGCGAGACGAGCTACAAGGATCGGGGCGGAAAATACCAAGGTCAAAGTGGCGTGACGTTGCCTAAAACATGAAGGTTTTTAGGTTCTGACCCTGTTCAGTGCGACAATAGACAGATTACATGAGTTCATTTTCAAATTTGCAGCTGGCCCCCGAGCTAGCACGAGCCGTGGCCGAAATGGGCTACGAATCCATGACCCCTATTCAAGCCGAGGCCATCCCTGTGGTATTGAGCGGTCGAGACGTCATGGGTGCTGCCCAAACCGGTACAGGCAAGACGGCGGCGTTTTCTTTGCCCTTGCTGCAGCGGCTTTTAAAGCACGAGAACACCTCCACGTCCCCAGCCAGGCATCCCGTGCGCGCATTGGTCTTGCTGCCCACACGCGAGTTGGCCGATCAAGTGGCACAACAAGTCAAGCTCTACGCCCAATACACCAACCTCAGAAGTGCAGTGGTATTTGGTGGCATGGACATGAAGCCACAAACGATTGAGCTTAAAAAAGGCGTTGAAGTCTTGGTGGCAACACCAGGTCGACTGCTGGACCACATTGAGGCCAAAAATGTCGTCTTGAACCAGGTGGAATATGTCGTGCTAGACGAAGCCGATCGCATGCTCGATATTGGCTTTTTACCGGACTTGCAAAGAATTTTGAGTTTTTTGCCCAAGCAAAGAACCACCCTTTTGTTTTCCGCCACATTCTCCACTGAGATCAAGCGCTTGGCAGGGAGCTATTTGCAAGATCCCGTCACGATCGAGGTGGCCAGACCCAATGAAACCGCTTCCACCGTCATCCAGCAGTTCTTCAGCGTTGGGGACGAGGACAAGCGTCGAGCACTCAAGTCGATCCTCAAGCAAAACAAAATCGGTCAGGCCTTTGTGTTTGTCAACAGCAAACTCGGTTGTGCAAGGCTGGCTCGCTCATTGGAGCAAGATGGCTTAAAGACGACAGCGTTGCACGGTGATAAGAGCCAAGACGAGCGCTTGAAAGCCTTGGAAGCTTTCAAGAGTGGGGGAGTCGATTTATTGATTTGCACCGATGTGGCTGCGCGCGGACTTGACATCAAAGATGTGCCCGCAGTGTTCAACTTTGATTTGCCCTTCAATGCCGAAGATTACGTGCACCGCATTGGGCGCACTGGACGCGCCGGCGCATCGGGTTTGGCCGTCAGTTTTGTGTCTGCCAGTGATCAGCGATTGGTGAGCGATATCGAAAAAATTCTCAAAAAGAAAATCGACATATTGCCCATGGAGTTCGAAGATGAGTTCCGTCGAGATGCCTCCCGAAGTGACAGACGAGATCATCGTGAGCCACGC
>Ga0114962_10001185_pt1 | contig 22730 bp, 12 predicted proteins | sample C_130820_MF_Meta_FD_87017 | JGI IMG/M metagenome (GOLD analysis project Ga0114962, IMG submission 87017) | Freshwater microbial communities from Lake Croche, Canada to study carbon cycling - C_130820_MF_MetaG | ecosystem: Environmental > Aquatic > Freshwater > Lake | place: Lake Croche, Canada... | reverse complement strand
TTTAGAATTTGCTGCCGAAAATTTACCCCTAAACTGGCCTGCATATCCCGGCAGAGCTACCAAAGGATTTGCAAATAGTCTTTTGGCAAAATTATATTTATACCAAGGCAATTGGAAAAAAGCGCTTGAAAAAAGTGAATTGGTTATTAATTCAGGACAATATTATCTGTTGCCTTCCTACGAAGAATTGTTTTCTCAAGCAGGAAATAATTCTAAGGAGTCCATCTTTGAAGTCCAACTTCTTGTTTTAGGAAGAACCTATTATTCGAATAACTATTGGGAGTCACAAGGGGTTCGTGGTACTGGGGTGTGGGATTTAGGATGGGGATTCAATGTGCCTACCATGAATTTAATTAATGCCTATGAAGCTAACGATCCTAGAAAAACGACTACAATCCTAACTTCTGGTGAAAGCGATGGTTATGGAAATATTCTTCCTGCCAGTCCGCCCTTAGACCAATTGTATTGGAATAGAAAAGCATATACCCTTTTATCAGAACGTAATAACTACGGTGAAAATAAAAATCACTGGGAAAATATAAAAATAATTAGATATGCTGATGTACTCTTGATTGCAGCTGAGGCCGCTAATGAAGATGGTAATTCAGGACTGGCAGCAAGCTATTTAGAACAAATACGCTCCCGAGCAAGAGGTACAGACACCAGTGTTTTGCCCGCTATTTCTGGTGGTCAGTCTACTTTAAGAGCAGCCATAAAACAAGAAAGAAGAATCGAGTTTGCCCTAGAAGGAGAACGTTTTTATGATTTAGTGCGATGGGGCGATGCTGCAGCGGTTTTAGCTGGAAAAGGATATCAGGATAAAAATAAATACTATCCAATTCCTCAAACAGCAATTGACCAATCGGGTGGAATTTTAGTTCAAAATCCCAATTATTAATTAACAATCCAATATTTAGTAAAATGAAAATCAATACATCATTTATAAAAAAAGTTTTTGGAATAGCCTTCCTGGCATCCTTATCTATTGGATGTCAAAATATGGACCGACCGGAATTGGGAGATTATCCAAAAGACGCTAATGCACCAGGAGGGGATCTTAAGTTTTATGTAGCTTTTGACGGTACTACGACCAATCCATTAATGAATGCGGTTGATAGTATACGTGCAAAATTCCCAACAGACAATCCTTTGGAATCAACAGATGGTATTTCAGGAAAAGCGCTATTGGGAGGCCGTCCTAAATTGTTCGTTTCCTATGGTAAACCGAATGATTGGGTAGCTAATTCTCAAAGTTTTACCATTTCTTTTTGGGAAAAACATGCCGCCCCAACGCAAACCGAATTTGTTTTTAGCTTATTAGCTGATAACTGGGCTAAATCAAATCTGTTTTGCTTGTTTGAAGGAACTAGCGCATCACCAATTGTGAAATTTTATGTCGATGAAAAAGGCTTAGATAAATGGTTTGAATGGTTAGGACGAGAAAAAGTACCGGGTCTATATGACGGCGAATGGCATCATTTAGCTTTTGTATACGATGGCCTAACTTCTGGATTGACCCTCTATAAAGATGGTCTTGCTTTCGCAACTAAAAAATGGACCAACCACGGGAATATTAAAATTAATGATTCCAATACCTTAGGTTTTAGAATTGGTGGTGCAGGAGATCCTAGTCAAGGCTGGATGAATTCTTGGTCGGGTGGTATCGACCAATTCAGAATGTACGGCAAGGCTCTTAGTATAGCAGAAATCAATGATTTGTTTGCTGGGAAAAAATAATTAAATATAAAAACGGCTGAAGTTTTCTTTAACCCTTTTAAAAAAAATCCAATATGAAAATACTAAAATTGTATCCTTTTCTTTTTTTATTCACGGTTTTAAGCTGTAGTGATTCGGCAAAACCAGCTGTGATAATTAAACCAATTGATCCACCTGTTGTAACTATTCTTACTGATGAACAGGTATTGGATCAGGTACAAAAAGATGCTATTAAATATTTTTGGGAATATGCTGAACCTAATTCAAAATTAGCCCGTGAACGCTATCATACAGATGATCCGGGCAATGATGCTAATATTGTAACCACCGGAGGATCTGGCTTTGGCTTAATGACAATAATTGTGGGTGTAGAAAGAGGTTTTATCCCCAGAGCAGAGGCAGTTTCAAGACTCACAACAGCTTTGCATTTCTTGGAAACGGCAGATCGATTTCATGGGGCTTGGCCCCATTGGATGAGTGGAGCAACAGGAAAAGTGATCCCTTTCGGAACTAAAGACAATGGGGGTGATCTTGTAGAAACGGCTTTTATGTGCCAAGGTTTGATTACCCTTAGAGAATATTTTAAAACAGGTAATACCGAGGAACAAGCGCTGGCAACTAAAGCTGATAATCTTTGGAAAGGCGTGGAATGGGATTGGTATACCAAAGGGGAGAATGCACTCTACTGGCACTGGTCTCCTTCTTATGGCTGGCAGATGAATTTTAAATTAGAAGGATACAATGAATGTTTAATTACCTATGTACTGGCCGCGGCTTCTCCGACCCATCCTATAACTCAGGCTGCCTATCAGCAGGCATGGGCTCGTAATGGAGCTATTGTAGGTGCTGGTTCTAAATATAATTTGCCTGTAGTCTTCAATTATAATGGGGCTGCTGGAAATGTGGGCCCTATGTTTTGGGCACATTATTCCTATCTGGGCATGGATCCAAATGGTCTTACGGATCAATATGCTAATTATTGGACGCTTACCCAAAATCACGCTAAAATTATTAATAAATATTGTGTCGAAAATCCTAATAAATGGGCGGGGTATTCCGAAAAATGTTGGGGGCTTACAGCAAGCTATTCTAGAAATTCCGATGGGACTATAGGCTATTCCGCGCACCAGCCCTTGAATGATTTAGGGGTGATTTCTCCAACTGCTGCCTTGTCTTCTTTTCCGTATACACCTGTTGAAAGTATGAAATTTCTTCATTATCTATACGATGAGAAAAAAGCACTCTATGTTGGTGTAGCAGGACCTTATGATGCTTTTTCACCTCAGTACAATTGGGTGACACCCCGTTATTTGGCTATCGATCAAGGAACGATTGTGCCCATGATCGAAAATTATAGATCGGGTTTGATTTGGAAATTATTTATGCAAGCACCCGAAACAAAAGTAGGTTTGAAGACACTGGGTTTTCATTCTACTAAATACACCCTATAAATGGAGAACACGAGAGTTCAATTAATCCGTAAATTAAAAAATAGTGGAATGCAAAATAAACTAGTATTTGTTTTTCTTTTAGCTTCATTTTTAGGCTATAGCCAAAAAAAGGACAACAGTAAAATGCCTAAAATTAAGCCTAAAGAAGTCTTTGTTGCGGAACTTATGTCAAAAATGACAATAGAGGAGAAAATCTACCAAACAGTGCAATTTACCTCTGACGGAACTATTACAGGTCCGAAATCAGGCGATAACTATATCAGCAGAATTCAACAAGGAAAAGTGGGCTCCGTTTTAAATGCAACAGGCGCTAAAGCTACTAGAGAAATCCAACGCATCAATTTAGAAAATTCAAGATTAAAAATCCCCTTGCTTTTTGGTCAGGATGTAATTCATGGTTTCAAAACTATATTTCCTATTAATCTTGGAATGGCTTCTTCCTGGGATCCAAAAGCAGTAGAATTAGCCGCTAGAATTGCAGCTACAGAAGCTTCTGCTGCAGGCGTTCATTGGACTTTTGCTCCCATGGTCGATATTTCTCGTGACCCGAGATGGGGGAGAGTTTCCGAAGGTTCAGGGGAAGATAGTTTTCTGGGAATCCAAATGGCTGTAGCCAATGTAAAAGGTTTTCAAGGGGATGATTTGTCTAAAAACAATACCATTCTGGCTTGTACTAAGCATTTTGCTGCCTACGGTGCCGCAGAAGCGGGTAGGGATTACAATACGGTCGATATGTCCGAAAGGGTATTGCGGGAAACCTATTTGCCGGCCTTCAAAGCTACAGTCGATGCAGGGGTTAAAACGTTTATGACTTCCTTCAACGAAATCTCCGGTGTTCCTTCAACAGCCAATAAATTCTTAATTCGCGATGTATTAAAAGGGGAATGGAATTTTAATGGTCTAGTGGTAACCGATTATACGGGTATCAACGAAATGGTGGCACACGGTTTCGCAGCCGATGATAAACAGGCTGGTGAATTAGCCATGAATGCCGGTGTCGATATAGATATGGTGGGTGGTATTTTTATGAATAATTTGAAAAAATCCTTTGAGGAAGGGAAAGTGTCGCTGGAGCAAATTGATGCCGCCTGCAAAAGAATTCTGGACGTAAAATACGATTTGGGTTTATTCGAAGATCCCTACCGTTACTGTGATGAAAAACGAGAACAGGCAACGACTAACAAACCCGAATTCCTGGAAGCTAGTCTAGAAGTAGCTAAAAAATCTTTGGTTTTACTGAAAAATAACAATCATATTTTACCCTTAAACACCAACCAAAAAATAGCTTTTGTGGGTCCTTTAGTTAGTGACGAATTTAATATCATAGGATCATGGGCCGCCCTAGGCGATAGAAATGGTTTTGCCACAAGTGTAAAAGAAGGGGTTGCCAATTATTTAAAAAACACGGCTAATGTTACCTTCGATCAGGGTGTTGAAATTAAAAGCAACAACAGAGACGGAATTCAAAAAGCCCTTGATAATGCCAAAAATGCCGATATCATCGTTGCCGTTATGGGCGAAGGGGAAAACATGTCGGGCGAAGCAGGTTCTCAAACCAATATCGATTTGCCGGGTTTACAAAAGGAATTTTTGTCCGAATTAAAAAAATTAGGCAAACCCATTGTATTGGTGGTATTAAATGGTAGACCCTTGACGCTTTCATGGGAGAATGAAAATATGGATGCTATTCTGGAAGCCTGGTGGCCAGGAACTCGTGGAGGGGATGCCATCGCTCAAACGCTTTTTGGTGCCAATAACCCAAACGGAAAATTATCCATGTCTTTTCCTAGAAATGTAGGGCAGTTGCCGATATATTACAACCATAAAAATACAGGACGCCCTTATTTAGGGAAATCAGATCCCGAACAAAAATACAAATCACGCTATACCGATGCAGACAACAGCCCTTTATATCCTTTCGGATTCGGACTGAGTTATACGACTTTCGAATATTCAAATCTCAAATTATCATCCGATAAAATCAAGTTTGACGAGAAATTGAAAGTGAGTATAGAGCTAAAAAATACAGGAAATTATGATGGTCAGGAAGTAGTTCAACTCTATATCCGAGATCTCGTGGGTTCGGTAACCCGACCAATTAGAGAACTAAAAGGATTTGAGAAAATAGAAATCAAAAAAGGAGAAACAAAGACCGTGTCTTTCGAAATTTCGTCTGAGGATTTGAAGTTTTACAATCTCGATATGAAACACACGGCCGAAGTAGGGGACTTCGATGTTTTTGTAGGAGGAAGTTCCGATGCAGACCATCAAGCAAGTTTCCAACTTATAAAATAATTATAAAAGGCAACTTTTAAGGGCCTTTAAACAATACAAACAAGATTGAGCATTGGAATTAAAATTAGAGATTTATTTCCAGTGTGTTTATAAACCGAATCTCTAAAAAAAACTATTAGTAACAAAAAATATTTATTTATGAAAAAAATTACACTTTTAGTGACACTAATGATTTCATCATTAGGTTTTTCGCAAGCGAAATTGCCTTTGACGTTTGCAAGTGCCGACCAGCTATTAACAGGTCAGGGAGGTTCAACAACTTCATTAGTTCCAGATCCTGCTGATCCAACAAACCAAGTTTTGCAAATCGTGGGTGGCACTGACACTTGGGACAATTCCATTTTAGCACTTAGTACGCCAGTTAATCTTCAAGATGACGCGCACAACACCATTAGTTTTAGGATTAATCCTATAGGGATTACTGGCGTTCGTCAGCACCTGTTTAAATTACAAGATCCTGGGGCTAAAGAATACTTTTTTACAACTACTGATTCAGGATGGCAAACCATAACCATTGACTATCCAGCTGGTTTAGTAGCCTATTCTACCTTAGTTATTTTTACGGATTCAGGTGCAGCAAGCAATGGGTATGCTAATGCTGATACAGGAACCTACTTAATTGACGATATTGTGGGAGCTACTAATTTACCATTAGCTGGTGGAGTAACGCTACCGCTTAGGTTTGATGATCCTAATCAATTATTTGTAGGAGGTAATACTGTCACATCTATAGTTACAGATCCCTTGGATGCTACAAACAAAGTATTGCAAATAGATGGTTCTGTTGCCGACGATTGGAATAATGCTTTATTAGCGCTGAATCCAAAGGTGAATCTTTCCGACAATGCCCATAATTCAATTACCTTTAGAATCAACCCAATTGGGATAACAGGCGTTCGTCATCACTTATTGAAATTTCAGGATGCGGGTGCTGCCGAATCTTGGTTCGATACTACCGATTCAGGATGGCAAACGATTACGGCAGATTTTGGAGCTAATTTAGGAAGTTTTCCAACAATAGTTATTTTTCCAGACGCAGGATCAGGGGCTACGGGTACGTATTTAGTAGATGATATTGAATTAGCAAGTGAAGTTTTACTAGATGCTGAAGATGGTACTACTAATAAATTACCAGTACTAAATGCATTTGCAAATGGACCAGGACAATCAAATGCCGATTTGGAAGTGGTAAACAATCCAAATCCATCGGGAGTAAATACAAGTGCTAAATGTGTTAAATTTACACGAAGAACTACAGGCCTTGATGCCATGCCATGGGCTGGATTTTGGAGTGCTGTTTCAGATCCACATCCTGACTTTACAACAAATAAATTCGTGCATGTTAAAGTGTTAAAACAAAATACTTCGGATGTTAAATTTAAAATTGAAGGCGGAACTGCAGGTACTGTAGAACTTCTTAGCACAAATTTATACACTACTCCTGGAGTTTGGGAAGATATGGTTTTTGACTTTACAGAAAAAACAGGAGCTTATCCAACAGTGGCTTTAATGCCGGATGTTGAAGATCTTGTGGTTGCCGGTGACAGAATTATTTATTTTGATGACATCATAGTAAATAACATCGCTACTCCTCAAGCATTGGGTATTAAAACAAATGCATTAGCAGCTAAAATTAAAATGTATCCAAATCCAGTATCGGATGTTTTAAAAATCCAATCTTCAGAAGCTTTAAAATCAGCTTCAATTTACTCCTATGATGGTCGTAAGCTTATTGAAGTAAAAGCCTTGAATAACAATGTTTCTAGTATTAATACAAGCAACTTGAGAAAAGGAGTTTATGTTATAAACTTTGAAGCGGTATCAGGGGCTACACTATCTCAAAAATTCATTAAAGAATAATAATTGGTTTTTTTTGACTGAAGAGGCTTCTCGAAAGAGAAGCCTTTTTTGTTTTTATCCAGTTATACAATCTTCTTCTCTTTTCATTAATCGTATTAATGTTTCTTTATTTTACACATTTTGTTTTTAAATACAGAATTTATTGCTGTATTATAAATGCACACTACATCATTAGTACATCTCTTCATATTTTGTTATAAGATTTTTCTGTACTTAAAGCGCTTTAAACTATTTGTTTATGTTGTTGTTTATCATTTTGATGTAATTGTGTAGTATTCCCTTTTAACATACTACAACGTTGTAATGAGCTAATTTAGCCACAATAACTTATTCAACAGACCTATGAGAAATTCTATATTAATCTTTTTTATCCTATTACTGCTACCAGTCTGCGTGTCTGCTCAGCTCATAAAAGGGAAGGTGTCAGATAAAGACGGCATCGGTATTCCGGGTGCTATTATTCTGGCAACAGATTCTAAAACAAATGCCACCACTGATTTTGATGGTAATTTCGAAATTACAGCAGTGGCCGGTGAGCTTTTGCAAATATCCATGTTGGGCTTTGAAGATGCTTCAATGGCCGCAACTACGGGGCCAATGGCTATTTTATTAGCAGACGATCAGGAGAATATATTAGACGAGGTAGTAGTAATTGGCTACGGAACCCGAAAAGTAATTGACAATACCTCCTCCATTACTTCTTTGAAAGCCGAAGAGGTATCTAAAATGAAAGTCTTGAATGCTTCTCAAGCCATACAAGGTAAAGCGGCAGGGGTACAAGTCATTTCTTCAGATCAACCTGGCAGTTCGCCTACGGTAGTGATCCGGGGTTTAGGTACTGCCATTGGGGGTAGAACTCCTTTATATGTAGTCGATGGGATGCCTACGGACAATATTAATAATATTAATACCAATGATATTACCTCCTATGAGATCTTGAAAGATGCTTCTTCTCTTGCTATTTACGGGACTAGAGCAGCTAATGGGGTCATCATTATTACCACCAAAAAAGGACGAGGAGACAAAGTTTCAGTCGAATTTGAAACCTTCGCGGGCTTTAGACAGCCTTTGCAAAAAGTAAAAATGGCGGGTAGTAATCAGTTTTCACATTATTCGAATTCCGCCTTACAAGCAACCACCTTTTCCCAGGATCAACCGGTGAATACAGATTGGTTTGATGCCATTACTAGAACAGGTTCCTATATTCAAAATAACCTATCAGTTTCGGGATCAACAGAAAAAATCAAATACTTTTTTAGCGTTGGAAACTACGAAGAAAAAGGGGTGCTTAAGGGATTGGATTTAAATCGGACCACCTTTAGAAATAATAATGAATACAAGATTTCTGACAAACTAACCCTAAATCAAAACTTCAGTTTGGGTTCCTCTAATTCTGCTCCAAAACCCTTAGACGCTTTTACGAGTGCTTACAAGCAATCTCCTATAGTGCCTACTTTTTTTCCAGACGGTCAATACGGTGTTCCGCTCATAGGAGCAAACGGTTTTGCAGGCACAACAGGTGCTTTGTTCAATAATGTGGGTAATCCACTAGCGCAATTAGACTTTTTTGACGAAAAACAAAAGAGTTTAACCTTGCAAGGTGGTTTAAAATTAGATTATGATATTTTAGAATCCTTAACTTTAACTTCCCAGTTTAACGCAGAATATTATTCCTTCAAAAACTACAACTATGCCGATACACAGGGAATTTGGATGGCAGCCAATCCCAATACAAGTCCGGAGGATTTTGTAGCCAATAATGCAGGGGTTCCTTTAAATTCTTTAACCAAAGGGAGATCCGATTATTTCAATTGGAACCTAACGAATTATTTTACCTACAATAAAGTTTTTGGGGAGATTCACGATGTGGAACTTACTGGCGGAATTGAAACCTCCGTTAGAGGGTCTCGAGAAACACAAACGATAACTAGAGGAAATGTAAATGCCAATGCTAATTATTGGGCTTTGAATGATGTCAACTATTCTGGAGATGTAACGAACTACAGAGATGTAGCTTTAAACGAAACAAGAATAGCTTCATATTTTGGGCGTTTCCAGTATAAATTAAAAGACCGCTACTTATTTACAGGAACCATTAGAAGGGATGGTTCCTCTAATTTTGGTAAGGAATACCGTTGGGGAACTTTCCCCTCTTTTGGTCTGGGTTGGATAATTACCAAAGAAAGTTTTATGGCTAACATAAAAGGAATAGATTTATTGAAATTAAGAGGGGGTTGGGGTAAACTGGGAAACCAAACGGTACCGCTTAATAATCAAGCCTATGCATCGGGATTGACTTATTATTTAGGAGGTTCTATTTTAAACCAAGGAACTACAATTAATTCACAAATCGATCCAAGTTTGTCTTGGGAAATTACCGAAGAATCTACTGTGGGTATTGATTTTGAGTTCTTTAACAGAAGATTAAAAGGTTCTGTAGACGTTTATGAAAGAGCTACAAACAATCTTATTTTAAATACAAGACCCTATATTACTTCTGGAATAAGTACATTTTCACCGGCTCATGTGGGTCGTGTTACCAATAAAGGCTACGAAATTGCTTTGCGTTGGGACGATAAACTGAGTGATGATTTGAGCTATTGGATTGGAGGTAATTTTTCAAGCAACCAAAATAGACTTGCTAGTTTAAGCAATGTTAACCTTGCACCTCTTATCGGTGGAAACTTAGGAAACGGTCAGGATACTAAAATATTGGATAATACTTCAGTGGGGCAGCCCTTAGGAAGTTTCTATATCTATGAATATGCTGGTATTGATCCTGCAAATGGAAGTATGTTGTATTACAATGCAGCTGGTGAAAAAGTAAGCCAAGGGGTTTTAGCGAATACAGATAAAAAATATGTAGGCTCCATTTTACCAACTTCAACTTATGGAATTTCTCTTGGTGTCAACTATAAAAACTTTGATTTATCAGTAGATGCCTACGGAACATCTGGAGCTAAAGTTTATAATGGTAAAAAAGCACAACGTTTTGGAGGTGAAAATATTGAAGAAACACTGGGGACTAATTTTTGGACTCCAAACAATCTAACGGCTTCCAATCCAGCTCCTTTTAATCAGGTTCCTGTTGCTTCGACCTACTATCTAGAATCAGGGGATTTCATTAGAATCAACAACATTTCTCTAGGTTATAAAATCCCTATAAAAGCTGGATTTATAAATTCCTGCAGAGTATATGTAAATGCTATAAATCCATTTATATCTCAAAAATTCTCTGGTTTTTCTCCTGAATTGGTTGGGGATGGAAATCCTTATGGAAGTCAGGGCATCGAGTTAAATGCTTATCCAACCTTAAGTTCATTTGTAATTGGCGCTAATTTAAATTTTTAATAGTATGAAAAAAATATATATATCCGTTTTTGTTCTATCCACCTCCTTTTTTTCTGGATGTTCAAAGGACTATTTAGACGTAAATCAAACCGAATCTATTTCGACTAATGATGTCGCTTTGTTTAACAATGATGCCGGTGCAGCAACCTTTGTAACTGCTATTTATAATAAATTCTTAGATTATAACATGTCCTCCTTTTCTTGGATTGGCGTGACCAGTATCGCTTCCGATGATGCCGATAAAGGGTCTTCACCAGGGGATACCGGTTCCGATAAAGATTTAATGGATGCCCTGACTTATAATGCATCAAGTCCATCAACTACCGAAGTTTTTCAAGCGAATTTCGAAGGTATTAACAGATGCAATCAGGCCTTAAATATTATTCCACAATTGGACCAGGCGAATCCTGTCTTACGGACAAGGTTAATTGGGGAAGCGAAGTTTTTAAGAGCCTTTATGTATTTTACCTTGCTCAAAACCTATGGTGGTGTTCCTATTATTGATCATTTGCCTAATCCTTCTTCCGAGGAAGATCGAGTGATGCAATTAACCCGTAAAACGAGCGCAGAAGTTTATGATTATATTAAAAAAGATCTAAATGAAGCGATTATAGCTTTACCTAATAAATCAGCCTATGGGGCTTCCGAAAGAGGAAGAGCTTCCCAGGGTGCTGCTTATGCCTTGTTAGCAAAAGTAAATTTATACCAGAAAAACTGGCAGTTAGTTATCGACAACTGTAATCTGGTTTCGGGCTATTCCCTTGTAGCAAATTATGCTAGCATGTTTAGACTGGAAGGCGAAAATGATTCAGAATCTATTTTCGAAATTCAGGGTACAGGTTTAGCTTCTGCTCCTCAAGGTATTAAACAATACTCACAAACTCAAGGTGCTCGTGGTACCGGAGGATGGGGTTGGGGATTTAGTACACCTTCCGAAAGTTTAGTGAATGCTTATGAAGCAAACGATGTTAGAAAAAATGCAACAATTATGTTTAGAGGGGAAACCTTATATGACGGTAGAGTGGTACCCGCAAATGCAGATAATTTAAGATACAACTATAAAGCCTATTCTTCCGCTTTTTCAGGTCAGGATAATTCAGATACCAATATTAAGTATTTGCGCTATGCCGAAGTGATCTTGATGAAAGCAGAAGCATTAAACGAATTGGGTCAAACCCAAGAAGCAATTAGCTTGCTAAATCAAATTAGAAATAGAGCAGAACTGGCCAATACTACATTTTCTTCCCAATCGGACATACGAACTGCAATTTGGAGAGAAAGAAGAGTCGAAATGGCTTTTGAGCACGATAGATTTTACGATTTAGTACGAACCGGTCAAGCAGCAGCTGCTTTTACAAATCATGGAAAAACATTTGTTAGGGGTAAACATGAAGTATTTCCTTTACCACAACTATTTATTACAGAAGCCGCTGGTTTATCGATTCAAAATCCAGGCTATTAATTCTTAAAATCAGTAAAAATGAAAAAAAATAAATACAGCTTCTTGTTCGCTTCTGTTCTGCTATAAAAGAAGTACACCCCTAGTTTTCATTGAATCAGGGGTGTTTCTAAAATTAGTAATCCTATTATTATATTAAAATGAAGATCCCCTATTGCTTACTTTTTTGTATTGGTTTCATGTATTCCTGTTCCTCATCAACTCCGGACTTAAAGCCTGGGGCAGGTACACCATTACCAACAGATCCTCCGATAGTAACTGCTCCTTTGACCGACATCGAAGCGATGGATCAGGTTCAAAAAGACGCGATCAAATATTTTTGGGACTATGCTGAACCAAATTCTAAACTGGCCCGCGAACGCTATCTTACTGACAATCCTAGTTTCGAAGCAAACAAAGTAACCACTGGTGGTTCTGGTTTTGGTTTAATGTCTTTAGTGGTTGGTGTTGAAAGAGGTTTCCTCCCAAGAGCCGAAGCAGTGAGCAGAATGACTACCGCAATGAATTTTCTGGATAAAGCAGATCGTTTTCATGGTGCATGGGCGCATTGGATGGATGGCACAACGGGCCGGGCGATCTCATTTGGGAATAAAGATGATGGTGGTGATATAGTCGAAACAGCTTTCTTATGCCAAGGTTTAATTGCAGTGAGAGAATATTTCAAAGACGGAAATACCCAAGAGAAAGCCTTAGCTGCCAAAGCGGATAATTTATGGAAAGGGGTGGAATGGGATTGGTATACGAATGGCGATAATGCTATGTATTGGCACTGGTCACCGACTTATCAATGGGAAATGAAATTCAAATTAGAAGGCTATAACGAATGTTTGATTGCCTACATTTTGGGTGCCGCCTCACCTACACATCCCATTTCAGCCGAGGCCTATCATCAAGGATGGGCAAGAAGTGGTGCTATCGTTTCTGGTAAAACACAATATGGTATTCCTTTGATTTTCAAATATAATACGGTTTCAGGAAATGTAGGTCCCTTGTTTTGGGCACAATATTCCTATTTAGGTTTAGATCCTACTACTTTGACAGATCAATATGCAAACTACTGGGCACTGACTCAAAATCAAGCTAAAATTATGCACCGTTATTCTGTGGCGAATCCAAAAGGATGGAACGGCTATTCCGATAAATGTTGGGGGCTTACCGCGAGTTATTCTCGAAATGCAGATGGCTCAACAGGATACTCCGCTCATGATACCGATAATGATTTGGGGGTGATATCTCCCACAGCTGCGCTTTCGTCATTCCCCTATACACCTGTCGAATCCATGAAGTTCCTTCATTATCTATACGATGAAAAAAGAACAGATTATGTAGGTATTGCAGGGCCTTACGATGCCTTTTCTCCTCATTATAAATGGGTTACTCCCCGTTATTTAGCCATTGATCAAGGTACAATTGCACCCATGATCGAAAATCATCGTTCGGGTTTACTATGGAAATTATTTATGAATGCTCCGGAGATAAAACCGGGTTTAGCGAAACTCGGCTTTCATTCAGGTAAATATAATTTTTAAGCATCGATTAGAGCAGCTGCTCGCGATCTAAAGGTGACAAGCAAGAAATTTAGGATTGCTGGTTCCAACAAACAAAAAACAAACAAAATGAAAATTAAATTGATTGTCCTCCTTTTCGGAATTTCACTTATTGGCTACAGCCAAAAAAAGCAAACTACGAAAAACAGCAAAATAAAACCAAAAACAGAATTTGTAGCTGAATTAATGTCCAAAATGACCTTGGATGAAAAAATCGGACAGCTTAATCTACCTACTTCGGGAGATATTACCACGGGTCAGGCCAACAGCTCCAACGTGGCTAAGAATATCGAAGAAGGTAAAGTAGGTGGCTTGTTCAACATTAAATCCGTTCAGAAAATACAGGAAGTGCAACGCATAGCCGTCGAAAAAAGCAGACTGAAAATCCCCTTGCTTTTCGGAATGGATGTAATCCATGGCTATGAAACAACATTTCCTATACCACTTGGAATGTCCGCCACCTGGGACATGGAACTCATCAAGCGCAGTGCGCAAATTGCCGCTCAGGAAGCCAGTGCTGATGGCATCAACTGGACTTTTTCTCCTATGGTTGATATCTCTCGTGATCCGCGTTGGGGTAGAGTTTCCGAAGGTTCTGGTGAAGATCCCTATTTGGGAAGCCAAATTGCAAAAGCCATGGTACAAGGCTATCAAGGGGACGACTTGTCGCTGGACAATACCATCTTAGCCTGTGTGAAACATTTTGCCCTTTACGGCGCTCCCGAAGCGGGTAGAGATTATAATACGGTCGACATGAGCCGAATCCGAATGTACAATGATTATTTCCCGCCCTATAAAGCCGCAGTCGATGCAGGTGTAGGTTCTGTAATGGCTTCTTTTAATGAAGTAGACGGCATTCCAGCCACGGGCAACAAATGGTTGATGACCGATGTATTGCGCAAGCAATGGGGTTTCGGAGGTTTTGTAGTAACTGATTTTACTGGAATTCCTGAAATGATCGAACATGGTCTGGGCGACTTGCAAACAGTTTCAGCCCTTTCTATCAATGCAGGAGTAGAAATGGATATGGTGGGTGAAGGCTTTCTAAAAACTTTAAAAAAATCAGTGGAGGAGAAGAAAGTAAGTATCGAGCAAATTGATAATGCCGTGCGTCTTATTCTGAATGCCAAATATGATTTGGGTTTGTTTCATGATCCGTATCGTTATACGGATGCTAAAAGAGCTAAAACTGAAATTTTCACTACTGCCAACAGAGCCGAAGCTCGAAAAACAGCTGCTCAATCTTTGGTTTTATTAAAGAACAACAGCCAACTGCTTCCCTTGAAAAAATCAGGAACTATTGCGCTTATCGGGCCTTTAGCCGATGCCAAAAACAATATGGCTGGTACCTGGAGTGTAGCAACGAATCAAGATAAGTCGATTTCACTTTTGGCCGGTATTACAGAGGTGGCTGGAAAAAAAACGAAAGTGCTTTACGCCAAAGGGAGCAATCTGGATTACGACGCTGCCTTCGAAGAAAAAGCTACTATGTTTGGTAAAACCTTAAACCGCGATAGTAGATCGAAAGAAGATTTACTAGCCGAAGCCCTGAAAATTGCCAATCAATCGGATATCATTGTTGCCGCTCTTGGTGAATCTGCCGAAATGAGTGGCGAGAGTAGCAGCCGGACGAATCTTGAAATTCCACAAGCGCAGAAAGACTTATTGAAAGAATTACTAAAAACAGGAAAACCCGTGGTCTTGGTTTTATTCACGGGGCGTCCCCTAGTTTTAGTTCAGGAAAATGAAACTGTTCCATCAATTTTGAATACCTGGTTTGCCGGAAGTGAAGCAGGCTTGGCTATTGCCGATGTTTTGTTTGGCGATGAGAACCCATCAGGTAAATTAACAGCTACCTTCCCAAGAAGCGTGGGGCAGATTCCTATTTATTACAATCATAAAAACACTGGCCGACCTTTATCAAACAAAGAAGGAAAGTTTGAAAAATTCAGATCCAATTACATAGATGAAAGAAACGAGCCCCTATATCCTTTTGGATATGGATTGTCTTATACCACTTTTGAATATTCCAATATGAAGGTTTCTGCACCAAAGATGAAAGCAGATGAAACTATTCAATTATCAGTTGAAGTAACGAACACAGGTGATTTTGACGGTAAAGAAGTAGTCCAGCTTTATATTAGAGACGTGGTGGGAACCGTGAGCCGACCTATGAAAGAGCTAAAAGGTTTCCAAAAAGTGGCTATCAAAAAAGGAAGCAAGCAAACCATCACCTTCACTATTTCAGTCGAAGATTTAAAATTCTATAATTCAGATTTAAAATTTATTGCCGAAGCAGGTGAGTTTGAACTATTCCTGGGAACGGATTCAAATACCAATCAAAAGCTTAAAATGGAATTGCTCCCATAGATAACCGATTTAGGTTTTTTTTTTGAAAGAGGCTTTTCGCAAGAGAAGTCTTTTTTTATTCACAAAACAGAGTTTAAAACGATCTGCTTTCAGTGTGTCTCGCTTATGCTTCTTAAAACGCAAATTCATAACCCATAAATCGTCTACTTCTTCCTATATTAGCCAAAAATTAAAAAAAATGAAATATACCTTCCTTCTTTTGTTCCTCGGGATTTTCGGGTCTGCAAGTGCACAAGTCATTCAGTCTCCATCCAAAAATATAGCCGTAGAATTCAAACTTTCTAAAGAAGGTAAACCATCTTATACCGTATCCTATAAAAATCAAATAGTAGTCAACGAAAGTGCTCTCGGCCTAGCTCTAAAAGAAGGAATGGGTTTCGAAGACGGATTTACTTTGTTGGATCAGGAATCCAAATCGGTAGACGAACCTTGGAAACCAGTGCTCGGTGAACAAGCGATTATTCAAAACAAATACAATGAAACAAGCTTTCACCTGATTCAGAAAGTAACGGACCGTAAAATAAATATCATTTTTAAAGTCTATAATGAAGGCCTTGCTTTTCGCTACGAATTCCCCAAACAGGAGAAACTAAATTATTTCATTATTACTGACGAAAAAACCCAATTCAACCTCACAGCAGATCATAAAGTGTTCTGGATTCCTGGAGATTTCGATAGTAATGAATACGAATACAACGAAACGAAACTGTCTGAAATTGACAATTCTAAAATCAATAGGAACAATGGTATAGGAGTGAAGTCCATTCCTAACAAATACCGAGTTCAAACCCCTTTGATGATGAAATCGGCAGCCAATCTATACCTTAATATTTTTGAGGCAGCCGTAGTCAACTATCCCGTGATGCATTTGAATGTAGAGGGATCAACCTATAAATTAAAAGCGGAACTGGTGCCCAATGCCATAGGAGACAAAGCCTATTTAAAAACGCCTTGCGTATCGCCTTGGAGAACCATTATGGTCAGCGATGATGCACGCGATATCGTGAGTTCCAAAATGATCCTAAACCTAAACGAGCCTTCAAAACTCGATGATACTTCCTGGATAAAACCCATGAAATATGTCGGAATTTGGTGGGAAATGCATGTGGGGAAATCAACTTGGGATTATGCGGGTTCTCAAAATGCAACCAATTTCGGAACCAAATTAGAATCCTCAGGCCGTCACGGCGCTACAACAGCAAACACTAAACGATACATTGACTTCGCGGCTAAAAATGGTTTCGATGGGGTATTAGTCGAAGGTTGGAATGTAGGATGGGAAGACTGGTCCGGAAACTGGAAAGAAGAGGTTTTTGATTTCACAACGCCCTATCCCGATTTTGATATTGCCGCAATATCGGCTTACGCCAAAGAAAAAAAGGTAAAGATGATTATGCACCACGAAACTTCGGCTTCGGTGGCGAATTACGAAAGACACCTCGATCGTGCTTTTGACCTCATGAAAAAATACGATTATCCTGCTGTGAAAACAGGCTATGTAGGTAAGATAATTCCCCGTGGCGAATTTCATGATGGACAGACCATGGTAAACCATTTTAATTTTGTCGTGCGTCGAGCTGCCGATTACAAGCTCATGGTCAATTCTCATGAGTCTTCCCATCCCACCGGTTATGGCAGAACCTATCCTAATTATGTGGCGGCTGAAGCAGCTCGTGGAAATGAATTCAATGCCTGGAGTGTTGGAAATCCCCCGATGCACGAAACGATTTTGCCTTTTACCAGACTGTTGGGAGGTCCTATGGATTATACACCCGGGATTTTCGAAATAAAAATGAATGCCTACGATAAAAACAAAACGGAACAGGTGCATACCACTCTTGTCAAACAATTGGCTTTATATGTGACCATGTATTCGCCAATCCAAATGGCAGCCGATTTATTGGAAAACTATGAAAAATACCCCGATGCCTTCCAATTTATTAAGGATGTAGCAGTAGATTGGGACGATAGTATTTATTTGGAGGCCGAACCTGGTGATTACTTAACAATAGTCCGAAAAGCCAAAGGATCCCGAAACTGGTTCTTGGGCGCTATCACCGATGAAAATGCGAGATCAAGCGAAATTAAATTGGACTTCCTGACTCAAGGCAAGAAGTACAAAGCAATTCTATATGAAGACGGAAATGAAGCCGATTGGCAGAAAAATCCTATTTCCTATAAAATCAGAACAATCACGGTGACCAGCAAGTCAAAAATTAAATTGAATTTAGCCGCAGGAGGTGGGGCAGCAATAAGTTTTGTTCCGCTTCAATAAAATACTAGTGCTATTTAATTCAAGCTTAGATTAAACCGAATAAGGCTTTTTTTATAAGTAAAAACACCAAAGAAAACGATTTCGTTAATAACTTTGACTCTTATATCTTGCGTCTTGTTTTTTTATAAATGTATATTTATAAAAATTTTTAATAATTTTTTAACAGTATCATAATTTACGAACTCTATTAACTCAAATTTATTAATAAATGAATCAAACAGCAAACAAATCTCAAAATTCTGCTCTCTCCACGCTAATCACGGTATTCTTCTTTTGGGGATTTATCGGAGCGTCGAATGGGGTCTTCATTCCTTTTTGCAAAGCCAAATTTGGATTGGACCAATTCCAAAGTCAATTAATTGATTTTGCCTTTTACGGAGCCTATTATATAGGAGCGATACTACTTTTTATTTTTAGTAGCATTGCCAAAAAAGACATCCTAAATGCTTGGGGTTTCAAAAAAGGAATCATATATGGCCTTTTAGTAAGTACTTTTGGGGCGGTATTGATGATAGTAGCAGTAACCGAAGGAAGTTATTTGTTTATTCTAGGGGCTTTATTTATTGTTGCCTTGGGTTTCTCTTTGCAACAAACTTCAGCCCAACCTTTCGCTGCTTCTTTGGGAGAACCACATTCCGCTTCAAGCCGTTTGAACCTTGCTGGTGGAATAAACTCTTTTGGGACTACTATCGGACCAATAGTCGTTTCTTTTGCTTTGTTTGGCGTTATTTCTGGTGTGAACATTCAAGAATTTGCTCAGAAGCCAGATTCATTAGATTCCATGAGAATTCTATATGTATTCGTAGGTGGCCTTTTTGTTTTGGCTGCAGCCTTATTCTATTTTTCTAAAAAATTGCCGGACGGTAAAAGTGATTCTACTTTTGAACCAGCAAGCAATGCAATGAAAACACTTATTGCGATTACCGTAATTCTAGTAGCGGTTTTTGCTTACATCTTCTCCCGTTACGAAGACCCCGAATTTATTAGTCGTTTTATTGAAAATAAAGAGAAAGATTATCTTGGTTTGGCTTTAACCGTTTCGACCCTCCTTATTGTGGTAATCGGTTTATTATTCGCTAATACCAGAGCTCAAAAAAGTCCGGAAGGATGGGGAGCTATGAAATACCCACAATTGGTTTTAGGGATGTTGGCACTGTTTACTTATGTAGGAGTAGAAGTTACCATTGGTAGTAATCTTGGTTCTTTATTAGAAACAGCTGATTTCGGAACTATTTCAGGACCTGCTTTAGCACCTTATATGTCAATGTATTGGGGTAGTTTAATGATTGGTCGTTGGGCAGGTGCCATTACGGTTTTTAATCCTTCAAACCAACTTAGAAAAATATTGCTTATCGTTGTTCCTTATCTTGCCTTTGGAGTGGTACTGGCTGCTAATGCAGTTTCAGGTCAGGATATTACACCATTATATGCTTATGCATTTGTCATCTTATTCCAAATTGCTGGTTTCTTCCTTGGTAAAGATCAGCCATCAAGAACCTTGATGATTTTTGGAATTATGGGTATGATAGCCATGCTTATTGGTCTATTCACAACGGGTACTATTGCAATCTTTGCTTTTATGAGCGGTGGTTTATTCCTAAGTATCATGTGGCCTTGTATTTTCTCATTGGGTATTGCCGGTTTAGGAAAATATACTTCTCAAGGATCTTCTTTCTTAGTAATGATGATTTTGGGTGGTGGTATTATCCCACCATTGCAAGGTAAACTAGCCGATATTATCGGAATCCATACTTCTTACGCAATTCCTGTTCTGTGTTTCGCTTTCATCGCATTCTACGGATGGAAAGTAATCGGAATTTTAGAAAAACAAGGTATCGGTCACGATATTGAAGTGGGTGGTGGACACTAATTTTAGATCTTAAATACACATACTAGAGACTGTCCCCAAAGACAGTCTCTTTTTTTTGTGATTAAAATAAAATCTAATTCCCAATAAAAGCTTAGATTTACTTCTGATCTTTTTAAATTTAAATATGAAAAAAATAACCTGCCTGCTTCTGATTCAATCCTGTTTTCTTTTTGCTCAAAGCAAAGACGAACAAATGCTCAAAGACATATACAAATCAGCACTTACAAATGCCAAATGTTATACTTGGCTCGATGATCTGTCCAATAAAATAGGCTCGCGTTTATCAGGATCCGATGGAGCAGCAAAAGCGGTTATTTATACCAAAGCCCAATTGGAGACCCTGGGCTTAGACAATGTATACTTGCAAGAAGTGATGGTGCCCAAATGGGTGCGCGGTCAAAAGGAAATCGCCTACATGCAAATAGGAAATATAAAAACAAATCTGCCAATATGCGCCCTTGGGGGATCAGTAGCAACACCTAAAAATGGACTTCAAGCCCAACTTATAGAAGTGCACAGTCTCGAGGAATTACAAACCTTAGGAGATAAAGTAAAAGGTAAAATAGTATTCTTCAACAGACCCATGAATCCTGAATTCATAGAAACCTTCAAAGCCTACGGTTCTTGTGTAGATCAAAGATCATCAGGTGCTCGCGAAGCAGGAAAACTAGGGGCTCTGGGGGTAATTGTAAGATCAATGAATTTGCGTTTAGACGATTTACCACATACCGGAGCAACAAATTATAACGATACTCCCCAAGCGCAACGAATACCTACAGCGGCTATAAGCACCAATGGGGCTGAATTGTTGAGTACCACCTTAAAAGAAAATCCTGCAACGACCTTCTTTTTTAAACAGTCCTGTGAAACTTTAGCCGATGTACTTTCCTATAATGTAGTGGGTGAAATTAGAGGCTCGGAGCATCCGGAGAATATCATGGTCGTTGGAGGTCATTTGGATTCCTGGGATCTGGGTGACGGTTCGCATGACGATGGAGCAGGCTGTGTGCAAAGTATGGAAGTGTTACATCTTTTAAAAAATATAGGTTACAAACCTAAAAACACCATCCGTGCCGTGCTTTTTATGAATGAGGAAAACGGACTTCGCGGTGGAAATGCCTACGAAGCAGCCTCTAATAAAAACAAGGAAAACCACATACTAGCCCTGGAAAGTGATTCTGGTGGATTCTCCCCAAGAGGTTTTTCAATTGATGCCGATGAAGCTAATTTCAACAGAATAGCCTCCTGGAAAACACTCTTCGAACCTTATCTAATTCACCAATTCGTAAAAGGACATTCCGGTGCCGATATCGGACCCCTAAAATCCAACAAAATTGTCAAAGTAGGCTTGCAACCCGATTCCCAACGTTATTTTGACCATCATCATGCCGCTAACGATACTTTTGATGCCGTCAACAAAAGAGAATTGGAATTAGGTGCCGCAACCATGACGGCCCTAATGTATTTAATAGACCAAAACGGAATCAACTAAAATTCAGTAAATAACAAAATAAAAGAGCCGCTTTTCAAGATGAACATGCCCCAAAAAGTTTTTGAAATTATGCAACATTCATCCAACGCCCAATTGCAGGGTCATAATTCCTATGTACTACCGAATGAAAGAAGTTATACTCGCTATTGGAAATGAAATTAGTGAAATGAAGCAAACGGCAGCTATGAGTTAGGAATACTTGAGATTATTTCGTAGTTTCCTCCTCACAATGACAGTTATTGGATAGCTGAATGCGATAATTATTATTTATTCTTGATTTCCTAAAAACACTTTACCACTTATTATTAGTCTATATTTTTGGTCTGGTGCTGTTGGATTTTTTGGGTTTGTTTTTTCAATCCATTTTAATTGCTCTAATGGTTTTAGATAATTGTCTCTGAATGTTTTTTTGTTTGTATAGCCAACAGCATTCATAATGTCATCTAATGATAGAGGCTCGGCAACTAATGATAAAATAGCAATTATGTACCTAATTTTTTTGTGGATTAGGTTGGTACTTTTTAATGACCAACTAGGTACTTTTTTAATTTCTTCTTTATCGATAGGCTGATTTTTAGGCCAATCAAGACTTTCTAGCTTGGTACCTTTTTGTGACCAGCTTGGTACTAAATTTAAAAGGCACTCTTCCCAAGTAGCATCAAATAGTTCTGAATCAACATTGAATTTACCTAATGAAATCTCTAAATGAGTGCTGTATTTTTCGTCTAATTCTAACCAGTTTAGCCACTTATTAGTAAATGGTTTGAGTGTTGACAATCGCAAAGGTATTATTGTTTTGAAAATCGTTCCTTCAATAAAAATAGGTTGCGCCCCTTCAATGTATAAAGGCAGGTATTTTTTAGTGTTTCTGATTCCAGAACCAATTTCATCAGTCCATATTTGTGGTCACGGATGCTCTGGTATGAGAGGTTGTAGTTTCTAAAAGTCTTCCTATAAAATCAAGACTACTTTTAACGGTGCTTGTGGTGGCCAGATAGTCGTTTTTGCTATAGCTGTAAATAGCTCTGCCTTTGATATCATAGA
>Ga0114962_10001184_pt1 | contig 22743 bp, 24 predicted proteins | sample C_130820_MF_Meta_FD_87017 | JGI IMG/M metagenome (GOLD analysis project Ga0114962, IMG submission 87017) | Freshwater microbial communities from Lake Croche, Canada to study carbon cycling - C_130820_MF_MetaG | ecosystem: Environmental > Aquatic > Freshwater > Lake | place: Lake Croche, Canada... | reverse complement strand
TGACTCATTAATTGAAATTAATAAAGAATCTGGATTAGATAACCCAGAAATGCAGCTGAACAATTAAGTCCTAATATTCAATCTCTGCTTTTTCTAAACGTTCCTTAACAACTGGATTAAATCTCCATTGACTATCTGAAATACCATTTTGGGCATTCTGTCTTTTAATTGATTTTTCAGTTAATACAGACAAAAATTGGGAAGGTTTGCCTACAGAAAATTGAAGCAAAAACTTATTTTGAATTCCAAAGGTTTTCCTGAAAAAACTAAGAATATTATATTTTAGTGGCCCGTCCTTAACTAACCTTGTCAGTACTTTTTGTAGCTTATTAGGGAAATGACCAGCATGGTTTATTCTTAAATCAAACAATAAGACATCTCCCGCATTTGTTTTAATATAAACAGGTTCTCCAGCGTTAACATCTTTGGATAAATGACTACCTGGTTTAACAGTCAGTCCTTGCTTATTGTCGGAATGATCTTGTAAATAAATTAGTAACTTATAGCATTGATAGGTCTGACCATCAATTGTTTCCCAATCTTGATCCCAATAATTATCTTTATGCCAACTACTTAAAACGTTTTTATGCAAATCCGAAAGATGTGCATATTTAGGATTTCCATCGCATACGGTTTTTACAATAGATTTAACCTTATCATTTTCTAAAATGACTGATAAATCATCAACATAATTGAAAACATCAGGCTTTGCAATACCAGAAAATACATATCGCTTGTCATCAGGATTTGAAAAGAAATTTTCGGCAACATCCCTCAAGAAGTTAATTTCTTCTTTTGAAAAAACATTTTTGATTAAGATATATCCATCTTTTGCCAATCTTTTTTTATCGTCCTCAGAAACAATCATACTAAAAATTTTCAACAAAAATAAGATAAATAATACTTTCTGAACTGAAAATGGAATTTTTTAATCCCAATATTTGTCTAAATTTGACGCCAATATATTATGGGTAGCAAACACCATTCTAAACTAAGTGCTGCAGGTCTTTTAATATCTTTAGGGATAGTTTTTGGAGACATAGGTACATCACCTCTTTACGTTTTAAACGCTGTAATAGGTCAAAAGGCTATAACTCAAGATTTGATTTTAGGTTCACTAAGTGCAATATTCTGGACTTTGACATTTCAGACCACAATAAAGTATGTTTTACTGACTCTAAGAGCTGATAATAATGGAGAAGGTGGAATTCTATCTCTTTATGCTTTAGTCCGTAGGCAGGCTAAATGGCTAGTAATTCCTGCAATGATTGGTGCTTCAACGCTACTAGCAGATGGAATCATTACACCTCCTATATCAGTCACCTCAGCAATAGAGGGATTGAAAATCATACAATTTGACTTTAAAATAGACCAATACATTGTGCCTATAGTTATTGTTATTATGGTTTTACTTTTCATCGTTCAACAATATGGAACGGAGATTGTAGGAAAATTCTTTGGACCTGTGATGCTTCTATGGTTTACTTCCTTAGGTGCATTAGGGATTTACAACCTTGGATTTGACTTTACCGTTTTAAAAGCAATAAATCCTGTTTACGCCATTAAATTCATATCTGGTTTCCCAGGTGGATTTTGGTTACTAGGATCAATATTCCTTTGTACCACAGGAGCCGAGGCACTGTATTCCGACCTAGGTCATTGTGGAAGAAAGAACATCCAAATAAGCTGGATTTTAGTAAAAACAAGTCTTATCTTAAATTATTTTGGTCAGGGTGCTTGGTTAATATCCCACAAGGTTGGAACAGCAGATCCATTTATGCATGGAATCGCTCCGTTTTACGCGGTCGTGCCTCAATCACTTTTAATTCCAGAAATTGTTATTGCTACAATGGCTACTATCATCGCTTCACAAGCATTGATTACTGGCAGCTATACCTTAATAAACGAAGCGATTAGGCTTAACATATGGCCAAAAATTAAAGTTATTTATCCTACTATTCAAAGAGGTCAAGTCTATATTCCTTCAATCAATTGGTTATTATGTTTTGGATGTATAGGAGTCGTATTGTTTTTTAAAGAATCTTCTAAAATGGAAGGTGCGTACGGTTTAGCTATCACTTTAACAATGATGATGACTACTATTTTACTTGGTTACTATTTACGGACTATAAAGGTCAACATTATTGCAGTTATTTTAATTACAGTAACTTTCATGACAATCGAATTATCATTCCTAGTTGCGAATATGGAAAAACTTCCTAACGGAGGATATGTAACAATTATTATATCTTTTGTGATTTGGATGACGATGTGGATGTGGTTTAGTGCTAGAAAAATCAAAAATAGATATATTGAGTTTATTTCGTTAGATAAGTACCTTCCTATGATAAAGGAATTGGCAGAGGATACTTCGGTACCTAAATATGCAACAAATTTGGTATATTTAACTTCTGCAAACATTCCTAACCAAATTGAGAATAAAATCATCTATTCTATACTAAATAAACAGCCTAAACGGGCTGATACTTACTGGTTTGTCCATGTAGATGTAGTGGATGATCCTCACACTAGGGAGTACAAGGTAAAAGAACTGGAAAAAGGACTAATTTTTAAAATCGATTTTAAATTAGGATTTCGTGTTGCTCCTCAAATCAATTTATTCTTCCGCAAGGTAGTAGAAGATTTGGCAAAAGATGGAGATGTTGACATAATTAGTAGATATAGAAGTTTAAAAGCCCACAAGGTTACTGGAGACTTCCGTTTTGTTGTCATAGAACGTATCTTGAACTATGATTTCAAACTGAAAGCATATGAACAATTTATTATGTCAGGATATTCAATTTTAAAACATAGTTCTTTATCAGAAGAAAAGGCATTTGGATTGGATACTTCCATGGTAACTACAGAAAAAGTACCATTAATTTCTCCAAAGGCTCAGGACATTGATTTATTAAGAGTTGATTAACTAACCGATTAAGTACTTTCTACTTAGTTGAATGTAGCTCAAAGCATTCTTCTTTATTTTTTCCTTTTGCTCCTCGGAAGTTGTCTTAACAACTTTAGCTGGACTACCCATCACTACAGAGCCATCAGGGATAATCGTGCCTTCAGTAACAAGACTATTAGCACCTATTATACACCATTTACCAATCTTAACTCCATTCATAATAGTTGAGCCCATACCTACTAAAGTATTATCACCTATGGTGGAACCATGAATAATACATTTATGACCAATAATGACTTCCTTCCCAATATTTACAGGAAAGCCCGGATCCACATGAACAATACATCCGTCTTGAATATTGGATCCATCTCCAATTAAAATTTTATCATTATCCGCTCGGAGGACTGCATTAAACCATATGGAGCAATCCTTCCCGATTTGTACTTCACCTAAAATAACTACTCCTTTAGCAATAAAACAAGATGGGTGAATCACAGGTTGAGCAAATAGACGTTCTAAAAAAGTCATTTAGTCAAATCTTTTATTAACTAAAGATTGTAAATCATCATAGACTTTTTTACTGGTATCCCATTCAAGTTTAAGAACATGATTCTGAACAACCTCGTTTGCTTGAATTAGTCCATTACATTTATCTAAAATATTGATAAATTCGTTAAAGGCCTTTGCGTCCCCTCCAAATAATGATTTTGTAAATGCAATTCTTTGATTTAACCCAATACTTGATTTAAGATCTGATATTTTGTTCCCCTTTAATTTGTCAGCCAAATTTACCTTATCAGCATTTTTACTAAATTTTTGGTTTAAAGAACTTGTAATGTTCTCATCAACAATGATTGTATCCATGTCCATCCAATTGATTGGAATAGGCGATTGTATTTTTTCTTCCTCTACAAAAGATTTAACTTCTTCAGTCGTCTCTTGAATATTTATTATCGTTTTAGAATCAGAAGCAGGAATATGGTCATTGTTTTCCTTCAGTTGAGATTTTAATTTCTGCATCCTATGAACCTTGGAAATCCTAAACTCCTCTTGCTGATTTGAAAGAGTTTTTTCAGTCGATTGTTTTTCTACCCTCTTCATCTCCTCCTCACTAACTTTGGGAATGTTGTTTTGGGTTAGAGAGCTGACCACTGCACCATTTATTATGAGAAGTTGCCCATAAGCATTTGCAAGTTTATCTTTTATTAGATTGCCAAAAATATCCTTTTGGTTTTCAGGAATTTCTGGATAAGTTTCTAAAAGGAGTATTACCTCCTTTAGTTGTTCTAGCGTAGTTTGAAAATTAGACATCCTATAATGTTATTTTTGTAGCAAGATAAGTACAAAATGTTTACTGAACCAAATAGTATTGATAGGGGTAAAGAGAAAAAGTTAGGATGGATTGAGATTATATGCGGTCCTATGTTTTCAGGAAAAACAGAGGAATTATTACGTCGCTTAAGAAGGGTTAAAATTGCCAATCAAGCACTAGCTATTTTTAAACCTGAAATTGATATCCGATATTCAGAAATGAGAATTGTTTCTCATGATGCTAATTATTTCCCTTCACTTCCGATTAAAAATGTTCAAGATATTATTAAAAATTCAGTGAATGCAGAGGTAGTGGCAATTGATGAATCTCAGTTTTTTGATGAAGGATTATTAGAAGTAGCCAATCAATTGGCATTGGATGGAAAAAGAGTTATAATTGCCGGATTAGATATGGATTATTTAGGGAAACCTTTCGGATTAATGCCAAATTTAATGGCAATAGCAGATTATGTAACTAAATTAAATGCAATTTGCATTTGTTGTGGAAACCTAGCTACCCACTCTTTCAGATTTATTGGTACAAATAATCAGATAATGCTTGGAGAAAAAGATAACTATCAACCAAGGTGTAGAAGTTGTTTTAATACTGGAATGTTAGAACAAAAACAAACAAGGTCTAATTAAAAAATTAGACCTTGCGCATTATTTTAACAATATATTACTTCTTATTTAGTCAATCTATAAAAAGTATCCGAAGAATTTAATCCCATTTCAACTTCAATGCCGTCTTTTGCAGTCAATCTTTTAATAATTGCTGATATTTTAAGACGTTGAATTTTCACATCAGAATTTGCATCACCAAAATAATTTAAATAGTTATCAGTTAATTCCTTAACCGATTTTTTATGATTATCTAATTTAAGAATACCCAATATTCTTTGTTTAATATCCATTTTTTTACCCTGCTTTTTTAAAGTATCAATTAAAGAAGATAATTTTTTTGGACTTTTGTTTTCTTTGGAGGCAGGGCCAGGGTCAGATGACTTCGCACCTGAATTTTTTGGTTTTCTTCCTCTTCTTCCTTGAGCAGCAGCTACTGCTGGTCTAGCAGACTTAACGCTACCTTTTGGTCTTCCACGTCTTTCAACAGCTTTTGGAGCTGGCATAGCAGCATTTGCTTCAGCCGCCGCTACTCTGTTTCTGTATGCGTTGGATGCTGCAGTAACTTTAAATGTACCTTTAGGACGTCCTCTTCCTTTTTTACCTTGCTCTGCAACTGAAGAAATTGATGCTTTAACAACTGGTTTATTCACTTTAACAGATCCTTTTGGTCTGCCACGTCTTTCTACCTTTTGCTCAACAGCAACTGGTTTAGCAGAAGCAACTAGTTTGTTTACTTTAACAGATCCTTTTGGTCTGCCACGTCTTTCTACCTTTTGCTCAACAACAACTGGTTTACCAGAAGCTACTGGTTTGTTTACTTTAACAGATCCTTTTGGTCTGCCACGTCTTTCTACTTTTTGCTCAACGGCAATTGGTCTTGCAGTAGCAATTGGCTTGTTAACTTTAAATGAACCTTTTGGTCTGCCGCGTCTTTCAACCTTTTGAGCAGAAGATTTGGCTACTACAACTGGTTTGTTTACTTTAACTGACCCTTTTGGCCTACCACGTTTTTCAACTTTTTGTTCTACAGCCACAGGTTTTGCAGCAGAAACAGGCTTAGAAACTTTAAATGTTCCTTTTGGACGACCTCTTCCTTTTTTCTTTTCCGCTTGTTTTGCAACTGCAGAAACAATTGAGGCAATAGCAACAGATTTTTTTGGTCTTCCTCTTCCTTTAGAAGTAGTAGTAGTTTTTGGACTACTTTCTAATCTATTTTTAGAAGATGCAACATTATCTAATAATATTGCACGAGCATTTTGAAGAGTTGCTACTTCTCTCAATAATGACTCAATTTGATTGTCTATATTAGCGACAACCACTTGAAGATGTGAATTACTCATTATGATTTATGATATTTAATTTTAATTCAGCTTTTTTGACCTTTTTAAGGACGGCTTTGATTTTTAGTAATCAATTAAACAAATACAAAATTAATAAAAATTTTAAAATAAAAAAAATTAATGTCGCTTGTCGTCATTTTCTAACATTGACAAATAAGAATAATATCTATCAATATCTATAATTCCATCCTTTACTTCTTCAACCACCTGACAATTAGGCTCATTTATATGTTTGCAATTATTATACTTGCAATATTGTGAAGCTGAAAAAATTTCAGGAAAATAATGGGACAATTCATTTTTATCAATTTCTACAATACCAAAATCTTTAATTCCTGGTGTGTCTATAATAAAGGAATCAGCATCTATGGCAAACATTTCCGCAAAAGTGGTGGTATGCTTTCCTTTATTACTAAATTCTGAAATTATTCCCGTTTTTAAATGCAAATTAGGGTCTATAGCATTAATAAAGGTACTTTTTCCAACACCTGAATGGCCAGTAATTAATGTCGTTTTTGACTTAAACAAAGATTTGAAGTAATTCAACTCAATCAACTGATTTGCAGACCCATAGAAAACTTTATAATTTATTTTTGAATATATTTCTTTCATCCGATTTATTTCTTCTAATTCTTCTGTGGAACATAAATCAACCTTATTAAAAAATAGAATTGCAGGAATTCTATATGCCTCTGAAGTAACTAAAATCCTATCAATAAATCCACGTGACGTTTTTGGTTTTTTAATAGAAGCTATAATAAAAACCAAATCGATGTTGGAGGCAAGTATTTGTGTTTGTTTGGAAAGATTATTCGATTTTCTAATAATGTAATTCAGTCGAGGATAAATTTTATCAATATTGTGTTCTTCATTAATAGATTTTGAAACTTCTACTAAATCTCCAACAGAAACAGGATTTGTGTTTTTTGTTTCAGTGAGTCGCAATTTCCCTCTTAATCTACATTCTACAATGGTTAGATCAGCAAATTGGACCAAATACCAACTCCCAGTCGATTTAATAACTCTTCCCTTCAGATATTTTATCTATAATTATTAAAAAACTTCTTTAGCTATAGCTTTTGTACTTTCTGATTTTCCCATAGTATAAAAATGAATTGCTGGAATGTTATTTGCAATCAATTCTTTTACTTGTTTTATTCCCCATTCAATTCCTATGGCCTTTACATCAGCATCTGTTTTTGCTTTGTTTACCATTTCTACTAAATCAGTTGGAAGGTCGATATGGAATAATGATGGAATTATTGTCAACTGGCTTTTGGAGGTAAATGGCTTTATTCCCGGGATAATTGGTATCTTAATTCCAATTTCTCTACATTTAGCAACAAACTCAAAAAATTTAGTATTGTCAAAAAACATTTGCGTTACTATATAATCTGCACCAGCATCAACTTTTTGTTTTAAATACATTAAATCTATGTCCATATTTGGAGCTTCAAAATGTTTTTCAGGATATCCTGCTACGCCAATACAAAAATCAGTATGATAAGATTTATCCGTAGATGACTGATCTAAATAATGACCTTTATTCATATCAACTACCTGCTCCAATAAATCAATTGCATAATTGTGTCCATTTTCTTCAGGAATAAATGTTCGCTCAGTTTTTATAGCATCTCCTCTTAAAGCTAAGATATTATCTATACCTAAAAAATTCAAATCTATTAACGCATTTTCTGTTTCCTCTTTAGTAAAACCTCCACAAATTAAATGAGGAATTGCATCAATCTTATATTTGTTCATTATGGCAGCACAAATACCAACTGTACCTGGTCGTTTACGAACAGATATTTTTTCTAACAATCCATTACTATGCTTTTTATAAATAAATTCTTGCCTGTGGTAGGTAACGTCAATAAACATTGGATTGAATTCCATTAAAGGTTCTATGGAATTAAAAATTGAATCTATGCTTTGTCCCTTTAAAGGAGGGAGAATCTCAAAAGAGAATAATGGCTCTGTAGCTTTATTTAAATATTCAGTTACTTTCATTCGTAAATTAAAATTTACCTTCTAAAACTTTACAAAGTTACACAATTATTATTTCTATACCTTTGTAATATGATTTTTAAAAGCATAATTAGTGATTAAAAAAGAAAGTGCAATATTGGTTTCTATTATGGATCCTGATATGCCGGAATATAAATTCTATCCAAGGATTGAAGAATTTAAGTTTTTAGCCGATAGTTCAGGAGCGAGTGTAAAAACAGTTTTTATTCAGAAATTAGATAAATCACATCCTAAATTTTTTGTTGGTTCAGGTAAATTGAAGGAAATTAAAACCTATATTGATGATAATGAAATTGATATGGCGATATTTGATGGAGAATTATCCTCACTTCAAATAAAAAATATTGAAAATGTCCTAAACATTAAAGTTCTTGACAAAACAAATTTAATCTTAGATATTTTTGCCTCTAGAGCACAAACCAATCAGGCAAAAACGCAAGTAGAGTTAGCTCAGTTACAGTATCTATTGCCAAGACTAACCAACTTATGGACACATTTAAGTCGTCAAAAAGGTGGGATTGGGATGAAAGGACCAGGAGAAAAAGAAATTGAAACAGATAGGCGTAATATTAGAACAAAACTATCACTCCTAAAGGAAAAATTAGAAAAAATAAATTTACAAAATCAGACGCGAAGAAAAAGCAGAGGTGATGTAGTCAAAGTGGCTTTGGTAGGATATACAAATGTTGGAAAATCTACTATTATGAATTTATTGTCCAATGCTAATGTGGAAGCGGAAAATAAATTATTTGCTACTCTTGATACAACAGTTAGAAAAGGGAAATCAGGTGAGGTCAATTACATAATAAGTGATACAGTAGGATTTATTAGAGATCTTCCACATACTTTAATTGAATCCTTTAAATCAACATTAGATGAAGTTAAAGATGCAGATTTTATTTTGCATGTAGTAGATGTTTCCAGCCCAGAATTTGAGGATCAAATTACAGTAGTAAACGACACTTTAAAGGAAATTGGAATTGTTGATAAGGATATTCTTCATGTATTTAATAAAATTGATAGTTACTACAATATCAATTTATTAAAGATTGACGAGGAGCTAACCTTAAAGGAAAGACTTAATTTTTTAAAAGCTTCCTTTATAAGAAAACTTTATGCACCTGCAATTTTTGTTAATGCGATTAATGGCTTTAATATTGATTTTTTGAAAAGAATAATTCACAATAAAGTAGATCAACTTCAAAAAGAACGTTTAGACCTCCTAAAGAAAAAAAATCAAACCTATTTGTAGGTAATACCTTAATCTAAACTAGTGTTTTCTTGATTAGGAAATCCATGCTCCGATGTTTCTATATAAACTGCGGCAGTAATATCACCTGTTACATTAAGTACTGTTCTACTCATATCCAATATTCTATCCACTCCGTAAATCAGTCCAATTCCAGCTCCAGGGACTCCAACACTTTCTGCAATTAACATTATAACAGGAAGGCTTCCCCCTGGTACCCCAGCGGTACCAACTCCGGCTAGTACGCAGCTAACCACAACTATTAATTGTTGAGCAAATCCTAAATGGACACCAAAAACTTGTGCTAGAAAAAGTACTGTGATGCCTTCATATAGTGCAGTACCATTTTGATTTGCCGCACTACCTATTGTTAAAACAAAATGAGTAATCTCCTTACTTATACCTAGATTTTCTTTGGTTACTTTTATTGCAACAGGCAAACTTGCATTAGATGATGAAGTACTAAAAGCAGTAATCATGACCTCCTTTATTGCTTTAAAAAATTCCAGTGGACTCTTTTTACAAATAACTTTTAGAATCAAAGAATATGTCCCAAATTGATGAATAGCCAATGCAAAAATGACAACTAAAACATATTTGCATAATAAGGTCAATATATCGATTCCAAGATTGACTGTCAATACAAATAATAGCGATGTTACACCAATAGGGGCTAATTTCATCCCCATTCCAATAATATCCATGCTAATAGAATACAACCCTTCTAAAAAAGATTTTACATTTTGTACGGCAGGCTCTTTAGATTTTTTAATGACTATGCCTAGTAGCAAGGCAAAAAACATTACTGCCAATAATCCTCCACCTGAATAAGTCGGGTTGAAGGCATTAACCATATCCTCTAATGGATTCTTTGGTACTATTTGTACTATTACATCCCCAATTGACTTTGATTTAACTTCAGCCGAAATATTATTAATTTTGGTTTGTTGATTTGAGAATTTTTGAATTAAAACTTCAGTCTTGGCTTTATCCAATCCTACTCCTGGCTGAAAAATTTCAGCCATTCCTATTCCAATTGCCACAGATATTCCAGTCACAATTAAAGTGTAACCAAGCATTTTTGCTCCTAACCTTCCTAATTTGGACACATCCCCTAAGTCAGCCACCCCGATTGCCAAGGCACTAATAACTAGCGGAATGACCATCATAAAAATAAATCTGATAAAAATATCCCCTATAGGTTTTACCCATTTACATATCAAATCAATTGAATCTTGACTTAAATTTAATTGCTTAACTAATAATCCTCCAAGGACCCCAAGAAGCATCCCTAAAAATATTCTAAAGTGACTGCTTTTTAACATCTATTTACTTGGGTTTGAATTAAGCTTAGAATGTTTGAATCCATATAAAAAATAAATGACCAATCCAAAGAGCAGCCAAACTCCAAATCTAATCCAATTAGTATTACCTAACTCTGTCATTAAATATAAACATGTTAGGACCCCTAAAACAGGAATCAGAGACAAATTTTTAATTATTGCAAGTATGTTTACCACTATTAAAATAATGACAAACACTAAATATGGAAAGGATTTATCTGACTTAGCAATTAAATCAATCACCCAACCTAACTCATAGAAGGGTAAACTATTAATTAAATTATAAATCAAAATTCCTGATAATGTTAAGGTAGGTAGTATGAACCTACTATTAAGGTAAGGAACCTTATATTTTGCTTTATCGGGCTTAAGAAACAATACACCTGAACTTACCAATACAAAGGCAAACAAAGTCCCAATGCTCGTCATATCCAATAAAATTGCCTGATTTATAAATAAAGTCGGGATTCCTACCAAAAATCCTGTTAATACAGTCGAAAAAGAAGGAGATTTAAACTTAGGATGAATTTTAGCAAATACCTTAGGCAATAATCCATCTTTGCTCATAGCCATCCATATCCTAGGTTGACCAATTTGAAAAACCAATAATACAGATGCTACTGCTATTATGGCACTAACAGATACCAAGTATTGAATCCAATGGACACCTATTTTATCAAAAACAAAGGCAAGTGGATCACCTACAGCAAGGGTATCATATTTAACTATCCCTGTTAAGATTAATGCAACTAAAACATAAAGAATAGTACAGATAATCAAAGAGCCAAAAATACCTTTCGGCATGTCCTTTTCAGGTTCAACACACTCTTCTGTGGTAGTGGATATAGCATCAAATCCTATATATGCAAAAAACACGCCTGATACACCTTTTAGTACCCCTGCAATTCCATTAGGGGCAAAAGGACTCCAATTAGAAGGATTTACATAAAAAGAACCGGCCACAATAACAATAAAAATAACCACTAATTTTAATATGACCATCAAATTACTTGCCTTCCTTGATTCGTTTATTCCACGGTAAACTAACATCGTTATTAAAAAGGTAATCACCAAGGCAGGTAAATCAAAAATAATTTTAAACCCGAAAATAGAGGGAGCACTTGACCAAGCACTGACAAGTTCATTATTCAGGTCAACTGTATTTTTAAAGGAATAAGCTTTAGCTGAAAAATAATCAGTACTTAGCCACGAAGGAAAGTTCCATCCAAAGCCATTCACTAAATTAGTAAAATAATCCGACCAACTAATAGCAACAACAATATTACCAATTGCATATTCTAGAAGTAAATCCCACCCAATTATCCAGGCAATCATTTCTCCAAACACAACATAAGCATAAGAGTATGCACTTCCTGAATTGGGGACAGAACTTGCAAATTGCGCATAACACATGGCTGAAAATCCACAGGCTATGGCAGTAAAAATAAAAAGAAAAATGACAGCAGGTCCTCCATTACTTGCCGCTTGACCTATGGTAGAAAAAATACCTGCACCAACAATTGCTGCAATCCCTAGGGCGGTTAAATCTCTTGCTCTTAAGGTCTTGGATAAAGAAGATTCACCTAAAATAAAAGGTACCTCCGGACTTATTTGGTCAATTGACTTTTTCCTAAAAAGCCTATTTATGTTCATGCAATATTTTCAAGGACTTAGCACCGATAAGTACAAAATTTAGTTTCTTATCAAAACTTAATAAAAAGGTAATTTTGACGTTATCTATTACAAAAGTAGTATGTTGTGCCTTCAATTACAATCAATTTGTTTGATTTACAATACAAAAAAAGGAATTTTAATGTCAACTAAAAAATACTTCCGTTTTTATGAACCAAGTATTTACTATTTTTGCAACTTTAAATCTAAAATTGAACCTTTTCAACTTTAGAGATACACAAAAGTATATAACATTAAAATCAGATATTAGATAATGAGCCAAGGCCAAACATCCAGAACAAATGGCGGATTCAAGGGAATCTTTGCCGCACTCGTAATTCCTATTGCATTTGTAGTAGCTTATTTATTGTACACTCAAGTAATGGGGAATGGTTCCCACTTTCAAGGAGGCGACCCCACTAAAGAAGCTAAAGAAGGTGATTACTTAGGTATCATCTACAAAGGAGGAGTAATTGTACCTATCCTAATGACTTGTTTATTAGTACTTTTAACATTTGTAGTTGAAAGACTTTTAACCATCAGCATGGCAAGAGGTACAAGCAATATGGACACATTTTTAAGAAATGTAAAATCAAAATTAGCTGGTAATGACATCAACGCTGCAATCGCACTTTGTGACAAACAAAAAGGTTCAGTTGGAAATGTTGTTAAAGAAGGTTTGAAAAAATATGTTGAAGTATGGAATGCTCCTAATTTGGACAAAGATGCTAAACAAGCGGCTATTTCTAAAGAATTAGAGGAGGCTACTACTTTAGAATTACCAATGTTGGAACGTAATTTAGTAATTATATCTACTGTTGCTTCCATTGCTACATTATTAGGACTATTAGGAACTGTAGTAGGAATGATCAAAGCCTTTGCGGCTTTATCAAATGCTGGTGCACCAGATGCATCAAAACTTGCTGCAGGTATTTCTGAAGCACTTATCAATACCGCTTTAGGAATTGGTACTTCCGCTGTTGCTATCATTTTTTACAACTTCTTTACAAGTAAAATTGATGCAATCACTTTCAGAATTGACGAGGCAGGATTTAGCGTTGCGCAACAATTTGCTTCTTCTTATTCAGAATCAAAAGTAAATCAAACAGTTAGTCTTTAATTTTTTAGCCAACATAGTATAAATGCCAAAGATTAAGTTACCAAGATCAAGTCCCCGTTTGGATATGACTCCAATGGTGGATCTTGCATTCCTTTTGGTGACCTTCTTTATGTTGACTACCCAATTCCGTGCGGATGAACCCGTAGTAGTAGATATGCCTTCCTCTCAAGCGAGGATGATATTATCTGATTCTTTATCAACTAAATTGATATTGATTACTTTAGGACAAGACGGAAAAGTTTTCTTTGACCTTACAGACCGTAACAAAAGAGTTGAATTGATTAAAGCAATCAATACAGATAAAAAATTGAGCCTTACCGATCAGGAAATCGCTACTTTTTCTAACTTATCTGCCATTGGAGTACCTTTCAAAAACTTGAAACAGTACATCAATTTAGCTCCTGAACAAAGAAAACAGGTTTCAGTAGGAATTCCTACCGATTCCACTAATAATGAATTAGAAGCCTGGGTATTATACGCTAAGAAGATTTCACCTTATAACATTGCTGTCAAAGGGGACAGAAAAGCGCAATTCAAAACTTTTAAAACAATCGTCAAAACCTTGACAGGAATCCATGCAAACAGATTTAGTTTGATTACTGGGTTAGAAGCTGGGGAAGACAATAAAAAATAAATAATATGTCAGAAGTACAATCGTCAGACAGTGGCTCAAAGAAGGGCGGAAAGCCCAAAGCGAAGAAACAATCGACACATATTGACATGACTCCAATGGTGGATTTGGCATTTCTTTTATTAACGTTCTTTATGTTAGCTACTACTTTCAATAAACCTGCGGTGATGGAAGTAGCAATGCCAGATGATACAGTTGATAAAAAAGACCAAACCGAATTAGATGATGATGATGCTTTCACTGTACTTTTAGGTGAAAACAATAAACTCCTTTATTACTTGGGTATTGGTAAAAATGGTAATGCTCCTCAATTGGTTAGTTCTGATTATAGCCCTAAGGGTTTAAGACAAGCATTAATTACAAGACTGGCATTAAGACCTAAATTAATGGTGCTTATTAAACCAAGTGATAAATCTTCCTACAAAAATTTGGTGGATGTATTTGATGAAATGAACATCACTAAACAGAAACGTTTTGCAATGGTTGCCATTACCCCTGAGGAGGATAAATTTCTTGAATCCAAATAATCCATTTACTTTATTTTAACCAAAGGAATCAACCAAAAAGAGAAGTAAAATGAACTCAGAAGAAATCTTAAAAGCATCGTACGAAGACATCATCTTTGACGGACGAAATAAACAATATGGAGCTTATGAACTCCGTAAACAATATGAGAGGAATGTCATTATGGCCATTTCCATATCAACATTGGTATTATTATTGGTTGCGTTTGGACCAGTAATTTTAAAAATGTTGCAACCAGATGACAACCTTAAAGTAGTTCAAGTTAAATTGGACAACAAAGTCAATATGGAAGAGGCTCCTCCTTTGAATGAGGACCTTCCCCCGCCACCTCCAATCAAACTTCCGCAGGTTGAACAAATCAAATTTGTTCCGCCTAAAATTGTGGAAACTGTAACTAAGGAGGAGGAAATTGCTACCATTGAGGAAATTAAAAATAACGCTAATGTTGGGACGGTAACTCAGGAGGGAGAAAAAACGCAAATCGTAGAAAAAGTGGACGATATTGTTGCTACCACCGAAAAACCTGAAGAACCCTTGACGTTTGTGGATCAACAACCTGAATTCCCAGGTGGAGATGAGGCTTTGTTGGAATACATCACCAAAAATATTAAATATCCTGCGCAAGCTCAAGATTTCAATATTCAAGGAACCGTATATGTTCAGTTTGTAGTTGGGAAAGATGGTAAGGTGCGTGATCCTAAAATATTAAAAGATATTGGAGGAGGATGCGGTCAAGAAGCTCAAAGAGTTGTTTTGATGCTACCACCTTGGAAAGCAGGAAAACAAGCAGGGAAAGAGGTTCCTGTCTATGTTAAAATGCCAATCAAGTTCCAATTAAGATAATAAAGGGAAATACCCTTAAAACTATAAAAGCGGTTTTCAATATTTAATTGAACACCGCTTTTTAGTTATATATACTTGCTTAACGCCCTAATTTATTAAATTATGCTTTCTATCTGACCCTTTATTTTATTAAAATCAAAGTCCTCTCCTTTCCTTTTACCCAATAAAGCTTGCCCTAAAGGACTGCTAGGTGATAGAACTATATAATTCTCTCCTTCAATTAAATGCTTTCCTAAGGCGACGGCAATAAAGTAATTGGAATCCTTAGTTTTAACAATTGCCCCTGATTCAACTTTTTTGCAAATTAAATCCGTTTTTATAGCTGATAGTAATTCAAGAGAATGAAGCAATTTGGTATATTGCTCTGCATGACGGTCACGTTCAATTTGCATTTGCTCTCTAAATGATTCAAATTTGTCCCCCATCATTCCTTTTTCTGCATTTGCTGATTCTTGAGCAGATTCCATTGCGTTTTTAGCATCTGCTATCTTATCCTTTAAATAGGATACACAAAAATCATAAACTGACTGCTTGCTAATCATTTTAAATTGAACTTACTAAAAAGATTACTCTCTATTCTGAGAAAAATCATTTGCTGCCTCTACAAACTTTACAAAAATCGGATGTGGAGCATCAACTGTACTTTTAAGTTCTGGATGATATTGTGTTCCTATAAAAAATGGATGATCTTCTAACTCAATAATTTCGACTAATTTAGAAACAGGATTTATACCTGAGGTCTTCATACCTGCCTTTTCAAAATCATTTTTGTATTTATTATTGAATTCATATCTGTGTCTATGACGCTCCATAATCACGTTCTGATTATAAATTTTATAAGCCAAAGAAGATTTTTTAATCTGACAAGGATAAGCACCTAAACGCATTGTACCTCCTTTTAATGTGATTACTTTTTGCTCTTCCATAAAATCAATTACAGGGAATGGCGTTTTTGGGTCAATTTCTGTAGAATGGGCATTGTTTAATTTAAGAACGTTTCTTGCAAATTCGATCGTGGCGCATTGCATACCTAAACAGATTCCAAAAAACGGAATTTTATTCTCCCTTGCAAATTTAATGGTTTGGATTTTGCCTTCAATCCCTCTTTCTCCAAATCCTGGAGCAACTAAAATACCATCCAATTGACTTAATTGCTCTTCTATTGTGTCTGCATTAATACCTTCAGATGAAATATACTTAACATTGACTTTTACTTTATTCTTAGCTCCTGCATGAATAAAAGCCTCATTAATGGATTTATAAGCATCTGGCAAAGATGTATATTTACCAACCAATCCTATGTTTACAACGTTTTTGTAGTTCTTTAAATTGAAGAGAAACTGTTTCCAAGATTCAATATCAGGTTCGTTTTTGGTAGGCATTTTTAATTTAGCTAAAACGACTTTGTCCAAGTTCTCCCTCATAATGGCTAAAGGAACTTCATAAATCGTATCTACGTCAATCGCCTCTATCACACAATTAAGCTTTACGTTACAAAATAACGCGAGTTTCTTTCTAATTTCTTTATTAAGAGGGTATTCAGTACGGCAAACCAATACATCCGGTTGAATCCCAGCTTGGCTCAAGGTTTTAACAGAATGTTGGGTTGGCTTAGTTTTAAGCTCTCCAGCCCCTTTAAGAAACGGAATATAAGTTAAATGGACTACACAGCATTTATTAGTGCCGTATTCATAAATAAATTGCCTTAATGCCTCAATATAAGGAAGTGATTCTATATCCCCTACTGTACCACCTAATTCAGTAATTATGATGTCATAGTTTCCGTTTTTTTCTAACTTTTTAAATCGATTCTTGATCTCGTCAGTAATATGAGGAATGACCTGAACAGTTTTACCCAAATAGTCTCCCTTTCTTTCCTTCTGAATAACCGACAAATACACTTGTCCTGTAGTCACGTTATTTGCCTGAGATGTCGGGATATTTAAAAATCGTTCATAATGACCTAAATCCAAATCTGTTTCGGCTCCATCATCAGTTACAAAACATTCTCCGTGTTCATACGGATTCATGGTTCCAGGGTCAACATTCAAATATGGGTCAAACTTTTGAATAGTAACCGAAAATCCTCTGGCTTGTAGTAATCTAGCCAAAGATGCTGCAATGATTCCTTTTCCTAATGAGGATGTAACCCCTCCTGTCACGAATATATATTTTGTAGTCATTTTTTTATTCTTATTCTTTAGTGGATAGATTTTTAATAGCAAATTCTAAATCTTGAGGCGTATCAATAGATATCGGGCTATTGTTAACCTTAGCCATTTTTATACTATATCCATTTTCTAACCATCTGAGTTGTTCTAACTGCTCGGTCAATTCTAATGGGGAAGGACTTAATTCTACCAATTTTAGCAAAACATCCTTCCTAAATGCATAAATACCAATATGTTTTTTGTAATGAACATCACCACTAACTCTATTAAATGGAATAGCTGCTCTAGAAAAATACAATGCTTCATGTCGATTATTTAAAACCACTTTCACCTGATTTGGATTAAATGAGGAATCATTAACATCAATCTCATGATATAAACTTCCCACCTCAAATCCCTCAGCAAGTGATAAATCTACTACTGTTTTCAAAGTTTCAAACTCTAAAAAAGGCTCATCTCCTTGGATATTATAAACCATGTCGGCATCTATTTGATTGGCAACCTCTGCAATTCTGTCTGTACCAGAAATATGATCAGGCCTTGTCATGTAAATAAGTCCTCCAAAATCCTTAACTATATTAAATATCCGTTCATCATCTGTTGCAACAATTACCTTATCAAATAATTTAGATTTGATTGCATTATCGTAAACTCGACCAATCATACTCTTGCCATTAATATCTACTAAAGGTTTCCCAGGAAATCTAGTTGATTGATATCTGGCGGGTATAATAGCAACTTTTTTCAATGACCTTTCCTTAAATGATTTTATCAATTGCTCCATCCTTCATAATCATTTTTTTATCAGCCATTTCTGCCAATTCTAGATTATGAGTTACAATAATAAATGTTTGATTGAGTTGACTTTTTAACTTAAAGAACAATTCATGCAACTCATTGGCATTTTTTGAATCCAAATTACCGGATGGCTCATCTGCTAAAATAACATCGGGACTGTTTAGCAATGCCCTTGCAACAGAAACTCTTTGTTGTTCCCCGCCAGAAAGTTGACCTGGTTTATGGTTCAAGCGACCTTCCAGCCCAAGGTCACACAACAAGGATTTTGCGCGTTCCTCTACCTTTTTGTCATCAGTTCCATAAATGTAACCTGGGATAGATACGTTTTCCAAAGCAGTTAATTCAGGTAAAAGATGATGAAACTGGAAAATAAATCCAATATTCTTATTCCTAAATCTTGCTAATGCATTAGAAGGATATTTTGATACTTCTATATCGTTATAATAGACAGCACCACTATCTGGTTTATCTATTGTTCCTATGATATGTAATAGAGTGGATTTTCCCGCCCCAGAAGGTCCAATAATTGCAGTTACCTCTCCTTTATTAAATGTGAAGGATACATCATTGAGTACTAATAAGTCCCCATACCGCTTAGAAATGTTCTTGCCCGTAATCATATATACGGGTTGCAAAAATACCTAATTACGAGCGGTTACAAAGAATATATAATCTTAACTTTAATCTAACTTATCACCATCCTAGTATTGGATGTGTATAAAATTATTGATGATTAAAGGGTTGTCATATTCATAACAGTCGTCTCACCTGAGATTGTTACCTCTTCAGTAGATTTTTCACGGATAATGGTTTCTACAATTGCTCTGTGCTTTTCAATGTTGTGTTCTTTGATAGTAAGAATTGCCTCATAAGTGACTTCAACAAACATTGGTTTCATAAAAGTAATAGATTGTTAAAGGTAAATTCTCCCTTCACCTGGAAATAAAGTCCCAAAAACTTTGGAAAATATACTTCCACCTAAAAATCAGCGCATAATCGTTTTTTTGAACATGGTTGTTGCTACATATGCAGCATTTAGATGTACAGGATTATAATCCCCTGTTACATCAGCAAATTTTTGAACTTCGTCTTGTGTGAAAATAAAGTCATGATAGTAAACATCTTCTATTTTATACATATATCTATGGGTTATATTTGTATGCAGATTATATCATTATTTGATATATTCTATTAAAATGAATAATAATTTATTGCTAATTTTATCTAGATTGACGTTCCTTTTTTTAGTGTATTTTGCCTATCAACAAGCAAGTGTACTAATTGTTTATTTTATGTTTTTTCAATTTTGTTTAGAGTTGGCTTGGTTAAAGTTAAAATATAAGGAATTTAAAGGATTTAAGATATACCTCTTATTCACATTATTATTTGAAATAACCACCTCTTTTAGCAAAACCTATATTCTGGAGGTAAGTACTACACACTTTATTATTAATCGGTTGGAACATTTTTTCATGATGATTTGGATAATCAATTCTGTTAATTATTTTACTCAGGATCAACTTATCAAGTTAACTTACTTTAAATTTATTATATTGGTGAATGTTATAGGATTAACAATAGAATTTTTTCAATATTTCAGCGGAGGTTATCTATACCCAAATAGCTTTTTTTTAGATAGTTGCATCGACTTGGTGGTAAATATAATTTCAAGTCTTATTTTTGCCAAAAGATTTTAAAGTAAACCTTTAACTGTTTCAGATTAACCTAAAATCAATCATTCTAATCACTACAATACTACCAAGTTGAACTCATGAAAATAAATCTTGCCATTGTTGACGACGACCATATTTCTGGAGAGATAGCTAAGAAATTCATAGCCAAGATTCCTGAGTTTGACTTAAAAGGTTATTTTGACGACCCCATTTCATTTCTAAACTTTACCAAAACCAATGATATTGATTTGGTAATCACTGACATCGAAATGCCAAATATGAACGGTTTTGAACTAGTAAAAGCCTTGCCAGAATCAACTAGTTTGATTTTTATGACGGCTCATAGAGAGTTTGCAGCAGAAGCTTTTGACTTAGACGGAATTGATTACTTAGTAAAACCTTTCAGCTTTGAAAGATTTCAAAAAGCGAGTAATAAGGCAGTTGAATACTATAAATCAAAAAAGGATTTTATTTCCACTCCGGATACTAGTACAAATATTTATCAATCTGAGAATGATCATTTCTTCATAAAAACAGATTCTCAATTCGTAAAATTGGAGTATAGTGAAGTTATATTCATGGAAGCAATGAAAGATTTTGTTAAAATTTATACGCCAAAAAATACCTATGTAGCCTACATTACTTTAAAGATTTTAGAGGAGCAATTACCTTCTGAAATATTTATACGTACCCATAGGAGTTTCATTGCTAATATGAAAAGAATCGACTCCTTGACTCAGACTGATATTAAAATTTTGGATTACACCATTCCTTTAGGAAATCTATTTAAAGATAAAGTTTTTGAAACTTTAGTGGATAAAAACCTAATTAAAAGATAAATTAGTGAACATACCATTTTATCACTTTTTGGGCATTAATAAATAGAAAATATATTTATATTTTATCCTAATTATAATTAATTTCAGCTAGAAATAAAAGCTTAGCAAAGGTAAATTTTAGAAGAAAATTATTATTTTACATCAAGATATCAATTAAATTTGGATGGTTATTAAGCAGGCAACCTTATATAAAAAACCATATAAGTGCTTATTAATGAATCCGTTTCAATGAATAATCAATCCTAGAATGCTGACAATTCAATTAATATGGAAATAGTTGAAAACTTATTAAATATTGCTGATTACTTAAAAAAAATTTCTAAATTGGTGTAATTCTAACTAATTACAATTCTTGTTTAAATCAGAAAAGAGACATCTATTAAATCAAATATTTGATCTTTTGAACAGATCAATTTTATTGACTTAAAGAAAGTAGAAAAAAATGGTGGGTAGAACTAATCAGAGACGAATGAAATCAAGTTTGTAACGTTAAGAATAGTTCTACTAACCCAATATGATTTGTTAACAATTTGGTAATATTGTCATTTAAAATGATTAATATTGTAAGAAAAAGCCTTGAAAATCCGATTTTTATTTGCAATACTATTTTTAACTAGTTCTAGTTTATTCGCTGCATCAAATGTTTTTGTAGGTAAGGGAGGTAAATTAGATACATTTGCTAAAGCAAACTGGTTTCCTTTAGTTGTTAATGGAATTCCTCCTATCATGAATGATACTTTTGGGATTGAATACGTCAATGTCAAAATAAAATGTGCAGTAACTTCCGATTTAGGATTCTACTTATATGCTCCTAATGGAACGGGTTATTTATTGTCTTGGGGTAATGGAGGAGGTAGAAATTACGACAGTACTACCTTCACAGATTCTGCAATTACGCCAATCCACTTTGGAAAAGCTCCTTTTAAAGGGAATTATGTTGCTCAATCCTTTTTAAAAACCCTGAATTATAATCAAAAGGACTCTGGTATATGGTATTTGGCAATTTATGACTACAATTCTGCCCGTAAGGATGTGCTTGTCAACTGGAGCATTGGATTTGGTAATCATCCTATGAAGGATATAAAATTTGACAGCTCCAATCTCCCAATTATAGCAATTAATACCTTTGGAAGGCCTATTCCTGGTAATGATTCCTTTGCCAACTCTAAGTTTTACGTTATTGATAATCCAGTTGGGGCAAAAAACAGATTAAAAGACTCCCTTAAATATCCTGGATATTGTGGCATTCGATTACACGGAAACTGGTCAAGATCCTTCCCCAAAAAATCATATTCCTTTACTACATTCGATTCCAAATATGTCAAAAAAAACAGAACCTTGTTAGGTATGCCAAAAGAAAATGATTGGGATTTAATTGCCAACTTTCTTGATAAGAGTCTTATGCGTAATGCGTTATCTCAACAAGTATTTACCGCTATGGGCCATTATTCACCTAGATATAGGCATGTAGAGGTAGTGGTAAATGGACAGTATTAAGGGGTTTATACCTTAATGGAGAAAATAAAAATTGACAAGAATAGAGTCAATATACCAAAAATGGATACCACGACCATGAATGCAGGAGATTCATTAACGGGAGGATTTCTTATTAAGCAAGATTGGAAAGGTAATTTAGGTTTCTATTCCAAATATTATAAGCCAGATGTTA
>Ga0114962_10001182_pt1 | contig 22748 bp, 12 predicted proteins | sample C_130820_MF_Meta_FD_87017 | JGI IMG/M metagenome (GOLD analysis project Ga0114962, IMG submission 87017) | Freshwater microbial communities from Lake Croche, Canada to study carbon cycling - C_130820_MF_MetaG | ecosystem: Environmental > Aquatic > Freshwater > Lake | place: Lake Croche, Canada... | reverse complement strand
TTCATTTGGGCGTATCGCGGCTAACATAAATTACCAGTCTATAAGAAAAGGTTTAGAAGACATAAGACTCAAAGATGGCTTTAGATTTATAATGGGTGAAGTGTGTGATGTTATACACAAACGTAAGTGGGTCGGTTTAGAAGGCGCAGGGGAAGAAGTAGCCAATGCTATTCTTAAATACCCAAAAGTTGCCCTTGAGAGAAACTTTGAAACCCCACCTAACTTTGAAGATATATTTATCAATGAAGGCAAGATCAAGTTGCCGTTTCCTAAAATCGTTGTTATTACAGGGCAGTACGAAACCGAAGAGCGCGTCTACGGATACTTGGATGAATATGGAAGCCTTGTCAACAGACTAGCTTTTTATATCGTGACCCAACAGGAAAACGCGATAACCATACATACACTTTTAGCTGAAGATACTGAGAAGCCCTTGCATATCGCCACGACTGGCGTAGAAATTTATTTGGATGCAGAGACGCAGGTACTCTCACTTGCAAGTCAAGTCCATATCTCTCAAGCAAAGTGGATTCCAAAACCAGCAAACATAATATACGATGTGCTAAGAGCTATCTATATGATGACTTACCACACAGGCGAAGTCTATATATCTGTACCTACTCCGAGGGAAGCAGAAGTCAATGAGAAGAAAATGCGCAAGGGTAAGAAACCCTTGGTCGAGTTCCGCTTGATCTCAGTCACTGCACAGAAAAGAGATCTACCAAGCATACCTCAAGGGACACACGCCTCTCCACGGCAGCACTGGAGAAGAGGTCACTGGAGAACATATAAATCTGGAATACGCGCATGGGTCGAGCCTATGCTTGTTGGCGACGAGAAGAACGGTAAGATTGTCAAAGACTACGTTATCGGACACTATGCCGAAGATAAAAGAAATGGTACGATGAGGGCTTCAAAAACTCCTAGTCAAAGTCAGTATCATGCACCCATCTGAAATTAAATGGTCGTACTCCGGTATCAAGGACTACGCAAATTGCCCCAAACAGTACCAAGAAGTTAAGGTACTAAAAAGGTTCACAAAGTTTCCTACCAAAGAGATGCGGTACGGTACAGAGGTTCACTCTGCACTGGAAGACTATGTTAAAGATGGTACTCCGCTTGTTAAGAATTACGCGCACTTTAGTAAACAGTTAGACCCACTGCGTGACATGGAAGGGGACAAGTACCCCGAGCATCGCATGGCGCTTACTTATGACAAAGTACCCTGCACATTTGGCGCAAAGGATTATTGGGTTCGCGGTATTGCTGACTTGCTAGTTGTCAATGATGACCAAGGTTTTATCGTGGATTACAAGACAGGAAGCAACAAGTACCCTGACCCAAAACAATTACAGTTGATGGCACTCATGGCGTTTGCTCATTTTCCTCAGTTGGAGCATATCAAGGCAGGTCTATTGTTTGTAGCCCACGAACACTTTGTGACCTCTGACTATGAGCGTTCCAAGATAGATAGCTATTGGGAAGACTTTACTTGGAATCTTGAACGGTTGCATAATTCGTTTGAGACAGATACATGGCAAGCCAACCCCACACCCCTGTGCGGATGGTGTCCAGTCAACACATGCGAGTACCACAAAGGAAGGTAACATGCCCTACGTTAATAAACCTAGACCCTATGCCAAAGAATACCAACAGCAGAAAGCTAGAGGTGAACACGAGCGTAGGATGGAGCGTCAGCGCGGTCGTCGATCAATCGACAAGACAGGCGCAGATGCTAATGGAAATGGCAAGGCTGATCGCAGAGAAGGTAAGGACGTAGCGCACGTTCGCGCCTTAGACAAGGGCGGCTCAAACAAGGATGGTTTGCGCATTCAAAGCGCGGCAAAGAACCGTTCATTCAAGCGTGACTCTCAAGGAAACTTAGTCTCCGAAGTTAGTAAACGTGAGAAGCGTAAGTGAAAACACCTACGATATTTTTTAAAAAATAACTTGACAATTAGTGTTAAGACCTCATAATAGAGATGTGTCGTAAGGCGTGAGTGGACACAGAGGCGTGCTTTGCAGATTGCTGGCCTCGTAACCGCGTCAATTAGTCGGTGGGGCTTTCTCTCCTAGAGTTAACACTTTCACCCACGACAGGACTAATCGTCTAGGACACGCAGACGTTAAAGAGATGTGGGGCAGGTGGAATCCCTGCACCTAACAAGTTGAAAGATAGTATGGATATAGTTGATAACGTAGCATTGAGTTTGTATTGCTCGCATGACATGGCTGATCAGATCACCAAGTACATTGACAAAAGCGAGATAGTAGGCACGACAGGCAACCATGTGCAAGTGCTTGTTTACTGGGGAATCCAAGAGGTTCAAACACTCACACGCTTACTAGATGCATCCCATAAAATTCCATCTCCCATCGAGAAACACTACGGCTGGCCCGGGATGTTTCAACCGTTCGATCACCAAAGAGATACTTCTAGGTTTCTCACACTTCATAGACGCGCTTTCTGTTTCAATGAAGCAGGTACAGGTAAAACTTCTGCGGCAATCTGGGCGGCTGACTATCTCATGAACCAAGGTTTAATTAAAAGAGTCTTGGTTGTCTGCCCGCTTTCTATTATGCAAAGCGCATGGCAAGCCGACCTCTTTAAAACAGCAATGCACCGCACATGCGCAATAGCCCACGGCTCAAAGCGTAGGAAGGTCATCCAAGCGAATTACGATTTTGTAATCATCAACTACGATGGTGTCAATGCTGAGCGCGAAGCAATTATTGCTAAAGATTTTGACTTGATCATCATCGATGAAGCCAACGCATACAAGAACCCAAGCACTATGCGTTGGAAAACTCTTGCCAAGGTTATCAAGCCATCTACTTATCTGTGGATGATGACAGGCACACCCGCATCCCAATCACCCGAGGACGCATTTGGCTTAGCCAAGCTAGTCAACCCATCTAATGTTCCCAAGTACAAGACTGCTTGGAAAGATATGGTGATGACTCAGGCATCTAGGTTCAAGTGGCATCCCAAGCCTACTGCCCGAGACATGGTGTTCAAGGCGTTGCAACCTGCAATCCGCTATGAGAAAGATCAATGCTTAGACTTGCCTGATGTGATGTATCAAACACGCGAAGTACCTTTGACGGGTCAAGCGTCAGCATACTATAAGGAACTCGTTAAAGAGATGCAGATTCAGGCGGCTGGCGAGACAATCAGCACAGTAAATGCTGCGGCTTCATTGACCAAACTGCTTCAGCTATCAGGTGGTGCTGTATATACAGACGACCACAACATCATCGAGTTCGATGTATCTCCGCGCTTGCAAGTTCTTAAAGAGGTAATGGACGAAGCCTTGCACAAGGTCATCGTGTTCATTCCTTACAAGCACACCATCAAGTTGGTTCAAGATTCGTTAACCAAAGATAACGTTTCTACAGAAATCATTTCAGGCGATGTATCAGCCAATGCACGGTCAGCAATATTTAATCGGTTTCAAACAACAGATGACCCACAAGTACTGTTAATTCAGCCACAATCTGCATCTCACGGTGTCACGCTCACTGCCGCGAGTATCGTAGTTTTTTGGTCGCCTGTAATGTCCGTTGAGACTTATCTACAGTGCATTGCGCGAATTGATCGCGTGGGTCAGAAAAACAAAATGACAGTAATACACCTCCAAGGGTCTGAGGTGGAAAGGCGTATGTACAAGATGCTTCAGGGCAAAGTGGATATGCACGAAAAATTGGTAGACCTGTATCGTGAAGAAATCAAAGGAGAGAAAAGTGAATGACACTGAAGAGTTAGTAGGAGACTACCTTGAGATTCGCAGAATGCGCGAGTCATTAAAGGCGAACTATGAGTCTCAGGACGAAGAACTAAAAGAAGCTATGGAATCAATTAAAGAAGCTCTTTTAGCAATTTGTAATGAGAACAATCAAAACGGATTTAAGACACACAGTGGCACAGTTACACGCCAAGTCAAAGACCGTTTCTTTTGCACTGATTGGGACAACTTTAAAAAGTTCATTGAGTTGGAAGGCTCGATTGATCTGCTTGAACGTCGCATCCATCAGCGCAACTTCAAAGAATTTATGTCTGAGCGAGTGGGCGATGGCCTACCCCCCGGAGTAAATGCATTGCGTGAATACGATATTGTTGTACGCAAAGCTTCATCAACCAGTGAAACATTAGTTTAAGGAAATCCAAAATGAGTAACGAACTCGCAACCATTCTCGGCACATCTGATTTAGTTGGCCTCGGCCTTGACGAAGACACACTTGCAGTAGCGGGTGGTGCAACCAAAGGCAACAAGCGTATCTCTATTGAGGGACGTGTATTCCGCAAGATCGTTGGCGGTAAAGAGCAGAGTGTCAATACAGACAACTCTATGAATGTAGTGATCGTGAAGATGGCGCATGAAGCATCACGCACATACTACAACCAATCCTACAAGAAGGGCGTTAAGTTGTCCCCTGCTTGCTGGTCTAACGACTCCAAGACTCCTGACGCAGAGGTTACATCTCCGTGCGCGGCAACGTGTGCTGAATGCCCCAACTCTGTAAAGGGTTCAGGTCAAGGCGGCACAGGGTCTGCTTGCCGTTTGTCATGGCGTATTGCTGTGGTATTGCCTAATGATCCATCAGGCGATGTGTATCAGTTAGTGCTACCGGCAACAAGCGCGTTCGGTAAAGAAGAAGGCGGCAAATGGCCTTTCAGACCATACATTCAAATGTTGGCTAACAACAATGTATCCGCAGGTCGCATCGTGACTAAGATGCAGTTTGACATCAACTCCCCTGTGCCTCGTCTGTTGTTTGCTCCAGTGAGTGCCGTACCTGAAGACGTACGTGATGTGATTGCGCGTCAAGGCAAAACCCCTGCGGCAGAGAACGCTATCCGCTTAACAGTCTACAAGACTGACGGTGGTAGTGAAACTGAAGCACCTGCTCAAGCTGAAATAGCAGAGCCAGTCAAGCGCGAAACAACTCGCAAGGCGGCTCCTGAGACTGCCGACGATGTGAGTGACATTGTTAAAAAGTGGGCTAAGAAGTAAATGGTCAGAACGTATAGCCCCAAACTTGTTGACCTAGTAAATCAGGACAACGGCAAGTACAACCTTGGAATCGATTTGGCGAAGCATTGCATCGAGGCAGGGTTGAATGCATCTTATGTTGCAGAAGTACTTGAGACTTCACGCATGACTGTACATGCGTGGTTCAGGGGCGGGACTATACGGCCTAACACTCGTACCAAGATTGAAGTCTTTATAGACATCCTAGAGGAGGATAAAAAACGCGGATTGTTGCCTGTCAACAGTCTTGCGCAAGCGAAGGCTTATGCAGAGGACATTCTAGGTCGTCCTTTGAAAAGCAGTTCGCTTAAAGAGCCGGACTAATTAGTCCTTATTGTTACGGGCGGAGCCGGACTCCGCCCTTTTTGTCTCTGCGATCATGAACAAACAATTTTACGAGAAAGTATTGCCAACGCAGGGCAACATCTGTGTGGTGGGAATGAAAGACGGAGTAGTCCGTCCCAAGTTTACTGAAGACCTAGATGAAGCCCTAGAATATATACAACAGTTTGATGCTGACGACTTCAATACATTTTTTGGAGTCGGTACATTTGAAGGATATCAACGCAAGGCCAATGCATGTATCTTCATGCGAGCATTCTTCGTTGACCTTGACTGTGGTGAAAACAAACCATTCCCAACATGGGAAGGCGCACTGATCAAACTGCATCAGTTTGTGACAGACAAGCAGTTTCCATTGCCTGTAATTGTAAATTCCGGACGTGGTTTACACGCTTATTGGCCTTTCACTGATGAAGTACCAACGGATATTTGGAAGCCCTACGCAGAGAAATTCAAACAACTATGCATAGATAGTGGCTTTCCAATAGATGAGGCAGTTACAGCGGATGCTGCACGCATACTGCGGGCCCCCGGAAGTAGGAATTTAAAAGGAGAACCATTACCCTGTGAAGTTGTACTAGACGCTGACGCAAATCCCTTTGAAATTTTTACGGAGTTACTTGGAAAAGTTGAAGAGAAGTTTGATCTATCAAAAGTTGATAAAGGACTTGATGAAGATACGCAAGCAATTTACGACAAACTCAATAGTAATTTTGAATATGACTTTGCGCTGATCAAGCAAAAAAGTTTAGAAGGGACAGGCTGTGCTCAAATTAAAACCATCTGCGAAACTCGTGCTCCAGAGCCGTTGTGGTACGCTGGAATATCTGTCGCCTCTCGGTGTAGAGATGCTGATTCAGCAATCCATGACATGTCAAAACACGATGACAGGTACGACTGGCAGAACGTCGAGAATAAACGCGCTCAATCAATCTCAAGCGCAAAGTGGGCACATAGTTGCAACGCCTTTGAAGCAGAAAACAGAGGGGGGTGTGATGGATGTCCTCATAGATCAGTCCTCGGTAAGCGGGGGCCTATTGAGCTTGGTCGAGTCCTCAAATCCGCTGAGACCGTTGTTGAAGAACCCGCAGTTGCCGGAGAAACCAAAGATGAAGCGCAACCAATACGGCTCGAAACGAATACCCAAAAATATGTAGCCTTCCCTGACTTCCTGTACCCATACTCTCGCGGAGCTAATGGCGGTGTGTACTTCACGCCTCCCCCACGTTCCACTAAGAAAGGCATGGTGCAAGACCCTGATGAGTTGCTACTGCATTTCACGATGTACCCAGTCCAGCGCCTTAAGAGTCCTCATGATGGTGAGTGTTTGCTTATACGAGTTGAGCTACCGCATGATGGTGTAAACGAATTCCTACTACCACTACGCTCTGTGGCTGCCACTGACAAACTTAAAGAAGCATTGGCAAACAACAGTGTGACTTTTGAACCTGCGCAAGCACCGCGTATCGCAAGCTACTTGATGAAGTGGTCAACGTTTCTAACTAATACGAAAAGGGCAGACATAATGAGAGTGCAACAAGGGTGGACATCCGAAACACATGAATCGTTTGTGCTTGGCACGAATGAGTATATGCATGATGGAGAGATACGCTACTGCCCCCCGTCGCCAATCTCAAAGAACGTAGTACGCAATATCAAGGAAGGCGGGACGCTTGATGGGTGGAAAGCTTCTATGAAGTTGTTCAATGACCCCGGCTATGAGTGGCATGCGTTTGCAGTTCTATGTGGATTTGCTAGTCCTCTGATTGAGTTTACCAACATCAATGGTGTGATCTTCTCGCTGTATGGAAAATCAGGTTACGGTAAAACAGGTGCGCTATACGGTGCGCTGAGCATTTGGGGACACCCTGAAAACTTGTCAATATTTGACGCTACACAGAATGCGTTGATCAACCGCATGGTGACTTGCAAGAACATCCTTTATGGACTGGACGAGCAGTCAAATACAGACGGCAAGGTTGTATCCCATGTTGCCTATAACATTTCATCAGGGCAACCCAAACTGCGGATGATGTCATCAGCCAACCAAGAGCGCGAAGCAACCTATGTAACTAAACTGATTGCAATTATCACAACCAATACAAAGCTTCGTGAGTTGATGTCTACATTTAAGGGTGATACAAATGCAGAGGAGATGCGTATTCTTGAGCCAACTATCCACAAGCCTATGGTTGCAGGGTATGAGCTGACTGATGAGCGTGGGCTTCTAATGTTTGAATCTTTGAAGACGCATCATGGTCATGCGGGCCCGCTATACATACCTGAGTTATTTAAGATAGGCGTACCTGAACTGCGTAAACGCCTCAAGACAGAATACCTATCTGTTGGTGAGCAGTATTCAAAAAACGCAGAATATCGTTTCCTATCTAATTTAATTGGTACAACACGAATTGCAGGAAAGATCACCAACAACATGGGTCTGACTGAGTTTGATCTTGACCGCATCTTCTCAGTTGTAGGCGAAGGCTTCATCCGATTGATCGATGGCAGAGCAGAGGATGATGAGTCCAAAGCAGAGAGCGTACTCGGTGACTTCATCAATAAAAATATTCAGAATGCATTGGTGTTCCGCAACGGCAAGCATGTCATGGAGCCTCGCAATGCGCTGAGCATTACTGCTGATGTAGATGAAGGTGTGATTTGGTTGTCTACCAGCGCAGTCAAAGAATATCTACGTCAGAATAAACTTAGCCCAACATGGTTTGAAGGGGAGCTTGAGCGCAGAGGCATCTTAAAAGAGAAGTCACGTAAGCAGATGGCGGCAGGATGGAAAGCGGCTTTTGGTTCTACCAATGTGCAAGCCTACAAAGTTGTGATGGACATTAGTCAAATATTTAAAGATGACGAAGATACCGCCACTACAACCACCCAATGAGCCTGAGTGGATATTCCCCTTTCACTCGTTACGAGTGGGGGATAGCTTCTTTATACCTACAATGCGCCCTGCGTACATGCTTTTCATAATAGACACTACCTCCAAAAAAGCGGGTGTCAGAGTGAAAACATTTGTAACAACCAAGGACGGTGTCCTTGGTGTACGGGCATGGCGCATGCGTTAAGGCGTAATGTCGAAGGCTTCAAACGCATCGATCATGTGGCGCTTCTCAAAGTTCTGCATCTGCACAATGTTCTTTAGCACGTCATTGCGATCTTTAGGAGAAAGCTCGGGCATCTTACGAATCATGTTGGCTTCTTCTCGATACTCTTTTAAACGGCCATTGACACCTTCGTTGTACATCTTGACAAGATACTCATCCATTGGATTAGCTTCAACATACTTTGCAAACTGCTCTGGATTAGATTCAAACATTTTAAGTTTGCGTTCCTTATCTTTGATTTGATTCTCAATAGCTGAAAATTGTTTAGCATCAAAGTTTGAGGCAGAGCCAAAGAAGCTATCAAACAAAACTGTATCTGTCTTAGGATTAAACGCTTTTTCTCCAGTTGCAAGCAAGCTCATGTTCATGCCTGTCTGTGCAATACGCATCACTCCATCAGCGTAGTTATTGGCGAAGAAGTACATTGTGTTAGGACTCCAATCCACAGCACCGTTTGTAACATCCGCAATAGTGCGAGCCGCTGATTTATACAACTCAGGAATGTTATCGCCACCTGTGTACGCATCACCCACACGGGTCTGACGATTATTGTAAATCTCACGACCCAACGCATCCATGTTCATCTGCCATTCAAACAGAGGACGAGCTACAGATGGCAGCGCAGAGTCCATCAACCATGCAGGGAAGTTATCAAACATGTTGATACGCGAGACTGGCAACGGCAAGAATGAATCCATCATCACAGACAATGTATTACTGAAGCCCTCTTTAATAGATGCTTGTCCAGTACCCATAGCGGCAACCTGTGCGCCAGCGGCTGCAAATGAACCCAAGCCAAAGCCCCAAGGAATCTGAATTGGAGTTTCTAAACCGGGGATATGGAATCGTGCATAACGTGTCCAACGGTTAATATCGTCAGTCTTAGTACGGTTACGACCCATATCATCATCGTCGGACAATGCCATAGACAACAGATACATAGCCACACCAAAACCAGCCAGACCCAATGTCATTGCTTGGGCCGCTTTGCGTTGCTTCTCATGGCTCTTACGGAATTCAGCAACTGCTTTTTCATCTTTGCGCACTTCAGGCGGTAAGTCCATGATTGCATCATCTGTACTGCGAATCATTGGCCCTAATGTTTCAATAGCACGTACCGCACCTGTAGCAGCGGGCCTAAAGAACATAAACATTGCACCAGCACCACGCCCCCACTCACCAGTCTGTTCAAAGTTTGCAAGGTTTTTTACATACGCAGCCGCACGAGTTTTAGCCGCTTCCTCAGACAGTTTGTCTTCTTGCATCATCTTGTTACGAGTAATGCGGTAAGCGGCAGTACGGCTAGACAATTCAAACATGTCAGCATACACATCAAAGAAACCATCGACAGCGGCTTTCGCCTTCTTCACATTACCGGAGTTAAGGTCTTTTTGCAAATTCTGGAATGTGCCTTTAGCAGACAAGCCTTGCAAGTAAGACACCATACCGCCTTCTTTGATGTACTCCATGACATCTTTGGAAAAGCCTGATTTGTCTTTGGCAACAAACGCATTAAGTTCAGCAGTCTTGCCGGAGTTGTACAGACTAGCAATCTTCCATGTCTTGTACATACCGCCATTTACAACTTGTGATGTAACAGCACCAATGTATTGCGCAGCAGTTGCTGTATCCATGTCCGTACCAATGGTAAATGCATTGGTTAACATATCACGGAAGTAGTTCATTGGCGCAAACGCAACGTTATAGCGTGTATGGAATTGACCCACACTGCTAGTAACTTGGTTGAGCATGTCAATCAAAGGATTAGTCTGCTGATATGCGCGACGGATGGCATTGCGCTCAGCTTCGCTGTACACCTGCAACACATCAATGCTGCCGTTCTCGTTGTAATGGAAAATGGTAGTCTTTCCAGATAACTCACCCAAATCAATTTTGTTGCGATCAGCAAACTCAATTGGGTTGCCGTTCAGACCTTTTACTTCATTGATTGAACCCATCAACAACTTTTGATCAATGGCATTTTTAATTGCCAACGTCAAGTCTTTGCGCCCAGCACGCATCGCAGCGCGTGTAGCATCGCTCATGATCTGCGTTAATGAATTATCTGACCATGACTCACGGCCTTCAAACTCACTTTGAAAGTCTTGCAGTTTTTCTGCAAAGCGCTTGTCTGTTCTAAGAATATCAAAGTCAAGCATTCCGTCTTGACCACCTGATACTTCCTTGCCTTTGAATGGGATGTAGTGTTCCCATCCGTAGAAATCCACAACGCTCTGTACAGGCTTAGACCAATAGTTAGCTTTCTTATTCAAATCAGCCGTGACATCATTCATGGCTTTCATTGCAGTAATAACTGCATCTGCTTTCTTGTTGCCATCAAACTTATCACGAATAGCTTTTGCTTCAGCAGGTAGCAAGTTACCGATCACGTTGTAGTCTGTACCGTTTACATCAACAGTTTTATAACCCGCAGGGCTACTGCCTGAAGCTTCTGCATACTGCGCCACAACTGCATCTAGTTCAGTACGCAACCGTTTAATTTCTTTTTTAGTCAGCTTACCAGACTCAACTGCGTTAAGCACATCTTGACGGAAGTTAGCAGGATTGATTGTGCGTCCGTTGAATTGCACATCAGAATTCTTCAAAGGTACGTTGCGCAAAAACTTAATTGCACGACGCTCTGGCTCATGCAGGGCCATGAAGTATGTATGCAACTGCTTAAGCGCCAAATTAGAATCAACTTTGGCGGCTTCTGCGTATTCACCAATCGCTTTTTGCAATTCAGCGGCTGGCTTATTAACCATTGTCAGATACAAATCTTTAGCACGCGCCGCAGACAATGTGATCTGTGTATAGATGTTGTTTAACTTAGGGCCAGCATCAATTGTTTTCTTTGCGCGTTGCAATGCATCTTCCCATACCTTGATAGGGTAACGGCTGTTTGCAAAAATGGTGGCAAGCCTGCGCATGCCAGCAGTGCTGGTTATAAAATCACGAACCTTATGCGTACTCTTCTCATTAGGCAGTTTTTGCTCTGCAATGATTTCGTCAGGAGAACGTTGCGCAGTTGTCTTTGGCGCTTTTTGCGTAGTAGGTTTACCAGCCGCACCCTTTTTCCCAGCATATAACTCTGAGCCAATGGCTTCTCTGCCAGCAAGTTGTTTAATACCACCTTCAGGTGCTTCAAATATCTGACTGATTGCATCTGCGGCTTCAAGCAACAAGTTGCCTTTATAACCGGGCTGAAGCAGGATTACTCTTTTTAAATTAGAAACGCCCTGTTCCATGATCAACTCGCTAACGAGTGGAGTCATTACAGCTTCTTTACGTTCTTCTTCTGATAAATTTTCAAGCCCTACACTACGTTGCCGAGTAAATCTTACTGGCGCATTTTTAGGTGCTTTGGTGTATGTTCCAGTACGGACAGTACGATTGCTACTTTGATCATAGTAATCGACTGGAACTAAAAGTTTTGTAGATTTAGCATTAGGTTTAAACAATTGGTACATGTACGCCAAGTTTCCTGTGAAGTATTTCCACAGGTTGTCAAACATAAAGTCATAACCTTTTATGTTGAACTCGCGTTCTACCCGCTGTTCCTTTGATTGCTTTTCAGTTTTGTTTGTAACATCAGCAAGCCTTGGTATTTGTTTACTTGCCAAATCATGTTGGAAATCCAAGTCAGTCATAGCATAGGCTATGAACTCGTACAGGTTATCAAATGCGTTAGGGTATTTTGTACCCAATATTTTTTGCGCCGCAGATGCAATTGTTTGAATGTTCTCAATAGCCTTTACAACGTGCGGAGGTAGTTTAGTTTTATCTGTAAAGAACTGATGAATAAGTTTAACTGTTGCAGCGTGGGTAAGTTCGTGAAGAATCGTAGCTTCATCAAGCCCCCGTGGGCCTACATACAATGTATTGGTGTTGGCATCGTACTTGGCAATATTGGCCAAGGTCATGTTTTCGTCGTATACAACGTTTACATGGAAATTTTCAATACTGTTAAGAGAACTAGCCAACAATCGAAAAATTTGGCGAGTAAATATGTTGCGTTCTTTACTTGGACTCTTTACGCCTTTAGACTCATCAGAAGATAAATAGTTCAGTACAGTTTTGATGTCACCATCAAACAAAGCTTCTACAATATTTTTAGGAAGTACAACTCCTTTACCTGACGGTTGGCCAGCCCTAGCTCTTTCCGCAGCCGCAAGCATCTCTTGCTTTGCGCGGCTCTCTGCCTCTTGCAATCTTTCACGAGACTGTTCTTCTAACTTTTCTTTTTGTACTTGTTTTTTTACAGCACGAAACGCCATGTCTTGTTCAAGGACAGTATCGGTTTGGTTAATACTTGCAAAAAGTTTACGGCTTTCATCTGACAAACTATTCCATCCGGGGAATGTATATGCCATACCTGTCTTAGACCCAAAGCCCCCACGTTCACGCTCGTAACTTTTTTGTACACGGACTTGATCCGCCGCATCAGTTTTTTGATACTCAGGAGCAGCACGGCTTTCAGAACGCTTATCAGCTATGTGTTCAGCCAATACTTTGGCAGCTTTGTCGTGTTCTACTTGATTATTTTGGCTAATGTTGTCGCGGAAATACACACGACGTTCATCATCATCTAATTCTTTATAAGCAGGTAACTTGTCATCTTCGGTTGCTTCACCCGCTTTAATCTTTGTATCAACACCTGTGTTGTATTCTTGGCGTGTTTCTTCATACAAGTCGCGCTGCTCTTTAGGAGGGAAGTACCCTTTCCCTTCTTTAATTTCTTGACCCGCAATTGCCTGCTCACTCATAGCAGAAAGTGGTTTGCCTTCACGTTCTTTTTCAAACGCAACGGCATTGCGCAAGCGCTTACCAAAGTCTTGTTGTGACTCTTCTTCACCCTGAGTCAAACCGTATTTTTTACCAAGCTCTTCACGTTTTTTATCGTCTGCAATTTGTGCTTGAGTACGACGCGCAGAACCGGTTGAAGGGAGTCCATCATCCCCAAAGAGACTATTAAGTAAGTCTTCGTCTTGTTGCGCAGCGGTTTTTACAACGGGGACTGCGGGTGGTTTTTGTCCTTGCGCTTCTGCTTGCTTGGTTTGAGTGGTTTGAGTGCCAACGGTTTCTCCAGTAGTTAATGCTTCAGGTTTAGTAACAGGCGGAACTAAAACACCATCAATAGTTACGCTTCCGTCTTTGTATGTTTTCTTTGTTTGTTTTTTACGACCTTTAGTAACCGTAGTAGTTGCTACAAGATCCGCTTCATTTAAAGGAGTTACTGGAGCCTGCTGTCCTGCTGCTCCCGTATTAAGCCCTCCAGCATCTTGTCCAGTACTATCCACTCCGCCTCGTTCAGGTGTTCCAGTTCCTTCGGCGGGGGGTACATTACTACTTGGTGGTATAGATACGACAGTGCCATCTCCACTTGTTCCTTGGTCAGGTTTTGTAGCATACGTTTCTCCAGCCTCAATCCTTTTGGCAAGCGCTTCCCGCATAGATGTGAGTTCAGCAGCAAGTTGTTCATTTGCAGTTATCTGTCCTTTGGGATTCTGATTCATCCCTTGTTTGCGTTCAATTTCTTGTTTGCGAGTATCGTACTTTTGCTGCTGTGCAGCAATTATTTGATCAAGCTCATCTAGTGAGCCTTTGGGCGCAGTTATTACTGCATCTTTTGGTGCTTTGTATTCAACAGGGGGCTTCTTGCCAGCGGCAAGCAACTCTTCAAGCGTGCGCTCTTTCTCTGCCTCGGGAGCCGCAGTAGGTGCAGGGGTTACGGCAGGTTCTTGTTGATCAACAAGTGCTTCGGGCTTAGCACCGCCACGTCCACCAATAGCTCCAGTCACACCGCCTAGACCCACCGCGCCAAGTGCCGCTTGACCAGCAGTTGCGCCCAGACCTTGTGTAAGGCTTTGCTCTGGCTTGACTTCGCGCAAGGCAAGGTTCTGTGTAAACCTACCGCCTGTTTCTTCCAACACTTCGCTTGGCAACTCTTTAAGCGCACCAGTAGCGCCACCCATAAGAATACCCTTGCCTGTTGCTTTACCTGCCAACACTTGCTCCAAGGCTTGACCACCGGGTAAATACCTATTAGCAATAAGAGACAGAGCCGCGCCTGATACGCCAGCAGCACGCGCTAAGTTAATAGCGGCTTTACTAGCTTGTTCGGGAGTTGCGCCTTTGTCTACGAGTTCTTTAACAACTTCATCGTAAGTGCCAGCACCAATATCTGCGCCTTGTTGTACTGCGCCTGTACCAATAGCGGCAGATGTACCCGCACGGATAGCCTCACGCTGGGCCACCTTCTCTGCGGCTTCTTTAGAGATTTGTCTAGCAGCCGCCTTTGCCATAACGCCAGCAGATGTAGCTGCGGCAGTAGTACCGCCTGTTAAAGCGGCAGGAATAAGTTGTGGTAATTGTTCTGCAAGGAACGTAGACATCAAAGCTGGATCAGAAATAGTCTGTCCAATTGCGGTTTTAAATGCTTGAAACTGACCTTGTTTTTCGGCGTTCTGTACAGCCATATCGCGGGCGGCTTCACGGGCAAGCAAGCCTTTGGACTTAAGTCCTTTGGCGTAATCTTCAATATCTTGTCCAGCACCCAAAGCGCCTGTCTTAGAAAAGTCTCCGGTAGCCAAACCGTAGAGTTGACCGGGCAACTGAACAAGCGAGCCAATACCACCAAGACCTGCCGCGCCTATGTCGCTAAACGCTTCACCATAAGTACGTTCCTTAGAACCATACTGCGGCATAGATTTAGTAATCTTTGCTTTAGCTGATTCAGGAGATACCTCATCAGGTATATTCTCAACAAGAGTGCCATCAGGCAGTCGAATTGCATATGGCATTACGCGACCTTTTATTTAATCTTGTTGTAGTCTAATACTTTTGTGCCTGCTCCGGGGGTGCTTTGAGGTAACGTACTAATTCCACCGCCAGTCCCAAGAATTTGATTTGCCATTTCTGCTTGACGAGTTCTTAGATTAGCTAAATCAGTAGTCAGTTTACCCATTTTTTCTGGATCTTTTGGAGTGCCATCAGGGTTTGTATCATACCTAATTCGCATTTCTAAAGAATTGGCTTGTTTATCCAACTCAACATATGGCTTAGAGTTACTTAATTTTAATTTGTTTTCTACACCTGCTTGCGCAATTGTTTGATTAAGCCTAGATTGTGCCAACTCAAGTTTAGCAGCACCCAATTCATTCCTAGCATTAGCGTTAGCCATGCCAACTTTATACTGTAAATCTTGGCCTTGCATTTGAACTTGCGCATGTAAGGTATCACCAAGAATCTTTTGGGCAACTTGCATGTTGACACCTTGCGATTGCATGATGTAATGCAATGCTTCTTGCTTACTTTTCTTTTCAGCAAGCTCTGCCGCACGAATACTGTTAGCTGTACCAACGCGCCGCGCTTCCGCAGTACTTTGAATATCTGTTAGCAATTTGTTTTGTGAATCGGCAAACCGCTGATCTTCCATCATAGCGGCTGATTTACTAGCAATATCGCGCTCGGCTACTTGGCTCCAGTTTGCACCGGGTCGTGAATAAGCGGCAAGTTGTGCAAATAAATCACGTTGTCCACGACCAGCTTCAATCTTGGCTTGACGCGCTTTATTATCTTCATACATCTGTTGCTGTTGCTTATCAAACGTACCAATGCCAAGTTCTTTTTGCAATGCAAGTTCATCTGCAATTTTTGTTGCGCGTGATGTACCTTCTGAAGACTTGCGTAAATCTTCAATTGATTTATCAAACGCGGCCTGTTGAGGCATGTTATTCATTGCAGCCATAGTAGCGGCAATGCCTGTAGGTGGGCCAAGAGGAGCAGCTGGCGGTTTAGGCGTAGCAATACCTGTATTTACAGCAGGAGGCGGCGCAACATTTGCATTGGGTTGCAAAGCAGGATTTGTGTTCTGCGCGGCTACGGGATTAGCCGCTAAACGTGCAAGTTTTTGAGTTTCTGAATCAACTGCTGGCGCAGTCATAGGTGCTGTTAATGGCGCTTCGCCTTTGTCCAACATCATAGTCTGTGGGGTGGGACGGGAAATTAAACTGCTGATACCTGATGCCGCAGCTTTTAAAGGATCTAACAACATTCTTGACAACGGATTTACTTTGGCAGGCCCCGTAGACATACCCATTGCAGAATCTTCAGTTAAAACTTCTTTAGCAGGCGCGGCGGCTGCATCTATTGCGCGTTGCTTTGCAGCCTCTTGAGCGCCAGCAATATACATTTCTGTCTGCTTTTTTAGGCGCTCTTCTTCCTCATCTTTGACCAACTGTTTCTTTTCTTTTACATCGTTGGCAAACGCAACAATACCACCGGGGGCAAAGTTAAACATTTCAGAGTCCACGGGCGCACTAGCCACACCACCCTCTGCTTCAGGTTGCGCTTGGGCTTGAGGTTGCGTAATACCCTGCGGAACTGGCATCTGCGCTTGGCCAGCTTGCTGTTGCATTTGTTCCGCAGCTTGACGTTGTTGGGCAGATTGCAGTGCAGCAAGCCCCGCGGCTTGTTCAATGCTGTCAGTAATTGTTCCTTTAGGGGAAACTTCTTGTGCTTGTGCGCCAGCTTGACTTTGCAAAGCCTTGGTGAGTTGTTGTAAACGACCATCAACCAAAAACTTTTCAAACGGAGAACTAGGATTGCGCAAAAGGCCAGTTAAATACTGTACCGACTCTTTACTAGCTGGCAGATCTTTTAAAGAATTTAATTGCTTTAAATAGTCAATTTGACCGGGTTGAATCATGATCTATCCTCAAGCTTTAGGAACAACGCCAAGATTTTGCAACATCTGATAAACAGATGTCATGCCACCCACTGCCTGTTGCGCACCGGTTTGAGATTGCGGAACATTAGATACAGTAGAAATTGGCAAACCTTGGAGCATAGATTGCAAAAACTGCACTTGTTTTTGTGGGTTGTCACGTTGCGCCAAGAACTCGTTGTAGTCAGCAGTAATGCCTTCTTGTTCAATGCCGCGTTGCTGTGCGCCAGCCGTACCCATCAAGTCAGCCAAAGTCTTAGCTTGACCCTGCTCAGTATTAAACTGACCCATAGCTTTGTCGTAAGCATTGGAGTAACCCGTGCCAATAGCTTGGTTTTGCGCTTGCAACAAATTACGGTTGTTTTCTGATTCCATAATCGCTTGACGGCCACCACCATAACCACCAGCTTGAGTCATCTTAGCCATACCGGGTTGCGCATTGATTTGCGACTGGCGACGCAACTCTTCTAACTGGGGTTGAAGAACAGATTGCAAATATGGGTTCATGTACTGCTGAGCAATACCTGTATTAGCGCTTGGCGCATTACCACCATTACCTAATGTTCCTGCTCCAGTACCTGCGCCCATACCTTGAGGCGCACCAGCGCCCATACCAATAGGTTGATTGGCAAATGTATTAGGAGCCATTGCAGGGGGCTGATAAGCGCCACTAGAACTGAATGACTGACCTAATTGACTAGGAAAAGGAATACTGCCAAGCCCTTGGAATAAGTTTGATTGAAGCGTGGATTGACCAGCTGTTTGGGGGCCTTGATAGACTTGGTAAGGAGTATTGGAAATAGCTTGCGCTTTTCCCATCATATCTGTTACATACGGCCCTGCCCAATCAGACAGAGTAGACATATTAGCAGAACCAGAATATGGGGAACCGGTAGAACCCGGTGTTGTTGCGGTTGTATCAGGCATATTTACTCCTTAACTAGGAAGGTATTTGTCTGCCTTAGTATTGGCAGCAACATTTTTAATAGATTTCTTACGGGCCCCTTGGATACGATCCATCATGGCATATAACTTTTTAGCGCCAGCATCTGTAGAACCGTTGCCAATCTCAGACACTATACGTGCAGGGATCACAAATTCTCCATCAGCTAAACGCGCAGGTTGTTTGTCACCAATAGTAGCAGGAATAGAGTCAGAAACACCATCTCCGGGGCCTTTGAGTAAGCGACCACCATCTGAATAGCCACCCAACGCAGAGATACCGCCAGCAGACATCATTCCACCTGCCGCCGCAGTGACCGTAGGCGCGGTAGTTACAGTAGGGGCAGCAGTTGCAACAGGGGTGTAAGTCATTGGGGTAAAGTAAGTAACTCCACCAGAACCGGGACGACGTGGTGCAGTCCCAGCCGGAGCCGCAGAAACTGCTGGAGTAGTTGCCGTAGCAGGAACAGCCGCCCTAGCTGGCACATCTACAGTTTGCGGAATAGGGTTCATTGTGCGCGAAGCAGTGTACTGGGGAATACCACCTTGGTAGCCTTTATATACACCTTGGCCTGTTTGACCTAATCCACCACCAAGAGAATTAATCAAAGCATACAAACCTGCAACACCTGCAAGTTGTCCCGCTTTACCTGAATCACCCGTACCTGAAAGAAGTTTATTAATAAACGATATTGGGTTTGAAGAACCAGCTCCAGTAATCTGAGAAAACAATTGATCATTGGTAAGATTATTATTACCAAAGTCTGAAGTAGTAGTACTGGGGTCAACGCCAATGCTTGTTAGAAATTCATCATACCAATCCATGTCAACCCCTTAAAATTTTGAGTAAGTCATCAAATGACGTTTGTTCGCCCATAAGTTTATCTGCGACTTTCAAGGCTACATTTTCGTTGCTTTTTGCTTCTTCGGCAAGCTGTTCTAGTTCTGGGCCACTTTTAACTACGCTTAGTGGTTTGTACTCATCTAGCTCCAACTCACCTTTTTCATTGATCTTTTGCTTTTTAGAAGTAAAGTCTTTGCCGTAATAAAACACATTGGCAAGATTGGGAATACCAGCAGCAGCAAGAGCTTGCTGTATTTGAGGGAAATTTAAACCCAAATCTTGCGCCACAGGTTTTGTAGTTACTACAGGTGGTTTAGCAGTAGTTGTTGGCGGAACCGTAGTTACTGGAGGCTGAGTTGTCACCGGAGGCTGAGTTGTTACCGGAGGCATTGTAGTAACAGGCGGGTTTGTAATAACTGGAGGAACCGTAGTTACAGGCGGGTTTGTAATAACTGGAGGCTGAGTTGTTACAGGCGGGTTTGTAACAGGCGGTCTTGTAGTCACAGGAGGAACCGTTGTGACTGGAGGCGTTATCTTCGGCGTGATCTCAGGAGTTACCTTTGGCGTGATTTCAGGCGTAACCTTTGGCGTAATCTCAGGAGTTACCTTCGGTGTGATCTCAGGCGTAACCTTTGGCGTAATCTCAGGAGTTACCTTTGGCGTGATTTCAGGCGTTACTTTTGGTGTGATTTCAGGCGTTACCTTCGGCGTAATCTCAGGAGTAACCTTTGGCGTAATCTCAGGCGTTACCTTTGGCGTAATCTCAGGAGTAACCTTTGGTGTGATCTCAGGCGTAATCTGAGGCGTTACTTTAGGCGTAATCTTAGGAGTAGTCTGAGGTGTTGTATTTGGCGTAGGTGAAGGGCTAGGCGTAGTTTGAGGCGTAGTTTGAGGCGTAGTTTGGGGCGTAGTTTGAGGTGTTGTCTCAGGGGTTGTTTGAGGCGTAACTTTTGGTGTTACCTCTGGAGTAACTTCAGGCGTAGTCTCAGGCGTAGTCTCAGGTGTTGTTTGAGGCGTTGTTTGAGGCGTTGTCTCAGGTGTAGTCTGAGGCGTTGTTTTTGGCGTGGTACTAGGCGTGGTTTGAGGTGTTGTATTTGGCGTTGTCTCAGGAGTTGTCTTAGGCGTAGTGCTTGGTGTAGTACTAGGCGTAGTATTAGGAGTTACCTCTGGCGTAACTTTTGGCGGTATAACAACAGGCGGCACATTGCGTCTAGGCCATGTGTCAGGATTAGCTGGATCAAACTGCGGATCATTTGCAGGATCAGGCCAAGTCGTTGGGTCTTTAGGATCAAATGTGGGCAAAGCTGGATCGTAGACAGGATCATTTGCCGGAGGAGTTAGTGGCTCTGTCCCGGGCGGTTCAGCAGGTACAGGTAAGCCAGAAACAGGATCAATATGTTGCCAAGGTTGAATAACCTCAGTTGTATTTGTGTAGTCTCCCGGCTGTACAACATATGCAGTAGTAGCGGGGGGTGTTGTAACTGTAGGAGATTTTGTAACTACAGGCGCTTGCGTAACATTAGGCGATACTTGCAAATCATCTAATGTAATTAATCCAGAATCACGTAGACGCTTAAGAGTTGCATCTTCATTTGCATCTATGTTGCCGGTATACGTTAAAAAATTTAATGGGTTTAACGGATTTGCCCCTGCAATTGAAATGCCTGTACGTACTAATTGGGCAATTGAAGTACCAGATTTTGCCAATACACTTTCTAAAGCACTAAGCTTTGATGCGTAATTAGGGTCATTTGCCGCAGCTTGCACAAGACGAAGCAGTGGAGCATTGGTTGCCGCAGTTGCGCTAGATGCGGGAGCAGCTACAGCCGCCAATCCCGCAGTGTCATAGCTATTAAGAATTGTTTGCGCTTGCGCAGCGTAATCAGTAGCGGCTGAAGTTCCCGCAAATAATGTATTAATATCGTTTAGACGTACAGGATGTCCATCAGCATCCATCGCAATTACTGGATTATTGACATCATCATCAGCCACGCCTACTTTTGTAGTAACAGTAGGTGTTTTAGTTTTATTGATTTCAGAATTTACAAGCCCAGTGACAGTATTCATCAAAGTCTGGTCAAGTGGCTTGCCAGAAATCACACCTGTAATTGTGTTCTTCAATGCAGTTTTCTGCGCTGCCGTCATTCCTGATGTATCAAATTGACCAATAATGGCATCAGTTGCGCCAGACAACCCGCCTGAAGTTAAACCAGCAACCGCAGAGTCAAGAATATTCTGACCTGTAATAGCACCAGCAGTTGCGCTTGTTGCTGCACCTGCAAATGACTTGGCAAGAATACCAGTAGGATCAATGCTATTTAAGTATGCCGTAGCATCCTTCATCATATCCAAACCGGGTATCTGAGCACCCACATAGGATGCAAGTGCGCCTTTTATGGCACTTTCTATATTGCCACCACTCAATACTTTTACTGCAAATTGAGCCGCAATTTGTTCGGGTATAGACAAGCCACCAGTAGCCAAAGCCAAACCAATTTGACCAATTGGGCCAAGATCAGCCATTAAATTAGCTAGGTCATTGGTAGAACGCCCTGATGTATAAAAGACTGGTAATCCTGTTTTGGGGTCAATCTGTACTTTATAATCAGTTGCACCGCCTCCAGTATAAGTATTACCAAACGTGCCAGAACCATCGCCAACTAGCTGACCAGTAGTTTTATTTATAAGAACTTGATGCTCTATGCCATCTTCATCAGTAACTGTTTTATAACCAAGCTGACTGATGTTTGTAATACCGTTGCTATTTAAAAAAGCCGCCATATCAAGCGCGACTTGTTGCTTATTTGTTATGTTGTTAGTACCAAGAATTTGTGCGCCAGTATTGGCATCAAAACCAATATTTGCACCTGAACCCGCAGTAAATGCCCCACCAGTCCAATACTTATCAGTGCCTAGCGTGCTTGATAGTGTTGTAATTTGATTAGTTAAATTATTTAAAACGCTAGTGTCATATGACGTACCGTCATGGTAAAGCGCAGTGACTACGGGTGTGGTAACGGGAGGCGCAGTTGTTACAGGTGGTTGAGTAATAAGAGGCGCTTCAGTACTTACAGGAGGCGCAGTAGTAACAGGGGGTGCAGTCGTTGTAGGGGGCGCAGTAGTAATAACAGGAGCCGACGTGACCACAGGCGGCTCAGTAATAACAGGAGGCGTAGTAACAACAGGAGCCTCAGTAACTACAACAGGAGCAGATGTAACTATTGGAATAGACGCAATTCCAGTATTTGCCCAATAAGGCGTAACACCCGCTTGTGTAAAGTAACTATTTACAATGTCTTCACTGTAATTTGTAGCACGAGCTAAATCTGCCGCAGAAACACCATATTGTTGGGCAGCATTAGCAATTGCCGTGGGATTACCAATGTTAGCTTGCACGTACGCAAGAATGTCAGCATCAGATACACCACTTACAGGTGCTGTGTCTTCATAAGCCGTGCTGTAATTATCCTGTTGCGCCATTATCCAACTTTCCAATTTGTTCCATCGGAATATACAGGCACAGCAATAGCCCCGCCAGTCACAACAGTTGAGCCAAATACTGGAGCTAAAGCATCGGTAACAAAAGACCTTGCGCCCTTGCCTGAAGTGATTGCGCTGGGTAGTGTAGCTACTGTGTAGTTAGTCAAAGGAGGCATGACCGTGTTGGTCATAAATTGTCCTGTCAGAGCATCAAGTCTGTTGAAGTACAGACGCATCACGTTGTTTAACTGGTCAATATA
>Ga0114962_10001179_pt1 | contig 22779 bp, 26 predicted proteins | sample C_130820_MF_Meta_FD_87017 | JGI IMG/M metagenome (GOLD analysis project Ga0114962, IMG submission 87017) | Freshwater microbial communities from Lake Croche, Canada to study carbon cycling - C_130820_MF_MetaG | ecosystem: Environmental > Aquatic > Freshwater > Lake | place: Lake Croche, Canada... | reverse complement strand
TCATTACATCAAACATATCTTAAAGTTTCTCTAGATGGTGTATTTAAGAAAATCTTTATTTCATCTTTCAATTTAAGACAAATCAAATGATATATATGACTTATATTAACTTCAAAATAGCTAATATAAAATCTGAATGTCAATTGAATGCTTAATTTAAGCGACAAGTTAAGAATGAAAAATATAATGTTGTAAATGGCAAATGTTGTTGATGATGTTCCTGAAGTCATAAATTTGAGGTGATGTTAAACTAATAGCATAAATACTATTTCTTATAATTTATCTCATTTTTTTATTAATTTCTTTTTTATTATTACAAATTTATATTTAAACAATAATAAAAATAATAAAAATAATAAAAATATGAAAATTCGTATTTATGTTTTATGTTATAGTGATGATACTTATATAAAAGCTAATGAATTATATTCTCAAAAAAATTGGGCAAAAGTTGTTTATATACAATCAACTGTTTTATTTGAAAGTATTATGTATGATAGCTGGTTAGAAGATAATTATGATGATTGGAAAGATTTTGATTATGTTGGTACAATTTCATGGAAAGCACCTTTTAAAATTAAAATGCCTGATATAGATAAATTAGCAGTATTTTTAGAAAATAATAAAAATAATTATGATATTGCAGCTTTTTATCATATAGATATGAATATGATTGATAGAACAACTTATTATCATCCTAAATTTAGAACATTATGGATTAAAATTTTATCTAAATTAGGTTATTCAATTGAACAAATTTTAAATAATAATATTAAAGGATTTTATTGTAATTATTGGATTACTACACCTAAATTAATGTTAGATTATATTGAATTTTTTAAAAAAGTTAAAAATGTTATTAATGATTATCAAGATATTCAAGATGATTTATGGAGCGATTCTAAATTTCAATCAACTACTCTATTAACTTCTCAAGAATGTATGCAAAAATTTGGAATACCTCATTATCCATATCATCCTTTTATTTATGAAAGAATGCCATGTGTTTGGTTCGAATATAATGCAAAAATTCTAATTACAGATAAATTTGCAGAGTTATATTAAAAGATGAATTATTTTTATTATTTTAGTTTATATATTTTTTAAATATTATTAATTATAATCCGTTTTTATGGTTAATTATTGCTATTATTTCAACTATTTTAATAAGTACTTATATTATTATAAATAAAAATAAATATAATCCTAATTTTAATTATTTATCTTTAATTAAATATTTGATATTAAATACTCCAAAATTATTATTATTATTAATTATTGATCATAAAAATATATTTAAAGGACTTATATTTTATTCTGCATTATTTATTTATTTATAATTAATTTTGATTTATATTATGTTTATTATACAAATACTACTCTAAAAATTTTAAATAATGATTTTTAGATAATTATCTCTTTTTCTGCAAAAAAACCTAAAACATTTTTAATAAATACTATTTCATCTTCTATAATTCGTTTATTATTTTGAATTTGTCTCATATGTACTATAAACTCTCCAAAAAATATTTTAATTTCATCATCTATATTATCAGATATTTTTGTTTCACAATATTCTATTGTAGATGCTAAATTATCAACAAAAATATAATAATCATTTATATAAGATAATTTAAATGATGGTAAAATTAATAAAGATGTTTCAAAATCCCAAATAGACCATAAATATTTATTTTTATATTTATATTTATATACATATTCACCTATGCTATAAGATATCTCATTTGCATTTTCATGTAATTTATAATATATAAAATTACCTAAATTTGTATCATTATGTAAACAATTTAATTTAGTATGATAATAAAATATACTCATCATTATTTGTAATATACTATTTTGAACATCATATATATCAATATTCGGGTCTGTGCCATTATATAAATTAAATATAAATTTAGTAAAATCATTTATTGCCAATTTTGTAAATATTAATGAATATTTTTTAATATTTTTTGATTTTATTTCATCTATATATTCATCAACTTCTGTAATTTCTTTAACTACATCAACAGCAGTTATATTTCTTTTATTTAATGTGCCACCAGTCTTTAATCTTTTTTTTTCTTGATTATTTTTTAATTGCTTAAAGTATCTAAAATAATCATATGTATTATTATGGTCGTTTAATTCACATTCTGTTATTAAATAAATTACTGGAAAATGATATATTTTATTTTCTGTATTAAATATTTCTAATAATTTTGTATATATATATAATTCAATTTCACATACATCTGTATAAATAATTTTTAATATTAATTCATCATTAGTTTTTATATTTTTTAATAAAAAAACACCATTTATTTTATTTGAATATTCTTTTTCAATACTAAAATCTCCAACTTTTTTCATATCATCAATTAAATACATACAATAATCTTTTATTTCTTCTTTCGGATTAATTAATAACTTTTTATAATGATTATATTTAAAATATTTTTTTAAATTTTTTATAGATAAATTACCTTCTATTGCTTCTTCTGATGATGATGATGATGATGATGAATTTTTAGATGGCATATAACTACTATATTATTAATAGTTAATTAAAAAAATTATTTATTTAATGTATATACAGACCATGCAAGATAATTTGCAAATAATAACCATAATATATATGGTATTAATAAATATGCAGATATTTTATTACCATAACTATAAAATAATATCATAATTATTATAGCAGTTATTAATATTAATGTTGTTAATATTGCACTTTCTAATAATCGTTTATACATAAATATTAATGGCGTATAAATATAATTTAATAATAAATGTAATAGTGGTAGTATCCAATATTCAATTGATTTATTTTTTAATGCTAAATAATATGATAAACCTATTAATAAATATAATATAGACCATGCAATGCCAAAAACATATGATGGAGGAGTTAATTTAGGTTTATTTAATTTAAAATACCATTCACCGGGTTTTGATAATTGTCCAATAATAAAACCAATTATTACAGGTAATATTATTATTAATAAATTAAAATTTAAATAATCACCAATTTTAAATTCTTTCATTCATTATTTATACAAAATATATAATTTCATTAAAATCATTTAAAGACTTGAAAAAAATCTTTAAATAACTTTTATAATTTTGCATATCTGTTTTGACACCATTTATTTTTAGTGAAATTAATTCTTGTAATTCTGATTGTGTTAATAATACATTTTGATTATTTATATCAGATATCATGCGTTTTATTAAATCTTTATTTTTTACAATTATTAATTCTTTTTCTATATTAGTTATTACATATGAATAACTATAATATTTATAATATGTTTTATGTAAATCATTTATTTTATTCTTAATTTCATAAATTCTATTCATATCATTTAATTCATATATTTCATATACCTCATTCATCTCATAATGTATCGTCGAATATATATATTTACTTAATTTATGTAAATATTTACGCGATACTATTCTTTTATTTATTATATATTTTATTATTATTTTTGTTATTATTATTGTCGGATATATAATTATTAATATTATCATTGTAATCATAAATATTATAAGTATCATTATCAATAACATAAATAATAATATATTTTTTTAAAATAACATTTTCATTATCAATAAAATTAAAAAAAAATAAATATCATTTTTTATATTAATGTTTTCATAAATTCTTCCATATTCTTATTTCCCATACTTGAATTACAGTTTTGACATATCGGACGTAAATTTGATACAATCATTTCTCCACCCTTCGATTCAGCTATAATATGACCACAATGAAATGACATTTGTGATATATATGAACTTTTACAACATACACATTTAGCTTTTCCTATTTCTTCACCAATATGCATATTCCATACTAATTTTTTAATTGTTGCTGAAATTGCCTGTTTCTTTACCGATTTCTTAATTTCTTCTTTAATTTCTATTTCTTCTTTCTTAATTTCTTCTTTAATTTCTATTTCTTCTTTCTTATCTTCTTTATATTCTTTCCATAATTTAGCAATATATTCCATTTTATTTTTAATTTCACTATTATCTTTAATTAATAAACTTTGTTCTTTAAAAAATGCATTATATGGTGTTAATTCCTTCTTTTTAGCTTCTTCTATTATTATTTTTTTAGGTTCAATTGTTTTCTTTAATGGTTTTTTAACTACTTCTTCATCTTTCTCAATTACTTTCTCAATTATAACTTCTTTTTTAGGTTCAATTGTTTTCTTTAATGGTTTTTTAACTATTTCATCATCTTTTTTAGGTTCAATAATAATATCATCAATAATTATTTTTTTTAATGTTTTTTTAATTATTACTTCTTCCTCTTTTTTAGGTTCAATAGCCTTTTTTAATGATTTTTTTGATGGTATATAAATAGCTAATTGTTTTATAATAAATGAATATAATTCATTATAAAATTCTATAATATTATTATTTATTAATCCACCTTTTATATTATCAATCTTAAACATAAAATCATTAATATCTATAAAAGTATTTATTGAATTTTGCAACTCATTTCCTATTGTATAATATTTACTTGACTTAAATCCAATAATAATTTTATTAAAATATTTAATAAATTCATTTTCACTATTTATATCTATAAAATCTATTAATGATTTATAAATATTTATCTTTATTAAATAACTAAAATCTTTTGATTTCTTTGATATTATTGTATTTAATTCGTGTAATTGTGTTAGTTTTTCTAAAATAGACATAAATTTTTATATAAATAAATTGAAAATATTATTAAATCATTTTTTTTAATATTTGTATTAAGAAAGTTATTTAAGGATTACATTTGAATTTTCTTAAATAACTTTCTTTATTAATAATAATATATGGTTGATTATTATAAATTTGAATGTGATTTTTATTATTTATATTATAATATTGAAGATAAATTAAATGGCACTATTTATAGACATTATAATAATGATAATAATACTATCGAATATATTCATGGATGTAATGAATTAACAACTATCGAATTAATTAATGAAAATGAAAATAAACATAAATTTATAAATGATTTAAATAGTTTAAAAAAAAGTTTAAATAGTATTGATATAATTCAAAAAGATGAGGATAATAATTATTTAAATATGTATGATTTTAATACTGCTAATTATAAAAATTATTATAAAAAATTAAGTTTATGTTATTTATGTAATGATGATAATGTTTGTGCATTAATTGATATTAATATGGACGAACCTATTATTAATATTGGTATGTTATTTACTTTTATTGAAACTGATAAATTTGATATTAATAATATAAATATTAAACATAAAAATGGTAGAGGAAAAATTATTAATTTTGATGATTATTTAAAATCTAAATCTAAATCTAAATCTAAAACTAAAGGTGGTGTTTTATCATATCCTAATATAACTAATATAACAACAGAACAAAGTTTTATTTATTATGAAACATTAAATTATTATATGGATAATGAATTAAATAATTTATCACCTGTTATTCTCGAATATGATATTAATAAATCAGAATTTTTTATTGTTGATGGTAATCATCGTGTTGCATATCATATTATTAAAAAATTTAAATATATTCCAGTTCTCATTATATTTAAAAATTTATCTATAGATTTTAATTAATATGAATTTATTTATATATTTTGAAATAATTATTAATTATTTTATTGATTTTATCAATTCTATTAATCTTAATGATATTAGATAAATTATATCAGTATTTAAGGATATTTTTTAACTATCCTTAAATCATTTCTTTGGCTATCTTAATATAATTGGATAATCGAGATGTTTCCATTTTATCTAATAATTTTACTTGCATTGCTATTGCATATATTTTCTTTAATATTTCTCTATTATCATTTACAAAATTCCAATATAAAGCATCCCATTTATCATACCAATCCTCCTTTTTATAATCACTCATCTTTTTTATATAATTTGATGATGATATATATGGTCTTGTCATCATACTTATATTTATTAATGAATATTGAGACATCCCATATACATTTGGTATCATCACCCATTCATATGAATCTATAAAACATATCATAAACCATTCATATAATTCTTTTGGATCTATTTTTAATAATAATCCTATATTTCCCATTATCATTAATCTCTCAATATGATGCAAATATCCATATTTTTTAACCTTAGTTATCATATCATCAACTATTCTTATTTTTGTTCCCTCATTATACCATGATTTAGGCAGTTTTTTCTTATGATTTAATCTATTCATCGTTTTCATCTCCGAACCATGATATATATATATAAATCTTATATAACTTCGCCAACCTATTAATTGTCTTATAAATGCCTCTACCGATACTAATGATTTATTATTCGTATTATAATAATATAATACATCATCTATTATAATATCAGGGGTTATTAATCCTATATTTAATAATGGTGATAATATTGAATGTGAACCAAATATAACTTTGTTTGATATTCCATCCTGATATTTTCCAAATGTTTCTAATCGTTTTTTTATAAAAGTTTTTAAATGTATTCTTGCATCATCATGTGTTATTGGATAATATATATATTCTACTAATCCAAAATTATTATTAAAATTATTTTTAATATAACTCTTCGCTTCTTCTATATATTTATTCGAATATGTTATTATCTTATCTTCCTTATAATTTTTGTCATATGCATTTCTATTTTCTTTATCAAAACTCCATTTACCCCCTATTGGTTGTTCCCTGTTTTCTATTAAAATATTTAATCGTTTTCTCTGCCATTTATAAAAATTATCATGATAATAATTTTTCTTATTAGTATTCTTATTTCTATATTCCTCCAAATCTTGTCTCGTCTCTAAAAATAATGGTGTATCATATATTAATATTTTTTGCGATAATTTCTTATATTTTTCTATCATTGGTTTATCAACTGGATCATAAATATGAATTATACTATTCTTAAAATAATTATTATCAATTTTATCAAATTCTATATAAATAACTTTTGAATTATATTTTATTCTTAATTTATCATAATAATATCTCATTGACGCTCTATGCAATATCAATTTCTGTTTATGAAATTTCTTTGATGTAAAATAAAATTCATCCTCTATTATATAAATCATATCCATCTTATCCAAATATTCATTATATTCAAATAATTGTGTCGGTAATATTATAAATATATTCATTATTATTATAATGGAGAATAATAATGATAATAATGATAATAATGAAATATTATTAAAAATTTCTAAATTAGAAAATAAATATTTAGAAATTAAAAAAGAAATGAAAGAAATGAAAGAACGTTTTGCCAAAATTGAAAAAACTAAAGTGATTTTTTAATATAATAATTAATAGTTTCTTTTAATCCATCCTCCAAATTTATTTTTCTATCCCATCCTAATAATCTTATTTTTTCATCTGATATATAATATCGTTTATCATTGAAATCTCTATCATTTATATATGTAATGTAATCATCATATTCTTCCGTATTCTTTATCATAGATATTAGTTTTTTTGCCAAATCTAATATTGATATCTCCTCTCCCAATCCTATATTATATATTTCACCTATTTTACCATCATTCATTATCAATTCTAAACATTGAATTAAATCATCTATATGTAAAAATGAACGAACACAACTTCCATCTCCCTGAATTGTACATTTTTCATTCTTTAATAATTGAATAATAAAACGAGGTATTACTTTATCTATATATTGTCGTTGTCCATAAATATTATTACTTCTTATTATTATTATTGGCATATTAAATGATTTATAATATGCAATACATAACATTTCTGCCGCTGCTTTTGTCGCTGCATATGGATTTGTTGGATATAAAATACTATTCTCATCCTTCTTTATTTCATCGTTTAACATCGATTCACCATAAACTTCATCTGTACTCATATGAATAAATTTATTTATTTTTCCATATATTCGACAACATTCTAATAATACATGTGTACCATAAATATTATCACTCGAATAATCTAATGAATTATTAAAACTATATTCAACATGTGATTGTGCTGCAAAATGCATTACGCAATTAATATTATTTTCTTCTAAATATGATAATAAAAAATCCTTATTTTGTAGTTTCTTATTTACTGTTTTAAAATTTGGTTCATTTATAATTTCTTTTACATTCTCTTCTGATGCACAATATAATAAACAATCATAATTATAAAAATTTATATCTTTATATTTATTCACTAAATATATTAAAAAATTTGATGCAATAAAACCATATCCACCAGTTATTAATACATTTTTTATCATATTTATATTTCTATATTTATGTTTTTTTAAATGATTTTATCACAGTTTCTAATTTATTATTTTCTATTATTTGTAATTCTAATAATTTATATGTGTTTTTATATTCTATATATAAATTATCTCTCTCATCTAATAAATTAAATCCATCTATAATTGAAATTATTAATAATGATGTTATTATACTCGTATAAATGTATTGTGATACATATTCTAATAAATAATAATTACATATATATGATATTATAAATAAATATATCAATGTTAATATTATATATATATATCTATTTATTATCATATTAATTTTTTATTTTTATTATAAAAATTATAATATCATTTTTTTATTTCATCTATTTATATATAGAAAATGATGAAAATGTTAATGGTAGTAGCTATAATTATTATATTATTATCAATCGCATTAGCTCTAATTTATACCGAACGTAATATTGAAAAATTTACACTTAAAGAAGACGCAGATAAACTACTAGAACAACGTAATTTAGCCGATGCAGAAGAAATAAAACGTTTAGAAATTTTACGTAATAATGAAAAAACACAACCACCTATTCAAACAGCCGCACCATTATTATTCATACCAATTGATAATCCAGCAGCACCAGCAGCACCGGCACAACCAGCAGCACCAGCAGCACCAGCACAACCAGCAGCACCAGCAGCACCAGCAGCACCAGCAGCACCAGCACAACCAGCAGCACCAGCACAAACACCAGCACAAACAAATAATATTGTTGATTTTTTAGCTGTTATATCAGCATATAAACCATGGGGTGTTTATTATGCTGGCAATTATTCAGATAATAAATTAATTGATTTATTAGGTCGTGAAGATAGAACAGCTATTGTTACAGGCGCCTTAAATTATTATAATGCTGCTGGATTTGGCGCAAATGGAACTGTTAAATCAATTTCTGGAACTACTAATTCATATATTGAATGGACACAAAATAGTATACCTAAAAAATTTACAATATGCTCTATTACACGTTATACTGGTATTAATAATAATAAAAGAATTTTAACAGCTCGTAATGCTACTACTACAAATGATTGGATACATGGACATAAAGGTGGTAAACGCGGTGTTGTTTATTATACTGATTATAAAACTAATAGTTCTCCAAGTTTTAATTTAACAGGTAATAATACTGATTGGGTTGTTACATGTGCTAAAAATGATGATATTATACCTAATAATGTTATTATTAATGGTATCCCTTCAGGTATTAACTCAGGTGGACAAGGTGGATTAAGACTTGCTATTAATAAATTAGATGATAGCAGTATTATTGCTGAACAATCAGATTTTGCCATGAGTTATGTAATTATTTGGGATATTAATTTAACTAATACAGCTCTTAAAATTGTATCTGATACATTAATGAATTATTTAAATACTGGTGAAGATTTATTATTTGATACAAATAACTTATCAATAGATGATAAATATAAAGTATCAGATACTAAAATAAATTTTTTAAGAGATGAACTTGCTGAAATAAATGAAAGAAATAGTATATTTAAAAAATCTACTACAACTAATCCAACAACCGCTAATAATACTACAACTGCAACTACTGCTAATAATGTAATAAGTAATGCAGATAAACAAGTTTTATTTTCACGTCTTTCTCAATTAGAAAATACTATTAGAGGTGATACACTTGGACAATTAATTCCAAGTACAAATGTTATTAATTTAAATTTACAATCTGATATAACTGATAAAACATGTGTTAATATGGGTACTGATATGCCAGACCCTACTGAAAGATCTTTTATTGATGTTTTTGATAATAATCAATTAAATGCAACTAATACTGACCAAAGACCATATATTTGGTGTAAAAAATGTAATGCTAATGATGCTAATAATGCTAATAATGAAAGTAGTTTAAGATGTATTGGTTATGATATTTGTAGAAAAAATTATGCTAATAATAATAAAGCAGATTATAAAGCAACTTGGAATAATATCAAAGATATTGATAAACAAATTTATTATAATTGTTCAAATGCATTTATTAATTTCCCAAGATATCTGGATATTAATTCAATTATGACATAAAATTATTTAAAAAAAACTATTTTTTAAAAATAAGTATGAATATGAATAATATGACTATTGCTGATATTATTCAAACTGATTTTATAACAGGTTATCGCGCTTATGATGTATGTCGTAATAAAAGTGATGTTCTTAAAATTAGAGCTATTAATGATCAAATGTTTGACATTAATTCACATAGTAATGTTTATTATAATGAAGAAAGTGTAAATGGACAAAAAATACCATATATTTATGGTGATATTAATAGTTTTATTAATTTTCCAAATATTATTAAATATCCTAAATATACAATTTGTGCTATTACTAGATATAATGGTGATGATAATAATAAAAAAAATAATATTTTGAGTATTACTAATATTGCAAATAAAATAAGTACTATCGGACATACTAATAATTGGGCTGGTACTGTTGAATATGTTAATTCATCTGAAACATTAACAAAAAAAAGTATTAATAATTATAATAATGATTGGGTTGTTTCATGTATTTCTTATGACTCAACTGTAGATAAGTTAACTAATGGCGAAGCATATATTGGTAGCAAAAAATATCCAACTGGAAATATTAATACTAAATTTACTGATATTAAAGCTATCATCGGAGATTTTAATATTAATACTATTAATAATACCAATAATTTAAATAGTAGTTGGGCATTATCTCATCTATTAGTTTGGAATACAGCCTTACCTCCTGAAAAATTAAGCTTTGTTTATGCAACATTACATGAATATCTTTCTAATCCTGCTAATAATGATATTATTTTATATAAAAATATTTATCCTCGTAATCTACCAACTTGTTTAGAAAAATTTATTGTTAATGCTCTTAATATTTCTAAACCATTATGGGCTGGATATTATGCAGGTAATTATAATTCTTACACTAATGAATTACCTGATTTTAATGGTAATCCTACTAGAAATATTAAATCTAATATGATTAGAAATGTAAAAGTTAGTAAAAGTACTTATATTCCATATTTATATGGTGATATAAATAGTTATATTATATTTCCAGATAATTCTATAAATCCTGATTTTACTATTTGTGCTATTACTAGATATAATACTATTAATAAAAATAATAATATGATTTTACAATCTATCGATAATAATGAAAATAATCTTTTTTATCATGGACATTACAAAAATAAAAAAGGTGTAATCGCTTACAATAATTATGAATTTTCTAAAGGATTTCCAACAAATACACCCCTCGATTCTTGGGTTGTTTCTTGTGCTAAAAATACAAATTCAACCAATCAAACTGAAAATGTTATTATTAATGGCGTTAATTGTGGTCTTATGATTGAACCTGAATATATTCAAAATAAAAGCAAACCAACATCCACATTAACTATTAATTATAATAATGCAAATAATAGTTCTTATAATAGTGATTGGTCTCTATCATATCTTCTCATTTGGGATAGTCATTTATCAGATATCGAATTACAAAATATTTCGGTATCCTTAAATAATTTTATGAAAGAAGGTGAAACATTATCATTTATGAATTCTCAAAATCAAGTTATTTATTCATCTAACCCCCCCCCTCAATATCCATCTCAACCATCATCTCAATATCCATCTCAATATCCATCTCAACCATCATCTCAATATCCATCTCAACCATCATCTCAATATCCATCTCAACCATCATCTCAATATCAACCATCATCATCTCAATATGATCATTTAAATTTAACAGATTTGCAAAAACAGATGCTTGGAATTAATTTTTAACTTTGTTTTTATTTTTATAATTTATTTATAATAGATAATATAATGTCTTATGTTAATGAAGAATTAATCCTAGCTTATAAAAAAACACGGGATATGATTGCTGAAAGACCCAATGATAAAGAACGTATTTTAATTGATTATATAGATTTAGTTAATAAAATTAATAATAATTATCAACAACAACAGAGAGGAGTTTATGGATATAATAATCATAATTCAGAATTTTCTAAAATGTTAAAAAATCCTCTTGAAATATCTATTTATAATAATTTTCAAAGATATAATGATGATAATGAACCTGATAATATTATTAATCCTATTTTAAATACAACTACAACTAAGAGTAAAACTATGCGAGAAAGCCTTATTGAACTTGCAGCAATGGCTACATATTAAATAATAATAATTAAAAAATAATGTTAAAAATAGAATAAGTAAACAATGACAGATTATTTAATTAAATCATTTGATTTTACAGAAGAATTAATTAAAAAAAATAATTATGCAAATGAAAATGAACTTATAAATAATTATAATAATTTTATTATTAATGCTAATAATAATTCATATAGAAATAAACCAATGATACGTTCTGCTACTTATTCAGATAGTGATTTACCATATGATATTAATATTAATAATAATTTTCAAAGTTATTATAATACTAATGACCCTAATATTATAACACCAAAAACAGCAGCAGCAACTATTGGACCAGGAACAGGATTGGTAGCAGGAACAGGAGCAACAGCAGGAACAGGAGCAACAGCAGGAACAGGAACAGGAGCAACAGCAGGAACAGGAGCAACAGCAGGAACAGGAGCAACAGCAGCGGCAGGAACAGGAGCAGCAACAGGAACAGGAGCAACAGCAGGAACAGGAACAGGAGCAACAGCAGGAACAGGAGCAACAGCAGTGGCAGGAACAGGAGCAGCGGCAGGAACAGGAGCAACAGCAGGAACAGGAACAGGAGCAGCAGCAGGAACAGGAGCAACAGCAGGAACAGGAGCAAAAGCAGGAACAGGAGCAACAGCAGCAGCAGGAACAGGAGCAACAGCAGGAACAGGAGCAACAGCAGGAACAGGAGCAACAGCAGGAACAGGAGCAACAGCAGGAACAGGAGCAACAAAAGAAAGTTTTAAAGATTATTTTAAAGATTTGAGAGAAGGATTTAAAGATTATTATGCATTTAATAATTAATAATGGAAAATTTTAATGATACAAATACACCTCTATTTAGTTTTAATGGAGTAAATGGAATGTCTCGGGTTGTTGATATTACAGATGGTGATACCATTAAAGCTATTATTAATTTTAAAGATGAATATTATAAAATTATTGTTAGATTAAATAATATTGATACTTGTGAAACTAAAAGCAAATGTGAAGAAAATAAAAATTTAGGCATTAATGCTAAAAAAAGATTATATAATCTTATTACAAATAAATCAATTGATACTAATGATAAAAAATTAATTAAAAAAGAATTAAATGATAATTGTTATCTTATTTATCTTAAATGTTATGAATTTGATAAATATGGCAGAGTTTTAGGTGATATTTATAAAAATAAAGATGATGATGTTAGTTTTTCATCAATTCTTATTAATGAAAAATTAGCATATATTTATGGAGGTAAAACAAAATTAACAGAAGAAGAACAAATACAATTATTAAAATAAAATTATATAATATTATATAATATTAGAATATATTATAATATGAAACCACAAGTTATTCTTGCTGAAATTATAGGAACTTTTATTTTATTTTCTGGACTTTTAGCAATTGCTTCTTTTGGTCCATTTGCAGGTGCAATTGGATTATTAGCTGGTATTTATTTAAGTGCTAAAGCTTCAGGTGGTCATTTAAATCCTGCTTTTAGTATTATTATGGCTATTAGAGGTGATATATCAGTTACTGCTGCTATTGGTTATATCGCATCTCAAATAATTGGAGGTATTCTTGCCCTACTTGTTAATTCTTATTTAATAGTATAAGTAGTAATAATATTTTTGTTTTATTTTTATAGTAAATTAATAAAAATTTGATTTATTAATTTATAATTATTTTTACATACTGAAAAGGATGGCTACTGGTACTAAGAACTGCAACTTCTCCTGCACCTGCAATCGCGAAGATTGCGACCGTAAGCATTATATCGAAGACCCCGAAGACCGCTCCAAGGTTAAGGAAATCTTTGATAAGCATTATGACCGTAAAATTCACAACGAAACAGACCCGGATGGAGTTCGCAATACGCCCTGTTTCTTCGGTCCTCTTTGCGGCAAATCCGAATGCAACTACAAGCATTATTGCAAGTTCGAGTTTCGCAGCGAAGTTATGAACAAGGAATGGCGCAAAATCTCTCGCAGGGACAACAAGGAGAAGCTGCTCGAATCGCTGAAGGAGAAATATGAAATCAGTGAGGAGGACATGGAGCTCCTCGCCAAGTTGTAAGTTAGCAATTTCGAATTATATATGTCAAAATTAAGTTTTTGGCATTTTTTTGATATAAATATAATTTCATATTAATAATATAATATAATCTCAATTTTGAAAATGAAAATATATACAAAAAAAGGTGATACTGGTTTTACATCTCTATTTGATTGTAGCAGAATTTCTAAATCATCTGAATTAATTGATCTTATTGGAGATTTAGATGAATTAAATAGTTTTATTGGACTTATTAATAATCCTGAAATTCTTCCAGATATTCAAGTTTGGATTTTTGATTTAAGTACTATTATCGCAAATCCTAAAAATAAATATCTTTTTGATGATGATCTTTCTAATATTACTCTTATTGAAAATGAAATTGATAGATTAACTGCTATATTACCTAAATTAAATAATTTTATTCTTCCTTCTGGTAATATTCATGTTTCTCGTGCTATTTCTAGAAGATGTGAACGCAAATTAGTCTCAATTATTGATAAATATATTCATATTCCATCAAATTGTCTCGTTTTTCTTAATAGATTAAGCGATTATCTTTTCACATTAGCAAGATATGATAATATGAATAATGAAGTTATTTATAGAAAAAGTACAATTTTAACTATTACTTCTTCTGATTCTGATTAATCTTCATTCCATTTCTTTTTTTCTTCTTTAAATCAAAAACTGATTTAAGGTTTTTATTTTTAATTCCTCCTGTTTTTTCTTCTAATTGTGGGTAATCATTTTTACAATCATCGAGTTTCATATTTTGAAGTACTATTATTATTTTTTTATAATCTTCTAATAATTGTAAATATTCTGGATGTTCTAATTCTTTATCTGTAAATGTTATTTTATAATCTATTAAAAAATTTTTATATATTATATTTTTTTTGAATATTATAAATACTATCTTTAGGTAATTCATTATATATCATTGTATTTGGTCTTTCTACGAATGAATTTATAATATCTATAATTATAGTTATTTTTTCATTAATATCAAGTTTTTTTGATGATGAAAATGATGATGATGATGATAATCTTGATGGCATTTTACTAATGAATGCAATTGTTCCTTAATTTTATTCTTTGTTTTTTCATATTCTTGTTCTTGAAATCTTCTATATTCTTCTTTTTCTATATGTCTCCTAATACTTTTTGTATATTCTCTTCTTATTTTTGTATGTTCTCTTATGCTTTCTTCGAGATATTTTTGAGCTCCTTTATCATTATATACAATTCTATCAGGTTCTATATTTGCAAATTCTATATGTGATTCTGAATCATCTTTTTTTGTTGCTTTCCATAAATCTGCAATATAATCCATTTTTTCTTTTGCAGTCATATATTCATCTCGTGGTAATTCTTTTTCTTTTTCTTTTATAATTTTCATTTGTTCCTTAAAAAAAATATTATATGGCGATTGTCTTTTTTGATGAATATCTGTTTCTATATGTGATTCTGATTCAAATATTGTTCTATATTTTTCAATTTTTAATTCTTTTAATTCTACTAAATCCTTTTCAAATTTGTCTGAATAATATTTATATATAGGATTTTTTTTATTTGATTGTTCTATTAATATATCTGCATATTTAGTTTTTTTCCATTCTTTAATAAATTAATACAAACTTCTAAATTTCGACAATTATTTTCATGATATGGTTCATATCTTTCAAATTCATTATATAATATATCTATATTAATTTTCCATTCAACCATCCAATGTGGTATTTCTTGTTCTCTTAAATATTTATTTCTATATTCTTCAATTTTTAATTCTTTTAATTCTAAATCCTAATAAAGCATCAAAACGACTATTTAATAAAAATTCACATTTTTCAAAATTATCGCATCTATTTTCTGTTTCAGGATCATATAATCTATATTCATTTAATAATGCTTCAATTTTTGATGACATATTCAAATCTATATTTTAAAATAGATTTTTATAAAAAAAAAGAAATTAATATTTATTTATCTTGAATAGGTTTGAAATATGAACTTATTTTACCTTTATCTTTAGATGATAATGTCTTTTTTAGCTTTTGGTACAGAATTATAATATTGTGTTATTTTTGTTTGACTTAATGATGATTTGGGTTTAGGTTTAAAATAATCTGTAATGAATTGTTTTTTATTTTCTGTATTATATGTAATTTCAGTAAATTTTGCTGCGTATTTTTGTTTCTTTGATAATCTTAACATCCAAAAAATATCTTTGAAGTATTCTAAATACTTTAAATAGTTTATATTTTTTACACCTTTGGACATTTAAAATGCCGATTATGACATTTAAAAATTCAAATTAGTAAAAATTTGGGTAGTACCAAGCGTGGACTTAGTATGAATTCATTTTTAATTTTTTTTTACTAAGTAATGTATTATCTCACCGTTAGGTTTATTGTTTTGATAACAAAGTAATACATTATAAACTAAATAATAGAACTTTCGTTCCAAACACACCATTATTTAGTTTAATGAATATATCATTTGCATGGTAGAGTTGCATCACTATCATTTTAGTCATCAAAAAATTGGCATTTTAAATGTCCAAAGGTGTAAATAAGCTTGTCTTATTTTTTTTCTTGCTTCTATTGTGTATGTATGTGCAAATCCACATTCAGCTTCATAACATAAAGAATTATGCCAACAAAGTTTTGTTTTCTTAGGATTTAAAGGTTCCTTAAAATCTTCTAATTCTGGCATATTCTTAATAATATTATCAATTATCAGACATTTAGATTTATCATGATGATTATGTTTAAATAATGATGACATATTCAAATCTATATTTTAAAATAGATTTTTATTATAATTTTACCTTTATTTAATACTTTCTTAATATCTCAGTTGAAATAAAATGATTACATATAAAATAATCTGTAATTAATCTTAACATCCAAAATATTTATAAGTATTATAAATACTATAAAACGCATATTATATTAGAGCAAAATAATATTATACGTTATATAATGGATAATATAGATTTTAATAATGTAAATCCTATTGAATATTTAATAACACCATTAGCACCATATTTTATATGTAATCATTTTATTTCAACTGAGATATATAATACTTTTGGGAGTAAATATATAGGTATGAATTTAGATTTAAAAGCAAATGATTTGATTAAAAATGAAAATTATAATGATATTAAAAATTTTGAAATAATTCAAATTCAAGTAGATTTATTTGATTTTTTTTATGATAAAATATTACCCATTATAATTAAAAATAATTTGAAAGTTGTAATAATAACATCTCAATGGCATCGACCGCAAATTAAAAGAAATAATAAAACAGATGACTTATTAAATAATACTAATATTATTTTATGGATATCTCAAAATCCAATTTATACAAATAATGAAAAATATATGCCATTTCCATATGGTATATGTCATAATAATATAAATGATTATGTTAATTTTATAAATTCAAATAATATTAACATTGATAAAAATATAAAAATATTAAATCAATATGCTTCCGTACATAACCATTTGCCAAATAATCATATAAGAAAAATATTTGATATATTTGGTAAAAATAGTGGCAATGAATATCTAAATTATACAGAATTTTTAACAAACATATTAAAATCAGAATTTGTAATTTCAACATCAGGTGATAGAGATGATTGTTATAGACATTATGAATGTATTGGATTAAATGCTATTCCTGTATCAAATATTAATGATGGTTATAAAGACATTTTTGAAGATAATATGATATATTCAAATGCTGATGAAATGATAAACATGATTAACAATAATACAGTGAATTATAATTACAAAAAACCAAATAGAAATATATTAACTATTTCTTATTGGGTTTCTAAAATAAATGAAAAAATAAATTTATTAATTCAAATCTATAGTTTAAATAGATTTTTATAAAAAAAAAGCAAATTAATTATCTAACTGGACATGCACCACCAGCACATTCGGATGTTAATTCACTATCTGCTTGAGCTTTGATATTGCCTGATGTAATTGGGATTACTTTTTTAATTAATTCTTCATATTGTTCTTTTGTTATTTCTTCAAATGGTGCTTGTTTAAATCCATGTTCATTATGTAATAGAAAACTGCATGATTTAACATTTGTTGTATAATTATTACATAACCATTCTTTAATATTATCCAATTCTTCTAATCTATAATAAACAGTTACTGAAACTGAATTATCACTCCAATTTGTCTGCAATTCTTTGACCACATTTAATTGATCAATTGCTGTCATATCTTTGGCTAATACTGTACCTTCTGGATATCTACATGGAAATTCAATGATTTGTGTATTTTTATCATCAGTACCATCAAAATTTCTTTGATATTCAATAAAGAAATTATTCTTTTTTGCTAAATTAATTAATTGTGTATTTGATGATGCAATTCTAATTCTTCTAATAAAATATTGATAAATACCCGGATGTGCTCCACTACATACACCAGATAATAATGATAATGTTCCAGATGGTTTAATAGTTGTTAATTTTACTGATGTACCTACACCAATTTTATTTGAATATGAAATATCATAATCTCTCAAATATTCATATAAATCTGATAACCATGATTTTTGTTCTTTTGAACTTTGTAAATATCCAGTAATTCCAATTCCCATTCTCATATTTTTATGAACAATCTTTTCTGTCTCTTCTTGATGACATTTTAATAATAATGAATGTTTACAAATTCTATATAAAATTGTTGCAATTTCTTTTAATTCTTCATAACTTTCAATATTACATAAAAATATTTCTGATAAACAACAAGTTTCATAATTTGCTAATGATTGTTCGGCACATGGATTAAAACCCTCTACTAATGGATCAGGATATTTCTCTCCATCCTTAATTCTTCCAATTTTTCGTGATAAATCAATATTAATTAATCCATATGGTTCTCCATTACCTTTATAACCCTCCCAAAAATCTTCAGGTAATTTTTTAATATCACTACATACTACTGAATTATTACTCATACATCTCCAATTTGGAATATTACCCATATCCCATCTTTTAGCATTCAAATATTCAATATCATCATAATCTCCTAAACAAATAAGTGCTGAATTATGAGTTAAATATCCATTACAAAAGAATTCATGAACATCTTCAACTTCAATATCATATGTATCATGATCATATAAATATTTAAATTCAAGAATTTCTGCAGTTGTACACATTGTATTATTAATTTGAATATTATTTGTAATTTTTTCATTATTAATTTTAATATAACTATCTAATATTTGTGTATTTGAAATTATTTTTAATGACTGATTATCAGTAATAATTAAATTTGTCTTATTTTTCTTACATTCTAAACCACATGAATATAATAAATTATTTAAATCATTAATATAATTCTCAGATGATGAATTAATTGTTACTACATCTTCATATTTTGTATGAAATCCATCAATAACACCTGAAATATATGATAAACGATTATTAATTGTTGTCTCATTAATAAAATAAGGAATTGTATTCGATTTAATATGATTATTAATGAAATTAATGAAATTTTGTGAATTAATTTCAATTGAATAATTATTATTAACCTTATCAATTGTTGTTGTTAAACTAATATTTTCACCAAACTTTTTAATAATCTTACTAATCTTTTTAAGCTGTCTATAATTTTTACATCCAATTTTTAATGCTGGTTTTGTATGAATAGCACCAGATACTAAATATCCAAAAAACCATGAAATATCTTCCACTAATTTTGGTGATGTTAAACGGTCTTTTCTTGATGTATGTTCAATCGTTGGTATTACAATATTATCTGAACCAATAATTGCTTCTCTTGTTAAAATTAATGTATTATTATTTTTTAAATTTCCTGCCTCTATCCATACATAATCATTCCCATTTAATACTGCCATTTTATGATTTTTTGTGCAGATGAATGTTCCTTTTGTTGTTGTTATTGTGAATACTGGTTGAACTCCCTGTGAAAATCGATTTGATACTTTTTTATATCCATAAGTTGTTAATACCTCATCACCTACAATAATATCCTCAATATTAATTAATCCGTTTTTTGTATGAACTTTTGAACCCTTTGGTAAACATCTTCTTACATTTCCAGCTACAACAATTGATGCAATAATATTAACAATATCTAAACAATCAACACCTGTAATTTTTGTTCCCCTGCGTTTATTCAAAATTCCCTGAATATTTTTAATTCCTTTTACTAAACCCTCTGGTCCTGATGCAACTCCTCCAAAACCTCTAATTTTTGTTCCAGCACTTCTAATTAAAACTGTTGAATATGTAAATGATTTACCTTTATAAAAATAAGCCTCAAAAATCTTCTCAAATAATGCACCCCATCCTTCACGACTATCTGGTACAATAAAATCAGCATCTTTTGTATCTTGACGTGTAATTATAATTTCTTTATCTAATACAGGTGGTAATTTATTTACATTTTCACGTTGAATACTAAATCCAACACCAGTTCCTAACATAAGAACATCAAAAATCCATAAAAATGGTTTAATTGGCTCATCAATTTTAACAAATGCACAATTCTGTAAACTCATAATTCCCAATTTTGATACATTCTTTGTTCCTAATTGCCATAAAAAACGCCCTGCAACTGAACATTTCAAACTCATTAAATATTTATAAGCTTGTTTTAATTCATTATTTGTAAAATTTACATGTAATTGACTTTGACAACCATCCAAAATTCTTAAAATTGTATCTCTATATTCCTCTGTTGTATCATTATCTTCATCATCTTCATCATCTTCATATAATCTTCTCGCATATGTTCGTTTATAAGTTATATAACCTAACATTCCCCATGGTGTGATAATATCATCAGGAATTTTTGATAAATAACTTGATAAATTTCTTGTTTTTGTTTTATTGTCTCTGTAATGAATAAAATGCTTTGCTGCATCATAATATTTATAAATCATTAATGTATTCTCAACCAAATCTTGAATATCTTCAATTTTATAGAATTCAACATTTGTCTTCATTAATTCTTCATTAATATAATTCAAAATCTCATCAATATTATTACATGTTGTATTTGTATTTTTAAATGCAATTTCTAATACTTTTCTAATTTTATTGATATCAAATAATTCATTAGTATTATCTCTTTTAATAATGGTCTTTGATGCCATTTTATTATATTCTTATTAATATTATTAATATTATATATTTTTATATATAATTATTTATGATTATTTATAAATTTAAATGTGATTTAATAAGATTTATTTGATTTTGTTGATCCTGAACTATTATGTGTAATTCTTGAATTGCTTTCACTAAATATGGTGCAAATTTTTCATATTTTAATGATTTATATTCACCTTCCGAATTTACTAAATTAGGCAATAATTCTTCAATATCTTGTGCTATGAAACCATGATCTAATGTATAATGTTTTTTTTCTGGTACACTTTTATGACGTATCCAATTAAATTCAACTGATTTAATTTTATTTAATAAATGAATACAATTAATTGATAAATTAGTTATATTCATTTTTAATCTTTTATCAGAAAAAGAACCAAAACATATTATATCATTAGTAACTGTTAATTGTCCATTAGTTGCTAAATTCATCATAAGTGAATTACCAACATACCAATTAAATTGTGCACCAATTGGAACTGAAAACCACATTGTATTATTACTTGCTCCAATTGAATATGGAAAATAATATGATGAAACAGCAGGAAGTAATATTATTCTTGCACCAATTCCACCACTGTTAGTTTCTGGTATTGCCATATTACTTGAACTTAATATTATATTATTAGGACTGGAAATTGTTAAATTTCCAGTTATTGACCCTCCTGTTTTTTGTAAATAATTTGTATTAATATTTGTAATTATAACATTTGAAATATTAGATGCATAATTTGATGTATTAGTAATTATAACATTAGAAATATTAGATGCATAATTACTTGAATTAATATTAGTTCCAATTGCTGATAATAAGATATTTGAAATATTAGAGGCATAATTGGATGAATTTCTTATTATAACATTAGAAATATTTGATGCATAATTTGATGTATTTGTTATTATAACATTAGAAATATTTGATGCATAATTACTTGTATTTGTAATTATAACATTAGAAATATTACTTGCATAATTTGATGTATTTGTAATTATAACATTTGATATATT
>Ga0114962_10001178_pt1 | contig 22793 bp, 25 predicted proteins | sample C_130820_MF_Meta_FD_87017 | JGI IMG/M metagenome (GOLD analysis project Ga0114962, IMG submission 87017) | Freshwater microbial communities from Lake Croche, Canada to study carbon cycling - C_130820_MF_MetaG | ecosystem: Environmental > Aquatic > Freshwater > Lake | place: Lake Croche, Canada... | reverse complement strand
TACTATGTTACGACCCTGTACAAATTTCAAATTGACAATCGCTATTTTTTACTTTTTCAAACCCTTCAATAAAATGATGGTCACAATCAAGTTCTAGACCTTGTTCTATAAGCTGATTAATTATAAACTTTGTCGTAATATTTTTACCAGAAATATAAAAATATTCTGTTTTTTTATTACTCCCACTATAACAATGACAATAATATGATTTTTTTATAACAATTGCTGGTTGTTTTGTAAAAACAACATCTAACTCTTCAATACCTATTGCTATTGTGAATTTTGCGTTCGGAAACATTTCTTCAATTTGTTCAAATTCGAGTTCGTATTGTTCATCTGTTTTTTCCATTATGATTCTTTGGTGTGTTAATTTATTATCAATTTACAATTCAATTTTTTTTACATACATCAAGATTTACACAGTTGTCACAGCCAAGAAACTATACAAAACAACGGTAATTTATTTATCGATTTTTTTTTGTTTGAGTTCTCCTGCCAAATTTACAATATTGTTTTTGAGAAAATCCTTTTGGGCGATTACAGTTAATACTTTTTTTATATTTTATACTCCATTTGCCTGTCCTTTTTTTACTTCTTGTCATTATGATATAATGACGGAAAATAATATTTTTATTCGTGTAATCACTTCAAATGATAGTTTATATCTTTTCTTTTTCTTTTTCTTTTTCTTCTAATTTTTTTCTTTTTCCTAAAAAATAACAAATTGTTTTTTGTGGGGTTATACAATAAGATAGTGTATGATTATACATACAACAACCCAAATTAAATGGGTTCGTTAAAAAAAAATAAATTTTCATCTATATTATCGTATAGTATATCACCGAATATTACTATTATACATGCCAAGAAATGAGTGATGTTTTGAGAAATGAGTGACAAACTGACAACCCTTTATTTTTGTATTTATTTTAAAAATTTTCTATTTAATAATGCGTAATCAATATAATCAACAAATATATCTGTATCAATACCATTAATAAGAAGGTCTCGTTTATTTATATAATCATTTAAAATTTCGTTGAAGTAACAATTACAATATTTTAGTGTCAATGTTTTAAAACAACTCATATTATACATAACATCTGGCATAGACCTTTCAAATATATATTTTACCATTTTCTCAACGACACTTTCGTTGATCTCAATAGTATCATCCCAATACATGTCTATTAGGTCTTTAAAAATAATTGTATTAATATAATTATATATCCAATCACATTTATCCTGTATATGCGTTAAAGTTTCATAATACATAAAATTTGTATACATCATGTTTTCAGCAAGATATTTATTGAATAGCTCATTGATTTCTTCGATAGTTTTAATCATTTGATTTTAAACCTATTATAATTAATTGTTTAAATTTTAAATAAAAATAAAAATAAAAAAGGGTTGGTTTTCACCTTTTTTATTTTTTTTTATTTTTTTATTTATTTTTTATTTGTTTTTATTTATTTTTTTTATTTTATATTTTCTATCATTCAAAATCGTATGTATCTTCAGTTTCTTCTTCATAATCATCATCTCCTGTATAAAATACAACATCATTATTTTGTGTAATTTTTCCAACTAAGTCATATGACTCATTATATAGTAAGTTATCGGTTGTTTTAAAATATATCACACCATCATATTCAAAATTCGTTACATTAAGAGAATCATCATCATTAACGACTGCTTGTGGTGTTTTAATTTTATTTATTATAACTTCTGATAGAACGACTGGATGTTGGGGTTCAAATTTAACATGTTTTGTCTTTTTACCAGCTTTTGGCTCTTTGTCAGCCTTTTCTTTCTTTTCTTTGACAACCTTTTCTTTCTTTTCTTTTGGTTCTTTGACAACCTTTTCTTTTTTTTCTTTTGGTTCTTTAACAACCTTTTCTTTCTTTTCTTTTGGTTGGATGACCTCAACTTCTTGTTGAACAATTTGAACGGGTTCATTGTCTTCAACAATTACATCATCATTGTTAATTTCAAGGTCAGGTAAATCGTCTAAATTATCGTTATTATCGTTCTCAATCTTAGTCATTATTACGATTTTAGCAAACAAATCGGTTACATTATCAACATCAATAACTTTATCATTTTTCGGATTTTTACCCTTTTTACCATCCTGTTTTGGTTTATTTATAATTTCAGGTTCTGTAAAATGAATAGGATCAATGGTTATATTTAGTTTTAATGCCTCATTAATAACTTCTTCTTGAGTTATATTCATCTTTTTCATAAATTTGGTATAATGAATTGGTCCCTTTCCTTTTGGGTCCTTATAGTCCATTAATCCAACCAACATTCTATCTGAAACCGTACCATAATCTGGCTTACCATTTGAGTTTTTGTCTGTTTGACCAGCACAAGACTTACAGTAATTTAAACCATTCATTCGTTTTGACTCACATTGTGTATATAAACTATGATTAAGTTTTAAACCTAAACAAACATTATTGTTTATAACACCATTAAATGGTAGTGAAATCTTAACTTTAGCGTCCGGTTTTACCTTTGGTTGTTCAACCGCTTGAATTATTGGTTCAACCATTACTGGTTCAACAATCACTGGTTCAACAATCACTGGTTCAACAATCACTGGTTCAACAATCACTGGTTCAACCATCACTGGTTCAATAATCACTGGTTCAACAGCACTAATTTGCCTAACCTTAAGCCCGAGAGCATAAAGGGCTTCGTCACCATCAAAACCATATTTTAAGCTACATTCCATTACACAACGAATCGCCAAATCCATAGCGATATTTGTGATTTGAGGTGTTAATGACTCATTCACGAAAATAGAAGCATTGAATAATCTTGACATTGTTAATTACTTTTTGAGGGTATTGAGTATATGTTTTGATATATTTTATATCCATTAAAGTATTTCAATTTTTTTTATTATAACTTATTTATTGATTTACTAAAAATTTGTTGTATATACTTAATAAAAATAAAAAAGGGGATGTCTCCTTTTTTATTTTTTTTATAAACATACATCCATTACACACATCCATCCCAACCCAACACCCTAACCTCGTGGAATGGGTATTGGACTACTACGAATATTACAACGATTATTATCACGCTTTATTTTATTTAATGTTTTTTTTAAATTAAACATCGTCTTTTTTTCTAAAAGAATTGGACACATATTTAAAGAACAGCCATAACCCAATGTTATAGGCAATATATAATGAGTTATATAATAGTAATGTTTCAATAATAAACATGCTAATTTAAATGTATTATGGGTTGAATCAAAATCAATAGTAATTTGATTTGAATAACATAACGCAAACACTATTTCACTTCTATTATTAACCCAATAACCATTCAATAACATCGTAATAAGGCGTGTTCGTCTATTATCGTCGTCACAACATCTTATAGTTATGTTAATAATATCATCTTCAAGATTGGTAATTATATGAGACTTACAATCACATATTCGGTGTCCTATAATACCACAACACGCACAAATTATCTCACGACTACGAGATAAACATGATTCAGTAGATACTTTTTTCGAGTTCATTTTTAGGTTATTTGTTTTATTTTTGTTAATCTATAAATGAATAAAAGCATTTCAATTATTTATATTTTGTATTATTTATTAAATTACTAAAAAAAATATGGGTAAGAATAATACATATCGTCATCATAAATATCGTATATGTATAAAGGGTTGATAGCATACGCTCCACCACCCCATCCACCCCATCTTCCACGGCCGCCCCAGCCTCTTCCTCCACTATGACCTCCTCCACCATGGCCTCCTCCACCATGACCTCCTCCACCATGGCCTCCTCCACCATGACCTCCTCCACCATGACCTCCTCCACCATGACCTCCTCCTCCTCCGTGATTTTCACGCAATACCTTAGGTCTAAATACTAATGACAAAATAATAAACAGACAAAATAAACATAAGAGAATCTTAAATACCTTTTTCATATATATTAACGCAACATTTATTATTTGTGTTCCACCACACCTATAAACACCACTGCTCAGATAATTCAAACCCCCATCCGTTAATTTTTGATATGTTATCTGGATGAAATCGTTCAGCTATTATTTCTGCATTAATATACATTGAGGTTTGTTTTAAATACTCATAATTAATTTTAAATATATTTGGATTGGTAGATAACATGTTCCAATCTATTTTATCGGGATTCTTTTCTAATAAATGAATAGCGTTCGAGTTCGAAGATAAATACTCCCAATCTATTTTATCGGGATATTTCTCTAATAAATGGACCGCATTCGGGTTACAAGATAAATGTTCCCATTCAATTTTATCCAGGTGTTTTTCTAATAAATAAATAGCATTCTGATTTTTAGATAATAAACCCCAATTTATCTTATCTAAATGTCTTTCCAAAATTTGGATCGCACGCTTATTCTCATTCATTGATAAACAATTATAATTAATTAATGATTCGTTTGCTTCCAATAACCTCTCAATGCCATCTCCTGGATTCAGTGATAAATAAGACCAATCTATTTTATCTAAATTTTGTTTCAATAAAGAAATAGCATATGGATTTCTTGATAAACCAACCCAATCTATTTTATCTAAGTTTTGTTCTAATATTTTTATTGCGTGTGGACTTTCGTTTAAACACAAAAACATCCAGTTTATTTTATTTAGGTTTGATTCCAATAAACGAACCGCGTATTTGTTAATTGATAAATATGTCCAATATATTTTATCTGGGTTTTTTTTCAATAGTTCAATCGCATTAGGATTGTTATTCATCGATAAATATTCCCAATTAATATTATCTGGATTTTGTTCAAGTAAATAAACCGCGCATGAATTCCCAGATAAATCATACCAATCGATTTTATCCTGGTTTTTTTCTAATAAAGAAATCGCGTTTTCATTATTTGACAAAATATTCCAATCTATTTTTGTTATGTCGATCCAATCAAGTAATCCAGTATACATTTTAGCAGTTTCCATTTTGTTTTATTTTTACTCTACTAAATTCAAAAACTTTTGTTTCAATTTTTTATTTATACTAGTGAATAATGATACTATTATTTTCAACCAGATAAAATATAATTATTAACCAGTGTAAAACAAGACGCCCTCCTAAACATACCATACAATTATATCATTATATAAGGATTCAAGAAACCAGTGACAAAACAAGAAACGAGTGACAAAATATTCATGGATTTCTTCTATTTCTTTCTAAACAAAAAATCTCAAAAGTTTTTTCAGGTTTTCGAAAATGGACATTTATTTTTGTCCATTTTTGAATAGGGGACTTAGACTTTCATTAATTTTGTTTTTGTGACTGACGAAAATATTAAGGTCTCGTGATATTTATTCGTGGTATATTTTGTGATGGTATTTTTTAAAAAAATAACTATAATTTATTAAAAATTTAATTAGAGACATTTTATTAATGATGTAATATAATGACAAATGATTCAAAAAATACATCAAAAAACATCCTTAAATTTTATTGTGAAAAATGTGACTTTAAATGCTTTAAAACTGGCGATTGGAAGCGACATATAGTCACACGCAAACATGTAAATGATGACGATGAATTACATAAAAACATCACTGTTGAACATTATACATGTGAATGTGGAAAAATATATAAATATAGACAGGGACTACACACACATAGAATAAAATGTACGAAAAACAGCAACAAAATATCAGATGGACTTATTTTAGAAATACTGAAAGAAAATAAAGAACTCAAAGAACTATTAATAGAACAAAATAAAACCAATCAAGAACAGAACAAAGCATTATTCGAATTGACAGCAGAACAAAATAAAGCCATACTTGAATTAACAAAGAATAACAATATCGTCAATAGCACTGTTAATAGTAATAATAAAACATTTAATCTTCAATTATTTTTAAATGAAACTTGTAAAGACGCAATGAATATTAAGGATTTTGTTAACTCTATTCAATTACAATTATCAGATTTAGAAAATGTAGGTCATTCCGGGTTTGTTAATGGAATCACCAAAATAATTGTTAAAAACTTAAAATCTTTAAAACAGGAGAATAGACCGGTTCATTGTACAGATGAAAAGAGGAAGATTATTTATATAAAGGATTCCAATAAGTGGGAAAAAGAAGACGACACGCATAAAAAAGTTAGGAATGCTATAAAACATATAGCAAGAAATAACTTTCAACTTATGTATGAATTCAAAAAAATGTATCCATGTTGTGTAAACAGCGATTCCAGGTACAATAATATGTATCTTCAACTAATGAACGAATCATTAGGAGGGTCAGGCAATTCAGACTCAGATAATGAAACCAAAATAATAAATAATATATCAAGGGAAATATTAATTGTTAAGTGATTTGGATTACACTATAATTTTATAGGATGGTATATTTTGTTTTCGGTATAATATCGAGTATTTTGTTGGATATCTGCTCTAATTAAATTTAATAAAGGTAAATTACAATCAGTGGTTAGGATTCCACACATTTCAGGCAAAAATTGGTGGATCGTTAGGTTGTTTTCGATACATATATGAGGCAGAATCGCTTCTAAATAACCAAAATAATTTTTATCTATATTATCTATCAATTTTAATAATAGTTCTGCAGAAAATCGCATAATTACAGCTAATACACCTATATTACTTACATGCTTAAACCCTTTCAGAGAAGAGGTCCAACACCAATTCACACTTCTGGTACCATACTCACTAACCAATAAATCGTAATTGTACGCTTCATGACTATTTATAAATGTTATTAAACTGTTTGGATAATACACATCGTTTTCAATAAACCATATATATCTATATGTTTTAATAGACGCATAATTCTGTTTAAAGTAGTTTATATACATTGAATGACCATAATTGTCGTAAGAACTGCTTATTCTATTTATTTTAATAATATCTATATTTTCAAACTGGTTGCTTATATTATATTCATTATTTGTATCGAATAATACAATCACTTTAAAATTTTTTATATTCGGGTCTCTATCTATTTTTACCAATGTATTTATAAATTCATCTTTAAAATCGTGGGTTAATAAACATATACAATCCATTATTATTATTATACATATTAATAATAATAATTAAACGCTATATTCGTGAAGTTTAACATCAAATTCATATTTTATAAATATATATGTCTTATAAAATTGTTGTTGCCAGATATAATGAAAATATTGATTGGCTGAATGATGAAACTGACAATTGTATTATTTATAATAAAGGCGACAAATTAGGTATAGATAATGAAATTTTATTGGACAATTTAGGAAGAGAAAGCGAAACATATTTAAATTATATAATTCAAAATTATAATTCATTACCTGATGTTGTGGTTTTTACTCAAGCAAGGATTAATGACCATCGGGCATGTGGAGATGATGTACAATTTTTAATTGACCTTAAAAATACCGCATTAATCAACGATAAATCTGAACCATCTCTTATACATTACGAAACATATACTTATAATTGCTGGGATTATAATTGGAACTCTATTAACGGATGGTATTATTTAAGCGATAATTATAAAAACAACGAACCCATCACTTTTATTGATTGGTTTGAACAATACATTCATATTAAATATCCCAACCCAATTAAAATATACACCAACGGAATATTTGCTGTAAGCAAAAAACTAATATTAAAGAATTCACTCGAATATTACAAACAATTAATTTTACAGGTGAACCATCACATTAATTCTACTGAAGGACACTTTTTTGAAAGATCATGGTATTATATATTCAATTAAACCGCGATACACCCTATCATTCGTCACGCATATCATTCCGGGTCGAGACCTGCTTCGTCACGCATCACATACTATCATCTTATTTACAACAATATATGCTTGAAACACATCATTATACGGATTCAAGAAACCAGTCACAAACTGAGAAACCAGTGACAAAATATTCATTATATAATGGATTACACAATTTAAACACAACTTATATTTGTCACACTTCACAACTTTATTTAATTATTTATTAAAAGAATCATGTTTTATAAATAGTTGTTAACAACTTTATTTAATTATTTAATAAAAGAATCATGTTTTATAAATAGTTGTCTAGAACTTTATTTAATTACTTAATAAAAGAAATGATTGTTATAAATAGTTGTCTAGAACTTTATTTAATTACTTAATAAAAGAAATGATTGTTATAAATAGTTGTTGACAACTTTCTTTAATTATTTATTAAAAGAATCAGGTTTTATAAATAGTTGTCTAGAACTTTATTTAATTATTTAATAAAAGAATCAGGTTTTATAAATAGTTGTCTAGAACTTTATTTAATTACTTAATAAAAGAATCAGGTTTTATAAATAGTTGTCTAGAACTTTATTTAATTACTTAATAAAAGAATCATGTTTTATAAATAGTTGTCTAGAACTTTATTTAATTACTTAATAAAAGAATCATGTTTTATAAATAGTTGTTGACAACTTTATTTAATTACTTAATAAAAGAAATGATTGTTATAAATAGTTGTTGACAACTTTCTTTAATTATTTATTAAAAGAATTAGGTTTTATAAATAGTTGTTGACAACTTTCTTTAATTATTTAATAAAAGAATCAGGTTTTATAAATAGTTGTTGACAACTTTCTTTAATTATTTACACCTTTGCACATTTAAAACGCCTACATTTTATTACATTTGTATTTGTTTTACTTTATCATAATCTGTATGCCCTGCAAAATGTATAAAATAATTTTCATTAAAATATTTATTTAAAGTAATATTTTCAATATTATCCAGTTTAGTTAAATTCCAGACAGCATTAAATTTATTATCTATAACTTTATATAAATTATTTTTTTGAATTTCATAACCTATACATGATTGTTCAAAATGAAAGCCCCTATAATGTGATAAACTTTGTGCCACATATTTATTATATATGCATTGTAAAAAATCAGCGTGTTTTTTTGGTTGTAACACTAAAACACCAGAATTAAAAACCATATCGGTTTGAATATCCAATCCGCATAAATTATAATAATCAACCGCACTTGTTTCCCATCCCATTTTTCGTTGAATTTCTAATCTTCTTTGTTTAGATGGTTGAGAATATTCATCAATTATTCCAATACACCCTTCATAATCAATATAATTATGAATTGGAGGTGAATTAATATTAATTAAAATATCGGCATCTATAAATATAATAAAGTCATATTCGTTTGACCATTCTTGATTACATACTAATATTTTATTAAATGAAACGCTAGACCTATGTTGAATTGTTTTATCTAAAAAATATGTAATAACTTTAAAATCATATCCATTTTTTAAAGCATAATTTTTTTGACTTTCATAAAATAAATTATTATATTCTGCTAAATATTTTTCTCCAATAGCGATTGTTACTAAAAGAACTTTCATTATAATTATATAATTATAATTAATATAATTTATAAACGAATAATGTAGACATTTGAATTGTGCAAAGGTGTAATAAAAGAATTAGGTTTTATAAATAGTTGTTGACAACTTTCTTTAATTATTTATAAAAGAATCATGTTTAATAAATAGTTGTTGACACAATTTTATTTAATTATTTATTACACCTTTTCTCATTTCAAACGCTGAATAAATTTATCTAATTTATCATTATGCGTTGTTTTTGTTTCACTAAACCATTTTTTTAAATCCTCTTCAAATTGTTTATCTGTATAAGGATTTATTTTATTTGGTTCATTACTCATTTTTAACATATCATTAAAATGCGATAATTTTTTATAAGAATATGTTTTATTTTCCATAATATTAAGATATGATAAATAATCTTTATATTATTAAATTATTAAAAATCGGCGTTTGAAATGAAAAAAGGTGTAAAAGAATCAGGTTTTATAAATAGTTGTCGACAACTTGAGTGTTTTATATCTGAATTAAAACTATTAAGATGATTGTGGATTTAATAAATAATCTAAAATATCATGGATTAACAGCGTATTATCCGCATTCCGCGTTTAATGTTTGTTCGCCTCTTTTTGACATCTGTATGGCATAATATCCATTTGAACGCTGACACTCTTCAGTAGTTATATCGGGGAAAATATGGTCCCATCTCTGCCAAAACTTTAACGCATACGGAGGACTTTCTAAAAAGAGACGCTTTATATGTGGCGTGTCATTTTCCATACCATAATGCGCTAATGTATGACTCTCTCCATCTACCTCACAATACACATACGGCACTTTTAACCATAAACATTTGAACTTTTCATCCATACTAAACACACTTTTAAACCATTCATCCAACCAAAAATACAACAAATTATGCGGTGGTTTACTCCAATAATTGTCACATTCTTCTTTCCATTTATTTATTATATAACTTCCTTTTTCAGATATTAGAAACCAAATCGCAGGTCCATATTCTTTACTTAATCCGGCACCGTGACCATGATACATCCAGAAACCCGCAGGTTTAACCGCTTCGTGTACCCATCCGTCTAATGGTCGCATACATAACATGGTTGCGTCGGCCCAAACACCGCCGTGATTTTTCAATAAACTTAATCTTATAATATCACTTTTTGCTTGTGGGGATATATCCTTATGTATATTGTATATATAATCAATGTCACTCACATAATCCTTTAAATTGTCTAAATCAATATAATGGATTTTCCATTTTGGATTATTTATCTTCCATGACTCAGCAACTTGATGATTTAACCAGGATGCGTTTTTCCATCCTTGAAGCCATAATAAAAAAATATTATTTTGTAAAGTCGTCATATTTAATAAATTAGATTATAAAAGGTAAATATAAACGAAGTTTATCTTTTATTTGTTAAATAAAAAATAAAAGGGATTACCTTTATTTTTTATTTTTTATTTATTTTTTATTTTTTTTATTTATTCAATAATTGACCATGGAACATCAAAGCCCCATCCGTCAAATTTACTTAAATTTTTTGGATGAAACCTGTTTGATATAATGTCCTCAAATAACCCGGATAAGTACATTCTATCTTTTAAAAATTTATAATTATATTGAAATATGGCTGGATTTGATGATAAGTTTTGCCAGTCAACTTTTGTTTTATTTTGTTCTAATAAATTAATAGCATTAATATTTTCTGACAATAAATACCACTCGATTTTTGTTGGTTGTAATGCGTTAATTAGGTTAATTAAATTAATACAATTTGGGTTTCTAGCAAACCAAAACATATCTATTTTGTCTTGATGTTTTTCTAATATTTTTATAGCTTTTGGATTTGTATTTTGTGATAAATAGAACCAATTTATTTTATCTTCATTTTGTTCTAATAATTTTATTGCGTAATCACACGGATTTGAAGATAACCCATCCCAATCAATTTTATATGTGATGTCATCGGATACCTCAAATAAATTAACATTTTCTGAAAACTCAAACCATACAATTTTATCTTTATTTTCTTTAAATAATTTAATATTGGACGAATGTCTCGAAAACGGATTCCAACTAATTTTATCTGGATTTTTTTCTAATAGACGACTCGCAAATGGGTTTCCAGATAACATGTACCAATTAATTTTATCTGGATTTTTTTCTAATAAAGCAATCGCTTTATAACTCGTATTTCCAGATAGTGCGTTCCAATCAATTTTATTGGGATTTTTTTCCAATAAATCAATTGCTTTAGAACATCGGTTACCGGATAACATATATGAATCAATTCTATCTGGGTTTTTTTCCAATAAAGCAATTGCTTCAGAAGATTGGTTACCAGATAACATATACCAATTAATTCTATTAGGATGTGTTTTTAGTATTTCAATAGCATTCGGATTTGATGATAATAAAAACCAATTAATTTTATCAATGTTGTTTTTTAGTAGTTCTATAGCATTAGGATTTGATGACAACCCTGTATAACATAAATTATCAGGTGATATCCAACTTCGTAAACGATTGACATTTTGAGCATCATTAAAATTCATCATATTATTCGTTTGTTAATTTATACATATTTAGTATTTGAAAAATATCATTTCAATTTTTTATATTTTTGGATAATTCCGTAATAAATAAAGACCTTAACATGTTATAATTGGGTGTTTCTATAAACCCGAGTTGTTTTACATAACTAAAGTATTTATAAAAAACTATTGGGATTTGTGTGTTTTCAATAATATTTATTTTCATTTGTTTAATTGTGTTATTATCATGTGTAGATTCCCATGGTAATCTTCCAAAGAAAAAATACAATAATACATAACCTAAAGATTCCATATCATCTCTACGAGTTAATTCAATATAATTATGTGAATTTATGCTTGCGTAATTATGAGTTCCTATTAAACTAGTGTGTTGTTTTATTTCAATGTGTTGATTATTGTTTGTTAGGTATGTTTTACAAAACCCAAAATCTATAATATAAATTTGGTTGGAGTTATGATTTAATCCAAATAAAAAATTATCTGGTTTTATGTCCCGATGAACGAGACCTTTCTCATGTATTATTTGTAACAATTCTATTATTTGTAGTCCTATTTTAAGTGTTAGGGAAAGAGTGAATGTTTTAGTTGGTTGTTGTTGTTTTAATTGTTCCAATGTGTTTCCTAATAAATTGATTACCATATAATTATTTTGTTTGTCTACACCATACCATTTTATTGTGGGTATTCCTTTTGAATTATTTAAATATTTATAAATATTTGCTTCATTTTTAAGAAGTTTATTTCCATTTTGTATATTTTCAACCTTAATGGCAACATATTCATTTGTTCTAATGTTAATTCCTTTATATATTAATCCAAAAGAACCAGACCCAATTTTATCAACTAATTTATATTTATTACAAATAGTGGTCATTTCACTAATTATATAATTAGTGTTTAAATAATATGGTGCTTTATTTATAACTTATAAAAATTGGAATGGGTAGTGTATTTAATAATTTATGTTTATATTTATAACAAACTCTATGGAATACATTTCCTAATAATTCAACCCAACCAATTGGATAGTTACTATTTGTATGTTCTGCACAATCTAATGCGTGTTTTGCTGGATGTTGTTTTAATTTTTCTAATTTACTATCAAGTATAATTATCATTTCATTATACCATTCTATAGTTAATGGTGTTTTAGGTTTAGTAATGTAAGCACAATTGCCGACAAGTTCATTATATGAATTAATTAATGGTGGAAATACCACACCGCCTTCAATTTCTTTATATCCAATTATCCATTTATCGCTATTATTAAGTAATTTAAAAGAATCAATCCATGATCCAGACTGGAATTTTATATCAGCGTATCCTCCCCCGTAAAAATTCATAAAATATGTTCTTAAATAATCGGATTTATGTGTTGCGCTTAAATATTGATATCCTTCATGTAAAGGAACCTCTTTTAAAATATACTCATTTAAATTTTTATTAGTTATTAATTTTACATTACAACATGTTTCAATTTCGATTTGTCTTAAACAATTTTTCCTGTTATCGGATAATTCATTATTTTCTGTCCAAAACAAGTAAATAGTATTCATTATAAAACCCTATTATAATATTTAATAGGGTTTTACTAATTTTACATTAAATATATAAATATTGGTATTATGTTGATACATATTAGAATTATTATTTGAACAAAAACTATAATTTTACTTAAATTTGTTGATGGACTAAGTTGTGTAAACCCACACCCGGACTGAATAGAAGCACTAAATAAAATACAATCCATATTTTCAACTATAGTATTATTTTGTTTAAAATGGTTTTTAAGAATTATATAGATAATCGCAAAAATAACCATACATGCTAAATTTGTTAAAACACCCTTTACAATTGGTTTCATATATCATATAGACATATTATAATTATATATAAAGTGATTGATTTGTGGCAATATATTTTAAAGTTATATTTGGTATTTCTTTTAAATTCTGTAAAAAAAACATATCATTATTATGTTCTGCGATTTTTTCCATTTCGGATGAAATATTATTAATTTTTAATAACGCCTTTACAAAATCCCCTATACTAATATCCTTTTCTTTTTTTAATATTTGGATAAATAATTTACAATCTTGAATATTTTCACAATCACACCATTTATCAACATATTGTAATAAATCGAAATGTATATTATAATCACACCCTGTATTTATTTGATTTGTTGATTCAGTATCAATATAAAAGTTATATGTATTATTTATTTCGGTTATTATTTTTAATATGTCTTTATCTGTCGAATATGGAGTATATGTTTTTAGTTCTTCACAAACTAAAATATTTGTAAAACAACTAAAAACAATAACTAATTGTTTTGGTGATAATATAGATATTTTATTTTCTAAAATAAGATTTGAAAATGTAAGACAGTGTAATTCTTTTATTTGTGAAGCAATAAATCCTTTATTGGATAATTTATAATCTTGTTGAATAAATCCTTGTTGTATTAAAAAATCAATAATAAATTTAAATTGTCTATATATAATGTATTGTTGAGTTTGAATATCTTCAGATAAATCACTATATTTTTGTTTTTTGTCATTATATTTTTGAATGGTTATTTTGTCGTTGTCAATGAATTTGTATTCTGATTGTATTTTTTGTATTTTTCTTTCAGATTCTCTCTTTTTTTTATTAATTAGGTTGGGTAGTGATACCGTTAAACTTAAATATTCATTTATAATTGGTGTCGGTGTATTTAAAGTTTGAATAACTTCTTCAAATTTGTCTAATTCAATTTTTACACTATTTAGTTGTGTTTGAATTTCTTTTAAATTATTATCAATGTCTTGTTGTATCATGCTTTTTTTCGTAAAATTTATAATAAATAGGTCATGCTGTGATGTATTTTCATTTAAATCGATTAGATTTAATAATAAATTGTAAGAAATTTTAAATTTAGATACTAATACTTGTGGGGTTCCTTTCATCATAATTTTATAATTTATTAAATCCATATTTTTAAAAATATTATTAAGATGTATCACATGCCCAACTGTATCAATTCCTCTTCTTCCGGCTCTTCCAGCCATTTGGGTATATTCATGTGAATGAAAAAATCGGGAGATATGTCCATCATATTTATGAATGTCCGTAAAAATAACGGTTTTAGTAGGCATATTTAGTCCTATTGAAAATGTTTCTGTCGCAAATAAAAGTTTAATATATCCTTTAGCATAAAGCAATTCAACCATCTCCCTTAATATGGGCATAACTCCTGCGTGATGTATTGCGATCCCTTTTTCTAATAAAGAAATCATATTTATATATTCGGGTAGTTCCAAATATTCTTTATAATTAGGTAGTTTTCGTAATATTTGTTCGCATTCTTTTTGAATAATATAAGGAACTTTAGAATCATCTTCCAATAAAACAGTGGTTACTTCTTTCGCACATATTTCGATTGTTTTTCTCGATAAAACAAAACATAACGCAGGTAACATTGTATTGTCAACCATATATTTTGTTATTTGGTTTAATGTGTGTTGTCGATTTACATATACATTATTATCACTAAACAATTTTAACATTTTAGTCATTTTAAAATAATGAGTTTCGTTAAATACGCCTTTACTATCTTGAATAATGAATGGTTTATTTGTAAGTGATTTTATTTCATCTTGTTTTGATTTATCCTTTATTGCTTTGAAAATACCGTTATTAGTTGTTATAAAACTATAATGAGTTAATGGAACATTACGGATTGTTTCTGTCGCCAAGTAAACCTCTTTGTGTTCGTTGTTTCTAGTTTCACACCATAACGCAAATTTGTCAGGTGCGTCGAGTGTTGCTGAAAGCATAACCATTTGAATTTGAGGTGGAAGCATCATAATTGTTTCTTCCCATACATGTCCTCTGTCTTTATCATTAATGTAATGTACCTCATCCATTATTACACATCCGACATCTTTGTCAATATCTATATTAAAGGATATATTTGTATTTGATGATTTATTTAATGATTTGTTGTAATACATTTGATTTAATAATATTTCAGAAGTCATTATAAGAACATCAGCTTCAGGATTTGTTTTTATATCTCCAGTTAAAATTCCAAAAGTAATGTGGGGGTATTTTTGTGTAAATTCATAAAATTTTTGATTGGATAATGCTTTAATAGGACTCGTATAAATTACTTTTTTACCTAAAGAAACAAAATAATCAATAGCAAAATCAGCGACTAGTGTTTTGCCACTTCCGGTGGGTGCACACACCAAAGCGTGTCTTCCTTTAATGATTCCTTCTATCGCGTATTTTTGAAAATTACTTAATGGAAATGAGTATTTTTCAAAATGAGATTTATATATTGTTTCATTCGTTTCTGGATAAGTACCTAAACACACTTTTACCATTAATAATTCTAATAAGTAATCATAATAAGTAGTGTTTATATTGGTTTTACTATTTGTAATCTAACCTTTTTATTTAAGGTGTCCTCATCATTAAATAAATATAATTTAAATGTATGTTTTGTATAAAGTTCTAAATTATTATTTAATTTAAAACTGGTCGTTATTTTAAGTTCAGGTAAATATACTATAAATTTATATAATCCATCATCTCTTACATTTATTTCAAAAATATAACCATCATATAATTTAGTTATTGTTTCTGGTGTGTTAACATATAAATTTAATAAATAGCAATCGTTCTGAACTTTTCGGACAGAACGCATCGTTGTGTTAATATATTCAAGTTCATTCACCCATTTATTGAAAAAGGTGTATGCGTTATCTGATAAAATAATATTATTATTTTTTTGAAACTGAATACTATTTAATAAATCAACTAATCTTCTAATTGGGCTTGTAATATGAATATATGCTTCCAGATTTAATGAATGATGTTGTAATATGTCACCGTAATAAAGATATTTTCCAGAAACATTGCCATAATAATTAACATGTTTGCTTATATGTTCGGGTACTTTTTCTTTATTATAAGTGGTAGTTCTAAATATTCCATTATTATGTTTAATCATTTCAGTTGCGCAGGTATAGTTCATAAAAATCATAAAGTATGATACAAGATCATGACTATTAGATACATTATTAATGTATTTGTATTTCATGGATAATTTCTGTGTAATTTGAAATAACTTTTTATAATTATGAGAACATAATAACTCGGGTTCTTCATATACATAATTCTTTTTTACTTTAATAATACAATTACTATAAGTGGTATTAATCACAACATTGTCTTTAATAAATAAATCCATAACTAATGTTATTCTTGTTTTGTTCTCTTGAAGACTACACAATCCATCAGATAATATTGTTGGAAGCATCGGTATTTTTTTATCTGGAAGATAAATAGTTGTGATTCGTTTTGAAAACACCTCCCATAAATTTAGTACATCTAATAAAATAGATACATTAGATATGTAAATACTTAATTGTATGATTCCATTCTCTAATTCTATTATGCTAAATCCATCATCAAAATCGGTGCTTTTAGGTGGGTCGATTGTAAAAATACCCCATTTTTGAGTATTAGTTCGGTCTTCTATATTTGGATAGGTCTTAATGATATTATTAAAAACCATATCATTATTATTTTGTTTTGTTATAGTGATAGTATCTTTTGTGAATTGTTTAATAGAAATATTTAAATTCTTACAACATAATTGATATTCGTAAAAATTAGATAAGTTATGTATTTCACCTATAGTTTGTATTATAACTCCATGAGGATGTTTATTATTCCAATTCACATAATTAATTATTACATATAAATTATGTAATATTTTAGAAAATCCAATATTTTTTATTTCATAAGGAACTAAAAATACAGGTATTTGTTTATCGTATGAAATACATTTATACATAAGTTTGTTATTTGTTTTATTTCTTCCATAACTTTTGTTATTTTTTAATATCAACACTCCTGGAATTAAATAATTGGTGGTCCTAAGAGGTGAACTAATTATATTAACTTGGTTTATTACCGTATCATATGTAAAAACATCATTATTAAATAATTTATGTTCTGTTGGGTTTAATGAAATGTCTATTTGTTGACATGTATAATTATCAGTTATAACATATGATGATTTTTGTATTTGTATTTTATAGGTCGTCATTAATAGGTATATGTTAAAACATTTAAATATTTTAATTATATAAGTTAGCCGCTTCTGGGATTTTGGATGACTCGATAACAGTTGGAGTTTCAAGTATTTCTTGTTCTTCTTTAATATCACAAGGTATATTTTTATGTAGTGTGTCGTTTATATTAACTTTTTTATTGGTATTTCTTTTTACATTTTGTATTTGTAACATATGCATTCCGTAATATGGAGAAATAGCCATATTATTCATATAGGTGCGATATCGAAAACAAGATATACTTGTATTATTTCCTAATTTAATACTATACCACCAAAACGCGGGTATATATATTGTCTTGCCTTGAACAAGATTGAATTCAAGACACTTAATTTTATCAAAATCCGATGTATACTGTGGTTGGACATTCCAAGGATTAACTGGAGAATTAAACTCAAAGTTATCATAATCATATTTGGGGAATAAATAACGAGTGCTTTTAGGAGGCGCTAATTTAACAGTTGCCGTGCCTTGTGTCATTAAAAAGAAGTTTCTATAATTAATTTCATATCTAAATGGTGTAGCGCAGTTATTACTTCCCATAATAATATCGTACTCACAATTAGAAACCATATATGGTCGTAAATATTCATCGTAATATTGCATATTTTTAATAACGCCTGATTCCTGTAAAAAATCATTATTGTTTTCAGAAAAGTAGGTTGATGTTTTATCTTCGTCAAATAATTTAACAGCTGAATGTATATGAAGTGGAATAAATAATTCGGAATTAGTATCATTTTCATTATTATTTCGTATTTTAATTTCAAAAGCATGATAATTGTCCTGAATATATGTTTTATTTGTGGTTTCTATTATTTTGTTATTATCGAAATCGAATAACACGGGTTGTCTTATATCGCATATTTCTTCAAATTTATCTTTTGAAGCCGTGTCGAACTCATACATTTCTAGGTCATTCGAAGTCTTCAAATGAAATTGAACATGTAAATAAATGAATAATATTACACAAAAAACGAAAAAACTAATTATTATTCTCATTAGATTATTAAATACAAATAATAAATTTTAAAAAGTATTACGAGTTTTTTATAACTTCAATTTTTTGTAATGTTGGTTTATCTATAAATTTGGAAATAATGCCGTAAATTTGAGAAAAAATAAAGGATGGATCATAAATAAAACATTTTTCTAATTTATCAGGAAATTTCATCTTTAATGTTTCCGTAAATAGTTTTATAAATGTTAAGTGTTTATTAATATCAGCCAAAGTAACTGTTTTTATGTATAAATGAATTTTCAATGTAGGTTGACTGGATAAACATTTTTCAAATACATTTACAATATGTTGTATTAAAACAGTATATGTGTTCGAATTGCCAATGAATTTAAAATACTGATAATTTAATACAATATTATTATCTAAATTTATATAACATAACATGTTTAATATTTTAAGTAATAATTGTTCATTTTCATATTGTGTATTTGTAATTTCAGTATGGTATGATGCCATTATATTATAATATTCATTTTTATATTATAATATTCAACGCTTAATTTTTTAAAATGATGAGGTATCTGTATTATCTGATGGTTGAATAACTACAGAATCATCGACGATTTCTTCGTTATCCGTTGCGTCATAATCGATTTGTAAATTATCTGTTTGAGATTTTTCATTAATATAACATTTTGTTTTTTGTTCTAAAATATATGCGTCGTGGGCGTTTAATCTGGTAGTTATGTCTGTAGACAATTTTTCATGTTTAAGAACTAATTTTATTAATAAATCCTTTGTATCAGCTAAATCATTCTCACATTTTAGTAATCGTTCTTGTATTTTATTATTATTAACGACTTGTTCGATATTATTCAATCTAGTATTAATAATTTCAAAAACATCTGTATTATTGTTACTATTATCATTAAATTGATATAACCCTTGATTTGATTCAAATCCATCATTATTTTCTTGAAATTTACTAATAAATTGTTCAACTTTTGATAATCTTATAGTGGTTAATCCAATAGCATCTGAAATAGATATTTTGTGTTTATTATTCTGTTGTGGTTGTTGTGGTTGTTGTTGTTGTTGTTGTTGTTGTTGTTGTTGTGGTCTGGAGTTTTGTTGTGGTGGTGGTGGTTGATTTCCCATTCGTGATGGAGGCATAGGTTGAGGTCTTCGTGGTGCTGAAACTGCTCTATTCTTCATTACTTATATTAAATATATTGTTTTCTGATTACTTACGCAACTTATAATTAGTATTTTAACGACTATTTCATATGTCAATAAAATGATTCGCATACTGTATAAATATATATTGCTAAACTATATATGTAGTGATTATATATTTGTCAAGGTGATGTGGTATGATAAAATATAAAAATCGTAATTGTTGTCGTTCCTGATTATAGGGTTGTTGATTTACTTTTATGATATTTGTGTCATATATATAGTTTCTTAAAATGTTAATTTTTAATTTCTTTTTATACTTCATATGGAAAGTTTAGATAATACAACAAAAACAGCAAGTGGTTTTTTTAAACATGTTTTGAATTTTGACGAAGATTCCAAATCAGATATGTTAAACGTTATACAATATTCTATAATTTCAATCATTCCAATTGTAATTTTAAATAAAACTATGCAGAAATATGTTCCAGAAGCGGATGAACAAAAAGGAAGTATTGAAATTTTAGCAGAAATAATTATCCAAATAATTTGTATATTTATTGGATTATTACTTATTCATAGAGTAATAACTTATATTCCAACATATAGTGGAATGAAATATCCTGAATTTAGTATTATTTTTATTATTTTAGCTGTTTTAATGATTACAATGAGTCTTCAAACAAAATTAGGTGATAAGATTAGTATTATTACAGATAGATTGTACGAATTATGGGAAGGTAAAAAAGATAATAATCAAAAATCAAATAAACCAGTTGTAAAAGTTTCACAACCAATCTCACAAGAAAAACAAATAAATTATAATGACGGGACATCCATAAACCAACTTCCAAGCAACTCATCTTATTCTCAAAATAATCAACAAAACAATTCCGAGCCGGTTAAAATGCCAAACTATAATAATATGTATAAACAAGACCAAACACCATTAATAAATGCTTCTTCGCCAATTGATGAAAACTATTCAAATGGAGATAATATTCTAGCTGCGAGTGATGCCTTAGGTGGATCTTTCAGTAGTTTTAGTTCATGGTAAGAAGTGTATTACACCTTTTAACATTTCAAACACTGTGTTTGAGTTATAATTCGTTAAAAATAACAATAGAGTAATGTATAAAAAATGGAAAATCTTGACGTTATATTTAATAAATATGATACTGATAAAAACGCATATTTTCACAATTATACAAGACAATATAATACATTGTTAAGTAACTTTAGAGATAAACCAATAAAATATTTAGAAATTGGTGTTTTCAATGGAGGCAGTGTAAAAGCATTCAGAGAGGCGTTTAAAAAATCTACATGTATTTTAGGTTTGGATATTGATAATAGATGTAAAACATATGAAGATGTTGAAAATAATATATTTATAGAAATAGGGGATGCTACAGATAGGAATTTTATACAACAAATTACTAAAAAATATGGTTCATTTGATATTATTTTAGATGATGGTTCTCATATAAATAAAGATGTAATAAAAACATTTGAATTATTATTTCCATTGTTGAATGATAATGGTTTATATATTGTTGAAGATACTATATGTTATAAATCACAATTTCATATAGTTAAAAATTACGAAAATCATTTACAATATTTCTTTAAATATGCGGAATACTTAAACCAATGGCGTTATGATTCGACAGAAGGAGTAAAAGACAATTGTATAGACCCTTTTAAAATTCAAAAAAAAACCGAAAATGTATTTGAATATTCTATAGATAAAATAGAATATGGTTGTTCTTATATTGCTATTTTTAAAAAAAATAGAACACATTGGATTAAATAAACGGTGTTTGAAATGTTAAAGGGTCTAAATAAATTGTTGATAATATTATAAATGGATATACCCAAATTATTGAAAGCAATAGATAATGAAGAAAACGAAATGATATTTAATTATACAACTAATAAATTAAATAATATGAATCTAAGTATTTTAAAAGAATTAAAACTTGCCCACAACACTTTAAATGAATATTTACAAAAATTAAAAAATTATATATATGTTGACGAAATAAATAATTTAAAATATGGAACATATTTGAAATGGATATGTTTGACTAACCCTGATAAATTAGATTTAGCAAAAGGTGCCGTATTTTGTAATATAAAAATAACAGATAATGGTGTTTTTATAATATGTAAGGGATTTACCAATAGACATTTTCAAATAAAAATGGATGAGTGTTTAGTATTTCAAAAATTAACAAGTCAAGAAACGATTTTGTTAAATGCGATGGATTATTTAGAAAATTAAATATGTTATAAAATATATAAGTAACATGTTTTCGATTATTCCGTATGACCAAACAACTATTAAAACTGTTACAAGATTTAGAGTCGATGTAAATAATATTATTTTGTTTTCATCAGCAAATTTAGGAGTTGTTTTATTTGATGATAACAATATTTGTGTAAATTCTTTTCCAATGATAATCAGTGGAGATGAATATGCTAATTGGGGAGGAAATGATGAATATATTGGTCAATTAATCGCCGATAAATTAGG
>Ga0114962_10001177_pt1 | contig 22794 bp, 19 predicted proteins | sample C_130820_MF_Meta_FD_87017 | JGI IMG/M metagenome (GOLD analysis project Ga0114962, IMG submission 87017) | Freshwater microbial communities from Lake Croche, Canada to study carbon cycling - C_130820_MF_MetaG | ecosystem: Environmental > Aquatic > Freshwater > Lake | place: Lake Croche, Canada... | reverse complement strand
GATAGTATTGAAACGGTTTGTGGAGCTCAATACTATGATGGATTAATTACGGTACCGGGTTGTGATAAAAATATGCCAGGTTCTTTAATTGCAATGGGTCGTTTAAATAGACCATCTTTAATGTTATACGGTGGTACGATTGCACCAGGTCATTATAAGGGACAGGATTTAAATATTGTATCTGCCTTTGAAGCGCTAGGACAAAAAATAGCAGGGCAATTAGATGAAGCAGATTTTAAAGGCATTGTACAGCATGCATGTCCAGGTGCAGGTGCATGTGGTGGGATGTATACTGCAAACACCATGGCATCGGCAATTGAAGCTTTGGGAATGAGCTTGCCTTATTCATCAAGTAATCCTGCGTTGAGTGCCGAAAAACAACAAGAGTGTAAGGATGCGGGTGCTGCCATCAGATTATTATTAGAGCGTGATATAAAACCAAAAGATATCATGACACGTAAAGCATTTGAAAATGCAGTAGCCGTTATTATGGTATTAGGAGGAAGTACGAATGCGGTACTACATATGATTGCGATGGCTAAAAGTGTAGGTGTTGAATTTACAATTGATGATTTTCAAACCATTAGTGATAAAATACCAGTACTAGCTGATTTTAAACCATCAGGTAAATATTTAATGCAGGACTTACATCAATATGGTGGTGTGCCTGCTGTAATGAAGTATATGTTAGCGCAAGGATGGTTGCATGGAGACTGTTTAACCGTAACAGGAAAAACAATTGCAGAAAATTTAGCGAGTGCACCTGACTTGGATTTTGATCAACAAAAAATTATTCTTCCTAAGGAAAATCCAATCAAAGCAACTGGTCATTTACAAATCATGTATGGCAATTTAGCAACAGGCGGTAGTGTTGCAAAAATTTCGGGTAAGGAGGGTGATATGTTTGAAGGTCCAGCGCGCGTATTTGATGGAGAGCATGCTTTAATTGAAGGCATCAATTCAAAAAAGATACAACCTGGTGATGTAGTGGTGATCAAAAATGTAGGACCAGTGGGCGCTCCAGGAATGCCAGAAATGCTAAAACCAACCTCCGCTATCATAGGCGCAGGTTTAGGAAAATCAGTGGCGCTTATCACTGACGGAAGATTCAGTGGAGGTACACACGGATTTGTAATTGGACATATTACGCCAGAAGCTTACAAAGGAGGATTGATTGGTGTGGTAGAAGATGGTGACATTATTGAATTGAATGTACCTAAACATACCATGACTTTAAAAGTAGACGAAGCAACCATTGCAAAACGTAGAGCAGCACAACCAGCACCTCAATTAAAAGTAACCAATGGTGTATTGTATAAATATGCAAAATTAGTAAAGGACGCAAGTGAAGGATGTGTAACCGACGCTGATTAAAAGAAAGATTATGGAGCAGAAACAATTTACAGGATCACAAGCAGTACTAGAAGCATGTATTGCAGAAGGCGTAGATACCATATTTGGATATCCAGGCGGAGCGATTATGCCCATCTATGATGCTTTGTATGATTATAAAGAAAAGCTACAACATATATTAGTTCGCCATGAACAGGGTGGAATACATGCTGGACAAGGTTTTGCGCGTAGCTCTGGTAAAGTGGGCGTGGTGTTTGCAACAAGCGGACCTGGTGCAACTAATTTAGTAACAGGACTTGCAGATGCCATGATTGATAGCACCCCACTTGTTTGTATTACTGGACAGGTGTTTGCTCATTTATTGGGAACGGATGCGTTCCAAGAAACGGATGTAATTAATATTACCATGCCGGTTACTAAATGGAATTATCAAATTACAGATGCGGAGGAAATTCCAACGGTATTAGCAAAAGCATTTTATTTAGCAAGAAGCGGAAGGCCCGGCCCCGTGTTAATTGATATTTCAAAAAATGCGCAATTGCAAAAATTTGATTATCCTGGTTATACAACCTGTAATCACATTAGATCTTATCGACCTAAACCAGTGATCAGAAAAAATTATATCGATGAAGCTGTTGAGTTAATTAACAATGCAAAAAAACCATTGGTTATTTTTGGTCAAGGCGTCATTTTAGGCGGTGCCGAAAAAGAGTTTAAAAAATTTATAGAAAAGTCGGGTATGCCAGCAGCTTGGACCATTTTAGGTCTAAGTGCATTACCAACGGATCATCCACAAAATGTTGGTATGCTGGGGATGCATGGAAATTATGGTCCCAATGTATTGACCAATGAATGTGATGTATTAATTGCTGTGGGTATGCGTTTTGACGATCGCGTAACAGGCCGATTAGATAAATATGCAAAGCAAGCAAAAATTATACATTTAGATATTGATCCCTCAGAGATAGATAAAAATGTAAAAGCCACTGTTGGCGTATGGGGAGATTGTAAGGAAACTTTACCATTACTTACTTTAGGGATAGACCAAAAAGATAGAAGTGAATGGTTGGCGGTATTTGCTGATTATGCAAAACAAGAATACGAACAATGTATTCAACCGGAAATGTATCCAACATGTGATGAAATGACTATGGCAGAAGTAATTCGAAACATCAATGAAATCACAGAGGGCAATGCTATTATGGTGACAGATGTGGGACAACATCAAATGGTTACTTGTCGATATGCAAAATTCAATCAATCAAGAAGTAATGTTACCTCTGGAGGCCTTGGTACCATGGGCTTTGGGTTACCTGCAGCCATTGGTGCAAAGTTTGGTGCACAAGACCGAACCGTCATTACAGTGATTGGTGATGGAGGATTTCAAATGACATTACAAGAGTTGGGCACCATCATGCAAACGGGTGTAGATGTTAAAATAGTGATTTTAAACAATCAGTTTTTAGGCATGGTACGTCAGTGGCAGGATTTATTTCATGATAAGCGTTATTCTTTTGTTGACATTGAAAGCCCAGATTATATTATGTTAGCCAAATCATATGGTATTGATGGAGCAAAAGTGGAACACAGAAAAGATTTAGTGGGTGCGGTAAAAACCATGATGGCAAATAAGGGATCATACTTGTTAGAGGTTATGGTAGGAAAGGAAAACAATGTGTTCCCAATGGTACCACAGGGTTGTAGCGTATCAGAAATCAGACTTAAGTAGCGAAGCTCTTAAGTCTGATTCGAGCGAGGCAATGCCGAGCTCAAATAATTTTAACGAAGTTAAAAAGGGATGAGTTAGTAGCGAAGAACATTTAAAAATATTTATATGACACAAGCAGGCGAAAAACAAGAGTACACGATAACGGTGTATACCGAAAACCAAGTGGGTTTGTTAAATCGTATTGCCATAATTTTCTCACGCAGAAAAATTAATGTGGAGAGCTTAAACACTTCTCCCTCGGAAGTAGCAGGCATTCATCGCTTTACCATTGTGGTGCAGGAGTCAAGAGATGTTGTTTTAAAAGTGGTACGTCAAATAGAAAAACAGGTTGAGGTCTTAAAAGCATATTTTAATACCAATGATGAAATTGTATGGCAGGAGTTGGCTTTATACAAAGTGTTGAGTGATGAAATTACGGAGAAAGTAAAAGTGGAGCGATTGTTAAGAGAATTTGGAGCAAGGGCTGTAGCCATTAGAAAAGATTTTATCGTATTTGAAACAACAGGGCATAGAGAAGAGACCAATAAATTAATGGAAGCATTGGCCCCCTTTGGTTTAGTGGAGTTTGTGAGGAGTGCACGCGTAGCGATTATAAAAGAGAGTGCTGGTTTTCATGAAAAACTAAAAGATTTTGAAAAGCGTGAACCAGGTGAGGAAGTTATTGAAAACGAATACCTAGGCAAACGCGAAGCGGTGTTCACCATGTAAAAAAGCAAATTTAAAAGGCGTTATTAAAATGTAAAAATAAAAAGCGCGCCATAAATTAATAAACATAAACAACAATAAATTTTTAAATCTTAATTAAACTAAAAGTAAAATGGCAAAGTTAAATTTCGGAGGTACCGAAGAAAATGTAGTAACTCGTGAAGAGTTTCCATTAGCAAAAGCACAGGAAGTATTAAAAAATGAAACAGTAGCTGTAATTGGTTACGGTGTGCAAGGACCAGGTCAAGCATTAAACCAAAAAGAAAATGGAATAAATGTAATTGTGGGTCAACGTAAAAATTCAAAGTCTTGGGATAAGGCAGTAGCAGACGGATTTGTACCGGGCGAAACTTTATTTGAAATAGAAGAAGCATTAGAAAAAGGAACCATTATTTGTTATTTATTGAGTGATGCTGCACAAATTGCTATGTGGCCAACGGTGAAAAAACATTTAACGCCAGGTAAGGCATTGTATTTCTCACATGGATTTGGTATTACCTACAAAGAGCAAACTGGTATTATTCCTCCAGCAGACGTGGATGTAATTTTAGTTGCACCAAAAGGTTCTGGTACCTCATTAAGAAGAATGTTTTTACAAGGTCGTGGTTTAAATAGTAGTTTTGCCATCTTCCAAGATGCAACTGGTAAAGCTCATGACAGGGTAATTGCATTAGGTATTGCAGTTGGTTCTGGTTATTTATTTGAAACAGATTTCAAAAAAGAAGTATACTCTGATTTAACTGGTGAGCGTGGTACTTTAATGGGTGCAATCCAAGGTATCTTTGCTGCACAATATGAGGTGTTGCGTAAAAATGGACACTCTCCTTCTGAATCATTCAACGAAACAGTGGAAGAGTTAACACAATCATTAATGCCATTGGTAGCTGAAAATGGGATGGACTGGATGTATGCAAACTGTTCAACAACTGCACAACGTGGTGCGTTGGATTGGTGGAAAAAATTCCGTGATGCAACTTTACCAGTATTCTCTGATTTATACAATAGTGTAGCAACAGGTGCGGAAGCAGCGCGTTCTATTGATTTAAATAGTAAAGATGACTACCGTGAAAAATTAGAAATTGAGTTAGCAGAGTTACACAATAGTGAAATGTGGCAAGCAGGTCGTACCGTAAGAAGTTTACGTCCTGAGAACCAACCTGGAAAATAATTATAAATGAGTGATGTTCAATTAGTAGATAAGCCTGCACTTGATATTCAAGGAGCATTTGCAAGACTAAAGCCAGTGGTTAGCCATACCCCGCTTCAGTTTAATGCCAATTTATCCCGAAAGTATCAGTGCAGGGTTTATTTAAAAAGAGAGGATTTGCAAATTGTACGTTCTTATAAATTAAGAGGTGCATACAACATGATGAGTCAGTTGACACAAGATCAATTGGCAAAAGGTGTGGTATGTGCAAGTGCCGGTAACCACGCCCAAGGTTTTGCCTATAGCTGTAAAAAATTAAATGTAAAAGGTGTGGTATTTATGCCCATACCTTCTCCTCAACAAAAAGTAAATCAAACAAAAATGTTTGGAGATACTTTTATTGAAGTTATTTTGGTGGGAGACACATTTGATGATTGTGCAAAAGCAGCAAAGGAATATACAGCCTCACATGGTATGACCTTTATTCCCCCTTTTGATCATCCATTTATTATGGCAGGACAAGGAACTGTTGGCGTAGAAATTTTAGATGACTACAATCAATTAGGTGAACCTGCAATAGATTATATATTTATTCCTATTGGTGGTGGTGGATTATGCGGCGGTGTAGGAACTTACTTTAAACAGCATTCTCCTCATACAAAAGTGATTGGACTAGAACCAGAAGGTGCACCTAGTATGCTCACTGCATTAAAGGAGGGGCATCCTGTGGAATTAGAGCAGATAGATAAATTTGTAGATGGCGCAGCCGTAAAACGAATTGGCGATTACACTTTTGCAGTTTGCAAGGATGTGATTGATGATATGCATTTAGTACCTGAAGGAAAAATTTGTTCTACCATATTGCAAATGTATAATGAGGAAGCCATTGTGGTAGAACCTGCAGGTGCATTGAGTATTGCAGCATTGGATGATTATGCCGATCAAATAAAAGGCAAGACAATAGTATGTATTGTGAGCGGAAGCAACAATGATATTGCACGTATGCAAGAGATTAAAGAAAGGTCCTTGATATACGAGGGATTAAAACATTATTTTTTAATCCGATTTGCTCAGCGACCAGGCGCTTTAAAAGAATTTGTAAATAAAGTATTAGGACCAGATGACGATATCACTAGGTTTGAATACATACAAAAACACAATAAGGAAGCTGGACCTGCACTTGTGGGATTGGAGTTAAAATCAAATAAAGATTATGAAGTGCTTATTGAAAATATGAAGCAGTATCAAATTAATTATAACGAAATCAATAAAGACGATAATATATACGGCTATTTAATATAGTTGTGGTTTTCATTGTTGAGTCACAAAAACTCAACTAAAATAAAAGGTTATGCAAGTTTTAAAATTTGGAGGAAGTTCAGTAGGAAATGCGGAGGCTATATCAAAAGTTGTAGCTATTGTAACAGAAGCAATTAAAAAAGAACCTACTATTGTTGTGGTATCTGCCATGAGTGGCGTGACGGATCAACTATTAATGTTGGCGCAAAGTGCATCACAAGGTAACGAAGCCTACAAGACAATAATTCAAAATATTGAACAAAAACATTTGGATGCAGTACGTGCCTTGTTACCAATTCAAGCGCAGTCTGCCACTTTAAGTTTGGTCAAACAAACCATTAATGAATTAGAATCCAATTGCGAAGGACTATTCATGTTAAAGGAATTGTCCAATCGTATGCAGGACAAGATTGTAAGTTTTGGTGAATTACTTTCTTCTAAAATAATTTCAGCAACCTTTGCATCAAAGGGTATAAATCAACAATGGGTAGATGCTAGATTGTTGATTAAAACCAATTCTAATTATTTAAATGCAGTGGTAAATAAAGAATTAACCACTAAAACGATTCTGACTTATTTTGAAAATCAAGACAACAAAAAGTTTGATTTATACCTTGCACCTGGATTTATCGCATCTGACAATGATGGTAATACTACTACATTGGGTAGGGGTGGTTCGGATTACACAGGTGCCATATTTGCTGCTGCAGTCAAAGCAACTGCCTTAGAAATTTGGACCGATGTTAGTGGTATGATGACAGCCGATCCAAGAATGGTGCAAAATGCAAAAGAAATTCCACAAATTTCTTATCAGGAAGCCATGGAATTATCACATTTTGGTGCAAAAGTTATTTACCCTCCAACCATTCAACCGGTGATGCACCAACATATTCCTGTATGGATTAAAAATACTTTTGAACCAAATCATCCAGGAACCATTATTAAGAATGAATCCCCAAGTGATACTAATTTTATACGCGGTATTTCAAGTATCAAAGATATTTGCTTATTGAGTTTGGAAGGAAGTGGAATGGTGGGTATTCCAGGATTTTCAAAAAGATTATTTGATGCGTTAGCTAAAAAGCAAATCAATATTATATTAATCACACAAAGTTCATCCGAACATTCCATTTGTGTGGGCGTGAATGCGAGCGATGCTTACCAAGCAAAGTTAGCCGTGGATGCAGAGTTTGAACCAGAAATCAACACACAAAAAGTTGAACCACTTATTGTAGAAAAAGACGTAGCCATTCTTGCATTAGTGGGTGAGCAAATGAAAAACCATCCGGGTGTAAGTGGAAAAATGTTTGGCGTGTTGGGCCGCAATGGTATTAACGTAAGGGCTATTGCACAAGGTTCATCAGAAAAAAATATTACGGCAGTAATTGCAACAACGGATGTTAAAAAAGCAATCAACGTTTTACATGAAGAGTTTTTTGAAACCTCTTATAAACAAGTAAACGTATATATAGCCGGGGCTGGTAATGTAGGCGGAAAATTAATAGATCAAATAAATAAGCAGGTAGCCTATTTAAAAAAATCATTACGTCTACAAATTAATATTGTGGGTATTGCCAATAGCAAAAGACAATTAATAAATGTAGAAGGCATTGAATTAAATAATTGGAAAGAACAATTGGCATTGGCGCCAGCTGGTACGACAACGAATTATGTAGAAGCAATCGTTGAAAATAATTTACGTAATTCTATTTTTGTTGATGTGACAGCACATGAAACGGTTGCCAATGTATATGCACAATTATTAGAAAAAGCAGTATCGGTCGTTGCTTGTAATAAAATTGCATGTTCCTCACCTTATGAAAATTATTTAAAACTAAAAAGTTTGGCCCGCGCACGTAATGCTTCTTTTCTTTTTGAAACCAATGTGGGCGCAAGTTTACCAATCATTGGTACTTTAAATGATTTAATCCGCAGTGGTGATCGCATTCATAAAATTGAAGCTGTATTATCGGGCACTTTAAATTTTGTTTTTAATAATTATGCAGGCGGTACGGATGGTAATTCATTCTCTGCTGTAGTAAGACAAGCGCAGGCCGAAGGGTATACCGAGCCGGATCCTAGATTGGATTTAGGCGGTACCGATGTAATGCGCAAAATAATGATTTTGGCCCGTGAAGCAGGTACAAAAATTGAAATGTCTGATATTGTAAATGATTCTTTCTTGCCACCAAGTTGTTTTGAAGGAAGTGTAGAGGATTTTTATGCAGAGATGGAAAAACAGGAAGCGCATTTTAAAAAATTATATGATGCTGCTGCTGCGGAAGGATGTAAGTTAAAATTTGTAGCTAAGTTTGAAAGTGACGAAAACGGTCATACAACCGCAAAAGTGGGCTTGCAGCATATTAAACCTAGCTCGGATTTTTATCATTTATATGGAAAAGACAATTTGGTATTGTTTTATAGTATGCGTTATCCGGAATTACCATTGGTGATAAAGGGTGCGGGTGCAGGTGCGGATGTAACAGCATCCGGTGTTTTTGCCGATATAATCAGAGCAGCAAGAGTTTAAATTGTAATAATAGTTATTAATATGGTTCCTATCAATCAATGGATTAAAATAAAAGCACCAGCTACCGTAGCCAATATGGTATGTGGATTTGATATCCTGGGTTTTGCCGTGAATAATCCATACGATGAAATGGAAATGCGTTTGGTTACAAGAGCTGATGGTCAAGCTGCCATCACTATCATAAATATAGATGACTATCAATTACCTACCGACCCTGAAAAAAATGTAGCAGGTGCGGCACTCATTGCTTTAATCGAAGAGTATACTGCAAATAGTATTATTGAAAAGTCCTTGGCTGCGGAATCGGATTCAAATAGTAAAAATGCAGATGACGAAGATAATAGTGCTAGCACTAAAAATAATTTCGTCGATTTTGCAAGTATTGGATTTGAAGTAAAAATAAATAAATTAATCAAGCCTGGAAGTGGTGTGGGCTCAAGTGCAGCAAGTAGCGCTGGTGCAGTGGTAGGAGCAAACTATTTATTAGGCAATCCTTTTTCAAAAGACGACTTAGTACGTTTTGCAATGAATGGGGAAAAAGTAGCATCGGGTGTAAAGCATGCCGACAATATTGCACCTTGTATTCATGGAGGGGTAACACTAGTGCGCTCTATTTTTCCTTTAGAAATTATTGCACTTCCATCACCTACCTTATTTGTAACCATTGTTCACCCTCAAATTGAAGTACGCACAGCAGATGCCAGAAGTATTTTAAAACAAAATGTACAATTAAAAGATGCAATAAAGCAGTGGGGCAATATTGCTGGATTGGTTGCTGGTTTAATGAAAGGAGATTATGATTTAATTGGTCGTAGTCTTGAAGATGTTATAATTGAACCAGTTCGTTCTATTTTAATTCCTGGTTTTGATGAATTAAAAAAAGCTTGTAAAGCTGCGGGCGCTTTAGGTGGAGGGATATCAGGTTCAGGGCCATCTATCTTTTTTTTAAGTAAAGAAAAAGAAACGGCATTGGCAGTGGAGCAAGAAATGAAAAAATTATATGAAGCTTTGGGTTTGGCACATCATACTTATGTGACTACCATTAATCAGACAGGTGTACAGATAGAAGGGTAGTAAATATTATTTTAGTAAGAAAAGTTTAATACTCTATTTTGAATAGAAAGTTTGAAAATAAATTTTAATAAGAAAGATTGAAAATAGAAAGTTTGAAAAAAAGATTGAAAAGTAAGATTGAAAATAGAAAGAGATGCAATATTATAGTTTAGGAAAACAATCCCCCAGCGTAAATTTTAAAATAGCAGCCATAACAGGCCAAGCGCCGGATAAAGGATTGTATTTTCCAACCAGCATCCCACAATTTACCCCTGCACAAATAGAAAGATTTAAAACTTTAGATAAAGCAACATTGGCTTTTGAAGTGATGAAGCCTTATATAGGTGGTTTAATTGACGACGTTTCTTTACAACAAATATGTGCGGAGACCATTGCTTTTGATTTTCCATTGGTACCCATTACAAATACTATATCTTCTTTAGAATTATTCCACGGACCTACTCTTGCATTTAAAGATGTAGGTGCTAGATTTATGAGTAGGTGTTTGGGGTATTTTTCAAAACAAGCTTCTGCCGAAAAAACTTTAATAGGTGAACAACAAAACGCCAACATCCATTCATTAAGCACCAAACCTAGTACCGTATTGGTGGCCACAAGTGGTGACACAGGTGGTGCAGTAGCCAATGGTTTTTTAGGGGTGGAAGGAGTGAATGTAATTATATTATATCCAAAGGGGAAAGTAAGTCCTATTCAAGAATTACAATTAACTACTTGCGGACAAAATATTACGGCCTTGGAAGTAGACGGAAGTTTCGATGATTGTCAAGCAATCGTAAAAGATGCTTTTATGGATGCGGCGTTAAATGCAGCATATAATTTAACATCGGCTAATTCCATAAATGTAGCGCGTTGGTTGCCTCAACAATTGTATTACTTTTTTGCTTGGCAACAATGGGTGGCTCAATATGGGGATCAAACACCCATGCATATTGTAGTGCCTAGTGGAAATTTTGGAAATATTTGTGCAGGCATGATGGCAAAAGCAAGTGGTCTGCCACTTGGACATTTTGTGGCAGCTTGTAATGCAAACAATGTGGTGACAAGGTATTTGCAAACAGGTAACTATGAAATTCATAAAGCAGTAGCTACTGTTTCCAATGCCATGGACGTGGGTAACCCTAGCAATTTTGTGCGCATCATGGAAATAATGCAAAACAATTTTGAAAACCTAAAGCATCGTTTAAGTAGTTATAGTTACGATGACGCAACTACCGCTTACACCATACAACGCGTATATAAAACCTATAATTATATTTTAGATCCGCATGGCGCTGTTGCGTTTTTAGCAGCGGAGCAATTTATACAGGAACAAGATAATGTGAACGGTAATCATGTCGCATCATCTAATCCGTCTAACTCTATTCGCGCCATCATTTTAGAAACAGCGCATCCAGTAAAGTTCCCAGAGGTAGTGGAAGAAGCTATTGGTGAAAAAATTGTTATCCCCGATTCTGTAAAATTTTTATTGGATAAGGAAAAAGTATCCATCCCTATGGGAGCAAGCTTTGAAGGTTTTAAAGCATGGATGTTAAGTAAGGTAAGTGCTTAGAATTTATAATTATTTTAAATTTATACGAAACCTTTATAAAATATTTAGTTAATTCAGTTCAAATAATTTTACAAATTCACTGGTACTGTAAACAGGAAGCGTATTAATACTTTCTTTTTTAAGTTGCTGATCATTTGAAATAAAGTAATCCATTTTATGATGTAATGCAACATAGTATTGTAATGCGTCTTCAACATCTTCTATTTTTGATAGTAAAGCGTTAATAGATATTTCTTTATTTAAATCGATAATTTCTATATCCTCTAAAACTTTTAATATAAAACCTTTAGCAATTTTATTACTATACTCCTTTGATAAAATATAAAATACAATATGAATAATGGAACTACTTATGAATGCTTCAAAAACCCCCAAATTAATTTGAGCAAATATTTTTTCAACATTTTCAAATCCTTTTCTTTTTAATGAAATATCTAAAAGAACATTTGCATCAAGGAAAACTTTAATTGCCATATTTTTTCATTTTAGCTTCGTAATATTCTTTTATTAAATCTCTATCTTCAGAAATTTCGACTCTTGGAAGTGCAGCTAAAAATTCTGTAAGCGTTTTCTTTTTTGGCTTAGTGATGTTCTTGAAATAGTTTTCTACCATCTCTGAAACACTCGTATTTCTTTTTGCTGCAAATTTTTTCACCTCCTGTAAAAGGGATGCTTCAATTGTTATATTAAGTCTTGCTTTCATCGTATCAGTATTAAGTACTTTATAAAGATACGTATTAATTAAATTTATGCGCATAAATCAATTTTTTATTTAAAAGAACCTTCTTTTGGTGAATTTATGTTCATTAATTAGGTCAAAATCAAGTATTTATACTCAATTCTCCTATCTATTTACAACAGTTCTACAATTACAATAATTAGGTATATTTATTTATAAAATAGCTATACATGAAAGGATTCGTCTTATTGTTTATCATGGCCTTTGGATTACAAGGGTTGGAAGCGCAAAATTTATTGAGTGCTCATAATACCCAAAACACGCTTACTACTCAAAATCGACAAGCCACCTATTGCAACCCTATTAATATTGACTATGGTTTTTGTCCCATCCCCAATTTTGTACAAAATGGAAAGCATCGTGCAACAGCGGATCCAGTGATGGCAGTATATGACAATAAGTATTTTATGTTTAGTACTAACCAATGGGGTTATTGGTGGAGTGAGGATATGAAGGATTGGAAATTTTTACCACATCAATTTTTAAGACCATGGAATAAAGTGTATGATGAATTGTGTGCACCTGCAACACTGGTCATGGGTGACAGTTTATTTATTATTGGCAGTACGTATGAAAAAAACTTCACCTTATGGTATAGCACCAACCCAACTAAAAACGAATGGAAAATTGCAGTGGACAGTTTTAAAGTAGGCGCATGGGATCCAGGATTATTTTTAGACGACGATAACCGATTGTATATTTATCATGGCTCCAGTAATTTATATCCCATTTATGGACAAGAGTTAGATCGTAAAACATTTGAACCCATCACAGAAAAAAAACCAATGATTCATTTGGTGGATAGCATTCATGGATGGGAACGTTTTGGTGAACACCAGGACAACACTTTCTTAAAACCATTTATGGAAGGTGCTTGGATGAATAAATTTAAAGGAAAATATTATTTACAATATGGTGCCCCAGGTACCGAGTTTAGTGGTTATGGTGACGGGGTGTATACAAGTGATAAGCCCTTAGGACCATTTACTTATCAAAAGCACAATCCATTTTCTTATAAGCCGGGCGGCTTTGCGCGTGGTGCTGGACATGGTGCCACTTATCAGGATGTATATAAAAATTGGTGGCATATTTCCACCATTGCAATTAGTGTAAAAAATAATTTTGAAAGACGTTTAGGTATTTGGCCTGCACAAATTGACCAGGAAGGAGTAATGTATACCAATACTTCATATGGGGACTATCCGCATTATTTGCCAACGCAAAACGCAAATCATGATTCAAGTTTATTTACAGGATGGATGTTGTTAAATTATAATAAACCGGTACAAGTGTCTAGCACTTTAAGTGCCTTCACTGCCAACAATGCAGTAGATGAAAATTTAAAAACCTATTGGTCTGCAACTACTGGAGATAAAGGCGAGTGGATACAATCTGATTTAGGAAATGTGAGTACCATTGAAGCCATACAAATAAATTATGCCGACGAGGGTTCGGATTTAATGGGTAAGTACACCGACATTTATCATCAATATGAAGTGTATGCCTCCAATGATGCAAAAACCTGGAACTTAATCATAGATAAATCTAAAAACAAAACCGATGTACCGCATGATTATGTAGTGTTGCCAAAACCTATACAAGCACGTTATATTAAAATGGTGAACATACATATGCCAAGTGGCAAGTTTGCAATAAGTGGCCTGCGTGCATTTGGAAAAGGCGTTGGAAATAATCCAGGAGCGGTGCAAAATTTTGTACCATTAAGAGGAGATAGTGAAAGAAGAAACGCTTGGCTAAAGTGGGCCGTGAATCCCAATGCAACCGGATATCATATTTACTTTGGATCCGATCCCAATAAATTATACAATAGTGTGTTGGTATATGGCGTGAGTGAATATTATGTAACGGCTTTAGAAAAAGACCAACCTTATTATTTTCAGATAGAAGCTTTTAATGAAAATGGCATTGGTCCAAGAACTGAAATAAGGAAGGCAGATTAGTATATCAATTTCGAGTATTTATACTAAAAAAACAACTTTTAATAAGTTGTAGCTAGCGACTATCCAGTCATTCACTGGTTTTCAAATAATTCACAAATTTGTGAATTATTTGAAGTATCTTTATAATCTATTAAAAGTGGAGATTATTTTTAAAAGTCAAGTTCTATTTGATTTGTATGTAGGTAAGGTAGTAGTTAAAAAACAATTTAGTTCCATTCCTATAGTTGTGAAAAAATTTCAAAGTGTAATAGTGATTTTTAAAAATATTGAAAAGCTAACTGATCTATATATCTATCCAGGACTTCATTATGAAAAATTAAAAGGTAATTTAAATATTTATAGTTCAATTCGATTGAATAGAAAGTATCGATTAATTTTTAGAGAAGTGCAAAGTAATATAGAAACTGGAATAGTTGATACATTAGAAATTATAGAAATTAGTAATCATTACAGTTAAAAAATTATAAAATGAGAAAGATTGATTATTTAGAAGTTGGGATTAATATAAAAGATATTGTTCCTGCTAGAGCGGTTCATCCAGGTGAACTGCTACGTGATGTTTTAAAAGCTAAGCGATACACACAAAAGCGTTTTGCTGAAATGACTAAAATACAACCCACACAATTAAATGAAGTAATCAATGAAAAGAGAGGCATTAGCGCAGAGATGGCTATAAAAATAGGAGATGCTTTAAAAATGGATGCTTTATTATGGGCAAAGTTTCAAATGATGTATGAATTAGATTTAGCTAGGATAAAGCTAAAAAAACAAAATACAATTAAACCCTCAACTAAGAATAAGCGAGTTAAGGTAATTAAATAAATTAAAAAAATAGTGCGACTCATTGAGTCGCACTATTCGTGTAAACCATTTTTTTATGATTGCTTGCTGCAATTTAAAACAGCATCAATGGTTGGTATTATTTTTTGATAATTAATTTATCAGTAGTGCGTCTAACTTTTAAAGCACTTGATAAATAATCATTTGCTGCATCTCTGTAACCTAATGTTAATGCAACTGTTGCATGTAAACCTTGAGCAGCCAATCCTAATTCAGCATCTACTGCTGCAGGATCAAAGCCTTCCATTGGTGTACCGTCAACTTGTTCGCTAGCCGCTGCAACCAATGCAAAACCTAAAGCGATATAAGTTTGTTTAGCAGCCCAAATTTGTAATTGCTCTGGAGACTGATGTGCAATGGCGCCTTTGATATAACTAGCGAAATCTTTTAATGCCTCTACAGGTACACCTCTTTGCTCAGCAATTTCTTGCATGTAAGCATCCACACTTGCTTCATTGATGGTAGTGTGTGCTGCAAAAATTACCACTGCACTAGACTCACCAATTTGAGGTTGATTGTAAAAATGAGGTTGTAATTTTTTTCTAGTTTCTTCATCTTCTACAACGATAATACTGTATGGAGTTAATCCAAAAGAACTTGGAGCCAAACGTGTTGCTTCCAAAATTGTATCTAAAGTTTGAGCAGGAATTTTTGCTCCATTCATTCTTTTAACAGCATAACGCCATTTTAATGCATCTAATAAATTCATAGTTATTGTTTTATATTTAATTCAATGTTTGAACATCAAAATTACAGCTTTTATGGCAAACCACCAAATTTTACTGCATTGATAACCATAATGTAACAAGATTGGTCATAAAAAGTTCAAAATCATCGCTTTATAACTCATGGTAAAGGCAGTTGGAAAATTGAAACACTATGGCAGCCACCTTCCACCAAGGTGAGGCATTTTTTAAAATTGTAAAGCCAGCTTGAATGATTGCCCCAGCGGAAGCGCCATTGTCAAACAAATTGGTAATTTCTCCAATGGCATCTCCATAAAATCCAAGTGCATTTACGGCAGTGCTAATAAAACAATCCACCACTTCGCCGGTACTTAATTTATCTGCTTTAATGCCACTATTATTTGAAATGTGATTTGAACGCACCATTATTTTTAAACTATTTAAGTTGTTTAAAACAGCGGGGTTGCTCAATAAATAATTTTCAGATTTGGAGGAATCTGAAATAAACTGCAACACTTTGTTTCGATCCAAACTGTTTAATTTTTTAAAATCTTTTTGTGTGGCCATAAAGTACACAATGCGCTCAGCAATTCTATTATTAGATTGTTCAATTAAACTAAGGTTGGTGCTGTCCTTGTGTAAAATGTTAGATTCGTTGATAAAAGAGCCGACCAAATTGGTAAACAAGGTGTCAGCTAAAATAGCGGCGGCTGTGGTTTGAATATTATTTGCTGGCCTGGTTTCCGGGGCATATACATTATTTTTTGAACATGCATTAAATACAAAGGAAATACCAACCAATAAAACAAAACTCATAAGTGAAGCAAAGATTTTCTTTTTCATACTATTAAATTTTTAGAAAATCAATCTATGTTCAAATAAGAAACTATAAATTTCGTTTAATACCATGTAACCGTGTTTTGTATGTAAAACCTACTTTATAAAATGCGCTATTTTCAAAAATTGAGGCTTAGGCATCAATTAAATTTTAAGATTCCGTTTAACCAATAACTTTTTTAGTATTGGCTATTTGGTATAACTTTATAATATGTTTAAGCAGTTTTATATAAAGATGATTTGTGCGGCAGGTTTTTTGTTTTTAACGAGTTCGGTATTGGCCCAACAAAAAGGTCAAAATAAATCCAATAATCAAAGTTTTACAATAAAGGGGGTGGTTAAAGATGCTGTCACGGGCACGCCCTTACAGGGAGCAAGTGTTTATTTTCCCGAATTTAAAAAGGGCGTTATAGCAGGTGTTAATGGCAGTTATGAAATGATGTTACCTGAGGGAGAACATATTGTTGAAGTAAGTTTTATTGGGTATTCTATTTATACAAAAACGGTTTTGATCAAAACCAATCAGGTGGAAAATTTTGCCTTGGGCCATAGTGCTGTGGAAACGGCAAATGTAACAGTGACAAGCTTTTTACGCGCTACTAGTTCCCGTAAAACGCCTACTCCCATCACCATTATAAAGAAAGAAGATTTATTAAAAGGGTCAGGCACCAATTTAATTGATGCACTTTCTCAAACACCTGGGGTAACGCAATTAACCACCGGGCCCGCTATTTCCAAACCTATTATTAGGGGCCTGGGATACAATAGGGTTATGGTTTTAAACGATGGAGTCAAACAGGAGGGACAGCAATGGGGGGATGAACATGGAATTGAAATTGATGAGTACAATGTTACAAGGATAGAAGTATTAAAAGTGCCCGCATCCATCATTTATGGCAGTGAAGCCTTGAGTGGTGTGATAAATATTGTATCAAATGTACCAGTAGCCAATGGTGCGATAAGAGGCAATTTATTTAGTAATTATCAAAGCAATAATAATTTACAAGGATACCATTTTGATATAGCAGGTAACAAAAAAGGATTTGTTTGGGGCATCAATGGATCTTCCAAAAAAGCATCGGATTATCAAAATAAATATGATGGCAAAGTATTTAATTCAAAGTTTAATGAGTTAGATGGAAGCGCTTATGCAGGCATCGAAAAAGATTGGGGGTATACACATTTTTTTGTGAGTGCATTTAATCAAAAATTGGGTATGATAGAGGGTGCAAGAGATGATCAAGGACATTTTGTTAAACAACAATATGGTTATGTTGTTGGTAATCCTGCAATAAAATATGCAACCAATGGCACATTTAATATTCCTGCAACCGAAGCGGATTTTAATGCAACCAATCCTTCAATTCCTTATCAACATATCATTCATACAAAGTATACCTTGGACAATAATATTAAATGGGGAGAGGGCAGATTAAAAGCAAATATTGCTTATCAGCGCAATCAAAGAATGGAGTATGGCAATATTATAATACCGGAAGAAAAAAGTTTGTATTTTGATTTGGGTACTTTAAATTATTCATTCCAATATTTATTACCCGAAAAAAATAATTGGAAACATACCATTGGGGTAAATGGGATGCAACAACAAAATAAAAATAAAGGAGCTGAAACATTAATTCCTGAATATAAAACAACCGAATTAGGTTTATTTTTCTTTACTCAAAAAAGAGCTGGACTCCTTACTATGAGTGGGGGAGCGCGTATTGATAAAAAAGGAGTGGAGTTTGATAACTTAGTAAATAATGTTATCACCCACCAACAAAAAGATTTTGGTGACATTGCCGGATCCTTTGGTATGACGTATGAAGCCAATAAGGATTGGGTATTTAAATTTAATATTGCGCGTGGCTATAGGGCACCCAATATGTCGGAGTTGGGAAGCAATGGTGCTCACGAAGGAACCAATCGTTATGAATACGGCAACACAAATTTAAAATCAGAAAAAAGTTTGCAATTTGATTTAGGTACCGAGTGGAGCAACGAGCATATTTCTTTTTCGGGCAATGTGTTTTACAATATGGTAAATGGATATATTTATTATCAAAAAATAAATAGCGGACACGGTGGTGATTCTATATTAATAAATAATGGACAAAAGTTTTTTGCATTTGCTTATGCGCAACAAAATGCAAATTTATATGGAGCCGAATGTAATTTGGATTTTCATCCGCATCCATTGGATGGGTTGCATATCGAAAATACTTTGTCTTATGTAAGAGGCAATTTTACGCATGCAGTTGATAATAGTAATAACCTACCTACCATTCCACCATTTAGATGGTTAAGTGAAATAAAATATGAATTTGGAAAAACAAAATCATCCAATAAAAATAATTATCTCTCCTTGCAATTAGACAATGTCTCTGCACAAAACAATCCATTCACTGGATACAATACGGAAACCTCCACTGCAGGTTATACTTTATTAAACATGGGTATGGGAACGCATCTATTGCATAAAGGCAAACAAATTTGTAGTATCAGTTTGATCGCACAAAACCTTACGGATGTTGCATATCAAAATCATTTGAGTCGATTAAAATATACCGATGAAAATATGGCCACGGGTCGTATGGGTGTATTTAATATGGGCCGCAACTTTAGTTTAAAGTTGAATCTGCCTTTACAGTTTGATTAAGTATTTTATTCTCCTGCTATCCTTAAAGCAGCTAAATATACTTCCTTTGATAATCTAAAATTTGTCTTATTTATTTTATTAAGTAAAGGCTTTATGGAATTAATATAACCTAATTCTTTTGCAACTTGGATTGTAATATAAACAATCCCGTGTACCAGTTTTAAAAGTGGTAATTCATTTATCTTAGTGAATAAAATTAAATTACTAGTGTCTACGTAAACTTTCTGTTGCATTTTTTACATCTGATTCTAAATCAGATGCAGGATAATTGAAAACAGAAACATTGTATTTAAAAAGAATAGTAATGAAATCTTCAATTGAAACGCCAGTCATTTGTGCTGCTTGACCCAAAGTTAATTTTGCAACTTCGAAAAGTTTAACTGCAACGAATGTTTTTAGCTCATCGTTCTCAATTTCAAAATGATCAGGTAATTCTATTTCAATTGTTTTCATCATACTAATTTAACATTATTAATTGGTTCTGATTTATTAAATAACTGCAAATGATATGGGTGGGGGAGATTTAAATTTTAATAAATGTCATTTTATTTTCAACGTTAAAATCAAGTATTTATACCCTCAAAAAATTTATATAAATTGCTTATTTAGTTGGAATGAATATATTAACATTAATTTTTTCAATAATATCTTCAAATTTATTAGAAAATAATCTATTAGGTATATGAAGTTATTTATCACAACTAATTGATTTATAATACTTTAATATAATATGGGTTGATCCTTACTTAGCATATAGTATTAATAAAAATTTAAATGTTAAATAAGCCCATTTTGTATAGAATATTGAGTAATTGGCGTACCTTTGTATTAACATGAATTAAGGTTGTAAACCCTTATTTATGAATAAGTTACGGCCATTTTGTGACTTAGAAAGGCGAAGCCATGTGCACGCGCCAAAAAACATACACAAATACATCCCCAAAACCTGCACAATAACCAGCTAAATAACCAGCTCAATAACTAGCCCCAAAGCGCTCAAATTACTTTTATAAATCTATTTATATATGAAACTATTTAGGATTGTTTTACTCTCTCTTTTTGTATTAATGCTAAGCCCCCAAATTCATGCCCAAAGCTTTTTAGCGGGCAAGGATTTAACAACCATTAAAGTAGATGCCTTAACCGAATCTGAAATAGCGCAGCTTCAACAACAATTAAAAGCCAGCGGATTCACTATTGATCAAATAGAGCAACAAGCCATTGCAAAGGGAATGAGTACTGTGGAATTTGCAAAATTAAAAGCCAGATTGCAAAATGTAAAAGCAAGTAATACTGGAAATAAATCTCCCTTAACAAAACAAACTTTAAACAATAAAACAAAAACAATTAATGGACAGGATTCGGTAAAACAACTTTTTAATGAGCCTATCCATGTAAATCCATTAATTTATGGTTCAGAATTATTTAATCCCAATACCACAGGTTTTGGAGAGAATCAAAATATTGCAACGCCTTTAAATTATGAAATTGGTCCTAATGATGTATTAAAAATAGTAGTGTATGGAGTGCAGGAATACAGTGCGGATTTAACGGTGAGCAAGGAAGGACGCATTCAAATAGAAAATGTTGGACAAATAAAAGTGGCGGGCTTAACAATTGAAGCTGCCATGGAAAGGGTTAAACAACAAATGGCTAAGACAGCGTATACCACCATTGCAAGAGGTGAATCTAAACTGGCTATGACATTGGGCGATATCAGAACCATTCAAGTAACGGTGATTGGCGCGTATAAAAGTGCCAACTACAATGTATCTTCTTTGTCAACTGTATTAAGTGTTTTAACCTTAGCGGGTGGGCCAAGTGACATTGGAAGTTATAGAGAAATTGAATTGATTAGAGACAATAAGTTGTTTAAAAAAATTGACTTGTATCATTTTATGCAAAATGGGGATCAATCTCAAAATATTGGATTAAAAGACCATGATGTAGTAAGGGTGCCACCATATAAAAACCGCATTGAAATTAAAGGACAGGTAAAACGTCCTGGTATTTTTGAACTAGTTGGCAATGAAAGTTTTGAAGACTTTTTAAAATACGCTGGCAATTTTGATGACACAGCCTACACTGCATGGGTAAAAGTGATTCAAAAAAATGATAAGGAAAAAGCCATCAAGGATTTAGCAGCTGCAGATTATGGTAAGTACATTCCACAGGGTGGAGATGTAATACAGGTGTCTAAAATATTGGATCGTTTTCAAAATAGGGTAAAATTAAGTGGAGCAGTATTTAGACCAGATGTATATGAGTTGTCCAACAATATGCGTGTAGCAGATTTGGTAAAAAGAGCGGACGGTTTAAAGGAAGATGCTTATACAGGACGTGCGCAATTAATAAGACTAAAACCAAATTTATTAAAGGAACTTGTTAGTATCAATTTATCCAAAGCCTTGGAAGGTGACCCTGCGCATAATTTATTATTACAACGCGAGGATGAGTTGTATGTAAATTCTATATTGGGATTGCGCGACTCTTTAACCATTGATTTATTGGGTGAGGTAAGGACACAGGGCCGTTTTAACTATATAGATAGTATGACGGTGAAAGATTTAATATTAATGGCAGGCGGATTCACACAGGCAGCCAATAAGCAAATAGAGGTTGCAAGAATGATGCAGTTTGCCGACAAAGTAAATACCAATCAAACTGCTACTATTTTAAGAACCGAAATAAATGGTGACCTAAGCTTTAATCCTGGACAGGAAAATTTTGTCTTACAACCTATGGACGTTGTTACCATAGCAAAAAAAGCAGGCTATACCAATCCGGAAGTGGTGAGCATTTCGGGGCAGGTGCAAAATGTAGGTAAGTATACTTTAGGTAAGCGTGTGGAAAGAGTAAGTGATATTATAAAGCGTGCAGGTGGTTTAATTGGGGATGCATATGGCGAGGGGGCATTTATAAAAAGAAGCCGTTATCAAATTGACACCCTAAGGTCCGATGAAAGTAAAACAAGTATTGAGCAGGCTTATTTGAGAAAACAAAAAGCGCAACAACTAGCGGAACAACAGGATATCACAAAAACCTTAAATGATGTGAGTGTATCAGAAGGTACAAATGTGGCTGCACAAAACAAACAAAAGAAAAATTTAAAAGATACTTTAGAAATTTTATATAAGGATTTAGAAAGCGATTATTACCAAATTGCCATTGACATCAATGCCATTGTAAAAAATCCAGGCACCGAATTGGATTTGGTGTTAAGGGATAAGGATGAAATTGTGATTCCTAAAATGGACAATCGGGTAAAAATAAGTGGAGGTGTATTAAGGCCAACCAATATTGTGTATAGGGATGGTTTAACCATTGGGCAGTGTATTAATGCTGCAGGAGGCATTAGTGAATATGCAAAAAGAGGCAGGGCTTATGTAGTATATGCCAATGGACGAAGTGAAAGAACAAAACATTTTGGACTATTCAGGATTAACCCACGCATTTTACCAGGCTCCGAAGTGGTGTTGCCTGAGACCAATGAGAAAAAGGAAAAGCCAATTAGTTCTATCACTACCATGGTTGCAACCATTGCACAAATAATTGCCGCATTGGCCACGGTTAAATTGTTAAATAAGTAATTGTTAAATAACATGACTGATCAACAAAAAGTAATCGCTCCTGAAAATGATGAAATTTCTTTAAAGGAATTGATTCTAAAAATTAAGGATTGGATT